>OCTW013370289.1_pt1 | contig 62926 bp, 59 predicted proteins | sample 1539671 | NCBI WGS metagenome assembly OCTW01 (sample SAMN02144230, study PRJEB22623) | gut metagenome | biome: sheep rumen | host: Ovis aries | place: New Zealand | reverse complement strand
AATGGAGGTCCCCGACCAAGTCGGGGAAGACAAGTTCAAAGTAAACGACGATTACGATTTTGATAAATGCCGCATCGCCCAGTGGCTCCGTGCCATCGACACGCTCAACCGCGAAGCCGATTTCAGCGAATTCGCAAGCGATCCAGTGTTCAGGGTATTGCAAAACGCAGTAAAATTGTGTAATTTTAGTGCAGGATATATGCTCAGCAACATCATGAAAGATATCGACAAGTCGTACTGGGAATACGGCGCGGCCCGGAAAAAGGCGAAGGAAATCGCAAAGAAAATGCTTGCGATGAATAAACCTATTGATGAAATTGCTGATCTTACGGGGCTTCCCCAGTCAACCGTCCTCGAACTCAAGAAAGAAATCGAATCGCCGGAGACATAGTTCAAGCGTCAAACAGTTTTCCAACCAGCCCGTTCATCGAACGGGCTTTTTTTATCCCGGCCCCTCCCGCTGTCATCCCCGGCTTGCACAAGTGCGATGCTCTTCGGCTCAGATATGCAAAAACAAGTTTTTGCATATCGTTCGCCTCATTCGCATCTGACCGGGCATCTCCTATCCCTACCATCGTCATCCTCGCCCTATCTTCGTCATCCCCGCGAAGGCGGGGATCTCCTTGCATCTGTAAAAACCGCACGTAAACAATTTTTTCAGGCATATTTCGCCTCAAAAAATCGTCTATATAGCAGACAGGGGTGTCCCTGTCCGCGATACGGGCGCGTTCCCGCATTTAACGGAATAAAATGACAAGAGAAGAATTCGCAAACTTTCTCAAGCAACTCAAGACCGCAAACGACAACGGGCAGGACGTCGATGCAATCGTCAAGGAACACGAGCACCGGAACGTCTATTTCTACAACGACGGATGCATCAAGAAGATTCTCGCCAGCGAGAAGAACCTGATGCTCACCACCGACCTTATCAACGCGGCGCTGAACCTTGTGGGTTCGGACCGCATAGAGAACCCGCAACTCGTAAACCCCTTCGTTCCAGGCGAACTGGGATACCGCAGCGTCGAACCCGACCTGCTTTTGACCAACGACCGCGGCAACGGCGTACCCCGCGACCGCATCTCCATTGACGTCCAGCACGAGAACAACGATTCGTTGTACAGCGACCGTCTGGTTCTCTACGTGGCGCGCCTTACGGGCAGCATGGAAAAGCCTGGCGACTTCACTCCGCTCGAGAACCTTCACGTGGTGAGTTTCCAGTTCTTCGATGCCTTCAAGGGCTCACCGAACTACCTCCACACGGTGCAGCTGCGCAACCAGGAGCAGCGCGTTTATTTCGAACGGCAGACGGTGACGCTCGTCGAGGTGAACAAGTTCCTGAAGCACGCCGAACAGTTCGCCGGCGACCGCAGCCGTATCGCCCAGTGGCTCCGTGCCATTGACACGCTCAACCGTGAGGATGATTTCAGCGAATTCGCAAGCGATCCCGTGTTCAGGGTATTGCAAAACGAGGTGAAATTGTGTAATTTTAGTGCAAGGTATATGCTCAGCAACATCATGAAAGACATCGACAAGTCGTACTGGGAATACGGCGCGGCCCGGAAAGCGAAGAAGGAAGTCGCAAAGAACTTCCTTCTGGACGGGCTTCCCATCGAAATGGTGGCCCGCAATACAGGCCTTCCCCAGTCAACCGTCCTCGAACTCAAGAAGGAAATCGACTCGCCGGAGACATAGTTCAAGCGTCAAACAGTTTTCCAACCAGCCCGTTCATCGAACAGGCTTTTTATTTGATATATATTCCAACTTGGACTATGAAAATCCGGGAAAATCTCCCTTTCTGTAAAAAAAAATCTATGTTTTATGCCAGCAAACACGTCTGTAATATGGCGATTTTTTGCGAAAAACGGCATTTTTGTCAGAACTCCATGTTGTCGTGACACAAACGTGACATTTTTTTGACAAAACTATTGCTTTTTCGTGAAAAAAGTTGTATATTACAGAATGTAACCGGGCAATAACGCCCAAACAAATGTGTCACTAACAACAAGGAGAACACACTATGAAAAAGCAAGGTTTTACCCTTATCGAATTGATGGTCGTGATCGTGATCATGGGCATCCTCGCCGCCGTGGCAGTACCGAAACTGTTCGGCATGATCGCCAAGTCCAAGGCCTCTGAAGTCGGTCCTGCGGCTGGAGAATACGTGAAGTTGCAGGACGCATTTGTGTCCGAAAGCGGCACGTACTACGGAAGCTGGAAGATGATTGGCTACGAAATGAATACGACCAACAACGTATTCACGTACACAGAGGAAACGTTGAGTGCCGCAAATACAGCTGCAATACCTTCTACAGCAGCAGCTGTATGGAAAGCAGAGCCGAAGGCTTCGCTTAATAATTGTGCTGCAGGTACTGGATATTGGGAACTCAAAATTAAGACTGCCCAAACTGGCAATGGTGCAGGATATAAGGCTCACGTGAAGGGTGCCGATTGTAACGTCCTTGCTCCGGGCTATGGAAAACTTGATGAAACTGGTTCCGCCCAAATCGACTAAATCCCAGCAGAAATATAATAGAAAGAGACCTACTTTGTAGGCCTCTTTTTGTATGGCCAATGGCTTTACAAATGCCTTTGGACGGACAAAAAAAAGATCCAGCAACATAGCTGGACCTTCTTTATTTGTTCAAGTATTCTTACTTGATGGCGGCAAAGCTAGGAGTAAGAACTTCGCAGTCAGCACCACCAGGAACAGAGGGCGTATAAGTAGCTTCGCCCGCAGCACTTCCTTCTGCTACCGAAATCTGCCAGTTGTATGTCGCACCATCACCCGCACAATCATTCAGTTTAGCCTTGTTGGCTGCTTTCCAACCTATAGCACCGGTGGAGCTAAGCGCCACGGTGCCCGTGATTGCACCTGTGTAGACGAAGTTGGTGGATGCACTTGTTTCTGCAGTAGTCTTGGACCCTGCAGTAGTTACATCACCGGGACCCTTGTAACCAATATAGAACCAGTTACCAAGCATGTTTCCGGTTTCGGCAATGTAGGCATTCTGCAACTTCACGTAGGTTGTAGTTTTTTTTGTGTTTTCCCACGTAGTACATATTGACATATAGTATAAATAATACTATATTATATGTAAATATGAAAAATGCGGTGGAAAATACGGGGAAATTGGCGGATTTCGCTCCGAGGGTGGGCGGGGTTTTCTCCCTTTCTGAACTAAGCTCTCTCTTCGATATCTCTAGCCAACAGGCGCTCTGGATTGCCGTCCGACAGTTCGAGGCGGTCGGTCTCCTGAAACGCTATTGTCGCGGAATTTATGTCGCCCGCGATTTCGATCCGCAGGTCCTTTCCGCTAAGGTCCGTACAGATTCTTACATCACGTTTGGTTCCGCGCTTGCATACCATAAACTCATTGGAACAGAAAGCCCTTTCCTGGTAAGTTGCGCGACTCCTTCAAGGGCGAGCGAATACGTCGGGGAGATTAATCTATCGTATGCGAGAATTTCCCCAAAACTCTGTTTTGGAACAATACTGCTTGAAAACGGCGTGCGAATGGCCGATGCAGAAAAGGCCGTGCTCGACACACTCTACTTTTACCAGCACAAGAAAAAATTTTATTTCAACATCTTCCAGGATGTCAATTATTCCGTGCTATCCAAAGAAAAGATCGACGTCTATCTAGAGAGTTTTGCCAATCCAAAGTTCAAAGCGTTTGCAAGGAATACGATAAATGGAAAAATTTGAAAGTACAGAAGCCCTGCTGGCGTGGATTGTCGATTTTTTCGCCGACAATTTCGGAAACTCCGCCATTCTCAAGGGCGGTATGTCGCTCAGGCTGATGCATAGCCCGCGATATACGAATGACGTCGACTACATTTTCATTCCTTTCGATTCTAAGAAAGATGCGAAATCCCTTGTGGAAGGCGCCTTGTCCCGAGTTGAAGGTTTGCGTTTTGAATCTACCATGAATTCAAAGGCCTTGAGGATTCTCGTAGAATACGGCGGGCGGCAGGCGCAAATTGAAATCAACACCGAAAAGGAATGTCCGTCTATTCCGATGTCTTCGTCGCTACTCACGACACCTTATGGTCGCCCTGCTAGAATTGTTCGCATAATGGAGCCTGGCGTTTCGTTCACGCACAAAATTGCCGCATGGAACGAACGAGAACTGATGCGAGATTTGTATGACGTCTATCAGTACGAGTCGTTGTTCAAGGCTGTGCCGCGAATGGACGTTTTACTCATGCGCCTGAAAAAGGCTCGCTCGTATAAGAATGTAGTCGCAGCCAAAGATTTGGACGGACTTGTTGACAAATTGAGAGTTTGCGCAGAAAACTTGACTGAAGAATCCTTTGGTGAACTCGTGCCATTGTTGGAATCCAGTGAATTGGCCGGCCTGTCTTTCAGAATAAGACCATCAATTCTCGCAATTTGCGACAAACTAAAAAATCTCTAAGTTTTTGTCTCAACCTACGTGAAGTTGCAGAATGCTTTCGTGTCTGAAACTGGCACGACCTATGGTTCTTGGCAGTGGATTGGTTACACCATGCAAGACAATAGTGTATTCGATTATACAGAATTGACCACTACAGGTTCTAATACGGCCGCACTTCCGACCAATTTTACCGATGTTTGGAAAGCTCAACCAGTGGCCAACCTGAATGATTGTGCTTCTGCGCAAGGCTATTGGTTAATTAAACTTAAAAAGAGCACTGCAACTGGTGACAACGGTGCCGCATATGAGGCCCACGTTAAGGGGAATGATTGTAATGTGCTCACACCGAGTTTCGGAAAAATCGGTGGTGGTAGCGCAGCCACAATTGACTAGTTCAGAGTCGTAAATTCGTGCACAAAAGAAGCTCTCCGCAGGTGGAGAGCTTCTTTTGTATTCGCACAAGTAGTTTAGTTGTTGTCGGCAATGGTCTTGAAGCCATTGGTCAGGACAATGCATTCATTTGCAAAAGTGCCTTTAGTGGTGTTGACCTTGTTACCAGCAGTGTAGCCATTTCCTTTTGCCAAACCGCCATCCCAGTTTACGCTATTGCCACTGGTGGTACCTTCAGCAAACAACTGCCACGTAGAGCCCGCGGTGCAGTCATTCAACGCGTTTTTCGCCACAGCGTGCCATGTTGCGGTAGATGAGTTTGCTGCAGGAAGTGCAACGGAGTGAGATGCCAGGGATTCACCATATTCAAAATTGGTCCCGCTGTTCATGTTATAGCCAATTGCATTGAAGTTGCCCAAGAAGTTTGCTTCGGTAATGTACGCATTCTGCAACTTCACGTAGTATATGGAGAAATTGCCGAGTTGTGGCTAATTTTCAAACTTTTTTGTCTTTTTCTTTGACCGTTAGGTTCTTTTTGTTATATTTCCTTACATGGATAAGCAAATCTCATGGACCATTGCTGCAATCAGCGAATTTGCGAAAGCCAAGGCACTTTCCGTAAAGCAGGCTTTTAACTATCTAAGCCTGTTTAAAGGTCTTGATTTTTTGCAAGATCATTATGGGGCCGAACACTTGCTTTCTTTTGACGATGCCGTAGATGATTTGACCGCTGTTTGCCAGAGGAATGGAGGCCAAATACAATGATTTTGTATCATGGTTCGAATTGCGAGATTGAAAAAATTGATTTCACTATGTGCAAGCCGTATAAAGATTTCGGTCAATCCTTTTATTTGACGACGCTTTTAACGCAAGCTCGCGAAATGGCTCGTAAAGTCGCCGATCGATTTGGCGGCGGCCCCATCGTGAACGCGTTTGAGTTCGACGATTCGAACTTGTTTACACTGAAAGTCAAAAAGTTTGAACAGCCGAACCGTGAATGGGCAGAATTTGTGATGGCTAACAGAAGTAGAGGTCAGGAACATCCTGCAGATAATTTTGATTTGATTATTGGTCCCGTGGCTAACGACGACATCGCAACTTTGTTCAGAACGTTCGCAATAAATGTCATTACAATTGATGAATTAGTTCAAGGGCTGAAGTCTCGAAAATTGAACAACCAATACGCTTTCAGATCTGAGAAAGCAATCGCCTTTTTGCAAAAGAGGCCGAGCGTATGACCGCGAAGCAGGAATTCCTTGTAGAAGGGATCGTCAGTGATATGGCCAAATGGCTTATGGAAGATCGCAATCTTTCTTTGCAGGTCGCCCTTGGCCTCATCTATAATTCGAGAACCTTCGAGCAACTACAAAATCCAGCAACGGGGCTCTGTACAGAAAGTTCCGCCTACAATTACAACTTGTTGGATTCTGAATTAAAGAACGGAAAAATTGTTCAGACGGAAATCTAGAGCATTATGTAAGTTTCCGTAAAAAACGCTTGCTGATTTACGATTTGGCAAATCGAATGTAAGTAAACACATTTTGTGTGGACTCCGACAAATACAACACATACTACGTGAAGATGCAGCAAGCTTATTTCACCGAAGCTAACGCGATTGGTGGATGGACTGTTATTGGCTACACTTCTCCCGGTGAAAGTGACCAAACCACAAATTTCAAGTATTCTGGCGGAGTAACGAAAAATGAAACGGTTACAACGGATCAGACCGGCGCATGGAAAGCTCAGAACAGGGTTAATCTCAATGACTGCGCTAAGGATGTTGATCACTGGACTATTAACGTAGCCTTTACTACTGGTAGAAAAGATTTGACCTTTACGTCTGCAGTAGATGATGCAAGCGGCAATGCCTACTGTTCGTCCTTGACTCCGTCATTTGCTCAGATTGGCAAGTAAACTAATCGATTTGCTAAGAAAAAAAGAACGGGCCTGAAAACAGGTCCGTTCTTTTTTTCTTAAAGGAAAATTTAGTTGTCGTCAGCGATTTTCTTGAACGCAGCTGTCAATGTCAGGCAGGCCGAATCATAAGAACCATCTGTAACAGAAGTGATTGCCTGACCATCCTTGATTGCACCCTGATACTCTACACCCGAGCCACTTGCTTTGGCTACAGCCAAAGCCCATTCGGAATTCTGGTCGCAATCGTTCAACGCAATTCTGGCCTTAGCCTTCCAGGTGAGAATGTTGCCGGAAGAGGGAATTGCTGCAGTGCCGGTAGTCCATCCTGCGGGAGTGGCTGGTTCCGAGTAATCAAAGTTTGTTGTGGTGTTCATTTCATACCCAACCATATGGTAGTTGCCGACAGCATTAGCTTCTGTTACATAAGCATTCTGCAACTTCACGTATTCTCCTGCTTTTTTGAAACAGGATAATTCTAACTTTGTCCGCCGCTTTTTTAAAGAATACAATAACAATCAAACAAAGGATTACGATATGCTTTTTTACGACATCGCCATGCAATACCTAAACAAAGACAAGTACAACCTCGCGCCGCTTTCGGTGCGGACTTATTATTGGAATATCAAGAAAATAGCAGATTTTAGGCCGGAATTGGATTGCGAAGACTTGACTCCTGCATTGGTCCAAGAATACAAGTTTCATCTGCAAAAATTGGGAAATAAACCTGCCACAATCAACAAGGCGCTTTCCGTATTTCGGATTTTCACTAACAAAATGGTTGCAGATGGCTTGATTACGGCAAATCCGTTTGACAAGGTGAAGATCGGTCGTGTTTATACGCATCGGGGATTCCTGACTATGCGCGAACTCAAGTCGCTCTACTTGAATTTTAATGACAAAAGGCAATTCTTGACAGAGACTGAACAGGATGTGGTTCGGGTATTCCTGTTCAGTTGCTTTACCGGGCTCCGCTACAGCGACTTGAAGTCTCTTGACGCGGGGGAGATTTTTGACTGGAAAATCCGCAAGCAGATGCACAAGACCGGAGACCTGGTTTATGTGCCGATTCCTTTGCAGGCAAGGTTGCTTCTGCCAGAGAACATGCCGTCGGGTAAGGTGTTTCGCGTTGTGGAAAACTCGCACTTTAACCGGACGCTTCGCAGGGCGTCGAAAAAGCTGGGGTATCTCAAGCATATCCATTGCCACCTAGCCCGCCATACCTTTGCAACGACGTGTATTTCGCTTGGCATATCTTTACCTGCGACAAGCAAATTGCTTGGCCACAGGAATCTAGAAACGACGCTAATTTATGCAAAATATGTCGATACATTCCTAGATAAAGAAATGAAAAAGTTCAATAAGTTGTAGTCGGACGCCCTGCAGGTCAGTTCAGCACGATGAACGGAACCCACCGCTTATAGAATTTCTCCTGGAACCCAACAGGAGATAAAATCGGGTTATGATCGCCCTGGATGATGAAATGAGTTTTGGGGTGACGTCGAGCCAAGTCTGCAATCATGGCGAAATCGTTGTGCAGTTTGGAACTGTACGCGGAGTCTATTGCATCTGCGTTGCTGTAGTATATGTCCGGGAATTCCGGCATTGGGAATTTAGTGTCTGCTGTGGTCCAGGCAATAAAATGTTTTTGTGTTGTGTCGGCTAGAATACTATCGATTCTCGCGATTATCTCGGTATCGCGAAGCTGTTTACCTTTGCTTGCTGTTTTCCCGTAAATAACCTCGCCAAAACCGATATTCCTGATGTACTTGTATCGGTAATGTTCTAGACTGTCGCCGCCAAAGAGGAATGTTGTCTGGAATCCGGTATCGGCAAAAATTTTTGGCAAGAAAGTTGTATCACTATGCCTTGTGGAATCCGTTACAAATTTTAGCATCAGGTCTTCTCGCTCGGCGGTGCGTGTGCGGCTGTACATGCGGTTGTGTGTGCCGACTGCGGTTGTAATACCGTTGAATAAACTTATTTGTTTTTCAAAACGCTGTATGTCAAGTGGCAACCCCCAACTTTCTACAAGGATTATCACGTTGTTGCGAGCCGTGTCAACATAATCCCGTGTAATGGTGACGGAGTCTGTGACTATGTATTTTGCCTTATAGTCGTCGGCGGTGTGTTTCCTTTGTACGGGCTTGGGAGCAATTCGTTCGAGGTAATCTATGGTTGGGAATTGGGCCAAGGGTTGTGCCGCGTAGCGGTTGTTTGCCTCCAGGTGGAACATCAGTGTTACGAATAAAATAAAGCAAATTGCATTAAAACGGAAGGGCTTTATTTTCCAGACCATTGCGATGGCAAGGGTGCAAGTGGCGAACGGAAGAATGCCTCGCCAGCCGGTACTCCAGCCTTTTATGGCTAGCAGGTTTTGCAAATCAAGCCAAGCGATAGAGAATAGGCTGATAGTGAGCGAAGCAAGAATGAAAATGCAAAAAATGAATCGGAGAAGTCGTCCCTTTGTCATCCCCGCGAAGGCGGGGATCTCCTTTAACATGTAGTTCTTTACAAATACAATAAGCAATAACAACGCGAAATATTCATACCCGAACAGCCCGCGGACAATGTCTTGCCCCTTCTCGAATGTGAGCAAGAACGGCACAATAGTAATCAGCGCACTTGCGATTAGCGGATACAGGAGGCGTTTCATTGTGCTGCCTCCTTAGCTGCGGAATCGGCAGACTGTACAAGGCGATATTTCAGGAATGTCATCTCGCCTATTTCTTTCAAGGTATCCACGGCAACGCTGTCGTAATAGTGCCGTTGCAAAAAGTCTGCCAGGAGAGGCTCGTTCAGTACGATTACATTGTCGTGAACCACGTCTTTGATTGGGTTGGTGACGCCATAATCAGACAACGCCTCCGTAACCTCGGGCAAATAGGGCGTCCAGTAACCAAAAGAAACCGTACGGCGGTAAATGCCGGCAGGTTCTGCCAGGTACGGCGGATTCCTGTGGTGGCTAAACCGCATAAAGGCATTCATGCTGAGTAAGAAAATCTTGTCAGGCTGGTTATCAATGTAATCAAATACTTGCGCGTAGTCGGTAGTATCTTCAATTGCCAACGTCCTCATTTTGCCGCTACCGGGGTCACGAACCATTTCGCCTGAGGTGGCGTAGATAAAAACGTTGGCGACGGCAATAACGGCAAGGATGGAATAGACCAATTTACGAGGAATGTTTAAGGTGAATCTGCCCAAAAGAGGAACGGCAAGTACCGCTGCATAAAGCCAGAACCCGCTCTCCACGCGGTAAACGAGACGCCCCATGGCAAGTAGGTATGCCACAAGCGCCAAAACCGTAGCCAATGACAACCACAGGTACATGTATCTTTTACGGTTGGTTGCGTAAATCAGTAGGCACAAAATAAACCAAGTCCAAAATAAGGGCGACCGCAGGGAATGCGCTAAGGCGTTCAGCAGTTTTTGGGGAATTAGGCGCACCTCATTCTTTTCACGATATGGAGGAATCAGGCTAGCATATCGCGCAAGGCTATCGACCGAGAAGACTTCCGTGTCGTATAGCACCCATTCCGTGAGCATGTGGAAATCCTTCCCGCTGAGCCCCAGTTCTTCGGCATCTTCATACACTGCATTCTGGTTGTAATTCCCGTTATCGCCAAATGTTACGCGCGGCCCCTGGAACTTAATGAAGTCGGCATATTCGGGCGATTGGTAAATTTGTTGATCAAAATGGTGCATGGTGAATGCGCCCACGAACAGGATTGCTAATCCCACAATTACGCGCCATTTGGATTTCCAACAATGCTTGAAAATAAATAGCATCCCGAGGCAGAAGAACGGCATTCCCATCAAGAACGCCTGCCACCGCATCACCGAGCCCCATAACATCAGCAAAACACTCAATGCAAAAGGAACTGCTTTTTGAATGTTCGCCCGCATGTCATTCTGGAGGCCCGTAGGGCCGATAGAATCCATGGAAATAACCCCATACGCAAACAGCAGCATCCCCGCAGCGCTCAGTATCGATGCGCACTGCGTAAACTGCACCACCAAATAAAAATCGCTCGCGAACAGAGCCGTAAACAGCGCGGCTAGAATCGCCCCCCACCGCTCGCCACAACGCTGCAGCAAAACATAACCGATGACCGTGAACGACAAGAATACCGAGAACATCTCGCCGATGTAGTACCACCCAATTTTCGGGAAAAGGTGATACAGCGGCAAAAGCGCATAGCCGTAGATGGCGTTCACGAAAATTAGGTGCGGGTTGTAGTCCGTGCCCAGGGCGCCGGTGAGCCTTGCCGCCATAAAGTAGTCGTCAATCGCTCCGAACTTGAGGTCGCCAAAAATCAGGCACGAAGCCAAGAAGAACAGGTTGATGGCTACGGAATAGGTTGTGGCGCGTTTGAAGGGCATACTGAAAATATATATTATTTATGTGATGTCTGTTTTGAGATTTGCACATTATTGTAGATTTAGAAATAGGCTGGATTAGACCAGGTTTGACTATGAGTTCTGGTTTATTGGGAACGCGAAACTGAGTGAAAAAGAGGTGAAAATGTCTTGTGTTCAGACTTTTAAAAGTCTTATGCTAAGGAACAAATTCTTTGTTTCTGTTTATACCTTTATAATCTGGGAGTTTGGCTTTAAAATTAGTGGCGCAGAAAAGAAATTGATACAGAATGATTTCGTTTTTTCTGTAAAGAATCTAAAGTCTAAATTTTATCTGCCAAATTACAAGAAAGATCTTATTCAAAAAGCCATTCTTATGAGTAAAAATTATTATGAAAAAGATCTCTTGTGGCATTTGTGTTTTTCATGGAAAGGGGGGATGCTTTCTAAAATACTAAAGAACGGATGTATCCTTGACATTGGCGCTAATATCGGAAACCATACGCTATTTTTTTTGAATGAATGTGCCGCAAAACAAGCTTATTGCTTTGAACCGGTTCCTAGTACATTTAAGATTTTGCAAAGGAATATTGAATTGAATGATTTGCAAAATCGAGTTTCTTTATTCAACACGGCAGTTGGCGCAGCAGAAGGATTTGCTGTAATATCTCATTTCAGTGAAGATAATTTGGGTGGCACCTGTTTATCTGGTGATGAGAATGGAACTATTCATGTCACGTCTATTGATGAAATGGATTTTAAAGAAAAAGTGTCCTTTGTGAAAATTGATGTTGAGGGCTTTGAACTAAACGTGGTGCTAGGCATGAAGGAATTCTTAAAGAAACACCATCCTATGGTTTTTATTGAAATTAGAGGCCAATTTCTTGATCAAATTAATAGAATTTTCATTTCGTTGGGCTATCAAAGGGAAATGATTGAGGACATGCCTGGTCTAGATTGTGCGAACTATATTTATTATTAGAATTAACTTATGTCCATCCCCAAGATTGTCCATTACTGCTGGTTGAGCGGCGAACCTTACCCGGAACTGGTGCAGCGTTGCATGCAGAGCTGGAAGGAAATGCTTCCGGATTACGAGTTCGTGCTCTGGGACATGAACCGCTTCGACATCCATTCCGTGTCTTGGGTGGAACAGGCTTGTTCCGTTAAGAAATGGGCCTTTGCAGCAGATTACATAAGACTCTACGCCTTGTACAACTATGGTGGCATTTATCTAGACAGTGATGTTGAAGTGCTGAAATCTTTCGACAACCTATTGGATCGACCGTATTTTTTTGGTCGCGAGCATACGCCAGATAGGATTGATGCAAGCCATATAATTGAGGCTGCTACATTCGGCGCCGAAAGCCATCATTCACTGATTAAGCGTTGTTTGGATTATTATGAGAATAGAAATTTCATAGCCGATGATGGAACGTTCGATACTACGGTATTGCCGCATATCATGTCGGAGGTCTTGAACGAGGCCGGAGTGTTGCAGGAACTTCTGCCAATGGAGTGCTTTAGTCCCAAAAACACCCGTACATTGGCTGTGGAAGCGACCGATAGGACATATTCAATCCATCATTTTAATGGCTCATGGTATTCTAAGGCGCAAAGAAAACATGTGAACGCCAGAATAAAACTATGCAGACTATTTGGTGAACGGATGGGAACATTTATTTCGACAATCTACGCGATTTTTGTTAATTTAAGATATAATAGTTTCAAAGAAACCGTTGCTCGTTTTAAACAAAAAGGAAAATCTTTATTCCAGGCAAAAAAATGGCAATCCCGAAGGTGATACATTATTGCTGGCTGAGCGGTGAACCGTATCCGGATCTTGTGCGAAAATGCATGGAGTCCTGGCAAAGATATTTGCCCGACTACAAGTTCGTTCTTTGGAATAAAGAAAAAATAAAGGAAATTGATTGTTCCTGGGTCAACCGTGCAATTATCGCAAAGAAATGGGCTTTTGCTGCAGACTACATTCGTCTTTATGCTTTGTATAATTACGGCGGAATCTACTTGGATTGCGATGTCGAAGTTTTGAAACCTTTTGATGATTTGCTGAATCAGTCTTATTTTATGGGAAGGGAATCGCACAAGAATGTGATAGAGGCAGCGGTGATGGGGTCGGAATCTGGTTTGGGTTGGGTGAAGGACGCATTGGATTGGTATAAATCGAAAGTATTTGATGCTGCTCAATTAAACAACCCTTCAATTGCAATTCCCGTCATCTTGAAAAATGTTTTATCAAAAAAATCGAATGTTACAATTTTTCCTGCGGAATTTTTTTCACCGAAAGATAACAGAACCGGGAACGTCAAAATAACTCCACATACATATACGATACATCATTTTGATGGAAACTGGTTCAATGATTATCAGCGAGAATATTTTAGGATAAGGGTGAAATATTCGAAAAAGTATGGTGCTTTAGTGGGACTTTTTGTGGCATCATTTTTTTCGATTAGAAATAAATTATTCGGGTGAAAGAAGAAGTATATGAGTAAGTCTAAACTGAATATACTATTTGATGCGACTGTTCTAGTAGATGGTTACATGGATTGTCATGCAAGGACTGGAATGTATTTTGTCGCGGAGAATCTTTTAGATGAAATGCTTCGTAGAGAAGATATTAACGTTGTCTTGATGACGTTTCCTTCAAAATCAGCTGGATTGTATAAGATAAAACCTCAAAAGGCGACGATTTTAGATGATGAAAGTTTTCTGTCGAGAATCGTTTTTTCGTTGCTTTACAGAATTAAAAGAAGTAGAAGAAAGGTTTTCTCATTGACTCCCTTGCGGAAGGCTTTGTCGTTAATTGAGTTGATTTTAGAAAACGGGTATGAGACATATTATTCAAAATTCATTTTTAGACGCTATAAGAAATGGATTAATTCAAATGAGGTTGTCTATTTTTCGCCAACGACCGATGCTCCAAAGTACCTTTATCATGAACAAAAAGTAAAAAAATTCATTGTTTTACTAGACGCTATACCATTTAAACTAAAAGGTTATGAGAAGCAACGGAATAATCGATGGATTTGTTATTTCTTAAACAAAGATTTTTATTATTTCGCCATATCAGAATCGACTAAGAAAGATTTTTGTGAGATTTATCCGTCTATTAACCCGGAGCATATACAAGTAATTTATTTAGCGGCTAAAAAAGCATTTTGCCCGCAGATGGAAGAAAAAAAGAAGGAATTGACAAAATCGAAATACGGAATACCGCTAGAAAAGAGATATGTCTTTAGTTTGTGCACTCTTGAGCCGCGAAAAAATCTTATACGAGCTGTAAAAAGTTTTATCCGATTTGCTGAGAAAAATTCTGTTGGTGATATGATTTTTGCATTAGGTGGACCTGCTTGGAAGGATTTTGAAAAGCAATTGGAAAGTGATGCTGATATAAGCGGTTTATATTCTAAGTATGTGGTTTGGATTGGGTATGTTGACGATGATGATTTGCCTGTACTTTATAGTAACGCGGAATGGTTTGTTTATACCAGCCAGTATGAAGGCTTTGGGCTTCCTCCATTAGAGGCTATGCAGTGTGGTTGTCCTGTAATTACGAGCAATAATTCGTCTTTGCCGGAAGTTGTAGGCGATGCTGGCATAATGATTGATTGGGATAGCGATGACCAACATATAAAAGCATATGAGGAATATTATTTTGACGAACGATTGCGGAAAGATAATATTCGAAAAGGTTTGCAAAGATCGAAGTCTTTTTCTTGGACAAAGACAATAGATGAAATGCTGAGGAGGATGTTTAATGAGTAGCGTCATCTATGATTTGACCAGTTTTGCAGAAATGCTAAGCGAAAGAGATGCAGATGCAAATAAAATTGCAGAAGAACAGCGTAAAATCGAGAATATACTAGAGCGACACGCTGCAAATATTTATCTTTATGTTTCCCCCAGAAAGTATCCCTTGGAATTTAAAATAAAAGATGAAATCTTCCCTCAGGGTATTTTTCTGCATGATTTTTCAAATTATTATTTAGTTGTTCTCGCTAAGATTTATTTGAAATTGCATAGGAAAAAGTTTTGGTTTTTCTTATTGGGCTCATGGATGATGGAATGTTTTTTTCGCTTTTTTATTTCGGTTTCTTCACAAAAAAACATATTAAAATCTGCTGATTACTATTATTCAGAAAAAGAATGCGTTCCTAGAGAGCTCCAAACGTACAAAAACCTTGAAAAGATAACTTCTTTGGATAATGTTCCAGAAAAGCCCCGAGAAAAATTAAATATTATTTTCCGTATGTGCGATAAGGTAAGCGCATCTAGTGCAAGCAAACGATGCTTTAATGTTTCAAAAAATAATCTTATAAAAAGGACATTGCTTTCTTTACAGAAATGTGTGAAGAATTATACGTCATCTCTAAAAATATACTGCGTGGCAGATAATTGCAGTGAGGAGATTGTTTCGTATTTTTCAGATATGTTTCCTGGTTCTGAATTGATAAAACTGTTTTCGGGAAATGCAAAATCTTTTTGCGAATGTATTGAATTAGCCAGTCGAATTCCAGATGGGGAGCAAGTTTATTTTATTGAAGACGACTATCTGATGCTAAATGAAAATGTGTTAAATCTATTGAATTTCAATCTAGAACAGCTGAGTAAAGAAAATGGGAAAAAAATCGCGATAATGCCTGACGATTATCCTGATCGATACAAAAATGGGGCTATTCAAACAGAGTGTAGGGTTACAAGACGGGGGCATTTTTTGAAAATAGATAGAACGACATGTACATTTGCTACCTATTCTGATGTTGTAAAAAAGAACAAAAAAATATTTCTGAAATTTATTGATTGGCCTCGTGTAACAGAAGAAAAATCAATAAACAAGGTCTGGAAAAAAACTCCTCTTTATCAACCTATTCCTGCTTGGACTCTACATTGCCAAACAAAAAATGTTGTGCCAATTTATGTGGATTATAAAAGAATAAAGGAGTATTTAGAAAGGGGTGGAAATGATTAGATTAATCTTTGACGCTACATTGATTTGTAACTACTTTCATAAGGACTCTGCACGGAGTGGCGTTTTTTTTGCTGCTTACAATATTCTCAATGAATTGCAAAAAAGAAGTGATGTACAGATTGCTCTTTATATTGATCCAAAAAAATCGGGAGAGGCGTCAAGGATAAAAAAAGAGTTGTTCCCCAGATTAGAGTATGTTTTTGATTATTCTGCAAATTGTAAACTGATGGATTCAAACATGTGGTTTTGGGAAAGGCATTCAAAATTGCTAAACCATTCTTGGCTGCGTAAACCTTTTGCCTTGGGTATTGTGTTGACAGAATTTCTACTGTGTAAAATGATGAAGGGTAGGTATAAAAAGGACGTTTTAAAAAAGGCGGATGTATATTTGTCTCCAGCTTTTCGAATCCCTAATTTGATAAGAAATGAATCTCATGCAAAAACCTATGTTGTATTGTATGATACGATACCATTTAAATTTGCTGAATTGAGCAATCTTCGTTGGGGGGATTATATTCGGGATGTTTTTGAATCTTCGGATAGGAATGATTTTTTCTTTACTATTTCAAAATGTTCGCAAAAAGACTTTGAAGAAATATTCCCTTTAGTTAATGAAAGGTCGTCAAAAGTGATACATTTGGCTGCATCTGATTCATTTCGCCCTATAAAATCTGAAAATGCAAAAAAAAGCATTCAGAAAAAATATAAGATTCCTCGGAATAAGAGATATGTTTTTTCTTTATGCACCATTGAACCTCGGAAAAATTTAATTCGCGCGATTCGAAGTTTTATTGTCTTTGTTGAAAAGCATAATATTGAAGATTTAGTATGGGTTATGGGTGGGGGACATTGGGAATCATTTATAAAAGAATTGAAGAAGAACAATGTGTCTTGGAATCCTAAATACATAATTCGAGCAGGCTATATAGATGATGAGGATCTTCCTACTTTGTATAGTAATGCGGAATGGTTTGTTTATACTAGTCAATACGAAGGGTTTGGCTTACCGCCATTGGAGGCTATGCAGTGTGGCTGCCCTGTAATTACAAGCAACAATTCATCTTTGCCAGAAGTTGTGGGTGATGCCGGTATTATGATAGACTGGGATAGTGATGAACAGCATGTTGAAGCGTATGAAAAGTATTACTTCAATGTGGACTTGAAAAAGGAAAATATTCGAAAGGGGATAGAAAGGGCTAGAATGTTTTCTTGGAAAGAAACGGCTTTGAAAATGATTGACGTGATGAAACAACAAACAAAGTGACAGAAGGGGACTTTAGTTAGATGATTTTTTATGAGTTAGCCTATATAAAGGCGAAAGGAAAGAAAGAAATTTGTAGTAAAAAAAAGTAATAATTCTATTTTGTGTGATTAAAAATTTATATATCCTTCTGTCAGCCCTGTCTGTTGAATCGATATGGATATTCATAAGCTGCGACATGGATTTTGAATTGAATAGATAATTTTCTTTTTTGCCAATAATGAGTGTATTTTGATCGAAAGCTTCTTTAGGATTCTTGATTAGATTTGCAAAAACTTCTGATTTTGAATTATTTCTGAACACATCTAGCCATTCTTTTTGGAGAAACTTATATGCTGGTGTGTAAGAAGAATTATTTACCCAAGAAGAGTAATAATGCAAAATAACACCATTGGCCAAAGTATTTATGTTCCTGCCAAATTGAGCATTCATAAAGTCTGGTAAAATATTAAAGATGTCACCAAATTCAGCAATCGTTTGATGTAGGGCGGGCTGATCAATGTAAATGTCTTTTTTGCAACAATCCAACCAATATTCATGCCATTTTTGGCAAAAAGAATGCGCTTGAGGCGAGTCTTTGAAAAAGGAAACACCTCCATTGATATGATATTTTGATTTTGTTGTATACCCCATTTTCTTTAAATTTTCAAGAATCCACCACTTTTGAGGATGCATATCCAAGGGACAGTTCCCATCAGGGACCCCCATGACATCATTCGTAAACAACGATTCGTCAATAGGGGCTGCAAAAGCCGTATCAACATCAACATACAAAAAATCTCCTTTCACCAATTGCCTCATGGAGGTTTTTAACCAACGGGATTTTTGCGTCGGGGATAAAGAGGAATCTAATTCGATAACGATTTTTTCAGATACATATTCATTAATCAATCTTCGCGAACCCTTTAAATTGTCATCTGTTTCTTTGTCTATTAATAACGAAATGAAACAGTTAGGCATCTGATATTTAGCAGACATCATGGAGATTAACGCTTGTTCACCATAATAGTCTTTTTCAGAGCAGACAAGAACATAAAGGATTTTCATTGGGCACTCCGCTATACTTTAATGTACATTTTTCCTTTTATTTTCGACAGATATAAATTTTTTCATTTTCGTTTAAAGCGAATTTGGGATTGTTTGTGGCTAAGTTTGAAATGATTTCTACATTAAAACCGACTTTTTTCAACCGATCTACATAGTCCAGACCGTAGATTCTGACGTGATCGCGTTGTCCAAAAGATTCTTCTCTCGCTTTGGGCTCAGTGATGTTTGAATTTTCATATGTTTTGTCTAACTTGTAAGATATGGGCACTTGCAGTATTGCAAATCCGCCTTTTCGCAATACTCTAAATATTTCCGACATGCCTTTAATGTCATCTTCGACATGCTCTAATACATGATTACATATGACAACGTCGAAGTATTCATTATAGTAAGGTATGCTTAAAATGTTGATGTTTTTTACATGGCTTGGATAAACATCTTCGTATCCAGGAGCGAAAAAGTCCCCACAAATATATTCCTTGAATTTGTGTTTGAAGAACTGCTTGCTTAAATTTGGCTCGGGAGCCATGTGCAAAACTCTTTTGTTGGGATTTGCAAAGAAATGGGTTGCTTGCAAATAAGTAAATACTAACCGTTCTTTGTCCGTTGACCCGCATTTTACACATCCAGCAAAACGATACCCGCATCCTACAATTTCTTTTTCGTAAATGACTTTAAAATCACAGCCAATGAGGTTCATTTTTCGCGCATGATATCCGCAAAAAGGGCATTTGTATCTAAATCCAAAATTTTTTATTAGTGCGAATCGTTCATGCCATTTTAGGTATGAATATATCTTTATGCAGATAGAATTATTACGAAGTTTATCTAAAATCATATGCTTTTACGTAGCGTTGCGTATAATCCAATCAACAAGTTTATCTAAATCTTCTTTTTGCCTTGCCTCTATTTCCTGGAACCTTGCCGCCCCTTTTTTTTGTAAATCAGAATAGATGTTTTTGTTTTGTAATCCAATAATTTTCTCTTCTAATTCGCTTATGGATGTTGGACTGAAATATAAAGCGGCATTTCCACAGACTTCTGGAATAGACGCCGCGTTTGATGCTATTACTGGGACATTATATTTCATAGCTTCTAGTGGCGGGTAGCCAAAACCTTCGTTTAAAGATGGGTATATAAAGGCATAGGCATTTGCGTAAAGGGAATCTAGTTCCGCCTCTTCGACATAACCAAGAAATTTGAAGTTGGCCGTATTTTTGATATGGTACCTTGAATTGTTATTTGATGCTCCAGTTATTTTTACAGTTACGTCGGATGGAATTTTTTTTCTTGATAATAATTTGTCTATGGCAATAATTGCTCTTGTACAGTTTTTTTCAAATCGATCTGCAGAAACCAGCAAAAAATATTTTTCGGCTGATTCCCTGTCCGATTGACAGGTTGATGTTGATGGTGGGTAGAAGACGGGAACGTCCTTTTCGGGACAAATTCCTTGAATGATTTTTTTTGAATGAAATGAGTCGGTTACAAAATGAAAATTTGGTGTCAGCAAGAGTTTTTGATAGTATTTTAACGTTTGGTCTTTCCTCTTTTTGTTCTGCAAAAAACCAAGCAATGTGTTGAATCCAATAATTCCAAAATCAAACAACCAATGTCCGTAAAAATCGTATTCGAGTTCAAGGCTTCGCAATCCATGAATGGTTCCCAGAATTTTGCAAGTGGGCCATGGCCGCAATGCTTCTGGTAAAGCAGAATATATTGTATCAATGTTATTTTGATTAACAATTAATTGGAGAGGATTGTCCTTTATGTCATGAAGTTTAATATTGTGTTGTTTTAAACTCTCGCGTACTTGAGGGTTAAGATATTTACTTGAGTCATAGAAAGCTTGAAAAGGCACGTTTCTTTTGCATAAGCCGTCAAAAAGCATTTCACAGTATTTCCCGCCGCCATGTCTTTTAATTGTATTGCTCGGTTGGGAGGCTGTCAAATCAAAGAGTAAATTCATCATTTTAAATATAATTTTTCTATTTTGACTTGTATGAAAAATATAGCAATAAGTGTTATTATGCCTGTGTATAATTCGGACCGTTATATACGGTCTGCGATTGAAAGCGTTCTTACGCAGGATTTTGATTCGTTCGAATTGATCTTAGTAGATGATGGTTCTACGGATGCAAGTGGCACCATTTGCGATGAATATGCTGTTAAAGATGACCGGGTTAAGGTAATTCATCAAAAAAATGCTGGGACGTCGGTGGCTAGGAATGCTGGTCTAGCGGAAGCGATTGGGGAATACATAGCCTTTTGCGATCATGATGACGAATATCTGCCACATTTTTTAAGAGATGTTTATCAATTGGCTTTGCATTATGACGCCGATCTTGTTGCTTCTTCAAGTGCGAACGTTGTTATGCATGGTGTATATAAAAAAACATCATATTGTCGAATGCCGCAATGTGTTATTGAAGCAGAGCATATTTGTGAAAATTACTGTTTTTTACGTGACCAGTCGTATAAGGAAGGAAATCCCTTTGATTATGTTTGGAATAAATTATATAAGAAGACATCCATATCTTCTTTAACCTTTTATAGCGGATTTAAAAATGGGCTTGAGGATTCTTTATTTAATATTCAATTTCTGTTTAATGTGAAGAATTGCGTTGTTTGCGTTCCGCAAATCTATTATAAACATTTTTATAGAGAAACCTCGTCTAGTATTTTATATGATAAAATTATAGACGAAGAAAAGCGTCTAGCATATTCTTTCTATTTAGAACAAGAGTATCTGTTGTTAAAAAAAATACAAGGAGACAAGCAAAAGAGTTTAAAAAAAGCAGAAATCGTTCTAGTAAAAGCGTTGATTCTTATAAAAGATCGAGTTGCACTAAAAAAAATAAAATTATTTCAGAAGGAAAAAATTTTCAACGATGTCTTTTATCCGATTTCATTAAAAACGCGGATAGTTTTGTTTGCTTTATTGAAAAGTCCTTGTTTATTTGTTTTCTTAATGAATAATGACTTTATTTCTTTGAAGCATTGCGATTTCCAAGAGAGAACTATATCCAAACAACACTTTGACTATTACGATTCTGCTTTAAACGGTTTTTTCCTGAATATGTTCGAATCTAAGCGAGGTCGATGGCTCTTTGATGTATGCAATTTGCTTGTTAAATTGCTTACGTTTCCGTTTAGAATGTTCAAATAAAATTTTTCGCCCGGATTAAGCCTCTCCTAAAATAAGGTGGCTGTTGATGCGAATCCCAAGGAAACAACATAAATCCATCTGAAAATACAAAATTATAGCCAAATTTTTTTAATAATAATGAAATTGATTCTGCATGATTAGCCCTATGATATGTGCAACAAGCTAGTTTGATTTTATTTTGGGATGTAAGAAAATCCTTGCTTCCTTGAATGACGGATTCTTCAGCCCCCTCAATATCCATTTTTACAAAAAACGATTCTTCGCTAAACTTGTCAAAAAGACTATCAAGTGTTATTGCGTTCTCAGATTTTTCACCACTTAAAATTTTTTGAATGATTGTGACTTTGTCTTTATAAGGAGCAAATGTTGCCTGTAAGGGTTTAAGCCAAATGGCGTCAGCTTCCAGTAAGTATACATGTTTGGCTTTTTCAACAGAATCAAGCGCAAAAAGGGCTTCGGCGCACCCAGCATCTACAACAATGTCGCCCTGTTCCACATGAAAAGAATCTGTTATATATTGATGTGGCGCTTTTTCAGTGAATCCACCACCTAGAAGATTTTCTTTTTCAATATAGTAACGATATTTTTCACAAGCGAGCTCTGGAGTCCAATTTGATGGAAAAAACAACTTTTTATTATTGTGTGTGACAAAAGGTAGTTTTTTTTCTGCATCAAAACCATATTTAGGGATATTGCACGTCTTGATTTGTCTGTACGGAAAAGCAGAAATACCATTTGTATCTTTTATATAGTTCAGTTCAGATCCGTAATTATTAGCATCTTCTTTGTTTAACGTGAAATATAATTCGACAAATTCTTTTCTTGTCAGTAAAAGGTTTGCTTCTAAATCGGCAATTTTTTCATGTAGATAGCTTTGTTGAACGGCATCTTTTTCAAGATTGTATTTAAAAAAAATACGAATATTCTTAAAGAAATTGGAAATGGCAATAGAAAAAAAATCTTGTATTGGCATAACTAAATCTCTATTGTTTGTGATTGAAGCATAATTTGGCCCCATCCGTGATTCCACTGGCCAACTGCGGCTATCAACTGTTCTAAATCCGATTTAATCTCGAATGTTAATATGTTTTTTTGGACTTCAAAGTCTGTTTGGCAAGAAAGATAATTTCCCAAACCAACAGAAAATGAAATGTTGTAATACCCCATTGCCAAATGATTGTTTTTAAGGGATATTTTTATTGTTTTTATTTCCCCATGTTTTATCGAGAAGGTTTCTGTATTTGAAACGCTTCCAATTGGCGTACCATCGGCCGAATAAATTGTCAAATTAATTCGGCATTTTTCAACATTTTTATTACCGTGTATTTGGATGATGAATTCAATTGGCTCGTCAATTTTGAAAGTGTTTGCTTGTTTTGCAAATTCGATGGAAAGAAATTGAACATCTTTTGCTTGGTTTAGATGGTCAAAGTCGCAAATTTGTTTATGCCAAACATTGTCTATAATGCTTTTACTCGTATAATACCCCACAGCCTCTTCCACGCCACCATCAAACGCTACCTGCCCCTGATTCAGCACAATTCCGCGTTTGCACAAATTCTTCACTGCGCCCATGTTATGACTCACGAACAGCACGGTGCGGCCTTCTCCACGGCTTACGTCTTGCATCTTGCCGATGGCTTTTTTTTGAAATTCGGCGTCACCAACGGCGAGCACTTCGTCTACCACCAAAATTTCGGGTTCCAGATGCGCGGCGATGGCGAACCCGAGGCGTACGGTCATGCCGCTGCTGTAGCGCTTCACGGGGGTGTCCAAGAAGCGTTCGCAACCGCTGAAGTCCACGATTTCGTCGAGCTTTCGGGTAATCTCGGCGCGGCTCATGCCCATGATGGCGCCGTTCATGTAGATGTTCTCGCGGCCGGTCATCTCCGGGTGGAACCCGGTGCCCACTTCGAGGAGGCTCGCGATGCGTCCCCGTGCGCGGATGGTGCCGGTGGTAGGGGCGGTCACGCGGCTAAGCAGCTTGAGAAGCGTGCTCTTGCCGGCGCCGTTACGCCCGATGATTCCCACGACGTCGCCCTGTTCCACCTTGAAGTTGATGTCCTTGAGGGCCCACACGTATTCGCTTGCGCCCTTGTGCGCGCGGTCGTTGACTTCGCCCACCTTGAGGTAGGGGTCCTCGCGGCGCAGCACCTTGGTCTGCCAGAACCTGTTCAGGTCGTGGCTGAGCGTCCCGGTGCTTACTAGCCCCAGGCGGTACTGCTTGCTGATATTCTCGAACTCGATGGCGGTCATGGTCTTTTCAAGGTCTTTAATAAACCGCCCTAGATTGCCACGGCCTTCGGCCTCGCAATGACGTGCTAGGTTCAACTGCGCAAATACTTGTATTTGCATAGGGGAACCGAAGCCGTCATGGCTCGAAGAGCAATGACGTTGGCGGTCATCTTGTTGAGTAATATAGATTAAAAGTCGCCGAGTGGCGAACCGATGCGGGCGATATGGACGAATTTGGCTAATTTTTGTCTTTAAGTATTGACAATGACGTGTTCCGGAAGTATATTTAGCAGTGAACAAATGTGTAGAAATACAGGCGTTTTTGTTGAAAAATGTTAAAAAATGTTGCTAAAAATGATTGAAAAGTGTATATTTTTATAGCAAAAAGTGATTGAAAAATGCTGTACCGGAAGATTCAAAGTCGATTGGAAGAGTATTTCACGGCAGGGTCAAACAAGATTCTGCTGATTGATGGCGCACGACAAATAGGCAAGTCTTTCATCATCCGTCACATGGGTCAAAAGCATTTCAAGAACTATATCGAGGTGAACCTTTGGGAAGATTCACTAAATAGCCGCTTATTTGCCGATGTCAAGAATGTTGACGATTTCTACTTGCGCTTGAGCATGTTTGCCGGAAACAAGATGGGTGACACTAAGGACACGCTGGTCTTTCTTGATGAAATCCAGGAATATCCCCAGTTGCTGACCTTGCTCAAATTCTTGAAGCAGGGCGACCGCTTTACGTATATTGCTAGTGGCTCGCTTTTGGGTATTGCATTAGCAAAGTCATCGTCCATTCCAATCGGCAGCATCGAGACGGAACACATGTATCCGCTAGATTTCGAGGAATTCCTTTGGGCGAACGGTTTCAACGAATTCTCCATTCAAGGAATCAGGAACAGGTTCCTTAGCAAGGTCGGGCTTGACGAGCCGATGCATGCCAAGATGATGGACTTGTTCAAGAAGTACTTGCTGATTGGCGGCATGCCCGATGCCGTGAATATGTTCATTCAAGAATCAAACATTGTCAAGGTTCGCAAGATACAGAGTGACATAAAGGAATTCTACGCCATTGACGCCAGTAAGCACGATGCCCGAAACAAACTGAAAATCCGGAAGATTTACGACATGATTCCATCGATGATGGAAAACAAGAAAAAGAGAATTGTTGCGAATAAAATAGAATCCAAGAAGGCGGCCAGATTATCTAACTATCAGGATGAATTTGAGTACCTGACGAATGCGGGTGTTGCGCTTGAAGTTTCCGCAATAACAGATGTCAAGTTCCCTTTGATTGAGTCTTCAACCAAGAACCTCCTGAAATTGTATCTCAACGACGTCGGCATCCTTACCGGGGTGTTGTACGGTTCGAATATTTCTGCGGTGCTGAACGATGTTCCCAGCATTAATCTTGGCGCGGTTTATGAAACTGTCGTTGCGCAAGAACTGAAAGCTCATGGTAAGAAACTCTTCTATTACGACAATCGGCACAAGGGCGAAGTGGACTTCTTGATAGACGATTTTAATTCGCTGTCCGTTGTCCCGATAGAGGTGAAGTCTGGCAGGGACTACAGGATTCATAGCGCAATAGACAACTTGCTCAAAACGAACGAGAACGCAAAAGGGTTTGTGCTGTCCAATAGTCCTAAGGTGGTGCAAAAGGGTGCGGTCTTGTATTTGCCGATATACTTTGTGATGTTCCTTTAAAGTGGTCGAATATGACCACTTTACACCGTATCCATGAACGTACGCTGGATTTTGTTGAATACAATCACGCCGAGCGCTAGGATAAACACGGCGAAGCCTGCGGTATAGCCGAGGGCGGCCCAGCTGAATTCGCCCACGCCGAGCATGCCGAACTTGAACGTTTCCATGATGCTGGTGAGCGGGTTTGCCTGCATGAGCATTTTGAGGCGCGGGTCCTCGATGGTGCTGAGCGGGTAGATGACGGGCGTGGCGTACATCCAAAGCTGAACGATGAAGCTCAGTAAAAACGTGAGGTCGCGGTACTTGGTGGTAAGGCTGCTGAACAGCACGCCGAAACCGAGGGCGAGTGCGGCGATGAGCGCTATGAGCACGGGCGTGAGCAGTGCGTACAAATTAGGGTGTACCGGTGCGTCAGTAAAAATCAGGTAATATGCAAACACTAAGAAGAATAGCCCCATCTGGATGCTGAGCCGCACCAGGTTGCTGGTGACGGTAGCCAGCGGCACCACGAGGCGCGGAAAATACACCTTGCCGAACATGTTCGCGTTTTCGATGAACGTTTTGCTGGTCTGGTTCAGGCATTCCGAAAAATAGGTCCACAGGCAGATGCCCGCGAGGTAAAAGAGCGGCTGCGGCAATCCGTCGGTGCTGATTTTGGCGATGCCACCGAACACGACCATGAACATGATGGTGGTCATGATAGGTTGAATGAAGAACCACAGCGGGCCGAGGATAGTTTGTTTGTACCACGTGACGATATCGCGCTTAACGAACATACGGTACAAATCGCGGTACTGCCAAAGCTCGCCGAAGTCTACCGAGAGCAGGCTCGATTTGGGCTTGATGACTGTGGTCCATTCGCTTGTCTGTGCCGCGGCCATTTGCTTTCCCTAGAATGTCCGTTCCCGCACCACGTATTGTGGCGACTGGTTGATACTGATGTAGATGCGGCCCACGTATTCGCCGATGAGCCCGAGCAGGAGCATAATCATGCCACCCACGAACAGCAATGTGGCGAGCATGCTGGTGTAACCTACGGGAACTTTGGGGAACATCAGTTTCTGGTAAACAACAAAGATACCCGCAGCAAACCCTACCAAGGCACAGATAATGCCTATAAGAGTAGCTGCACGCAGCGGCTTGACGGAGAATGCGGTAAAACCGTTGATCCAGAGCCCGATGAGGCCTGCGATGGTGTAGCCGGATGTCCCTTCGATGCGGCGACGGTGCTGAACTTCAACGTTGCCCAAGTTCTTGGTGGCGCGGAATACAAGTCCGCTTATATAGGCAAACGGGTGGGGGTAGCGCACGATCTCGTCGACGATGAACTTGCGCATGATAAAGAAGCTCGTGGTGCGGAGCGTCTTGGGCTGTCCAATGATTGCCTCGGCCATCTTCTTGTTGACCCAGGTACCAAAGCGGCGGAACAGGTGCTGTGCGGAGTGCTCGTAGTAGCCGTAAACAACGTCGTAGCCTTCTTCTAGTTTGTCTACAAGTTTGAAACTTTCGCTGGCGGGGGTCTGGCCGTCGTCATCAAGGCTAATCACGTAATCGCCAGTGGCCTGCCCGTAGCCAGCCATCAGGGCGCTGTGCTGCCCGAAGTTTTTCGCAAGGCTGATGCCCTTGATGCGGCTGTCTTCGCTAGCGAGGCGCTTGATGACTTGCCATACGCCGTCGGGGCTGCAGTCGTTCACCAACACGATTTCGTAGTCTGTTCCGGTTCGCGTCGCGACGGTATCGCGGATTTCTTGCACCACTGTCTCGATGGTGTTTTCGCTGCGGTAACAGGGAATTACGAACGAAAGTTTCATACGTTCTCCCACTTGTTGCTCTGCGCGGAGCGTGCCGCGGCCTGCATCATGGAAAGGCCCTCGAGGGAGGTGCGGATGCCGCAAACGTATTGGCTGGTAAAGCTTCCGGTTTCAAAGTATTGCTTGAGGCAGTCGGCGATATCCTTGTAGTAGTTGGCAAATGCTTCAATAAATCCCGCAGGGTGGCCGGCCTTGAATCGGTTGTAGCGCTGCTGATTTGCAATTTTCACGTCGCCGGTGCGGTCGCGCAGGCTAACATTACCTCGCAGGTCGCAGGTCTTGAGCGTCTCGGGTTCCAGCTGGAACCACTCGGCGCTGCCTTCGCTGCCGTACACGCGTATGCGCAAGCCATTGCGGTTGCCGAGCGCCGTCTTGCTGAACCAGATTTGGGCGCGCACGTTGTTCGTATATTGCGCGAGGGCCCCCACATTGTCTACAATCTGCGGGAAAAGCCCGAAGGTGGCCTGGTCGGCCACAATGCGTTCCGGGCGTTCGCCGGTCAAAAAGTAAATCATGTTGTGCAGGTGGCTGCCAAGGTCCAGCGAGATTTTCGGGATGACGGTATCCTTGAGGCGCCAGGCCTGTGGCTTGGGCGGTTCGTTGTGCGCACCCAGGCGCATAAAACCTTCTTGTGGCATTTCGACCTGCACCTGCTGGATTTTACCCAGCTTGCCGTCGGCAATAAACTGCTTGAGTTCGCGTACCATCGGGTAGCCGGTGTAGTTGTACGTGGTGCAGAAGAACCCTTTCGTTTCGGTGACGGCTTTCGCGATGGCTTCGCCTTCTGCAACGCTGGTGGCGAGCGACTTTTCGCAAATCACGGGGAACCCAGCGCGCAGTGCGTCGATTACGATGTCCTTGTGGTAGTCCGTCGGCGCAAGCACAACGACGGCGTCGAGTTTGCCTTTTTCTGCTTGCAATAGGTCGCGGTAGTTGCCGTAGGTACGGTCGACAGCAACGCCCCAGGTGCGGGCGGTCTCGCTGTTCGTTTCGGCGTGGGTGCTGAACGCGCCCGCTACGAGCTCGAAGTGCCCGTCCATCTGGCTTGCCGCCTTGTGAACTTCGCCGATGGCTGAATTGATGCCGCCTCCGATAAACGCAATCTGGAAAGGTTCCGTCTTCATATGCTGGAATATAGGATATTTTTTATAATCTAGGTGGCGGATCAAGTCCGCCATGACGTTGAACAGGGCTTTCCGCCATGACGTTATTCCTTCGTTATTCTGTGATAATTTCGTCGTCATTCCGGGCCTGACCCGGAATCTGGCATCATTTCGCCGCAACCTTCACCAAATCCGTCATACGGGCGGTCTTGTCTTGCATCTCGGCGAGGGTGTCGAACCTAAAGAATACTATACCAGCCTTGTATAAAAGCGTGTCAGCGATGGTTTCGCCGGGCTTGTACCACAGGAATTTTTCGACGATGTTCCCCTGGATTTCGGGTGCGAATGTAACGTCGCGGACAGTGCTGCCGTCGGCAATTTCGGGGCCGGCCATTATGCAGTGGCGCAACCAGTAGCCCTGCGTGGGAACATCGGCAATGCCGGAGATGTCTTCGCCGGTTTCGGCCATCACGATGAATTTCGGATAGTCGATGCCTGTCGCGTACTTCACGAACTTGATGTACAAATCCCCAGGTGGGCGACGGCAGATTTCAATGATGACGGGCGTGTCGTCGGCCTTTTCGATGTACTGGATGTGCAGAATGCCGTCAACCAGGTTGAGTTCGCGTGCGATGCGTTCACTGTAGTCGCGAAGTTTTGCTAGTGTCTCGCTGCCCGATGTGCTGGGCGTATTCGCACCGCTCACCAGGTACTTGTTGATGTAATACTGTTCGTTGTCGGCGAAGGCGAAAGCCACCTTACCCTTCACGAGCATTGCCGAAAATCCGTGATTAGAGCCTTGCACGAATTCTTCAACCACGACGTGGTCTTGCCGGGTACGGCTGCAGGCGTCTTTGTAAGCGACCCGGGCTTCTTCGGGGTTGGCAGCGCGGTGGATTCCCTTGCCGCCGGTGAGGTCAACTGGTTTCACGATAATCGGGAATGTAAGTTGCGCAATAGCGGCTTCAAAGTCGGCACAGCTATTGCCGGCTGCATTTGTGTCTGCGACTTTAACGGTAATCGCCCGCGGCGTCGGAATGCCAAGCCTGGTGGCCAGTGCGCGGTACTTGTCCTTGTGGTGAATCTCTAGACTTGTCGCGTAGCTGTCGTGCCCGGAGAGCCCCAACTTTTCGCAAACATAAGCCGTACTAAGCAAGGCGAAATCGTTGCAGCCGGAGCAAACAGCCTGCACGCCTTCGCTGCGGGCCAGTTCAAGCATCGCATCTTTGTTACTAAAATCTGCAAACACCGTCTTGTCAGCGTAAGGGTGCCCGAGGCCGTCGCGGTTGTTGCCCGAGGTAATCACGTACCAACCCAGTCTTTGAGCCGCCTGGATTAGCGGGATTTCGGCATGGCTACCGCCGAGAAGGAGTAGTTTTTTTAGGGGGGCGCGAAGCATTTCTTTATTCCAATAATAAGAAGATTCCATCAACCAGGACTAGGTATTTTAAGAATGGCTGATTCCTGGTGGATAAATATAGAATTCCTATTAGAAATTAATCATCCCCAACAAAGAACTAAAGAAGCGCATTACTACCTTAAAACCGCGTCACCCGCAAGATCGCCTGGGTGGAGACGAGCCACCGCTCCCGCCTGGAAGGCTCCTCGGGCTATTCCTTCGCGCGGCTGCTGGGCCTTATCGGCGAATACATCGGTCGCATCTACATCTGCATAAACGACTCGCCGCAGTACGTGATCAAGCAGGTCACGGGCGACCGCCGCGAACTCTAGGCGTCCTTCGAGTCATGTGACTCCTGTTTCCTTATTTCGCAATAATGAAAAAAATAAAAATTGCGAAAAGGACTTTGTGACTGACTAAAGTTTTTTGTTCAACGTTCGGAATAATTCCGGCTCGTAATTCTGAACATGGGCTTTGTAGAAGTCGGGCTCATTTCTCTTGAGTCTGTGCGAGTAAAGAAATTTGTTTTCGGTATCCAATGTTTCCCGGAAACCTTTCCCGAATTTGCCTTGCGTGTAGATGTTTGATCTGATGCGTTTGGTCATTTTTCCTCCGAATGGTCGCCTTTGTCGGGACCGATGCACACCCAATATACAATATTTTTTAGAAAAAATACTGCACCTATTGCATTATTTAAAATTTTAATGTATATTATAAGTGTAGTAAAATTTATGTAGGGCTGAATGCAAGTTGTGTATGCGGATAAAGAATTAGCTCGTTGCGCAGGGGATAAAGCCTATGCAGTAAGAAAAATGGGGCAACGCCGTGCGGAGGTTTATTTGGATAGGATAAACGATCTTCAGGGTGCCGCTGATCTGGAGTCATTAAAAAATGTTCCAGGACGATATCACGAGCTGGTAGGCAATCGCGCCGGACAATGGGCGTGCGATTTAGACCATCCCTATAGGCTTATCTTTAAGCCGGTTATGAATAGTGCTGGAAATATTATTGGTTTGATTGTCGAAAACGCCGTTTCTATTCTAGAAATTGTAGATTATCACAAGTAGGAGTGCTTATGCAGGTTTATAGATGTGATGAATTGGCTTATGTGACTCCGCCAGGTAGGACCCTGTCGGAAAAACTGAAAGAAATGGGCCTGGATGCCAACGATTTGGCCGCGCGTATGGGCTACACCCCAAAGGCGGTGAACGATATTTTGCAGGGAAACTGCCGTATAACGCCGGAAGTGGCAATTTCGCTTGAGATGATTACCGAAATTCCAGCGAGTTTCTGGTTGCGCCGTCAAATTGCGTACGATGAGTACCTTGCCCGCGAATATGTCAAAGCCTCCCTTGACAACCAGCCTCTCTGGAGAAAGTCTTTTCCCGAGGAGCTTGACGTGCGCAACTGGGTGCGGCACGATAAAAACGAGGGCGACGACAAATCAGGGCTTTCGCTTCTCAAGTTCTTTGCGGTAGCATCCCCCAAGGCGTGGGACGGCTACTACAAGGACGCCCGGCTGAAGGTGGCGTTCCGCATCTCCCTTGCCGAAGTCAAGGACCCGTATGCCACATCGGCATGGATTCGTCGCGGCGAAATCCTTGCGGACCGAGACCCGATGGAAAAGCAGGAACAGATTCCGGTGCGCAAGCGCCTAAAAGCTGCTCTCCCCGAAATCATTGCGTTTGCGGCGGCCAACAAGGTGCGCCCCAAAGGCAAAAAGCGCATTACCTACTGGACCCCAGAAGCCGAGGTGGTTGACGACTGCATGACCGGCCTGCAGGAACTGTGCCGCAAAATCGGGATTCGTGTGCTTTTCGTGCAAAATTTCAAGTGCGCGCCGATTCACGGCATGTACCGCTGGTACAAAGACGTTCCGCTAATCCAGTTGCACGACCGCTTCGAGAAGCGGGCCGCCATGTGGTTCACGTTCTTCCATGAGCTGGCCCACGTGCTGTATCACGGCAAGAAGGGAATCTGCCTGCAGAACATCGAAATCACCCACAACCACCCCGAAAAGGAAGACGAAGCCAACGCCTTCGCGCAGAAGTGCATGGTAGAAGCCGGATTCGAGATGTAGCCCTATTTCCCGAAGAATTCCTTCACCTTGTTGCAGACAAACTCCAGGTCGGCGGGTTTTAGCCCGTAGAACATAGGCAGTCGCAACAGGCGGTCGCTTTCCTTGGTGGTGTAGCGGTCTTCGCCGTTGAAACGGCCGAAGCGCTTGCCTGCCGGAGCGGTGTGGAGCGGCACGTAGTGGAACACCGCCAAAATGTCGTTCTTGACCAAGTGGGCAATGAGGGCGGTGCGGGTCTTTAAATCCGCCACCTTCAGGTAGAACATGTGGGCGTTGTGGGAGCATTCCGCCGGAATGTATGGGAGCTGCAGGTCGCCAGCGTCGGCAAGGCACTGCAGGCATTCGCGGTAGGCGTTCCAGCTGGCCATGCGGTTGTCGAAAATCTTCTGAGCGTTCTCCAGTTCGGCGTAGAGGTAGGCAGCGTTCAGCTCGCTGGGCAGATAGCTGGAGCCCAGTTCTACCCAGGTGTACTTGTCCACCTCGCCCCGATGGAACTGCACGCGGTTGGTGCCCTTCTCGCGGATGATTTCGGCGTGGTCGGAATATTTCTTGTCGGCAATGAGGATGGCGCCGCCCTCCCCCATGCTGTAGTTCTTGGTCTCGTGAAAACTGTAGCAGCCAAAATCGCCCAAAGCGCCAAGCGAGCGACCCTTGTAGGTGGACATCATGCCCTGGGCGGCATCTTCGATGACGAACAGGTTGTGCTTCTTGGCGATGGCGTTGATGGTGTCCATTTCGCAGGCCACACCGGCGTAGTGCACCGGCACGATGGCGCGGGTCTTTTCGGTAATGGCCGCCTCGATGAGCTTTTCGTCGATGTTCATGGTGTCGGGCCGGATATCCACGAACACGCACTTGGCCCCACGCATAGCGAAGGCGTCAGCGGTAGAGACAAAGGTGAACGAGGGCATAATCACCTCGTCGCCGGGCTTGATTCCGCAAATGAGAGCAGACATTTCCAGCGCATGGGTGCAGCTGGTGGTCAAAAGCGCACGGGCCACCCCCGTCTTTTGCTGCAGCCAGGCATGACACTTCTGGTTGAACTGGCCGTCACCGCAAATGCGGCCACTTTCTACGGCGGCCCGCACGTAGTCAAATTCGGTGCCCACAAAGGGGGGCTGGTTAAAAGGGATTTTCATATAAGCCCAAAAACTCGTTTGTTATCTATGTTTTAAGAGAATTATATACTTGATTGCACTATTCCAAGCGTGCGTCATGGCAAACTTGATTTGCCATCTAGTTTCCGGGTCAAGCCCGGAATGACGAAGTTTGGCAGAACATCGTATATAATCTCCCAGATTAATATAGATTATAAAAATTATTTTTGCCAAGTAATCGCCCTTATAGGAACGGAGGATTTTATGAACCTGAGGTTGGATAGTTTCATTACAAAGTTCAGCGGTTTCGCTGTCGCTGTTACCGCCCTTGCCCTGTGCGCCTGCGGCAACCAGGAACCCGCCCAAAACAAGACGACCGCAAAACAGGCTACCAAGCAGGCCGCAGAACTGCCTGCTGAACAGACCGCGCCCTCCAAGTCCCTGGTGGTGTTCTACTCCCAGACAGGCTCCACCAAGAAGGTGGCCAATGTTTTCCAGAAGGCACGGAACGCCGACGTCTTTGAAATCAAGACCGCCACCCCCTACCCCTCTACCTACGACAGCACCGTCGCCGCCGTACGGGTCCAGCGGGAATCCAAGCAGTGGCCCGCCCTCGCAAACCCCAAGGCGGACCTGGCCAAATACGACACCGTCTTCTTGGGCTACCCCATCATGTTCGGCACCTTCGCGCCCCCCATCTACAGCTTCTTGGATTCCAACGACCTGAGCGGTAAGGTGGTGGTGCCCTTCTGCACCTACGGTAGCGGCGGCCGCAAGGCCAGCGCCGCCGAACTCAAGACCCTGGAACCGAAGGCCAACGTGACCCTCGCCTACGGGATTTCCAACAAGCGAATCAGCGCCGAAGGTGCGGATTCCGTCGTGTCCGCCGAAGTGGAGGCCTTCTTCGCCAACCTTGCAGAAGGCAAGACCGAAGAGATGCTCATGGGCGGCTATTCGGAACAGCGCCCGCTTACAGCCGAAGATTCCGCCGTGTTTGCCGCCGCCACCAAGGACTACGGTTACCTGAGCCTAAAACCCCTGAGTGTCTCCACCCAGGTGGTGGCGGGCACCAACTTCTTGTTCACCTGCGAGATGAAGGCCTTCGGAGGCCCCGCCACTCAGACCAACGTAAAGATTTTCAGGCCATTGCCGGGCCGTGGCGAGCCGGAGCTAATCGTGGTGGAGAAATAAAGTACTAGATTTCAAAAAAACGGGAGGTGTATATGGGAAAAGTGAAAATGCCGAAGTTTTCCAGCGTCCTTGCAGCAGCGGTTACCGCAGGCTTGTTCGCAGCAGCCAACGCAGCCATCAATGTAACGGTCGATGCCGACGCAGGCATCAAGAAGATTTCGCCCTACCTGTATGGTCGGAACATTGACAAGGTCAGCGACACCAGCGTCGAGAGCGATACCGCCGAGACCAACTTCATAAACAAAGTGCTGGAATCGGGCATCCACATGATGCGCGCCAACAACGGCAACAACGCCACCCGCTACAACTGGCGAAGAAAACTCACAGCCCACCCTGACTGGTTCAACAATGTCTATAAGCACGACTGGGACATTACGGCAAAAAAGGTTCTCGACAACATGCCGGGAGTCGACGCGATGTACGCCTTCCAGCTCACGGGCTATGCAGCAAGCAGCACCGAATACAATTTCCCGGACTGGAACTGGAAACAGGAACACGGTTCATATCCGTCACAGACATTCGACCTTGCGGGCGGTGGCGAAGTATCCGACGATGGAAAAACGCAAACTAAAGCGGGCGACGCCTCGCTCTACAACATGAAATGGCCCGCCGATTCCACTGTCGCAATTATTCCCCATTGGAAAGACGAACTGAAGTACGACATGAGCCGTTTTAGATATTGGAGCATGGACAACGAGATGGACATCTGGCGCGGCACCCACAACGATTTGGACCTGCCCGTGACCGGAGATTTCCTCGTTGAACGCTACATTGACGTAGCCAAGAAGGCCCGTGCCGCCTGGGGAGACATCAAGCTTACCGGCCCCGTGGTCGCCAACGAGTGGCAATGGTGCCACATTGGCGCCTACAACGACGAAAGCAGGCCCAAGATCGACGGCAAGGAATACTGCTGGCTGGAATTCTTTATCAAGAAAGTCGCCGAAGCGCAAAAGTCCTCCGGCAAACGCCTTTTGGACGTGTTCGATATTCACTGGTATCCCACCGAAAAAGACTATGAAAGCCGTGTCAACTGGCATCGCGTGCTGTTCGACACCACCTACTACTACATGGGCGGCAACGGTGTGCGATGCGCCTCCGGAACATGCGATTGGAGCGACAAGGAGAAGGGTTATAAGTCCTACATCTTTGTACGCATCAACCAGTGGCTCGAAAAGTACTTCGGTAAAGATCACGGTATCACGCTCGCCATTACCGAAACCAACCTGAACGATTCCGACCCCATGGTGACGGCACTGACCTACGCGTCTTTCCTCGGCACCATGCAAGATAATGGCGTAGAGATTTTCACCCCGTGGACCTGGGGCGACGGCATGTACGAAACAGTCCACCTGTTCAGCCGCTACGGCCACGAAAACCGCGTGCAGTCCACCTCCAGTAACGACTCCCTGATATCCGCCTACAGTTCCATCAGCAACAAGGGTGATTCGCTTACGGTCATCTTCGTGAACCGCGCCGAAAAGGACGCCCAAGATGTGAACTTGACAATCAGTGATTTTAAAGCGGCGGGTGGTTCTGCAGAGACTCTCACCCTTTCGGGAATTACCGGCGAAACCTTTGTTTCCCACACTAAAAACGCCCTGAAAAAAGGATCGGTGCAGGTGGCCAACAATACGATTTCTACGAGTCTCCCCGCCAAGTCCATCACCGCGGTACTGTTCAAAGGACAGGGGGCCATTCCTCCAAGCAGTTCATCTGCCTCGGTCATCAACAATTCCTCAGCTTCAAACCCCGGCAGTTCAAACTCCGGAAATCCTGACTACATTACCGCATTACCCGGCAATCTGTTCCAGCATTCCGTCACCGTCCAGAATCGGGACATTCACATTGACGGCTTGCAGCAGAACAGCCGCTACGCCCTGACGAACACCTTGGGCCAAGTTATCCGCAGCGGCCTGTGGAACGGTGCTGCCGGAGCGACGCTGAAGCTTAGCGTGCCTGCCACGGGCCGATACATTCTGCAAGTCGGCGGCAAGAGCCAGATGGTCGTTGTAAATAAATAAAAGATCCTCGCCTGCGCGAGGATGACGTAACTCTTGTCATGTTCGCGAAGGCGAACATCTACTAGAGGGACTTTTACTCTGCAAACAAGGCCGTAGAGAGGTAGCGGTCGCCGGTATCCGGGAGCAGGGCCACGATGGTCTTGCCCTTGTTTTCGGGGCGCTTAGCCAGTTCCTTGGCGGCCCAGAGGGCCGCTCCAGAAGAAATGCCCACCAGCACGCCTTCTTTCTTGCCGATTTCGCGACCAGCTATAAAGGCGTCTTCGTTTTCCACGGCGATGATTTCGTCATAAATCTTGGTGTTCAGGGTGTCGGGAACAAATCCTGCACCGATTCCCTGGATCTTGTGAGCGCCGGCGGTACCCTTGCTGAGCACCGGAGAGCTTGCAGGCTCCACGGCCACAATCTTTACACCGGGATTCTTGCTCTTGAGGAATTCGCCTACGCCGGAAACCGTACCGCCGGTGCCGACACCCGCCACAAAGATGTCCACCTTTCCGTCGGTATCTTCCCAGATTTCGGGACCGGTGGTTGCCTTGTGGGCGGCCGGGTTAGCCGGGTTCACGAACTGCCCCGGAATGAAGCTGTTGGGAATTTCCTTGGCCAGTTCTTCGGCCTTAGCGATAGCGCCCTTCATGCCCTTGGCACCTTCGGTGAGCACCAGTTCGGCGCCATAAGCCTTCATGATCTGGCGGCGTTCCACACTCATGGTTTCGGGCATCACGATGATGATGCGGTACCCGCGGGCGGCGGCCACAGAGGCAAGACCGATACCAGTGTTACCCGAGGTGGGCTCGATAATCACGGAACCGGCCTTGAGCTTGCCGCTCTTTTCGGCGTCGTCCAGCATGGCCTTGGCCACGCGGTCCTTCACGGAACCGGCGGGGTTGAAGTATTCCAGCTTGGCGAGAATCTTGGCACCGAAACCTTCCTCGATGTGAGTGAGTTCCAGAAGCGGGGTGTGACCAATGAGCTGGTCGGCAGATGTATAGATTTTTGACATGGTTTGAAGTCCTTTTTTTTGAGTTAGAAATTAATAAAAGTTGAACGGAATGGTTAGGTTTGAGGCACGAGGTTTGAGGCACGAGGCACGAGGTTCGAGGCGCGAGGTTTGAGGCACGAGGTTTGAGGCACGAGGATGACGACTCATCACTCAATACTCAAAACTCACGACTCACAACTCACTAAGTGCCTGATCCAGGTCGGCAATGATGTCTTCGTAGTGTTCCGTACCGATAGAAAGGCGGATGGTGGCGGGGCTGATTCCTGCGGCGGCGAGTTCTTCCGGAGTGAGTTCGGAGTGAGTCGTCGTGTAAGGATGCACCACCAGGCTCTTCACGTCGGCCACGTTGGCCAGCAGGCTGAAAATCTTGAGGCTATCGATGAACTTGAAGGCTTCGGCCTGGCCGCCCTTCACATCGAAGGTGAAAATAGAGCCCGCGCCGTTGGGGAAATACCTCTTGTAGAGGGCGTGCTGCGGATGGTCCGCAAAGCTCGGGTGGTTCACCTTGGCCACCTTCGGGTGTTTCGAGAGGAACTCCAGGACCTTCTTGGTGTTTTCCACATGGCGGTCCAGACGCAGCGACAAGGTCTCGGTGCCCTGCAGCAAGAGGAAGGCGTTGAACGGAGAAATGGCAGCGCCTTCGTCGCGAAGGAGGATGGCGCGGATATAGACGATGAAGGCGGCAGCCCCTGCGGCGGCGGTAAAGGGCACGCCGTAGCTGGGATTTACTTCGGTGAACTGCGGGAACTTGCCGCTAGCCGCCCAGTCGAACTTTCCACCGTCAACGATGATACCGCCAAGAGTCGTTCCATGACCGCCGATGAACTTGGTGGCGGAATGAATCACGATGTCGGCGCCGTGTTCCAGCGGGCGAATCAGGTAGGGCGTTCCGAAGGTGTTGTCGATGACCACCGGAATCTTGTTCTTGTGGGCGATTTCAGAAATGGCCTCGATGTCCGGGATGTCGGAATTGGGATTGCCGAGAGTCTCAATCAAGATAAGCTTGGTGTTGTCCTTGATGGCGCCCTTGACTTCGTCCAGGTTGTGGATATCCACGAAGGTGGTATCCACGCCGAAGGGGCGAAGCGTGTGCTGCAGCAGGTTGTAGGTACCGCCATAGATGGAGCGCTGTGCCACCACGTGGTCGCCTTTGCGGGCGAGGGCCGTAATGGCGTAGGTAAGGGCTGCCGCACCGGATGCGACGGCAAGGCCTGCGATGCCCCCTTCTAGGGCGGCGATGCGCTTTTCAAAAACGTCCTGGGTGGTGTTGGTGAGGCGTCCGTAGATGTTGCCCGCGTCTTTCAGATGGAAACGGTCGGAGGCATGCTGGGCGCTGTGGAACACGTAGGATGTGGTCTGGTAGATAGGAACAGCGCGGGAATCGGTGGCGGGGTCTGCCTGTTCCTGGCCCACGTGGAGCTGGAGGGTTTCAAAGTGAAGTTTGTTCTGTGTCGTCATGGTGAAGTCCTTTTTAGGTTTGAGGTTCGGGGCTCGAGGTTCGAGGTTTGGGTAATGGAGACAAGAGCAGTCATCCTCACGAAGGTGAGGATCCGTTTGCTTTTCTAGCGGATCCTCGCTTCCGCGAGGATGACGAATAAGGACTTGGCTTCCATCACTCGTTGTACGATTTTGATTACGGGTGCAAATGTAAAACTATTTTCCTACAAAATCAATAGGGATTAAACCAGCAAAATAGCTATTAATGTCACTTTTAGTCATAAAAACATCAAAATTTAGCTAAAAAAAGCCGTTTTAGCCCATATTCGCCCTTTCCCATACTATTTACTTATCATCAGTTATAGTTTTTAGCTATAACACTAGCTGCACCATCCAGCACCGTCCAATACCATCGCGACATTTCACACCAGCCATTTCCACATGGATTAAGCCCCATGCCCCTGAACATAGACCCGAGGCGAGCCCCGGCAACCCATACAAAGGGGCAATGGGGCGACATTTTTCTATCTTTACCGCCGTAAAATCAAGAGGTCTGTTATTATGACATTTGAAGAGATGTTCGCTCTGGCTTGCCAGCGCAAAAAAGAAATGCCCGAAGGCAAGGGAACCACGGAACTGTTCAAGAAGGGCCCCCACGGCATCGGCAAGAAGCTGGTGGAAGAGGCCGCCGAAAGCTGGATGGCCGCCCGTTTCGAAAGTCGTGACGCCCAGTGCCTGGAACTGTCGCAGGTGCTCTACTACGTGGCCGTGATGATGGCCGAAAAAGGTTTAACCCTCGAAGAGGTGTACGCCAAGCTATGATTAAAGTCGCTCTCCCCAACAAGGGCATGCTCTTTGAGCCCACCCAGGAACTTCTGAAGGCTTGCGGCTACAAGGCCTCCAAGCCCTACAAGACCTTGACCCAGCTGGATACCAAGAACGGGATTGAATTTTTCTTCTTGCGTCCAAGCGATATTCCCATGTACGTGGGTCGCGGCATCATTGACGCGGGCATCACCGGCATCGACTTTAACGCCGAAGCGAAGAGCCCCGCGGTGAAGGTGCTGGACCTGCCCTTCGGCGCTTCGAAGATGTGCGCCGCCGTGCCGAACGAAAGCCCGGTGCAGAGCCTGGACGAGCTGAAGGACAAGACCATTGCCACCAGCTTCCCGAACATTGTGGAAGGTTTCTACAAGAAACCCATGGACTTTGTAGTGCTGGAAGGCGCTGTTGAAATTTCGGTGAGCCTGGGCGTGGCCGATGCCATCGTGGACGTGGTGGAAACGGGCACGACCTTAAAGCAGGCGGGGCTCCGCATTGTGGGCGAACCGCTGTTCCGTAGCAACGCCGCCCTGTTCTGCAACCCGCAGAAGACGGGCCTGGAAGAAGTGCACACCCTTATCCGCCGTATCGAAGGCAAGCTGGTGGCACAGTCCTACATGATGATCGAGTACGACTGCCCCGCCGAACTGCTTTCGAAGGCCTGCGAACTTACGCCGGGCCTGGATGCCCCGACGGTCACCAAGCTGCACGGTCGCGAATGGTATTCCGTGAAGGCCATGGTCCCCCAAGAAGAGGCCAACGCCATCATGGACCGCCTCTGGGACGCCGGCGCACGGAGCATCTTGCTGTTCGGTATCAAGAGCGCGAGAATTTAACGCGGAGCGTTAAATTCAGTATGCAGTGGTTAGTGATTAGTACACAGTCCGTAAGGCGAAACGTCCCTCCTAACCACTAGCATTTCACACGGATCCTCACCTTCGTGAGGATGACAGTTCTCGAAACCCGCGGCCCTATCCCCTAGATCCTAACCCCTGACCCCTAACCAATGCTTTCTCTCGCCTATCTAGCACGCCAGCCTATCCTCGACCGAGAGGGTAAAATATACGCCTACGAGCTTTTGTTCCGGGATTCTCCGGAAAGCGATACCGCCGTTATCGCCAACGACAACCTGGCCACCGCCCAAGTGCTGGAAAACGTGCTCACCAACATCGGGCTCCCGAGGCTCATCGGCGAAAACAAGGCCTTTATCAACTGCAACCGGGAAATGCTCTTGGACAACATCTTCAAGCTGTTGAACCCCAAGTGGTTCGTGCTGGAGATCTTGGAAGACGTGGAGGTGGACGAGGCCCTGGTGAAGGCCGTGGCCCACTACAAGGAGCGGGGATTCGAGCTCGCCCTGGACGACTTTATTTTCAACCAGGAATTCTTGAAGCGTTTCGAGCCCCTGTTCCCTTACGTGTCCTACGTGAAGATGGACCTGGTGGACAACAGCACAGAGAACATGAAGCAGGCGGCAGAATTTTTCAAGGCGAAGGGCATCAAGCTGTTGGCCGAAAAGGTGGAAGACGCCGCCACCTACAAGACCTGTTTCAACCTGGGCTACGACTTTTTCCAGGGGTTCTACTTTGCAAGGCCGGAACTGGTGACCGGCAAGAAGCTGGACTCCACCTCGGAAGCTATCATCAAGCTGTTGTTCCTGCTGCGCACCCATCCGTCGCTGGACGAGGTCAGCACCGGCCTGGAAGCCTACCCCGACATTGCCGAGAACTTCTTGAAGTTCGTGAATTCCAAGGCGGGCTATGTAAGCAAGCGAATCGACAAGGTCCGGGACGCTATCGCCTGGGTAGGCCTCCGGCACATACAGGAATGGCTCACCCTGATTCTCTACGCGAGGCCCGAGTTCGGCACGGCGCCCCAGAGCTCGCCCCTGTTCCAGAACGCCTCCCACCGCGCCCGCTTTATGGAAATCATCACCCGCTTTATCGGCGGCACCGACGACGACCTGCCGGCGAAGGCCTATATGGTGGGGCTTATCAGCCGTGTGGACGCCCTGGTTGGGACCCCTCTCGAAAACATTTTGAACGACTCCCCCATGGACGACGAAATCCGCGACGCCCTGCTGCACCGGAAGGGCCTGCTGGGCAAGCTGCTGACCCTGGCCGACGCCGTGGAACAAGACGACAAGGCCACCATCTCGCAACAGTTGAAAGACCTGAAAATTTCGACCAACCTATTGAACCGTTGCGTCTATGACGCCTACAGTTGGACCCATGAACGCTGAGCCCCAAAGCCTGGAAAACCTCATCGGTGAATTTGCAAGCCTGCCCGGAATCGGCCGCAAGACCGCCCGCAGGCTGGCCTACCACGTGCTGACCCGCTCCAAGGAGCAGGTGGCCCAGTTTGCGGATTCCCTGAACGCGGCGGCGGAAAAAGTCCACCCCTGCCCCAGGTGTTTTTGTTTTACCGACGAAGAGGTATGCCCCATCTGCAGCGAGCGGAAAGACGCCCGGGCCCTGTGCGTGGTGGAGAAAAGTTCCGACATCGTGCCTTTTGAACGCTCCGGGATTTTCAAGGGACTTTACTTTGTACTGGGTGGCGTAATTTCGCCCCTGGACGGTATCGGGCCCGAGCAGCTCCACCTGCCGCAACTGGTGGAACGCATCAAGGTCGAACAGATAGAAGAACTGGTGCTGGCCCTAGGGTCTAGCCCCGAAGCCGACAGCACCGCCCTGATGATCGACCGCATGCTCTCCGGCGTGAACGTGAAACGGACCCGCCTTGCCCGCGGCATTCCCATGGGTTCTGACCTGGAATTTGTAGACGAAGTCACCATGCTCCGGGCCTTCGAAGGGAGGGTCAGCCTGTGAATCCGGTAAAGTTCGACTCCATCGAGATTACAAGCGCCGAATTCGTGAAAAGCGCCGTTTCCCTGAAGGGGCTTCCCGAAGAGCGGCTCCCCCAGGTAGGGTTCCTCGGGCGCTCCAACGTGGGCAAATCTTCCCTGATGAACGCCCTCATGGGCCAGAAAAACCTGGTCAAGGTCAGTTCTACCCCCGGAAAGACCCGCGAATTGAACTTTTTCAAGGTCAACGGCAAGTTTTTTCTTGTAGATTTACCAGGAGTGGGCTTCGCCAAAGTCAGCATCCAGAAACGGGACGAAATGGGCGACTTTATCCGCGAGTACGTGGAAAAGTGCAAGGACCTGCGGGGGCTTATCTACCTGGTAGATATCCGCCACGGCGGGACCGCCATTGACGTGGAGACGGTGGAAAGCATCCGTGCCACGGGTTGCCCCGTGCTGGTGGTGGCAAGCAAGCGCGACAAGGTGAACCAGTCGGAGTTTGCAAAGAACACGAAGCTCATCCAGGAACGCATGGGGCTGGATTCGAAACCTCTGGCCGTAAGCGCCCTGAAAAAGACCGGCCTGGACCATCTCTGGCAAGAGATTCTCAAGGCGGTGGAAGGGAACGAACTGGTAGAGAAGTAGATGGAGAACGCAGAAGAAAGAATCGGCGCCTCGAGACTGACCCTGGTGGGGAAAATTTTTCACCACCTGGGAATGTTTTTCATGACCCGCACCCTGGGCCAGCAGGTATGCCTGTTTTTCCGCGCCATCGCCTCCATATTCTCGAAGACCCGAAGCTTCAAGACCGACTCCCGCAACATCATATTGCAGACCTTCTTTACCGGCGTAGAAATTTTCCCTATTCTGTTTATCGTGGCCACCCTTTTCGGTGCGGTAGTCATCGTAGAAGTCATGACCCTCATGGGCAAGATGGGCTTTGACGACGTGGTGGGAAACCTGATGGTGGTGGTGATCATCCGCGAACTGGGGCCGATACTTACGGCATTCCTGATTGCAGGCCGAAGCGGGTCTTCCCTTACCACATACGTCGGTAGCATGGTCATCAATTCCGAAGTGGACGCACTTGCCACCATGGGGGTAGATCCCATCCGTTACCTGGTGATGCCAGGCCTGATTGGCGGCTCCATCGCCACCCTCATCATGACCATCTTCTTTAGCGGAAGCGCCATCGGAGCAGGATTTCTCATTACCAAGGCCGCCATTTTCCTTACCGGGAACGCACTGAACCTGCAGCTCACCTGGGACTACCTGAGCAACGAAATCTTGAAGGCCCTTACCACCATGGACTTTGTGCTTATCGTGGTCAAGCCGTTGGTGTTTGGCTGTATCATTACCACCAACGCCTGCTATCAGGCCCTGAACATCGCCCACGACGTGCGTCAGGTTCCCAAGGCCACCTCCCGCTCCGTCATCAAGTCTTTCCTCTATATCGTTTGTGCCGACGTGGTTCTTTCGCTGTTCTATTTCTTCGACTACTTCAACGAACTTTCGAGAATAATCTAGAGGTGGATCGATGCAAGACGAAGCGCTGCGCATAGAGGATTTGCACTTGACCTACAGGGGGCTCAGCGGCACGGCTTTTTCCAAACCCGGCGCCTACGGCTTTTTCAGCACGATACAGCAGCACGATGACGACGCCGAACTGATTTCGGGAGCGAACCTTTCTCTGAAGCGGGGCGAGACCCTCTGTATCGGCGGGCCTTCGGGACAGGGCAAGAGCGCCTTGTTGCGCGTGATTGCTGGGCTTGCACGGCCCAGTTCGGGCAGGGTGTTCTACTTTGGCGAATACATTCCGCCGGAACGCCTGACCGCCCTGGAGGTGGCCAAGCGGCAAGTCGGGCTCGTGTTTCAGAATGGGGCCCTGATTTCGAACCTTCGTGTGCGGGACAACATCGCCCTCCCCCTCCGTTACCACAAAAAGGGTTCCGCCGAAGAAATCGAAGAAAAAATCAACATGGCCCTGGACCTGATGCGCGTCCGCGACTGCGCGAACATGTTTCCCCACCAGTTGAGCGTGGGCATGCAAAAGCGCGTGGCTATCGCAAGGAGTTGGGCCATGGACCCCATGCTGCTCTTGATGGACGAACCTACGGCAGGTCTTGACAATTACAACCGCAGGAACCTGCTGCCCCTGATTGACAACATGCGGACCTTGTTCAAGACATCCATCATTATCATCACCCACGACCTGATGATTGCCAAGGAACTGGGCTGCAACCTGTGCTTCTTGTACCATAAGAAGCTTACCGAGCCCCACAGCTTTGACTACTGGCTCAACGCCGACAACGACATTTCCAAGGTGCTCTTCCGCGACTTGCGGACAAGCGGGTAGAGCGGCTTCGCCGCGGTGAGTAGTGAGTAATGGGTAATGAGTTTTGAGTTTTGATAATCGCGCCTTCGGCGCCAAATTAAAAACTGACAACTCACAACTCATCACTGACAACTCATTTCACACTTTTCTATATTCCCCCATATGCTCCTCCCCTTACCCGACGATTTTCACGCGCACCTCCGGCAGGGCGACTTGATGCCCGGCTATGTGCGAGATTTGGCCGCACAGTTTGGCCGTGCCATCATTATGCCGAACACCGTTCCCGCCATGACCAGCGCCAAAGCCATCGCCGAATACAAGGCGCAGATATTGGATGCGGCGGCTTCCGTGCGCCCGGACTTTGAACCCCTCATGACCTTCAAGCTGAACCCGAACTACACGGAACAAGACCTGAAGGACATGATGGCCGTAGGCGTGGTGGCCGGAAAGTATTACCCCGCAGGAGTCACGACGAACAGCGCCGACGGCATCAGCGACTTCGAAGGAATCTTCCCTGTGGTGGCCCTGATGGAAAAGCTGGGTCTGGTGCTGTGCGTCCACGGCGAAGAGCCGGGCGAATTCTGCCTGGACCGTGAACCTGCCTTTATCAAGCGGGTGGAAACCCTGGCCGAAAAATTCCCGAAGCTGAAAATCGTCTTCGAGCACGTGAGTTCCGCAAAGTCCGTAGAGGCGGTCAAGAAACTTGGACCAAACGTAGCCGCCACCATTACGGTACACCACCTGATGATGACTCTGGACGACATCGTAGGTGACGCCCTCCGGCCGCACCATTTTTGCAAGCCCCTGCCCAAGCGGCCGGAAGACCGTGCCGCCATCCGCGAAGCCGCCTTCAGCGGCAGCCCCAAGTTCTTTCTCGGCACGGACTCCGCCCCGCACCAGCTGGGCAAAAAGGAATGTCCTTGCGGGGCGGCGGGCGTCTATAGCGCTCCTGTGGCCCTGCCTCTTCTTGTGCAGGAATTCGAAAAGGCCGGCCATCTGGACAAACTTCCGGATTTTATCGCCGGTTTCGGGGCCGACTTCTACGGCATTCCCCGCACCACCAAGCAGGTGGAAATAGTCAAGGAACCCTGGACCGTGCCCGCCACCGTAAACGGAGTGGTCCCGCTGGCCGCAGGCGAAACATTGGAATGGAAAATTAAGCGGTAAAAACGCCAAAAAGTGGCTTGTCCGCCATAAAAAATATACATTATGGGAGTACGCTCCCTATTTGGATTTTTTATGGCTTTTATTCGCGCTGTACTTTTCTACTTGACCATTTTTTCCGGGATGATCATCCTCGGAACACCCTACATTATTTACAAGGGAACTTTCTGCAGGCGCAAGAACGAAATCACCAATGTCTGCAGTTTCTATTTCAAGTATGTTGTCTTTAGGCTGTTCGGTATCAAGGTCAAGGTAGAAGGAGCAGAAAACATTCCCAAGGACAGGGGATTTGTCATCGTGGCAAACCACATGAGTTTTCTGGACATTCCCGTTTTCTGGCCCTCCATCGGGAACGCCGCCTTCGTGGCAAAGGCCGCCCTCTGGAAAGCCCCCATCTTTGGATGGGTGCTGGACAGCATCGGCTGCATTCCCGTGCACAAGAACCCCCGGAAAAATGCGGACATGGGCAAGCTAATCCGGGACCGTATCGACCACAATTACAACATCGTCATTTTCCCCGAAGGACACCGCAGCGCCGACGGTAAATTGCTTCCGTTCCAGAACGGCATTTTCAAGATGGCCAAGGAAAACGGGCTCCCTCTAGTGCCCGTCACTCTCGTCGGGACAGGGAAATGCTTGTCCAAGGTCAAGTGGGCCATGAACCCCGGCGAAGTCCGCATCATAATCCACCCGCTACAGGCTAGCGAGAGTTATGCGGACAAGACCGCCGTCCAGCTTCGGGACGAAATCCACGACATTATCGAAAAAGATTTAAAGGAGGCCTAGAATGGCACAGCGTTTACCCAGCGAAGAACAGATTATCGCCATACTCCGTGACGAACCCATGGTAGGTAGCCAGTTGCGGGGCGCCCTCGGGCTCCCCAAGAAACAGAAAATGGCTTTCAAGCAGATGCTGGCCGACATGGTGGAGCGGGGTCTGTTGAAACGCACCAGCCACAAGGAATACCAGCTGGGCGACGGAGAAACACAAGAAGAAAAGCGCGAAAAGCGTTTCAAGAAAATCGCGGAACAGGGCGGCGAAGACAACCGCAGGCCCGCAGCCCGTAGCCGCAGGCAAAAAGACAAGGAAAACGAGACCCGTATCAAGCGGGGAATCCTGCACCAGATTGGCGACGAAGAATGGGAAGTCCACGAACTGGAAACAGGCAAGGTTTACGAGATGGCCCACCGCCGGCAAGCGCCGGGCAAAGAGGGCGAGACCATCAGCTTTACCCTGTACCCCCACCCGAAACTCAAGCACAGCTACTTGGCCAAGGTGGACCGCACCGCCGAGGCGATGAACATTTCCTGGGCAGAGGTGAAGCAGAAATTCATGGACGAGAACAACCTGCCCAAGGATTTCTCCCCCGCCATCAAGAAATTTGTAGAAGGCATCAAGGAGCCGGGCCCCAAGGATTTCAAGGGACGTATCGACTACCGCAAACTGGATATCCTCTGCATTGACCCCGAAGGGGCCATGGACCACGACGACGCTATTAGCGTGGAACGCCTGCCAAACGGAGGCTACAAGCTGGGGGTGCACATCGCCGACGTAAGCTACTACGTGCCCGAAGGATCTGACCTGGACGAAGAAGCCCTGGAAAGGAGCTACACCCAGTACCTGCCCTGGACCGCCGTGCCCATGCTTCCCGAAAAGCTTTCTAGCGGAGTGTGCAGCCTGCACCAGGGCGTGGACCGTTGCGCCTTCACCTGCATGATGGAACTGGACAAGAATGCCAACGTACTCAGTTGGGATTTCCACAGGAGTATCGTGAACATTACCAAGGGCATCACCTACCAGGAAGCGGTGAAGATGATGGAAGCAGGCGACGAATCCATCAAGGCCCTGGCCGAGGTCACGGCGCTGCTCAAGAAAAACCGCACCAAGGAAGGTCTGCTGGAATTCAAGAGCACCGAATACGGCTGCAAGTTCAACGAGGCCGGCGAACCCGTACAGATTGTGCCCCGCCAGAGCGACGAATCTAATTCCTGGGTAGAAGAGTGTATGCTGATTGCCAACAACTGCTGCGCCAAGGAACTCAAGAAGAGAAAACTCCAGGGCATCTACCGTATCCACGAAGCGCCGGACACCAAGGACATCATGGAACTGTACTACATGTACCCCGACCTGTTCAAGGACGCTCCCGTGATGCTTCGCGACCTGGGCAAGCCCCGCAGTGGCGACACCAACCTGAACCCAGTCGCCTTCAAGCTGTACCAGCATCTGGTCAAGCGGGCTGGCGACGACGAAACCTTGATGAACCGCATTTTGCGCAGCATGCAAAAAGCCCATTACGACAGCAACAGCTTTGGTCACTTCGCCTTGAACTGGCAGGACTACAGCCACTTTACCAGTCCCATCCGCCGTTACGCCGACCTGTGGTGCCATCGGGAACTGGCCCGCAAGGGCGCCGAAATTAACGCCGAACGCGCCGAAAGCGTCATCGAAGTCTGCGACCTGATTTCAGCCAACGAAATCAAGAACATGAAGGTGGAGCGCATTTCCATCAAGGTGTGCAGCTGCTGGATTTTAAAGAACCGCATAGGAGACGACTTCGAGGCAAGCGTCACGGGCATCGAGGAATGGGGAATCTACGTCTCCATTCCGGACCCCATCGCCGAGGGCCTGGTGCGCTTCCGCGATATCGCCGGAGAAGATTTCTACGTATTCAACCCGGACCAAGGGCTTGCTTTCGGGAAGCGCAGTGGCCGCACCTTCCGCAGGGGCGACAAGGTGCTAGTGCGGCTACTCCGCGTAGATCCTCTACGCGGCCAGGCCGATTTCAGCATTCTGGAAAAGCTTTCTTCCGAACCCAAGAAGCGCCGCCGTCAGGGCGAGTCCCGCGACAACTACCGAGACGTTCACGAACGTGCGGACCGTGCCGCCGCCGCAGAGGCACTGGGCTACGTGAGCCAGCCCGACGATGACGATTTCGGCTTTGACGACGACGCCCCCAGCTTTGTCCGGAACGGGCGCGGCTCCCGCAGGGAAAGTTCCCGCAGAGAAAAGCCCCGCAAGACCATAAGCGACAAGAGTTCCAAGGCCAAAGGCCCCAAGGCTTACGGCGAAAAGCTTGCCCGCGGCCGCGGAGGCCGAGGCAGGAGCGGGCGTCGGTAATTCAAGGAGATGCCCTGTCATCCTGGAGGTCAGAGGCCGATAGGACCCGGCGGGCATGACAACAGAACAATGCAAAACAGCAGAATCGTCCTGTACGCAAGTTACCAGACCGGCAAGGAACTGCCCGGTTATGTGCGTTTTGCGCTACAGCATCTGTCCGAAACGCCATTCCGTGTTGTACTGCTGACCAACAAGCGGGAACTTTCTCCAGAAACCCTTGCTTTCCTGCAAGAGCGGAACATTTTCCTGTACCTCACCGAAAACCACGGCTTTGACTTTGGCATGTGGCGAAGGTTCCTGAAAGACTTGGCCAACGGCAAGGGGAATTTCACTACCCTCAGCGGAATTTCTAGGCTGGTGCTGATGAACGACTCCATCGTCTACTACCGAAACCGCTTTCAGGAGTTTTTCGACAGAGCTGAACGGAGCGACGCCGACGCCATCTCCCTTACGGAGAACAGCGAAATACGCCGTCACCTACAAAGCTATTTTCTCTACCTCAAGCAAGAGGCCTTGGGCGCCTTTTTTATGCACCTGCTGGAAACTCCGGAACAAGACAACTACTACGACGTGGTACACCGTCTGGAAATCGGTATGGCAAGAGCCTTCGAAGACGCCGAAGTGCGGACTGAAGCCCTGTACCCCACAAAGCAGAATGCGCTGTTCACCTATCCGGAATTAGTTACCGGAGGCGCTGGTTTTATCAAGCGTAGGACCCTGCAACAGCGTTTTTCCATCAAGGAAAAGGCACACTTTATTCGGCACAAGGCTCTTGGCGCCTTGAACGCCGATTACCACAAGATGATTGTGGAATCCGGTCTGGCGGAGGATTTTAAGGAAGAATGGCTCCCGACTCCTACAGACGGAGCATTGCACCGGGCCGCCGACAAGCTGTGGGAAAATACTTTTGACAAGGTTGGATGGCCGCTTCTGCGGAAAGCTATCAAGACCAAGTACAAGCTTCTCGGGAAAAAGCTGGAAGGCGAAGAGTATAATAATTAGGGAAGGCTCACGCCCTCCCCAAGACCGTTATTTTACGATCTTTGCGTCTTGGACGTCCTTGCCCTTGAGCTTGGACGATTCGCTGCCCTGGGACATTACGCCCCGGTTGATGAACTTGTACTGGGCAATGCTCCAGAAGTTGGACACAATCCAGTAGAGCACCAGGCCCGAAGGCATCACCGCGCTAAAGAAGAACATCATGGCGGGCATCATCCAGGTCATCATCTTCTGCTGTGCCGGGTCCATGCCGGCGCTACCACTCATAGTCACCTTGGTCTGGAAGTATGTCGTAACCACCATGATCCAGGGGAGAATGGCAAGGCCTGCAGGCATCACGAAGGGAATCGAAAAACCGCTCCACACCACGTCGCTCTTGCTCAGGTCGGTAATCCAGAGGAAGGCGGGCATACCGCGGAGTTCGATAGCGCGGCCCAGCACAAAGAACAATCCCATGAATATAGGCATCTGGATAAGCATAGGGAGGCATCCGCCCGTGCAGCTGGCCAGCGGGTTCACGCCGTTCTTGGCGTAAAGTTCCATGATGGCGGCCTGCTTCTTTTGCGGATCGCTACGGTACTTCACGTTGATTTCGTCCAGCTGGGGCTTGAGCTTGCTCATGGCGCGGGTGGACTTGAGCTGCTTTACCGTAAAGGGCGTGGTGAAAGCGCGAACAATGAAGGTCACAAGAATAATGGCCACGCCGTAGTTCGGGATAATGGAATAGAAGAACTTGAGGAGTTTCAACAGCCACTTGCAGATCCACACGAACCAGACGCTGGAACCGGGGAACCACTTGGAGCCTGTAACGATAATCTTCTCGTAACCCTGGTCAAGGGCTTCCACCTCGTCCCACTGGAGCGGGAGCACCATAAAGTTATAGGCCAGAGAATCGCCACGGATACCGTCTGCGATGGTAAGGCTGTAGGTTCCCGGATCGGGATTGCCTTCGGTGGCTACATCAATGTGCTTCGCGTTTACCTTGACGGGAACGGGCTTGTCGAACTGCACCGACAGGGCCACGTACTTGCGGCGCATGCCCACCCAGTAGTAGTTGGCATTGTCAAAGGTCATGGCGTCGGAGAAAGTCTCGCGCTCCGTAATTTCGCTGTTCTTGAAAATCACCTCGCTAAAGAAATAACTGGCACCGCCAAAGCTCTTGCCCTTGGGCATGACTTCGGTTTCTTTCATGCCGCCCTTCCAGGACAGTTCGTAGTCGGCCGGCTTGAACCCCACAAAGCGGTTCACCTGACGCACCGCCACTCCAGCCTTGGTAAAGCCGTAGCTGCGAATCACCTGCTTGCCGCTGGCGTCGGTGAAGGTGAACTGCACCGTCACATCGTTTTCCACCTTGATCTTTTCGGGAGTGTCACCCAGGTCGAAAAGGGCTTCGGTCAGGTCCGCCTTGCCCAGTTTCAGGTCCAAGGCGCCCAGGGCCGTATCCTGGATAATTTCCGGGAAATTTCCAGCACTGTCAGGCAGGGCCTTCACAATCACGCTCTGGACACGGGCGCCCTTGTTACTGAGGGTCATGATAAACTTGTCGGTCTCCACCGTCACCGTGCGGGGTTCCACGGCCTTCGGGGCTTCGGCAGCCCGAGCGCTGTCGGCAGCGACGCTATCAGCGGAAGCGGAAGCCACCTTCGCGCTGTCAGCGACAACGACCTTTCCTGAATCCAATTCCGAATTCCGAACTCCGGATTCCGAATCACCCAAAACCGGAGCAGCCTTCAGCTCCGGAGTCTTGTCGCCTAGCACCAGCTGGTCTGCGGAGTCGGCACGAGCAGCCTCCATGGCGGCGGCAGCCTCTTTTTCTTTCGCCTGGGCTTCGGCCTGCTGCTTCGCGTTGTTCGACGACATGGTCATCCACCAGATGACAATTGCCGCAATCAAGATGGAGCCTATGAGGGAATTCTTGTTCATGTCTTTTCCTTTTTAGGGGGCACCGGGTCGTAGCCGCCCTTGCAGAAGGGGTTGCATCTCAAAATTCTAAAAACCGCAAGATAGAAACCTTTGAAGGGTCCGTGTACCCGCAGAGCCTCGATGGCATAGCTGGAGCAGGTGGGCTGAAACCGACAGACCCCGTGAAAGAAGTAGGGGTGCACCAGCTGGTACAGCCGGATAGGCGCTATCAGCACCGCCACGACGGCCCTCTCAAGCTTCGCAAGCATCGCCGTCCACCGCCTCCGGGCAAGTCCATTCCATCTTGCGGAAAATCTTGTAGGCGGACTCCCGGAGCTTTTCAGAGGTCAGTTCCTGCTGGCCCACGGTCACCACCACCATGGCCCACACCGGCTTCTGGATATTCGGGACCATTCCAAAAAACAAAGGCCGCAGAATCCTCCGGCACTTGTTGCGGTAAACGGCGTTACCGTTTTTCTTTTTCGCCAAAAAGCAGAAACGACAAAAACCGTCCGGGCTCTCTATCCAACGCATGGTCAATGACGATGCTCGGACAAACTTGCCTTGGACGGCCACTGTTCGGTAAGCGGGCTGGTTCGGCAGCCTATAAGAACGCAGAGCGGCGATGAGCCACCCCCAGACTTACTTCTTATAGATGGTGTCGCTGACGGTCAGGCGCTTGCGGCCCTTGGCGCGGCGACGGCTAAGAACGGCGCGACCCCAACGGTCTTCCATGCGGGCGCGGAAACCCTGCTTGTTGGCACGCTTGCGGTTATGAGGCTGGAATGTTCTTTTCATGATAAAACCTTTCTAGTCGAAATTCAAAATTTTTGAGTCCCAAATCTAGCAAAAATACCCCATAAATCAAGGTGTTTTGCCCCGAAGTACGGGAAATTTAAGCAAAAAAGGCCAAAACAACGTGTTTTAGCCAGCTTATCAACACCTTATCAACATTCGCGCTAACGCTAAATCTTTTTACAGCAAGGAGATCCCCACCTTGGTGGCCATGCGCACTAAGCACTAAAGTGCTAAGTGCTGTCCGCCCGCCTGCGCGGGGATGACAAATTGGAGGGCGGAGATGACAATCGATGGTTACGACATCTTCCTTATTTTGTTCCGGCCCTCGGTCTTGGCCAGGTACAGCACCTCTTCGGCCTTTACCAGGAACTGGGAGAAGTGGCTATAGTTCCTGTCGCCACAGGCGATAAAGCAGCCGGACACCGTAACGGAGGCGTCGGGGAACCTGTTCCAACGGAGCGCAGCAATACCCTCGCGAATCCGCTCGGCACGGGCAAAGGCCTCCAGCTCGGAATCGGCCCGAAGCACGCACATGAACAGCTCCCCGTCCATACGGCCGCAGCATTCCCCAATCCGGTCGTCACGCTCCTGAATCAAAAACTTCGCCACGTCGCAGAGCACCTGGTCGCCAAACACCTGGCCGTAGCTGGCGTTCACCTCGCGAAACTCGTCCATGTCAAGGAGCAGCAGGTAGTATTCCTCCCGCTGCAGCCACACGACACTTTCCAAGAAGTGCGTCATGTAGCCACGGTTGAAAAGCCCTGTCTTGGAGTCTCTCTTGGATAAAAACTCCAGGCGCTTGAGCATTTCTTCGCGGCCCTTTCGTTCGGTATTGTAGGAATAGAGGGCGAAGGAATTGACGATAAAGACCACCACACCCGTAATAAAGAAAGACACCAGGATGTCGATGAAAGCCGCCTGGTGGTCCAGGGCCACCACATACTCAGGGTAAAGTTCCGAAAGCACAAAGGCGATTTCGAAAGCGAGCATAGAAAGCACAAACACCGCCCACTTGCTCTTGCCGGGGCAATAGGCACAAAGAAACACCGCAGTAAGGCAGTAGAGGGTCATGCCGCAATTGAACCCGCCGCACAAGAAGAACAGCATGGGCAGCAAGAAACAGCTGAGCAAAAGGCACATGATCACATAGCAGACGCTATACATACGGGTCTTGACCGCCACCACTGCCAAAATGGCGCAGATAACGCTGGTCAGCAAGCACACCGCCGAAGTCACCGGGCTAATTTGCTCATATATGGTAAAAACCGTGGAGGCAACGCTTGCCGCCAACACAATCACCAGGAACACCCAGAAAAGGGTCCGTTCCAGGGAGTCCTGCCGCTGCAGGAATTTTTTCAGTTTACCGATCATCTTATCGATTTATCGCCCCTAATTTACCCCTAATTACACTCTTTTTTTCAAAAAAGGAAAACATAATATAAAATGTATCTTCCAATTTGGAAGGGTTTCGCCCCCTTTATCATAACTTTGTTATATTATTGAAAGTAAAGTCCTATTATTTTAGCAGGTAGTGTATGGAACTGACCCCGTTAGATATCCGCAACCAGACATTCCACAAAAAGAACTTCGGCGGCATAGACCCCGACGAGGTCAAGGCATTCCTCGAGACGGCGGCTACCGCCTTTGAACAAATGTCCAGGAACCGCACCGACCTCACGGAACGCCTGAAAATCGCCGAGGAACGTGTCAACTACTACCGCCAAATCGAGAAGACCATCCAGGACGCCGTGGTCACCATGCAAAAGACCGTGGACGAGGTCAAGGCCAGCGCCGAAAAAGAGGCGGAACTGATTATCGCCGAGGCCAAGGCACGGGCCATCAAGGAAGTGGAGAACACCAAAAAGAGCGCCGAGGACCTGCGGGCCGAAATCGAACAGCTGAAGCAGATCCGCACCAACTACTTTATCCGGTGCCGTGCCCTTATCCGCGGACAAGAAGACCTGCTTTCGGCCATGGAAAACGACCAGCGGGAGTTGGCCGAACCGGCACCCGCCAGAAGGCCCTCCCCTGCCATGCCTACCGGGAACGTTATCGGCTAATAAAAGAGGCCTCCCTTGAAGATAAACATCAAGGTACATGCAAGAAGCAAGCGGGAATCCGTTACGGAAAACCCCGACGGTAGCTACAAGGTAGAGGTCAAGGCACCGCCCGTAGATGGAGCCGCCAACGAGGCCATCTGTGAACTTCTGGCAAAGCACTTTGGAGTCCACAAGCGGGATGTATCCGTGGTGACGGGAGCGACAAACAACAAGAAGGTTGTAGAAATCCAGGGGCTATAGGCTGTACTAGATTTGTAGAAGGGACGGGTTCATGAAGTTTCAGAAGAAGACAATCCATTACCTGGCAAAGGCGATTCTCTTTATCGCCGTCGGTCTTCTGCTGAACATTGTTCCGGCAAAAATCGTCACCCATTTCGAACTGCCCGTCTTCTTTGACTGCCTAGGCACAATCCTTACCGCCATGATGTGCGGAAACATGGCCGCCGTCATCGTCGGTTTCATCTCCAACGTCATCAACGGACTGTCCGATGCCGTTACCCTCTACTACGGCGTCATCAACGTCCTTATCGCCGGATGCGCCTACCTTTTCTACCAGAAAAAATTCTTCTTGAGCATTCCCAAGATTCTGGTGGTGATTTTCACCTTCGCCCTCATCGGCGGCGGTCTCGGGTCCATACTCACCTATTTCCTGTACGGCTACAGCATCGGCGAAGGCATTTCTGCGCCTTTCGCGATTGCCCTCCGAGACACCTGCGGTCTCCCCGATTTCTGGTCCCAGCTTCTGGCCGACATCATCATCGACGTTTTCGACAAGGGCATCGTGGTCATTTCGGCAGTACTCCTCTACCGCTGGATCCCACGCAAGATACGCTTTGCCTGCAACGACACCTTCCATATCGACCCCAACGTCGATGAACTGGCCGCCACCGCCGGGCGTTCCCTGCTCCGCAGGGTAGTAGCCATGGTCATCGTGGCAGAACTGCTGCTTGGTTCACTTGCCTGCGCCATCGGTTATTTCTTGTACCAGAAGGTTTCCATCGACAAGTTTACCGATATCGCCAACGGGGTAACCCAGGCGGCCAGCGTGTTCATTGACGGTAACCGCATAGACGAATTCCTCTCAAACGGTCGCGAAGCCGACGGCTACGCAGGCACAGAAGAAAAACTGAAGAAACTCAAGAAGAGTTTCCCGCAGACAAAATACCTCTATGTTTACAAGATCGAGAAAGACGGCTGCCATGTGGTATTCGACACGCCCCTGGAAAGTGGCGAAGAAACCAGCGAGCCCGGCGAAATCCTGCCATTTGACCCAAGCTTCGAGCCCTATCTGCCGGCGCTCCTCAAGGGCGATACCATCGAGCCCATCATCTCCGACGACACCTACGGCTGGCTCCTGACCATCTACAAGCCCATCAAGGATTCCCTGCACAAGACTAGCGCCTACGTGGCCGCCGACATTTCCATGCAAGAAATCCTGGAAGACGACGCCTCCTTCTTTATCAAGTTCTTCTCCCTGTTCTTCAGCCTTTCCCTGATTATCATGAGCATCATCGTGGAGCTGGTGAAAAGCGGAATCGTGCGACCCATCAACCGCATGGCCTACGCTTCGTCCCAGTTCGCCTACAACTTGGGAACCGACAAGGACAAGGGTCTAGAAATCCTCAGCACGCTAGACATTCATTCCCAAGACGAAATCAAGCACTTGCACACAGCCCTCCTCAAGATGGGTAACGAATCCCTGGATTATATCAAACAACTGCAAGAACAGACCGAACGCATTACCCGCATGCAAGACGAAATTATCGAGAACTTCGCCGAAATGGTGGAAGCCCGCGATACCAGCACCGGAAACCACATCAAGAAAACAGCCCACTACGTGGATGCCATTGCAAGGGAACTCCAGGCCGAAGGCGAATTCAAGGACATTCTCACCGACGAATACATCGAAAAGCTGAAACGCTCCGCGCCGCTCCACGACATCGGAAAGATTGCGGTATCCGACCTGATCTTGAACAAGCCGGGTAAACTCACCGACGATGAATTCACCATCATGAAAAGCCACACCACCGAAGGCAAGAACATCCTGGTGAAGATCGAAGAAAACGCCGGCGACACCATGGACGAGGATTACCTGAAGGAATCTATCGAGATGGCTCTCTTCCACCACGAAAAATGGGACGGTTCGGGCTACCCCAACCGCATCTCGGGCGAAGACATTCCGCTGTCGGCAAGAATCATGGCGGTGGCCGACGTGTTCGACGCCCTGGTGGCCGAACGCATCTACAAGAAGCCTTTCTCCTACGAGAAGGCCATGGAAATCATTACCGAAGGGGCGGGCAAGCATTTCGACCCTGTGGTAGTCAAGGCATTCTGCCAGATTTCAAAGCGCCTGTACGATGAACGGACCAAGTTGGACCTAGAAGGACAGGTCCTATAGATTCTTGTCAATCCAGTCGAAACGTTCCCGCATCCACTGGACCATCGTCTGCACGCCTTCGTCGTAAGATTCGTAAGGGTCCTTCAGCGCCCAGTTTTCCGTATTGGAAATAATGGGCCAGCGGCGGTATTCGTTCTCTACGGCCTTTTCGATTTGCCCTCTATAGAGTGGAACACTGTCTATGAGAGAGCAAAATTTTTCACGATGTTCTAGCCAGTAAGCCTTGGCTTCGCCCTTTATCCAGTCGCTCCAGAAAATGTGGCTGTACAGGCGGTAATTCCGGATGTACCAGCCATCTGCAGGCTTATTCATTTCGCGGGAGGCGTTGCCGAAAGCAAGATCGAAATCCCACAGGGGGCCAAAACGGACAGGACCGCCCTTTTCCCAAGTGAAAAACACGCTGCGGGCGTAGTTACCGTCTTCGTTCTTGGAAAATTCCTGAATCCAGTAAAAAGGCAGAAAATCTTCCATGGACAGCCAATTCTGAACATCTTCTGGAGTCATGTGGTCAAAACGCCTGGCAGCATGTTCAAAGTCGTTCAGGTAATCCAGCAACAACTGTTGCGTTTTTTCGTTCGGGTTCTTGGGGGACTTGATATGGTAAATGTATTCGTTGTCCGTAATCACGTAAGGCGGATCATATTTCTTGATGTCTTCTTTTTCAACCAAGAAGGTGGTGTCGTTTTCGGCAATGTCCACCCGGTCGTGGGCCACCTTCACCGTTTCCGAAAAGAGGTAGAGCCCCATGTACTTGCGGTTGAGAAAGACCTCCACGAACTGCATCTTGGGCGTCCACCTGGGAGCAAGCCATTCCGAAAGCCGCCCCATCATGTAGTTCCGCAGGTGAGTCTTGTCTCCATAGTTTGCGATAAGGGCGAAGTCCCTGTTCTTGGGCATACCGAACAGGGAAACCTTGTCGTCAAATTCCAGTTTCATGCCGTACTTGGGCATCTTGAAACTGGAGTTTCCGCGGCCACGGACCGTAAGGCTATAGACTTCGCTTTCGTAATTGTCCTTGCCGTAAATCTGGAGCTTCGATGGGAATTCCGTTTCCCGGTCCCGCAGTTCGTGAAAGTCTTCCGTCTCGATGACAAGACGCGGGAGCCCCGCATAGGGATACCTGGAATCGTCAAGGGGCAAGTATTCCGGATTGTCTTCGGGACTTTCCCAGAAACAGCCTGACAGAACCGCCGGCAACAGAAACAACACAAGCAATGCTGGTGTTCTCATTAAGAAACCCCGCAACTCGGTCGCGCCGTTCTGTAAGCGATCTGGCACCTTCATCGCCTTATTTGTCATTGCGAGGAGCCGTAGGCGACGTGGCAATCCAATGACGAAACTATAAAACATTTGAACATAAAAGTAATAAGATATGATGAAAAAATCAGAGCAGAATAACTTTCATATATTTTGAAATCGATGACCACAAAAATCGGACCTTCTCTGCTGCTTTGTGCGGGTATTGCCCTTGCCACCGAAGGGCTTGTGCCGCTGCATTTCCCGACAACGGCACTCTCCCTAGAAGAAGCCGAGGAACTGGACGACGACGTTTACAGCAACGACCTGACGGTATCGGCGGAATACGCCCTTACCGACTGGTTCAGTTTTTACGGCAGCGGCTCTTTCCGTTTTGCCAGCTACAGCTACGAGTATTCCACCGAAGGTTACATCCACAATTACTGCAACCTGCACGTGAACGGTTTCAACGAGAGCTATCTAGGTGTCCGGACCCTGTTTTACCGGAATTTCGGGCTAGATGCAGGCTGGCGGTTTCCGCCTGGCGAAGGCTCCCAAAAGGATCGTTTCCACAGGTTGAATGCGGAACCCTTCGTGCTGTTTCCGGTGATGCGGCACCTGCTGCTCGGAACATCCCTGCGTTACAACAAGTTTCTCGAAGACAAGAATTTTGAACCCGGCGACGAAATCGGGTTCAAGACCAGCCTGCTTTGGAAATTCTGGTGGAGCGATTCGGAACAGACTGGCTGGAAATTCAGCGAGGTCCTGCTTTACCAGGCCCGTTTCCAGGAGTCGGAGAACCACAACCTGGCCAAAAACTGCCGCAAGATGGACGACAAGTACAAGGGCATGAAAATCGCCTTCGCCCTGGCACGGGACTTTCGGCTATTCGGCACACCGCTGGAACTGGGAATAAACTACACCATCAACAAGGGAACCCTTTTCGGGTTCGAGACCGGTCACCGGGTGGGCATCAAGCTGGAGCTAGGTCCGTTTTGAGCGACCGTCCCACCAGGCGAAAATGTTTGCCAGCACCGTTCCGCTAATAGAATGGTAGGCACAGCTCAAGGCACAAGGCACCATGCAAAGCACCGCCTTGGGGTTGGCCGCCACGTTTTCGGGATTCGCAAAGAAAGCCATGGCAAGCACGGTGGCCATGCCAGCGTTCTGCACGCCCACCTCGATAGCGATGGTCCGCTTCTTGGCGGTATTGAACTTGAAGAGCCTGCCCACGCCGTAGCCAAGCACATAGCCCAGGGCATTGTGGCAGAACACCACCGCAAGCACCAGGAAAATCAGCGAAAAACCGTTGGTCAACAGCTGCGGACGCACCGTCACCACCACACCGCCCACAATGAGCATCAGGCCTATGACGCTTACCGCAGGCATGTTGGACTGGATTTCCTTGAACACGGCGCGCTTGCCCAAGAAGTAGTTGCAAAGGAACCCGATGGTAATGGGTGCGATTGTCACATACAGAATGTTCAGGAACATCCCCTTCGCATTCACGTCGATACTGGTGTCAGCAAGCCAAAGCACCAAAAGCGGAGTCATAATCGGCGCAAGGAGGGTGCTCACCATGGTCATGCTCACGGAATACGTGACATCGCCACGGGCCAAAAAACTCATGACATTGCTGGAAACACCGCCCGGGCAGCACCCCACCAGAATGATACCCACAGCAAGGTAGGGGTCCAGCCCGAACACCTTCGTGAGTCCGAAGGCCACAAAGGGCATAATCGTGTACTGCGCCACGGCGCCCAGCAGAATGTGGAAAGGTTGCTTTAGCAGATTCCGCACGTCATCCATGGAGATGGTAAGTCCCATACTCAACATGATGACGCCGAGAATGATGGAGGATACATTCCCGTGAACCCAGCCGAAAGCGACCGGAACGAAGAATGCGACAATTGCGCTTGCGATGACAAAGGGTGAAGCGTAGTTAGAAAGCAGACGGCTAATAGCCTTGATTACCTTAAACATGCCCCAAATATAGAACTCGACGGCACGGCAAGCAAGCCCTACTTGCGCACGACGGTCACAGCAGCACCCAACTGCAAGGTGTTTACTTCGTCAACAGGGTCCCGCTTGGAGTTCTTGTTCACCTGGAACTCATCGTCACCGTATTCCTTGTTGGAGCCTACACCGCTCCAATAAATGGCCGTACTCAAGGTTATGCCCACAAAATAGTGTTCCGAAACGCTCCAGACGTTTCCCATCTCGAATTTATAGCCCACTTCTTCACTAGCATAATCCATATCATACTTGTCCCAAGAATTATCCGGGACCAAAAAAGATACTGAAGCCCCTACAAAGAACCCGTCCAAAAGCGGCACCAATTTCACGAAAGGGTACACCTTGGTTCCAAAACCATAAAAGGGGCAGAGTTGACCGCCGCTTTCCTTGAATTCCTCCTTGTCCCGGGAATAGTACTTGTAATAGGCATCCCCAAAGGACCAGGCCAGGCCAAAATCAACAAAAAAAATGCCCCTTTGCAACAAAAGTATACCCACCTTCGTTTCAAACTGCGGACCATAACCTTCAAAGGAGTAGATGTTGTAATAAAGGTCCTTGTCGTAAACCATTTCATCCCGGTCGGTATCGTGGTACCAATGGGCGATAGATTCCGTCTTGTAATCAGACTTTGAATACTGCCCCCCTGCAGAGATTTCAAAATAGGGGTAGACAAATTCTGATGCACGATGACGCCGCCTCTTGCGAGGCTGTGCCGGCTCGTCCGTGTCGGCCAGGGTCACGCACACCAAGCAGGCTATCAAAAAGAGAACGCGAATCACGGCAACCTCAACACGGCGTAATTCACGAACTTTCCACATGAGGTGTCATCCGGTGGCAGAAACGATTCCACCACAAAATCCCTATTAATTTTTCGCTCATCAAGTTCCACAAAGCGTTAATCAATATCGTCTTCGCCCCAGCGATGGGATTGTCCGTCAATAGAATAAGTAGGCAATGTTATTACCTTGCCCGCGCAATAAAAAGAAAGATTAACCGATATTTTGTTTTTGCGACTGATCGAAAACAAACTGTCACATTTCCATATACAACTTACGCAAGCCATATTGCGACGGTCAAAGGAGCCATATTCTGATACCGTAGAGTTGGAGTCAGCCCAAACGGAATCCCCTGCCTGGTAGGTAACCTGTAAATTCAAGGAATCTACGCCTGCTGGTTTCTGGGCGCAAATACTGGCGGTATATTTGCTTTCAAATCCTCCTTCATCGCACGATGTAGCACAAAACGCCAGCCACGAAGACACCAGCACACAGTACACCGCAAATTTTGACCTAGGGAACTTCATTTGATGAAAATATAAAAAGACCGCGGCGGTTAGGCTACGGTCTGAATTTCTATGGATCCTATCGCGTCCTCACGGGCGCTCCAGGATGACAGTCGGGTCTAGATCCTTCGACTTCGCAACTTCGTTGCGGAGTTTACCCTGAGCTTGTCGAATGGGCTCAGGATGACGCGACCGAAGGTCGCATCACTTGACCACAATGTTCACGAGCTTGCCGGGCACAACAATGGACTTCACAACAGTCTTACCAGCAGTAAACTCCTTCACTCTTTCGTTTTCAAGAGCAAGCTTTTCGAGGGCGGCCTTGTCCATGTCCTTCGCGACAGATGCCTTGGCGCGGACCTTGCCGTTCACCTGGAACACGACTTCCACGGTGTTCTCGACAGCCTTGGAGTGGTCGGCTTCCGGCCAGGCGACGTTCGTGAGGGATTCGTTGTGTCCGAGGATGCTCCACATTTCTTCGGCGATATGCGGGGCAAACGGGTGCAACAGCTTGACGAAGGTTTCGCACGGTTCGCGGTAGCGCTTGTCCATCTTCATCATTTCGTTGTTGAAGATCATCAGCTGGCTAATCGCGGTGTTGAAACTCATGTTCTCGATGTCGCTCGTGACCTTGATGACGGACTGGTGCATCACCTTCTCGATTGCTTCCGGAGCGGTTTCATCCACAAAGACCGGGGCTTCATCGCTGTCACCGACAACAGAACGCCAGGCGCGGCCGAGGAAGCGGTTCATGCCTTCGATGCCCTTGGTCTGCCACGGCTTCACGGCGTCCAGCGGGCCCATGAACATTTCGTACAAACGAAGGCTGTCAGCACCGTAGTCGCGCACCACGTCATCGGGGTTTACGACGTTCTTCAAAGACTTACTCATCTTCGCCACAATCTGCTTGAGCTCGATGTCAGTACCCTTCTTGAAGAACTTGCCGTTCTTTTCTTCGACTTCATCAGTCGGGACCTTGGAGCCAGCGGCATCTTCGTAAGCGAAGGCAAGAATCATGCCCTGGTTGAAGAGCTTCTGGAACGGTTCGTCGGTAGAGACGAGACCGAGGTCGAAGAGCACCTTGTGCCAGAAGCGGCTGTAGAGCAGGTGGAGCACGGCGTGTTCGGCACCGCCCACGTAGAGGTCCACAGGCATCCAGTACTTTTCGAGTTCCTTAGCGACGAAGGCGTCGCCATTGCAGGCGTCGATGTAGCGCAGGTAATACCAGCAGGAACCAGCCCACTGCGGCATGGTGTTCGTCTCGCGGATACCCTTGCGGCCGTTCTTGTCTGTGACCTGGAGCCATTCGGTGGCGTTTGCGAGCGGGGACTGTCCGCCGTCACCCGGCTTGTAGTCCTTGAGTTCCGGCAACAGCACCGGCAG
>OCTW011320144.1_pt1 | contig 63049 bp, 58 predicted proteins | sample 1539671 | NCBI WGS metagenome assembly OCTW01 (sample SAMN02144230, study PRJEB22623) | gut metagenome | biome: sheep rumen | host: Ovis aries | place: New Zealand | reverse complement strand
CATTGTTATTGGTTATGATCAATACACCAGGTGGTTGTCCAATATTGATACGCCCGATGGGTATAGTACCACCTCCATGTGAAGAATGAACAATATCGCCGTGTATTGAAAATGTTCCAGGATCAGACTCCGTATGTGTAATATTGAAGATGGTATGAAACCAAGTATGATACATATCTGTAGAGAAAAACACAACATGTGGACGTATTTTAGTAAAGGTCCTATTAACATCAATGCTATACGTAAAATTCCGTAAGGCTATATCTTCCGAACAGATAATATCTGTATATGGCTTTGCAATAGTTAATATAATATCTGCAAGGGTATCGTAAAATTCTGGTTGCAATGGGCTATATTCCGTTAAGTCCATAGTACATCACCTCGTTATTTGGGTTAACATAGAATAGAGGACGTAGCCTCTATTCTATGTGTCATCCAGTTATTTAATTTTAATTCCACGGTTTGTGGGTTTCTTCTTCCCTACATTAGGAGTTGGATGAATTTGTTCGTTTGGCTGCTTTCTATTAGCCCCACCGATCATACCAAAGATTGCATCCAATGATACAGCAATTTGCTCATTTCCATTCTCATCAATAAAGGTTCCATCTTTCTTGATGTCCTTAATGTCTACATCACTCATGATATGGAGATCTCCTTTTTAAAGTGATGTTAACATTCATCCGTTTTTATCGGAGCAGCAAATACCAGTTTCTTCCTTGGTGGGGGAGTTGTCGTTTTCGGTGTATCCATTGTCTGATGGATCTTAATCACTTCCATCAAGTCTGTATTATCCATGAAGTAATCATCATGATTTACAGGATCGGACTTCTCCTTCTCAAATCCATGATACTCTTCTATTGCATCGGCGTTCACAACCATATTTCCATATTTGTCGATCATGCATTCCCGATGTCCCAATAAGAACCAAGGAGAGCCAGGCTGGTCCAGGATCGATGATTTAACGAACGCTTCAAACTGCGGCTTCGTCATCACCTTTTCTACTAAGATACCATCATGTTTCAATAAGCACTTTACACCATGTCTTTTCAGTCCCATAATTATCATTTCCTTTCTTTTAATTAAACATTTCCAGTATGGATTTATGTACATTAAACTGCTTAGACCCCATTAAAATAGGGGTAGAGGAAGGCTTAATTTCAATATTAGGGTCATTAAGAAGATTATCCAATGTACTGTATTGATAGTATTCCAGCTTGCTCCGATTTTCACGAATCATGTCATCTTCGATACCCGTTACTACACTAAATGCATAATCATAGTCATAGATTCGGTGCGATCGATTAACGGGAACAGCCACTGTATGATGGTCTAACCCGATACAAATTGTCTGCAAGTTCCCCTTCTTGTTGAAAATCAGTTTACTATTATAGAAGAGGATCCCATTGTACTGGATTGTAACTCGTACGACAGCATTATTAGCACCGAATCGGTAAAAGCCTCCTTCATCACAATGGATACATTTAATAAAATCATCAATGAGATCTGTACTGATTAAGCTCATGACAGATTTAATATAAGCCATCTTTGGAACACTAAAGACATTACGTAGCACTGGATATACATCCAACGGAGTCTCGCGCTGTCTGAAGATGTTTTCACACATCCATTGAAAATGGTCGTGCGATACAATGGTACCTGTACTGCTAACGAAAGATATCGTCATATTTGGAGTGATAATAAGGAATCCAGGCTTTGACGCATCCTTCCTAAGCATACCGTCAATCGAATGATATCCGGTACCATTGTGATTTTTACACATATCATCCCACATTGTCTGACAGTCTGGTGTTAAAAGCTTATGTGATATCATACCGATCACATTACACGTTCGTAAATCCACTCCTAATTGCTCAAAATCATACTTTGTTAGCAGATCAATTAATTCAGTATATTTCATATTTTCGACCTCCTATATACTATTTTGCTAACCATATGTATGATATATATTTGAAAAACGGGATAAAAACGATAGCTAGAATTATAGCTATCGTTTTTTACTAAAAGAGTGTTAAATGAGACTTTCCTTATCGATTGAACTATTAATCGACCATTATCAATATGTATCATTATATATACTATTTAATACCGATTTCCGAATCTTTCTTAGTAATAACGGTTTTATCCGTGACTTTACCAACGGGAGGTTCATACGAACTGGTAATCTCATTGTAATTTTCCATGAGAGTATTCACATAGTTGTTATTGATGAATACAGATATATGGTACGTACTATCCGCTTTTGCTTTCATGATATACAGCGTTAAGTTCTCCATATCGATACGATAATCCGTACCCTCTGTTAACTTATTATTATCCTGCATAATGATAAACTGTAAGAATACGTTGTTACTGATACCTGCTCGATTGTGCCAATCGATGATATCTTTTGCATTCGTATCTCGGAAGATAGGCTCTATATCCAGACTATCCTCTTTATCTTCACATTCTGGATCGGTTTCGAAAGACTGCGTATACAAGAGCTCAAACCCATTGTCTAATTTAGTCTCAGCAAAGAGATTGGGAATCGTGAAATATGGGATAATATTGATACCATCTTGCCGATCTCTCCAATGATCACTTCCAATATCAACTTGGAGTCCCATCTCTTTAGGTTGCTTCTGTAATGTAATAAACTCATACATTGCAACGGCATTGAATTCGGTCGTCAATGTAAAGTTGATATTTGATGTATACACGGCCCAAGACTTCTTAGCTGGCTCTTCTTTGCTCACATCGGTAACAACCCAGTCAATAGCCAAAGGATAATACATAAAAAAGTCACGAGTTGATGAGGATGTACGCTCTTTCATCGTCACATACTTATTTGCGTGCGACATCATATAGTTCAAGAACTCTTTCGTTGTACCGGTATCATTATCTTTAATGGGTACTCCAGAATAGGCTGATACCAATTCCACTAAGGATGGAGGAATAAAGTATTCCAATGAGGTATTCATACGATATACCTGTTCCGGTACAATCCGACTCAATAAATAGAAATATTGGTTGATCTGCTCAAATTCAGTATCAACCATGATGGTAATATCAAAGATGATTCGTATCCGTTTAATCATGTATGATAAAGAGATTCCTTTCTCTTTATCCATGAAAAATGGCATAAAGTTAGAAGAAGCTCCTCTAAAGTCCACTCCAAATCGATTGGTTGTAAACAATGAGTATGTTAGAAAGATATCAGTGTTATCCAAGTCGATACGGGGACGAATGATAAAGATAGGACGGTTCTTCTTAATGAACTCATAGTTCGAATTCTCCTCACGCTTCTGTTCCCGATATGCCATACGGGTATTTACGTGAGTATGCTTAAAGTAGTCCTTAGGAAACCAGCTCTTCACAAATTCAGTGAATAATGAGGTTACATTACCGACTGTATGTGCGAGGCTGGAATTTACGGTTGTTTTATTCATGGGTGATTTTCACCTCGTACTATCTAATGTTATAGCAATGTCCGATTTACTGTGATCCTTGATTATGGATAATTCGTATAGTTACGAGTCATAAGTATATATTATTTAAGTGCAGAGCAATAGAATACTAGATTTGTCGATTCCATCTATTAGCTCTTAGCATTTATATTGGAAAGGGGTAAATAAAATGTTAGAAATCAAGTTGAATGTAAACGGGAAAGAAGTAGGTGGCATGACCCTCACGGGCACTGCAGAAATACGGGCGGACGAAGCTGAAATGGCTATTGCCCTAAAAATGCAGGAACTAGGCATGCCGGTCTTGGATAAGTTGTTTAACGGATTCCTCAATAAGATGTATGAGGAGACGGTGCGACACAACAAAGCAAAAGAGGCATTGGAAGACAAGGATCTCGAATGGCGCAAGGAACGCGATCATCAGATCGAGTACTACAGAGACCTGAATGAAAAAGCCCGTGCCGAGAAGCTCAAGCTCCAAGAAGAAGTGAATAAGCTGGAATTAGAAGTCTTCGATCTCGAAAATGGCTTCAAGAAACCCAAGGTTGAATATGATGAAGACATCGACGAAGACATTGATGACAGCATCGAGCCTGATCTGAACGATCTGGTCAAGCGGCCCTAATCACATAAAAGAAAGAAACACACTGATACCCAGTGTGTTTCTTTTTTACTTTTCTTCATTTGATTTGTCGTGGTTGCCTAGTAACTTCCCAAGCGATACACCTATATTGAATAGATTCCTGAAGATTTCATTAATATCTGAGGTTGTTTGTTTGATATTCTCAATGCTGGATGTTCTATTGAACAACTCATAGCCTAATAAGCCACTAATTACATTGAGGGTGACACTTAATGATATATTGACGTTTCTTATAAACTTAGATACAAGCAATAAGTAGAAACCCATGCCAATAATGGTACCGATTACCACTTTATGGATTTTGGTAGATCTCTGTTTACCCTTATAGATATTAGCGATTTCTTGTATATACGACCCAGTGAAGGAGAAAAAGAAACATCCAATAATCAGGTTAATATTTTTCAGAGATTCCGTATCCAATACAGGTAAGAAGCTCAAGTTTATCACACCCTATCTTTCAGTTTCTTTTCTATATCAGTAAGGTCCTCTTTATCTATCAGATTCCGAAAGAACAGGCATCTGGAGACATTGAGTATTAAGAATATAACACAAAGATGAAGTAGCAGTGAGCTAATTGAGTTGTAATATATGTTGCGTCGATCCAATTCAGCTCGAGCAATTGCTTCTGCGTGCATCTTGTTAATGGTTGAAATGTGGTGATTTCGATAGTTCATAATGTATTCATATAATGAGATATAAGGGACAACAGCAATTTTGAAATTGTCTGCTCGTACACCATTTGTATCGAAATCGTTCACGTTGAATATATCACCAATCTTGGTAATGTAAGCAGGTTTTAATACATAGTATCCTGACAATCCATCCAATCCTTCTGATTTTATTATATCATGAATCTTGTCGGTTGTCAAGGTATCTGCAATAAAATGATTGCTATGCCAAGATTTTTTCTTAGGTTCAATAATTTTAATTTCTGAGCGATGGTGGTCTATCATATTCACAAAATCTTCGGATAAGAATAAATTATACGATACTTTTGGTAATATCGATAGATCACTCGCAAACTCTTTACTAGGGATCAGATCATTATACAGAAGCTTATCCTTAATAATAATAAGATATCCGGAGTCAACTCCCTGTATAATCCGTCCATCTTTAATGGTTGTAATAATGATGTTGTTGAATCGTGTATCTGAATAAATCCCTTGCTGGAACTTATTCTGTAACAACGATAAGTCATCAGCATAGGCATCTTTAATTCGAATCGTTAACCGCATAGCAGTTAATTCAGCATCTTTATCTTCATATAGACCGATATCTTGAATAGTGTTTAATACAACTTCTGTCTTTAATTGCTCAGTCGTAGCCTCTTGCTTTTCGATACGTGTCGTAATATCATTAATCTTTGTTTGTGACTCAAGATATGAGTAAGAACAGGAAATGATGATAACGATCATTACCAATATTACAAAGAATCTATGCGTGCTAGAGTCACATATCTTGTACTGCTCACATGGAGCGATAGGAAGCTTCATTTCTTATCTTTCGATTCAGAGCCGTCCTCTTCACATTCTTCATCCTGATGTAAATAGGGGTCTTTATATTTTTCTACGTTCTTCTGAAGTCTGCGAATGGAAGCAACCTCTAAATCAATGATAATTCCAATAATGAATGAAGGGATCGGTATCGCACGCCAAATAAACAGATCCTTTACATTATTAATGGCCTCTTTGCGTTTTTCCTTATTTGACATATGGTCCGCAAAGTGGTCTAAAAGATAAATGATATTTGTAACAGCCGATTGGACACTTTCACTACTTTTGCTAATGTAGATCTTAAATACCAGTTTCTGGAACAGATTTACAATCAGCATCAGTAATGCAATAATTAATACGATCGTCATAATGGTAGCGAAGGCTTTACCGAATTCTGTAGCAACAGTTATATCCAGATGGTCTTTTAGTAATTTTGCAACTAAGTCCATATATAACCAGTCCTTTCCTAACTAACAACTTAAATCAGTTATACCATTGTGCATTTGTTAACAATATAGGATAAAAGATACATATAGCCATAAAGACTATATGTATCTTTGGTAGCATATTATGCTGTAAAGTCGAAGATTTGCTCATCTTTGTTTTTCATATATGTCCAGGCTACCCAGAAGTAATTCATTACAACGGCAGAGGACTTACAATGTGTACCAATACCAAATAGCTCATCATTGAACTCTTTTACGGGTTCGAACTGTAAGATGATATTTGGTGAACGATATTTAACCAGGAATACTGAGATCTGGTTCTTATTGTATCCTTTAAACGGATATGGGAACAGATAAACTTCTTTATCCAGATACAGTTTACCAAAGTTAACGATCTTATTCTGGTACTGACAATAACCAACATCCATATGTCCATTCAGAATCAGACGACGACAACCTTCATATAGAGGTTGTACTTCCGGATGTAATACAGAGCCGCCCTCATTCTGTGTGGATAACAATTCCAACGGGTTAATCGTATTCCTCTGATGCTTATCAAAGGATGAAAGCATACCTACCATATCGTAGGCAGAGCTTAATGGTTTGCTGCCAGCATTCGGGTTTGTCCATACCGAAGTACCAGGAACCGGAATACTGTTCGGATTCATATTTCTAAATGGGTCTGTTGCATCTAATCCATGATGAGCTCCAATCGTCTTATATGTATTACTTGGTCTGAAGTCACTGGACATTGGTAACCCGGCATTGGATTGCATAATCGCTTCTTGCGGAGTCATATCAAAGCTATTTCTGTTTTTACGTAGCATTATGATATACCCACCTTTCCGTATCATTATTTTTTAACGCTATGTGTACTCCTATATTCCATAAGATTTATTTTGTACGCACAAAAGTAGTTCCATAGACTGTACCAAATAGTACAGTCTATGGAATACATAGAGCATATTAGTTCCCGCTTTTAGAAATTTCATAAAATTCGTGATTAGCTTTAACAGCATCCTCAATCATACCAATAACGCTTTCCAGTACTTTCAGCTTATCACTGTTATTAGCGATACCCTGAATGGTGCTCATCAAGTCATTAATATCCATGATACGACGGATATTGTCGTCATACAGCGTTTCATAATCATTCATTGCTTTAATCGCATTCTTCTTATCGATAATGAAGGTATCATACTTCATTTCGATCGGATTGGTGCAATGAATCTCTTTCTGGCCTTCGTTTCCATTTACACTGTAAAAGAATTCAGCCACCATGAAGAGCTTCCACTTCTCACTAGCTACGAGAAAATGCATTTTGCCTTCGATATCAAATACACGAATCGCTGGATTCGAGATCGTGCTTATCAGCTGTGCAGATGCATTTGCAAATACGCCTAAATACCGGTCAAAGTATTCTTTCTGCAGTACATACTGCTTTGCGTCCTTTAACATCGAACGTAATTGACCAATTGCAGCATTGATCATCTCATCAGCAAGTCCATTAGTCATTGTATATTTTCCTCCTATGTGTTTTATAAAAAATGGTTAACCAATAGTTGAATGTGGTATAGTTGACAATGACTTAACTATCACACAGCAAAGGATGACATATAATATGAAAAATATGTTTGAATCTAAATCAGATGCGTATACATTGAACGCTGTATTAGAAGCGGTCGATGAGATTACGAATAAACTGTTTGCTGGAGAACTTGCAAAAGATCGTGGTGTTGTGTTAAATATGGATTTAGCAGCGGATGATACCAAGCAATTCTCCATCATTCATGATGGAATCGATAAGTTAGCTACAAAATCACGGGCAGATACCTTTAAAGATATCATGACTCGTACTTTTGGGTTATTCGATTCTGATATGACAGAGCTGAACGCCAAACGCTCTGACTTATTGGCAAAGGATCATGTAAAAAATTATACCTATAAACGCCATTACTGGAATGCTGGATGGTATAGTGTAGAATATGATAACATCTTTGCAGTAACCAATCATATACTGACGTGCACTCGCTTTGTAATTGATAAAAATCGTCGGAGTTGTTCTGCACAATATGCAAAAGAAATCGCTGATAAAGAGTACAAAGCGAAGATTGATGGATATATTGAAACTCGTCTTTGTGGCTGGACAAAAGGTGCTTATAGCAACTTCTTGAAAGTTCATATGATTGGTGACGGTAAAAAGATTGTCATGAGAGAGATGAACTTCCAGGATGACTGGTCCATCTCTGATATGTTGGATTGGGAACAGAAGATCTCAAAAGATTTTCTGGACTATTGGAAAAAGATGCGCGTTGCTTCTGTAAAAGACGTACGGGAGCAATTGAAAAAGATCATTAGCGACTTCAATGCGATAGCAAAAGCAGATAAAGCGAATGCAAAGATATATGCTAATGAAATCAAACGGTGCATCAAATATACTACCTACATGATGATGCGGTTAGATGAATTTGTAAGTGCTACCTTCGATTGCTTAGAATTGCAGCATGATGAGATTCATAAAGTATTAGAAGGTTTACTGAAGTACGAAGGGGATTAACCCAAAATATAAATGGATACTGATAAAATTTATCAGTATCCATTTTTCTTATATGGAGAATCCTTGATTTCTGAATTTTTTAATATCTTTAGAGTCATCAATATTAATTGGATATACATGTTTACGCATTGGTTTATCCAAGGTTTTGACAATCTTATCCCGATAGCAATGGGTTTCATCATCAATATTACAAGTGATGCAATGATAGATGGTCTTCTCTCTCGGATCTTCTAAGAAGGATGCTAATACACTATCATCCATGAAGGTTCGATTATCCGGAGAGTAATACAGGCTCCAGTTTGTACCTTTGTCATTGATGAACAGGTCTCCGCCATATACTACATATGCAAAGCTACGAATAACCCCATCATGGGCTACTTCACGAGGGAATATCTGTACATTCTCATCCTGATAATAGTCACCTTTCATCAGATGACAATCCCCCATATTCGCACCAACCAATTCTAAGTAATTGGAGCCTTGCATCCAGATTTCATTTGGGATAAAGGTCATATACTTTTCATCCATAGAAACCAAGACATCAATGGCTGTTTTCAAACCACCAATACGAGATTCTTTCAATGATGTAATAAAAATGACGATCTTATCAACATCTGCGATGATAGCTTGCCCCGTTTTACCAAGAATCCATTCAATATTGGAATAGGGCATATCAAATACATACATGGTCTTCTCTACGATCAGATACCATGAGGTATGCATACCCCCAATATAGTCTCCGTTATTTCCAATCGGTTGTAGTTCATAACGTTCCATACTTATAAGCCCCCAATATAAAATTTAGTCATCTTTGTACAAGATGTGAAGATTCTGTACAAACTCACCATCCAGATACAAGGTATAGTTATCCTTATTTTCAGAATCGTGAGCATATACTAAAAACCCGGGTTTATTATCTAACCCATGTACTTGTTCAATATAATCAATCGTTGTCGTAGCAACTTCTTCCACCCCTTTAATATCGATGCGAGCATGGAAGGCTGAGGTAGTATATGGGTACCTTGATAATAATCCGTTTAAGAATCCAAAGTGATTCTTATCGTAGTCTAAGAGCTTCCTCTTAAGAGTATCGTTCATTAAAAAGTGATATGTATTGGTATTAATATCCTGATATAAGATACGATGCATGGCACGAATCGATATCAGTGTAGCATACCCATTTTCATCATACTCCAGATTATTTATCGGAAAGCCCTGCGGTAATCCTTCTTTGGTTACCAGTTTAAAGTCTCTGTATTTTGCATTTAGCTTATAACGTTCAATAAAGTCAGGCTCATTCACAAATACCATTTCGGCAGGAAAAAAGATCATCTCTTCATGAAAGTCCGGATTAGTATACGTTAAGTCAAATATTTTACGGTTTTTAAGATCATTCATAATGGCTTCTCCTCATAAAAAAGAAAGGCATCATTAGGTATAATGCCTTTCTTATTTGTCATATGCTCTTTAGAGTATAATCGGTTTCATGAACTCTTCGTCACTTCCATCGAAGTTGATACGAAGGTCACCCTCTGGATTTTCCGGATAAAAGTGGGAATCATCCAGCGTACTACTATCCATGGTATGGAATACACATCCATCCAAGTTTTTCCGTGTCTTCATCTTAGCATCATAATATGCTGCTGGAGATGATGTATCGAAGGTTACCTGTAAATGACCTTCCGGATTGTGCTTATTGAAGTATTCCTTCTGTGCTTTATATATCTCATACTCTGTATTCTCGGCTTCTTTTACGGAGTTAAACCATAATTCATCCGTTGTTGCAAACGGACTAACCACACCGCTTAAGCCAGGACTTGATGAGCTACAAGAGTTGAGATCCAGCTTTCCAATATAACTGGGATGGCAGCTACGATATTTAATGCTAATATTACGGTCACTTCTGTTACCGAGCGAATTCAATCAATGTTCCATATAGGTCGTTACTCTATATGCGTTATTAACAGCTACATGTCACCATGTAGAGCAGACTATATTTTCACCCATATTGTATGGGGACCACTCTTTCCACCCACTTGGGTGTACTCCTTATCAGGATAGTCGTTGAACGTTCCATATTGGTATATGGCTTCGCTGCTGATTACCTCATAGAGGCTTCCCAGCAATTAAGTGGTTTTGTACAAGGAGATTACTCTCCAAGGGGCCCAATTCGCTAGTTTAGGTCCACGTACAGAATATCGTAACGCACTAAATGCATCTAAGTCATTTACACTGTCGTTATACTTTAATAACGGAGAGCTGTACAGTAACTGGAAGATTAAGGTGCCAGGGAATTTAAAGATGTCCCGAACCTGTTTAATCTTAATCTTATTACCCAGCGTCAATAACCGATTTACTGATTCACCCATACGCTTAGACAACAATGCCGCCACATACTCATTTAAGCGTAAGCGTTTATTATCTAAGTCCAGGTTATCTTTTTTCTTCAGGTTAATGTAGTTCTGTACCATCCATTTTACTACGGAATATACCGATACCTTATTGATATCGGAAATCTTTAACTTCTTCTGGGTTGTGATGTCCAGTAGTCGTTCAAAGAATGCCACGGTGGATTTACCGGATTCGTATAACTTATAGGACGTATTCGTATATAACGAACCTAAGCGTTCCATCCAATATACACGGTCTTCCAGATTCTCAATCACGGTTTTAGAATTCATACACCGTTTAATCATCAATACCATGGATTGTACATAGAGATACTTATCAAAGAAATACTTGAGTACACCCACCGTCAATTGTTTATTAATGGTGAAGTAGTAATAGTCGTCTGAGTTCTTTTCTACTTTATACGGAAGCATTACGATGATATCTGACATCGTAAAGTAATCCATAGTACTAGCAAAACCAGACTTACAGAAGTAGAATAAGAAAGTCTCGATTTCACGCTTAAATACATTGATGTAGTAATATGGTACTTCATAGGACGTTCCCTCTACATCCACCAGGGTATCGATGTTCTTATTGATACAGATAGGCATCAGGGATTTCAATGTTAACCCTGAACGAGAGGTATACGTAGAGTTATCTACCAACTGGTACAGCAAGAAATATTTCTTACCCCGAATGATGAAATAGTTATTTTCATCCAACTTCGGTACCAGTATATTCTTCTGAATCAGCGCTTCTTCACCCTTAACGTGTAACTTAAAGTTTAAGATCAATTCCACACAACGATCCGGGTGAATGTACTGGTAACGGATATTCATGTCCTTTTTCTTAATCTTCTTACGTGTTGTGATGTACTTGTTAAAGTCAATTTTAGACTCATCACTGATGACATCATAAGAGATTAAGGTAATATAATTCGTGATTTCCAAGGATTTGAATATATCAACGATAAAGGTAATCAGTGGTTCTTCACTTTTACGCTTGATCAGGTTTATGTTTATATTCTTAGCCTCATCATTTTTAAAGGCCCTTAAGAATTTCTTCATGATTCAATTCGACCCTTTCCAAAGTTTCTATGATCCTAAGAAAAACAATTCATATGGAAAGCGACTTGTAGCTAGTATTCCTACGAGATATGTTATACCAGTACAAGTCGCTTTAGCTTGTTCAGATGTTATTCATCTGCTTCGGTGATCGCATCATTCTTAACAATCTGCTTAATGCCGGAACGGAATTCGGCTACCGGAACCAGATTGCCATCTTTCTCTGCATCTTCTTCGACACGTTTTACGATTTTGAACGTTACCAAAGATCCGATGTCCAGTGATACTTCACCATCGGTTGCCCGTGCTTTTTCTGCTAAGACACGGAAATACTCCTGTAAAGCAACGGTAAAGATAGTATGAATACCTTTCCAATCCTTACAGTCCACACCATTTTCCAATTTTAGACGCCTGGATGCATTCTGACACGCTTTTTGCGTATCCTCGCTAGAATTGGCGTCAACGGGAGTGGGATTAAAAGCCATAATTAAACACCTCCATGTTTTTTCGTATTTCGAATAAAGGTACCACATATTCGAAATAATATTTTGTTGCAATGAATATATTTTGCAACAGGCATAGTAATAATATGTATTCAAAAATCAGGTTGAAATATCCTAACAGAATAGTAAGTGAAATGTCGTATCCCTTGGATACCTATATGATAGAATGATACTTTGAGGCATGGCGGGGTAGTATTCCGGTGCAAAAACAATCACACTTGAAATTTCTACTATGGGTTGAAAACTATATACGAGTTTCATAAAGACAAATCTGGTAATTCGAGTATTTGTACATCGTTATACAACGTTTTCGTTTGCAAACTCACATCAAAAATCTGGTACCTAATGACTCTCTAGGTACCAGATCTCTTCACCCAAAATTCCCTGGTAGGGGTGTAGCTTACTGGTGCTAATGAACTATTAATAGCACCAGTAAGCTTAATATTTCTTAATAACTTAGAGGAAATCAAACAATGCATTCTCAGAAACGAATATCATTGCAAGAATCAATTATGGAAAATCACTCATTAATACCCTGTTGATGTGATCATAATAGTCGTATTAATATCGTGAGGATGTGGTAATATCGTTAATGTAAACGAGCTAAGTGTAATATCGGATATCTGGATCAAGGGTTTCATTTCTTCTGGAGCTCTGGATACAAAGACCCCTTGGCAGGTTGTATTATACGATAAGGGAAATGCTATCTTACGTTTCCCAACCAAACAATCCACTTTGATATTCTGTGTGATCAATCCATTATTGATCGAGTAGGTACTGTTTTCATCGGTGCGGTTATCCTGTACTCGATCCCCATAAATTTCCAAGGGCATCTCAATCTTGATGCCATCCTTATTGGTTGTACATAATATAGCCATAGGCTTATCACCTCAACGATATGAAAAATAAATAGGAGATAGCAGAAGATAGAATATGTCACGAACTATTGTGAATATCTACCTCCTGCTAATCAATCATTTTAAACTGAGGTCTTCAGACCTTATGTTAAAGTTCAGCTTCTTCGTACCGGAATCCAGCACAATGTCATTCTCAAGAATGGCGGATACAAAGTATGGTAACTTATTGATGAACTTATCAGTCTTCTCGGAGTATACCTTTACGATATTGCCGACTTTGATATCTGTGTAGTCTTCTACACGGGTAAAGTCGGTCTTATTCTTTTTATATAATTTCACGGCGAACTAACACCCTTTCTATAAACAAGTTTAATCAATTTCTATGCGAGAAATTTTATAATACATGTTATATAGATATATAGATATTAATAATTGAACCGTTTATATGCTTCGTCTAAGGTAATCACCGGAATCCCTAATTTATTTGCTTTCTCCGTCTTCGAAGACGTCCCACCCCCACTAATCAGTATACTGGTACGTTTCGTTACATCATCCACGACACCAACACCCATTGACTGTAAGTATTTTTCAAAGTCTCGATCACGAACCTTCGTAAAACAGACCAACATCGCATAATCTTTGGCATCTTTGATATCCAGATGCTTGGCTATCTCTGTGATTTCATCTCGCATCAGACTCAACCCAAGTAATAACTTGGATGCGGTCTTAGTCTTAATTCCATCGATATCACACAGCTTCTCCAATTCTTTGGTTCCTGTATCCATGGTCAATAAGGTATCAAAGGGTATCTTCTTCAGTACCTTCTCAAAGGTTTTCTTTGATATCCCAGCAATGCCCATCGATCCTAAAAGTGTACCAGGCGTAACTTCCCGTACTCGATGGATGGATTTCACAATATTCTTAGACTCTACCGGACCAAACCCATAATCATGAAGTCCTTTATCCGTTAACTTATACAGGTCCGAGATATTCCGAATCAACCCATCATTGACCATACGTTCAATCGTACTTGGCCCAATATCCTCAATTCCAATCTTGTCACAATAATTATAGATTCGACCAATCACCCGACTTGGACAGTCTGGATTAATACAAGATAATTCGGGCACCTTATGTAATGAGAATCCACATACTGGACAATTTACAATCACATCAATTGGATGATTGTTTGATCGCTTACAACTAGCATCTCGTGTCAAATACGGGATGATGTCATACTGTACAATCACTTCATCTCCAATCGCCAAATCCAATGATTTGAACCGATCTAAGGATCCAATACTGATCGACTTGATCGTCTTATTCTTGAGCTTTACGGGTTTTACTTTTGCAATAAAACTAACCTTGCCCAAGAACCCAATTGACTGCTCAACATCTGTCAGCACCGTTTTAGCCTGCACTGGTGGAAACTTATATGCTCTCTCCCAGTTATTAACGCAGTCGACTGTATTCCTACCAAGCGCCCTTCGATAATCTTCGTTTAAGATGCGAATTACGATACCGTCGACAGGATAATCTAACTTCTCGATCGAATGCTCTAGTAATTGGATTCCTTTCTTGATTTTATCCAGTGCAACATCCAACTTATTCATGTTGATACGCATCGTACATGCTGGAAACTCATCCGATAACCAATTAAAGGTATCCTCGATTTCTTGTGGAACATTCCCATCCATCACAGGTAACGGATATTCAACCCCGTTCACTTCAACCATAAGTGGCATCAACGTCAAATATTCCATCTGTGAAGATGACGGGCTATCATTATTCATGATCGAGGTTGCTGCTGTTCGTTCATCAATCAGTTTGCCCCCACCAAACCGCTTATTATATGCATCAAACTTAGACTTTGCTACTAGGGCTTCACATTTCATACCAAACTTAGATACACCCAGAGAGTTGCACTCTTTATCAAAGTCCATAAACTGGAATATACCCGTCTTATTTTGTCCTTCCCCAGTATTTTTATCTCCCCGTGTGATAGCTGATTTCAATGTACCATCTTCAATCTCCAGTATTACAGATAATCCATCGAACTTGGTATACATCCCAATATCTATCGTACCGTCATATATACCACTATCACTCAAGGTCTTCATCGTGGTTATTAACCAACTCTCCAACGACTTCTGTGACTTTACTTTCCCATTCGCTTTCCGATCCGCTTCCGTGATAAAGTGTACTTTACGGATCGTCCCCTTTAAATCAGGATAAGCATGAACGGCTTTATCTGTACTACTTAAATCCCCACGAATAACCGATCCACCCTGGTCGATATAATACTCATGAATTTCATCATATTCATTATCTCGTAGAGGTGATTCAAACCCTTCCTGGTATAATCGATCCAGACATAACAGAAAATACCGCAGGTTATCCATATCCATCGTTCCATGGTTCATAACCTCAGTATAATAATCATACGATATGGGTCTCATTTCACTCAATAAGTCGTATGAATTTTTTAAGTTAAACAACTTCTCAAATTTTGGCATAATACTTACCTCCTTATAATATTTACATATATCTACTATGATAATATATATTCAAAAAAAGAATTGGGTTATTACACCCAATCCTTTTTGCCTGGTACGATTAATGGCTGATGAGCCAATCGTTAAGCGCCAGCGATGCACCGAACGCGGTGTCCTTAATAGCGTTACCAATCCGTGCAAAGAATCCTTCTTTAGACTTCTTCTTTTTCTTCCGAATAAATTTAACCGGCGGGTTCGAGGTTTTTAATTTTACAACTTCAAACTTACCTTTTTTCTTCTTACCACCTTTTTTGGCCATTTCATCGATTTGAATGATGATGTCTTCAGCATCTTTCGCCTGCTCCAACCGACCCCAATTGAGAACCTCCTTATAAACAGAATTGTTTACATACTGTTTATATACCTTTACGGTTTCATACAGACAGCGGTCTTTGTCGGTTAGGTCCTTCGGTTTTGCCTTCGCCAGGTCCAAGGCGAACTGGAAGGACAAATACAGTTTGAAATCCTTACCGTCAGTGCTTTTAAACTTTTTCGGCAGACCGGCATCATCAAGGTACTTTTTAACCATTTTTACTACTAATTCCGGAAACTCCATATTCGATTACCTCCTATTAAAATATTAATGTCTTGAACACATGGCCATGTATTCATTATAATGATATATATTTATAAGTACCCAATAAAACGATTTTGGGCAAAAAAGATTACAGCTCGTAGTCTGTAATCTTTTTGTAGTGTTTGGGTGGGGTGGAAAGGAGGTCATATATAGTATGAGGTGCCCCACCCGGGAATAGGATGATAATTGTGCAATGAGAGATGTAATTCGCATTGATGACATTTCCTCACATTGCATAGAAATAATATATACTTGAAATTTGAGTTGAATACGATTTAGTCTGTATCGAACTTTACGACCAAATTCTTATGTTTCTTACGCTTTTTAGGCTTCTTATGAATATGGGCTGTATCGTTCCAGTCTTTGATCTTATCATACTCATTTTTCGCATATTTCTGATACTCTTCTTCGATCCAGTCACTTGGACCTACATGAAGCGTTGAGTTAAACTCTTTTCGGTACCGTTCATCTAATAACCGGGAACGCATATCGTCATATGTCGTAATATACATGTCACCCTTATACATGATATCATGTAAATCACTATCAAACGCGTTAATACGCAACCCATCAAACCCGTAGTTCAGCCTACGGCCAGATGATTTGAAATACGCAGATAAGATCTCCACGTTGCGGTTTTTGAAGCGTTTCTTGATCTTGAACTTCTTAAAATTCAAGGGGTTCTTCGTATATAACTTTTCAACTTCACGACGTGCTGCCGGAGAGGAACGATAGAACAGATGGAATTTAGCCAGGAAGTAAGAGTCTAATCCAATACTCAGATTATTATTCTCGTCACGCCCAATCTTGATAGGTGTAGTAGAATATAACTGCTGATTATGTTTCGCTTTATTACTCTTATCCGGAAGTCCTTTCTGTGATAAGTAACCAGTAGACCTGGCACTAAAGTTCTTTTTAGCCGTCTGCTTTAAGCGAATAATATATTCTTCACCAACGACTAATGGACGCATCATTTCGATCCGTCTGCCCCATTTATTGATATAACACTTATAGGGTTTGATCCAGGGGAATTCTTCATAGATTTCCGAGATGATATCAAACAAAGGCTTCTTACTGGAGCTAATGGGTGGCAGATTCACATAGATACCATTGACATAGATATCTTCAAAGAATTGCTTCTTCTCATCGGTCGATAAGTTGTCATAGTACTTACGTAATTCTGTCGCTTCTCCACGTTCATTAAAGTGACTAATAAACTGCCAGAGCAGTTTCTCTCTAGGCTTTAACGTCGTATACTCTTTCATCTTCTCGATGATGTTATCTGCGATAAAGTTAATAGAGATTTCAAACAACTGTGCAGGATTTAACCGGTTGATAACACCCAACGCATTATAGATCAAATCCACATGTCGACCATTCTCCAAGGTAGGCATTTCATCATCAGGAACAATCTTTGAGAGCACCGATTTATTGCCATACCGCCCAGTTACTTTATACCCTACATTCAAAGGAACATCACGCTGGATCGAGATTTCCATAATGATGTTATTGAATACAGAGTCATTATCTTTCCAACGATAGTTCGGATTCAGATAATTCTTTGCACGACCTAACAAATACCCGATATCATCATCATATTCTGCACCAGAATCAGCAATCTGCTGACAAATATCTTTGATCTCTGTCCAGAACCGTTTCTGGTTCTTAAGATATTGGATAATCTGTTCATTGGCTGCAATGGCAGGAATGTCCTCAATGGGTTGGTTACAATAGATATCAACATCCATAACCTCACCCTTTGAATAATACTGCTTATCATTTAATGGATTGGATTGTGCCAGATTACTCCGTTTCATATCATACAATAACTGGAAGTTATCGATACGACGTTTTGAGCAGATAATTTTATTCTTGACTTTACATCCAATATCAGGGAATCCTTTATGGTGTTCTTGGTCACCATAAAGGTTCAATAACAGGTCGTTATCATTGATTGTGATCTTAACCGTCTCAACTTCTTTTGCTTCCATACGTTTTGCAAAAGACTCACTACAGATTGCAGCATCTTCAATCGTACGGTTATCAATCAGATAGGCAGTTAATGCATTGACACCATAACAGTAATTGTTATATTCGTCATAGGAGTTTGATTTCCATAAGGTTGTACCTTTTGGTACAGTCTCACCTTCCGATAAGTTATCTAAGGTGGTATTATTGAACCCGTATCCAAATTTTTCTGTTAACTCTTCAGCCAGCTTCTTAATGATGCAGAAGTATTTATTATGAGCCTTATCGTACAGAAATACCACATATAAGTGCTTCGGGTTCCATTCAAACTTTGGTACGATTTTAATGACTTCAGCTTCTTCTTTCGTGGTATAAATGGAAGAAGACAAGTCTCCAAAGATATCTTCATAATTCGTGAAGACTCTGGGAAATTCAGGATGATTTAATGTAACCATCTGTTTCAGATGGTTAGTAAACATAATTGCTCGAGAGGAGCTAATATACTGCGGAATCGTAAATAATTCTGGACCCAATAAGTGATCCATAGAGGTGATTTCTTTTTCTTTGTTACTAAGGTAATCACCAATGTCAAATATGTCCTTATTATCAACAATACCAGCCGCCATCTTTTTCATTAACCTCCTAATTATACTTTTTAAACCTCGTGTAATTTACTGTTAAACGGTAAATTACTTACTACAGGACTATTATATATACTTTAAATCTATATTGAATTGCACATATTGCTAACCTGATATGAATATGAGGTGATACTTATGTCCGATTTGGAAAAAGACTTATTGTCCTTACAGGCAGATGATGTCGAACCAGCATCAGGGGATGACTTAGCCTTATTCAAACGAGCGGAAACAAGCCGTAAGAAAAAGAAAAAGATCAAGTTGTTTAAAGATATAGACAGTATTCTTGATGACGGTCCAAGTGGTGACGATGATATGGACTTCATCTCATCCTTTAAGATAAAGAATAAGGGTAAAGTTAAGTCTGATGGGGACTTATTTGATACCGACGGTAAGTCCAATAAAAAGTTTAAGAATGTTGAATCTAAGTTTAAACCAGAATTAGCAAACCTTCAAAAGTTATTGAAAGATAATGAGGAAACATCAAAAGCAATCAAACTTGTACTCACCCCTTTATTAACATCTAAGGCGCGAGGTTCAAGTAAATTATTGGCTGATTTATTGATTGCATTAAACTCAGCCAATAACAACCGATTAGCGGTAGTTAAAGAACAGAGTTCAATCAAGAAAGCAATTTATGACCTGAAGATTAAGTTGAGTAAAGATGAAAAAGATGATGACCTGGGCATGCCAGCAGACCAGTTTGGGTCTAAGATGTTTGATGAGCTCTTTAAGCTGGGAAGATCGTCAGTTATTGATTCTGCGAATAAGTATAATCAAGACCCATCTTCTATATATAATACAACCAATGATATCAATGTAGAAGACTATGATGCATTCATGGACGATCGATTAGCGACCGAAACCAATGATTACCGTTCAGCAGATGGAAATAAAATGATTGAATACGAAGCACGCCAACCTGAAATCTGTATTCAGAAGTCTTTCAGTACGGGCGATGTAATGGCCGTTGCGATTGACAACACTGGGGTTGTCATCGATGATTATCCAGTGCCTACAGTAGAGCAATTAGGTAAGCTGATATTCAATAATGAATCACATACATGTACGGATGTAACCGGTCGTGTATATAAAGTCATTGAAGTTGCATAAAGATATCCCATAAGTGATTTCTCACTTATGGGATATTCTTACTTTTTGTTTGAAGTATCATCGGGCTCTTCAATATCAACTTCATGTTTTGTTTGTACCTTATGGATATACCGTTTTACAAGCTCTTCTTCGTTCTCCTCAGTAAGGGCGTCATCCAATCGTTCATGGATGAACATCTTCTTCAATGGAATCAATGTGTTATATCCACAGTCACGACATGTAAGCTGAATGTGTTCTTTATCTTCTGATATCTCAGCAAATATATTCGTTGAGTCACAATTTCTACAAAATATAGAGTATATAATAATCAATAGTTTTGATCCGGATTTAGAGTAATCCGTAACACCAGATGCTATATATTCCCTTCTAGTACCATCTTCGTTTTGATCAAGCTTTGTAATATTATTAGTCTCAGCATATTTCTGTGAGTCACGCTTAAGAATAATAATAAATATCAAGGTAATAGCAATCATGATGTACATTTCAAAAATACCAAATTCCATATATACATCATACCACCCTTCTACAGAGCATAACATTATTCAATTGTGTGGGTAGATAATCCATACCGATGAATTATTATCGATATGGATTATCAGAAAGTGATTGAAAAAATCATCCGTTACATAGAGATTTTAATCAGGTTAGAAAACTTCTGCCTTATATTTAACTTGGAGGCTTAAAAATAAAAAAGATGAAAAACTGAACCCAATAAATCGCAAAATGGGTTAGCAATCGATTAACACGATATAGCGAACTATTGCTACTACCTATTTGTATGTATAGTAATAGTAAAATATAAATGAGAGAATGGGTTATTCCCATTCTCTCATTATAGGTTGCTTTATTAGATGGAGTTGATTTTACTATTATACGGGGTCATATCATCAACATCAGCGGTGGTATAACCAGACCGGAAGTCGAGGTAATCGCGCAGAATAGCATATTTTTCCAGTAATGCAGCAGAGATTTCATTGATCTGCGGAGATTCATATCTCGTAGCAGTGAAATCAGCGTCCAACTGTACAGCCGGATGGCTACCAGGTTCGAATTCAAAGTGCTGTTTTGCAACAGTCTTCGGCATCATATTGGACAACATGCAGCTGTATTCGATCTGGAGACCAGTCGGATCAGTTGCTACATAAAACGCTTCCATGATATGGTTGGATGCTTTATAGCTCAGGTCATCGCTCAGCATGCCATGGTAATGAGCAAGGCCAGTCAGCGGGTCGCTGATACCAGTCATCCAGGTATCCAGGAATTCACGTACGGGAGAACCCGTCATTTCATACAGACGAATGGTGATACCGTCGGTTTCATCACGGCATACAGACGGAATATCGAATTTGTTACCAGCGTAACCACCAGTGATAGCTTCATATTCCATCGTAGTATTACCGATACCGGAAACACCAACGAAGCCCATTTCTACGAAATGTTTAAAGCGTTTAGCCATATCCATGTCCAGTTCTTCCATGAAACGAGGAAGACGAACTAAAAACAGGCGGGAATAACCAGTACGAAGGGGATCGAACTGGTCGATATTTTTAGCAGAAATATCCAGACCACCCAAGAACAAAGAGTACTCGGAGAAGTCTTTGGTATTACGCTTAATATTAGACTGAATAGTTCTAGTTGGCATAATAAGTTAGACTCCTTTCATTAAGCTCTCGGGTTGACATCGATTTCAATAATCGCTCTCTTCTGGAATGTACGGAATACAATTGCCAGATAGATATGAGTGATGTAACGCGTGGTTTCCCAAGCATTAGCAGAAACTTCGATAGTCAAAGTGCGACATTTAGTTCCCTGGTAAGAACTGAAGATTTCTTCGCAGGATTCTTTGAACAGACGGAGATCATCCGGATCGGACCAATGGTACCGATGAGATGCAGCCAGACGTTCAATCTTACGTTTAACTTCCAGCAATACCAGCATGTTATTTTCTTCAGAAAGGTCAGACCAGAAGTTCTGACTGGTTTCCTGAGTGCCACGCATGAACGTGTTTTCAGCAATGCATTCAACGTAGTTCATATGCAGCTTATCATATAAGAGCTCTTTGGTTTCTTCATCGTCAGCATCGATAACCGGCTTAATGGAGTTCTTCTGATAGCCAGAGAGCAGACCATATTCTTCACCAGCCAGCGGTGTATGGTTACCGTATGTATTGAAATGCTGCGGAATCTTAGAAGAGAGCCACAGAGTAATGGTTACAGGAATAACCTTACCAGTAATCGGGTCGGTGGTCTTGAACATATGCGCATCGAAGGAAACGATACGTTCGTTCAGGCCAGACAGACTCTGAGTATAGAAGGTTTCCAAATCATCAACGTTGTTGATGAGGTTTGTATCCAGATGGCAAGCAGCATCATAGCGTTCCAGAGCCAGAGCTACCATTGCTTTCTTAACGGATACAGGATAGTTAGCATCAAGCATGATGTCAACCGGAGCACGACGTTTGGATGCAATGGTCTTGTCATACCCTTTCTGGAAAGCCTTCAGGTATGCAGCTTCCATAGCAGCTTCACGTGTAGAATCAGTTACTACGATCTGATTACCGTCTTCATCCACGGTCTGCAGTACAGTACCGTTCTTGGAGAAGGAGCCATCATGACCGGCTTCCATAGCAATACCTTCGATGGACATGATTTCGATAGCTTCAGTGCCACCATCGTATTCAAAGTATTCATCCCAGGTCTGCGTAAATTTGTTATAACCGAATACGTCCCATGTTTCCATGGTGTAAATCATATCGTCGATATCTTCATCCGGGTCATAAGCAGCCCAGCTGTTGTTGCTCCATACCCAATAGGTTCCTTTCGGATAGAGAACACCATCCAGGGTATAATCTTTCGTCAGGTAGTAAGCTACTGTCGGATCAACGATATCAGTAGAGGGGAATTCGTCAACGGCTTCAACCGATGCAGTGATATTGGAGAAATCAGTATCGGAAGCAGCTGCCAGAACGAAGTACTCATTAGCAACTTTATATACAACGCCAACTTCAGCCAGAACGGTGCCGTCAGCCATGTTGTCGCCACTATAAGCTACAACCGGAACAGCCACTTCGTCCATGGACGTAGCGCTAGAAGCAATGTAGTATTTTTCATTATCCGTTGCATAATACATGTCGCCAACCAGCAGACCTCTCGGATCTTCATGGCTGGACAGCGTATGCAGCAGAACCTGACCACCTTCATCGTTCTTTGCGTTATGGACAGTATGGGTGTCGATATCGAATTCATAAACGATATTAGTGGATTTGTTTACGATGTAAGAGGAAACTTCCGGAGTTTCGAAGCCAACAGGGATTACCGGTTTAGCATCTACGATTTCCAGGTTACCATTATTCAGGTAAGCTTCAAATACTTTCAGTTCATCGTTGAACTGTTTAACAGCGAGGTCAGCTTCTTTAACGAAGATAACTTCTTCGCTGGGGTATTCAGTCGGAGGCAGAACCTCAACGCTCTGAATGTTCAGGTCAGCTTTGTGAGAGGATTTATAAGCCTCTTCATAAGCTGTGAAAATGGTTTCCAGGTTGTCATAGTAAACCTGGCCAGTGAAGCGTTTAGAACCTTTGCCTTCTTCGTCATCGATTACGTCGTTAACGAACAGAGTCAGAGAAGAGTTGGGATCGATAGCTTCCAGGTAGAAGCTTACAGTGTAAGTTTCCAGCGTGGTCAGAGAACCGGTTTCGGTAGATAACAATTCAACTGCATAGTTTACATAATCATTATCTTTATCGGCACCGCGATCACGAGAAATACGTACACGGTAATCATTACCATATAAGCCACGGCCACGAGACCAGAAGCTCATAATAGGCAGTACTTTATAACCTTCAGCATCCGGAGTATTGGAACCCATACGCTCAACGTATGCATCCAGGTCATCCAGAGATACCAGATTATTTACAACTGCGCCGGTATACTTAACTTTCAATTTTCCGTCTTTTACCTGATAATGGCAAAGCACGGTGATATTAGCATAGGCGGCATCCAGAGGCATAACACGCATGGACTGAGAGCAAGCTAAACCAGTGCTCAGAGACACATATGCATTATAACCTGCCTGGCCATACTTTCTGTAGTTAGGCAGGCCGTATTCATTAACCCAGTCAACTACAGAATCAAAATATTTTAACCTGTTATCCACACCTTTACCAGATGCGAAAACATTCAGGAATACTGGACCGTTAGAATGGAATGCGATATCTTCATAACGAGTGTTATCATTGATATACACACCTTCATACGGATGCAGCCATTCAGGAATGATTTGTCCTGTTCTAGGCATATATCATTTACCTCACTTTCATAAAGGTATAATAGTATGGTTATTACATTCTTTAAGAATCACTTAATAAATTTATTAAATCTAACCATGTCAATTACATTATTGTTTTTACAGCTAAGACCCTTCAAGCATCAGTATTTAATGATTTCCTCCATCGGGGATATCTGCTCAGGCTTATTCTGTACGGACCTATTAACTGCAGCAGTTAACATGGAATCCATATCTTCAAAGGTTACACCTGTGAAGGTAGAATTGGATTTGGTCAACTGTCTCGGTGAATAGGTCACATAGTCCGTCATATCATGATTCGGATCTTTTGCCAGCACCTTTGAGAATTTCTTTGTCGGATTCGACTTAGACCGATAAATCTCAGCGATTACGATCTCATAGGTACTATCTGCTAAATCGAACTTAATACCTGCAATATCCATATTCTTCTTCCATATATTGAATACTTCATCATATGGAGTAAACGGAGGAACTTTACCACCCTGCAAAATAGCAAGAAAGTCTTTAAAGGTATGGGTTACCTTAGCCATATATGCGTTACATAAAATATCATTTGTATAATATTTAAGAACGACTACAGCCTCAGGGCCTTCAGAACCCTTCATATCCATCTTACGAACTTCATATCCGGAAGGATATGTCATGATCTTGACGGGTAGGTTGAGTAACCGCATAGGATTCGGTGATTTACCTTCTGGGTCGTTAAATGTGATGATATTGGCTAGACCGAAGATCTTATAGTTGTCACCAACCTCTTCAGCCAGTCCTTTATCAAAGTATGCACCCGGTATATACACTTCCATATACGGACCTACAAAGACGATGTTATCGTCAATACGTTTAAAATATTTACTATCAATGAATTTCATATTTTCACCTCATATGTGGGTAAAAAGTTCCTTAACGTACAAAACATACGTTAAGGAACTGTGCTTGTGAATTAGGTCTCAGACAGTATGCTGATAATCTCTTTTACACCAGCCGCAAACTTAGACCGACCAGGTTCTTTCAACTGGTCCTTCTTGAGCATAATTAAATTTTGTGTTACCTGTGCAATAAATGCAGCGTCAATCTTACTTAGATGGTCAGCATTGTACTTAATGTACCGTGCAAATAAGTAGATAAAGATATTACGCCATTCAGTAATCCCAATCTTCTCTTCGATGTTGTCAAACATCTTAAAGTAAATCTTTAACCCATGGCTGGCAGCATACTTCTCTGCTTTTGCGATAGTATCATTGAACCGAGTGTTAAACGCATTCAATAAGGAAGAACGCCGACCTTTAGAAAGCTCATCTTTTAACGAATCGATGATTGGTCTTAAGTTATATGCACTTTCACGCAACTCAACGATACGAGAAATACGTACACGCTCTTTTTCATCAATATTTGGATCACTCAGTTTATTCAAAAACAGCTCGTATACATAGTCATCCCATTCATATACATCATTAGACTTGGTTACCATTTCCGGATCAAAGTGATCGATGAGTTCATCCAGTTTATTCATCTCTTTATCGATTTCGGTATCTGCATCAGCAATGGACTTTAGGTAAAGTAAGAACTCGCGATAGGCTTCTTCCTTATCTTTATTGGAGAGCATCTCATCGTAATTCAACTTAACCTCTTTCCCATCAAACACAAAGAATTGCCGAAGCTCATCAAAGGATGCGTTTTTAATGGCTTCCTCGGTAACTTCAGATACTCTTGCCTGGACAATATCAATCTGATCTGCTGTACCATCAAACATAAAGTTGACACGTTGGTTTACTGCATCTTTTTGTGTCTTAAGATGGTTCTTAGTCGTACGTATATTCATCAGAAGATTAGCTGCCTGAATCGTATCACCAGAAGCTACCATACTATCAATCATATGCTTGGTAGTCTCGATGTCTCCTTCCGGTAATAAAGAATCCTCTTTGGATTCTTCTACCATTTCCTGAAAGACACCATTCACCTTCTCATAGTATTTATTCGTATCCAGATCGAATACTTTATATCCGTCGCGGATGCCTTTAAGCTTACTTGGTGTGATATCGCTCAGTTTAATTTTCGGAATATTTTTCATTATAGTGTCACCCCAAAATTAATCTATTGACATTTTCTTGAATTTCTTAATTAAGCCGGAAGAAATGGATGTATATAACTCGGTAAAGTGTTCATTCTCATACTCCATCGTAAGAGACTTAAAGAATGCACCCACAAAGTTGTCGCCAATGATCATATCATTAATTGCATTATTTATGGTATATACATCATAACGGTCCGGGTTAAAATATCCAAGAACGTCTTGGCCATTCATATCCAAGCTATCAATATAGCTAATGACGGTTCGCAAGTTAGCAATGATACAAGCTGCACGTTCATCTGTTAATTTGGACTTCATACTGGTCGTTACCACGTCATTCTTATCACGAAGACTACTCAGTGCTTCGTTAATAGTATCAATATTCTGTATAATGTATTTGATAAAGAACTTTTTAATGTTTTTGGCATAATGGATAATGAAGAAATCATATAACGCATAGGTCAACTCTTTGATATCTTCAATATTCATCTCTTCCAGGGTTTCTTCATCCACATCCAAGTCATACTTATTTTCAATCATGCCAATTACATCTTGGCAGAACTTCTTACCATCCGTTATGATCTGTTCACGTAAATCCGGATTTTCATCGCTCTGACTGAGTTGTTTATCCATTAACATGAAATAGTCGTCAACAAAGTTGATGGTCGATTCGAACGGATCTTCTATCTGTTCCCGAATTGATTCATCAATGAGTTCTTGATGTAATGCTTTTAGTTCGGGAAGTTCGATCAATTCATCGTTGTCATATTCATAATTTTCATATAAATCAGCGAGCATTATAAATATCCCCCTAAATTACATTTTTACCATTATTGTCAATGCACATATAAAAAAGAACAGATGGAAAGGGTGATCCCTTTCCATCTTATTATGTATTCATGTCTTTGAAGAATAAGTCATCGTCATCACTAAAGTCATCCCCATACATCATGTTATCATAGTCCGTATCCAACTTATCGGTCTTAGTTACAACCACTCCATCTGTTTCAGAGAAGTTAGACCGTTCCATCTGGTTGCGATGAATTGCTTCTCGCAATTGTCGTTGGTATTCGTCTTCTTTCGGTTGTGGTGCTGGGAATAATTCTTTCATGTCTGGACACATCTCTTCATATATATCTGCATACTCCATGGGTTTTAAGTCTTCGCCAATAGGAGTACCTCCAGGTACAAATCCCCAATTGACCAGTTTTTTACCATGGTATCGGATATACATACCAATCAAGAAGCTCATAATGTTATCGTCGTGCGCCCCTGAACGAGCTTCGATCTTACCAGACGCTTTCTTGATCAGGTTATTCAAGTCATTAATAATATAGGCTGTAGCAAAGGATTGTTTCTTCTCAGCAACCAATCGCATGAGAATCGCCATCATGATTTCTCTGGATTTACCATTCGTGAATACACCATATGCTTTACGGTTTTCTGCTTCACGTTTAATGAATCCACGCTCATCCAATTTCTCATCAGGATTACCAACTAAGAAAGCATCTGAGTCGAAATACAAGTTAGGTGAAACCTCTGTCTTCTTTAATATCTGAATTACCGCATCACCCAACGAGTTACGTTCAATTGCCAGTATACCTCTTGGCGTAATGTCACGGATAATTAATCGTAAGAACGTACATACATCAGTCACATCCATCAATGGAGTCTTTGCTTCACCAACAGCAATTTCATTATATGGGTCGATAATCGATACTGCCGTGTTATCGTTATTAGTACCGGTTGCAACGTCGACCCCAATGATATAAGGTATCTGCGGATTAATACGGCTATATAGACGTATTGTAAAAATCTTATTTAGTGTACGCTCTTCCAGAATCTCTTTCTGTAGGCCATTGATAATATCCAAATCTTCCGGATCAAAAGGTGAATCACTGGTACCACGAATCCGCTGCAGTAACAATTCACGCTTGATACGTACTTTATCAAATGACAGTTCCCGACACATCGTCTGGAACCAAATTTCATCTTTACCAATTTGACGATAGTTATACTCAATATAAAACATGGAGGTCTTACTGTTTTTACGTAAGTACTCCAAGAGTTGTGCTTCAGAGTTATCATATAAAGTATCGGACCATCTACATGCATATTCACGCATAGAGGCACTGCTCTCTACTGGTTCACTATCTATATTACCCATGTATCTTCCATATAGGTCGTTACGCTATATGCGTTCTCGTATGAACTGCTGCATGTCACCATGCAGATGAGACTATATCTTCACCTATAAAAATATAGGGCCCTCCATTTCCACCCACTTGGGTGTACTCCTTATCAGGATAGTCGTTGAACCTTCCTATCTATAGGCTTGGCTGCTGATTGTCCATATAGGATTTTCCAGCAATTAAGAGGGGATTTGTAATGTAGCTCACGCTACATCCGCCCAGATCTGTTTAGGCGTTGTAATATAGATACGGCAATATGGTGCTCCATTCTTTGCCGCATTCTTAGCTGCCTGTACATAAGCCGGACCGGCTGCTTTACTGATAATACCAATATAGTTGGTAAACTCAACTTCGTCAAAGAACTGGATAGGTGATGTATTACCACGACCGATGTTTTCGGCGGTATCGATTGTGGTTGCTTTAGGCTTTGTAACAATGCGGTTACCATTAATCGGATTCGACATGGTCTGCACATTATTCATACCTTTAGCAGCTTTTACTTCCCCATCAATAAACTGGTACTTCTGTTGCATGAACTCAGGCAACAGCTCTTTCTGTGCTTTAAGACGTTTAAGATTATCGTTTGCATCGTTCTGTGTCTTATTGATAAAGCTCATTTCAGAGTTAGATGTACCAAACATATACGTCCAATTTAATACAGCAACCATGGACTGTGTCTTACCACACTGACGAGGAATTACGAAGTATAGGTTAATATTGTGAAGGTAACAATAGATTGCGGCGAGGTTCCCACGATGCAATTGGAATCGGGTACCTCCACCAGGTACAACAGCACCACCCTGTTCAGGGATACGTGCTAATTCACGTAAATAATACCATGGGTTACGCATGGTTTCAATGATGATTCGCTTCATTTGGTCTTGTGTCAACGATGACGAGTACGGATCGACCCCAATCAGCGAAGGATCATACAATTTTAGGAAAAACTTATTGTTAGAAACCCCTAAGGTCTTTAAATCTTTGGATGTTTGTATAAAGGATATATTGGTTGTATGTATATCATAAATATAGTATATCTTAAGTTTATAGTCATATCCTACCAGGTCTGGATTGATTGGAATCCCCGGTTTGATCATTGTCGGTTGAGCTGTTCCATTCATGTTATCACCTGTTAATATAAATATGGTTCTGCACATGTTATCATTACGTGCAGAACCATATGTTTTTATCCCTCATAACCAGCAGGGTATTTTACAAATAATCCATAACGCTCCGGTGAGATACGCTTAGCAATGATTGCTTCACGGATCTGCATGAGCTGTTCCTTCTGTTTCATCAATTTTGCTTTGGAGTCACGTACTTTACCTTTCATATCGCGGTCACCAATTAAGGCAAGAGCATATTCCACGATATTCAGTTTGTCGTATACTTTCTCCATATAATACATTTTATCATCGACGGACTGGATTTTCTCAACTTCCAGTCGTAAGATATCGATTTCTTCCTGGGTAATCTGTTTGCAACGACCCAGTTTATCAAGAAGCTTCTGTTCTTCCGCATGAGCAATATCATCGAATTCTTTTACGATGGTATCCATAACTACAGCTTCTTTTAATGCACGACTTTCCGGAGTGGATGGTTGATATGATTCTTCCACCATATTCGGATCACCAGCGGTAAACTGACTCAGTATGGCAACCAGCACATTCTTAACAAAGTAAGACTTTTCTGCATTAATCTGCCTACCGAGCACTTTCTTAAGAAATTCCATATTATACTTGAGGTCATTGATGGATTCCATAACCCAAGTCATGATATATGTAATTTCTTGTTTTAACTCATAAGATGGGCGATTAATGATAGATGAAGTGTACTGGGTAGCTATCTTCGTCAATGCTGCTAAATAGTCTTTATTGATCTCGGGAACGCAGCATAAGAGCGAGTCAGCGTCAACTTCCGATTTAAAATTCACAAAGCTGCAACTCTGAATAATTGGAATCATGAAGAAATTCCGGCACCGTGTAGACTTTGCAATTACGGACGTCCGATGGTCTACGGATAACGTAATATGCCGAATGCTACGGAATGTGGTAATTACGGTTGCATACGAGAATACAGTTTCTTCGATCTGATATAACAGCAATGCAACAATTTCACGCGTTGTAAACCGACGGGAATAATCAAAGAAGAGTTTAGCATCGATATCCATAAACCACTCTTTGTTATTCTGCCAGATGGCTTTTACTACTTCAGATGCACGGTTATAAGTCATTCCACGGTATTCAATTTCATCTTTACCCGCCGCATCACAGGCAACGTCGACAATTGTCCGTGCAGTATTAATACTCGGGTAGATGGTAACACCGAAGAAGTCATTATCCATCGTAGTATCTAATATAGTGATTGAAACGTACATATCAAAGCATCTGGACAAGATCCGACCGATCGTAGTCAGCTGCTCATTTAGTACGGCTACGTTTGTTTTATTAGCTTTAATTGTATCAATACACTCACAGAGGTATTTGTATTCTTCCCCTCTGCCAGGAGTGAGCGTTGATACATCGCTAAGTGCAAATTTAGACATGTCTTAATTCTCCTCCTTAATAAGGATTAATATGCGCATTAAGAACTTGTCAACCTGGATTTTATATAAATCCGCATTAACCCAAAAAATAAATATATATAATTATAGTGTATGAAGTAAGAATTACCTGTAAGTATATAAAGGAGGAATACATCTATGGAAAATTATGATGTAGAAGTAGAAATTAAAAATGACGGTGCAAAAACGGTATATGACTTGTATTCAGTATTGCGTCCGGACATTGATAAAAATTATGATGAAATTGAGCATTACGATGCTCGGTTCATTATCAAGGAGCCCAATGGGGATGAACGTGCAGTTTTGAGCGTCTGGATGACTCCGGATGCTCGTCCGCCAATTGTTCCTGGACGCACCGCAGAAGAAGCGTTGATGGAGGACTATGCAACTGGGAAGCTTAAAATTCCAGCTGGCGTTTCGCTCAATGTACCGGGTAAATATATTAACGGAATGCGACTTCTGGATATCTCATCGTCAGCATATGTCATCGGGGACGTTGTGATTGAATTGGGTCCAGTGTTGTCAGAAGACTCGATCAAGAACATGTATAGCTGGGTCTGGAATCGTGGTCGCTGTCCGTCGAGTGGTGGGAATGCTAACCTTACTAGAAGGAACAAAAAGGATGAAGAAGCGAATGCCAATAAGAATCCCAACATCTGTCTGGATCTTTGGTCAATACCTGCATTTAACGGGGCAAAGTCTTCCTCTAATATCAAGCTCTATGATACAAGCACCGGTGCATATAGAGATTGGAAACGCATTGTGAAAATGAGTTCGCAGGATGTTATCTTGGAACTCGAATAGCAAAAATATCCATGGGTGTATCTCATGGATATTCTTTTTTTAATAGTATCGATCTATATTATAAATATATATTATAATTATGGTACTGGATATTAGTGTTTATAATATTTTATTTATAGAAAGAGGGTGATATTATGGATGAATCAAAAACACTTTGTCAGTATCTAGACAGAGTGTTCAAGCTTCGGTTACCAGAACGCTTAAAAGCGGAGGTAACCGAAGCATTTTTAAAAATCGATAGCACAGAGCAGCTTAAAAATCTGTGCTATCGATTAAAAAGTATTTTGAATCATATGTACGGCTATCATCCGTACTTTGATTTATAATTTAAACATTCAATAATCCAGTATCAAGTAACAAGTATACCCATGGGAGAAATCCCATGGGTATATTTTTTATTCAACTTAACCCCAAATAATTTGGATGGGGAATGTATCAGCCAATTACACCAGCAATGGATTATACATAAGGGCTGAAGCCCAGGTTGCCATCGCGGAATTGCTGTACGTAGAATTCCCACTGCAGCGGTAAGAACTCAATGTTCTCATAACGCTGTACGGCCATTATATTAGGAATATTCGGGGTGAGCGGGTTACGATAGTTGTTTTCAATATTGAAGCTGTAATCATACTGACGATAGGTCAGAACGGTTTCAGTCAGCGGATAAGCAACAATACGTAAGCCTTTTTCCACTTCTTCCTTCATGGAAGCGATGATGTGGATACGGCAACCGTCCATGGTGGTTACACCGAACTTGTAGTCATATTTAACGCCACCGATCTTGGTGTTGTTGTCAATAACCCAACGGCAACGGTCGTCGGTTTCGAAGAAGCGTTCGATTACATACGGATTACCGGATACTACGAACATCAATGCGGTCTGACGGAGCTGCTGTTTCATCATGCCGATTACGCGGCCGAAGTACATACGCAGCTGCGGGGAACGCCATTCGGATTCAGGAATCATGTAATCTTTAGCTTTCTGCATATCGAAGGAAATGGACTGTGCAAATTTAATGAAATAGCCCATCGGTGCAAAGTCTTTTGCAGCCAAAGTACGCTGGAAGGAATCTTCCAGGAATGCCTGGATGTTAGAGTCTTTGGTCTGAGCGCATACTTCAGTCATATCTGCTACCAGTTCAACTGTGGTATCGATATTTGCTAATGCTTTTTCATCGCGGATACGTTCAATCGTAATACCGGTGTTGAAACGTTCTTTCTCTGCGATGGTGAATTCCAGGTTCTTGCGTTCACGATCCAGTTCAACAATTTCAGTGTTGTTGGAGTTGGACAGATGACCACCGAACTTAACAGCTTTTACACCAATCGTAGTGATGTTTACTTTACCGGAGTACGGATCGAAGGAACCGTAAATGTGGCATTTGTGTTTCTGCGGATTTTCAGTCTTGGTGTCAGATACTTCCAGAGTGTAAGAGAATGCAGAAGTAGCCATATCGGGTTTGCAGTCAACAGCAACTTCAACTTCTTCAGTACCGGAATCACCTTCAACTTCAACTTTAACCGCTGCAACACGGAAGTCATAAGACAGCTGGTCACGACGTTCCAGAGAACCGCCGGATTCAGCCAGCATGTCTAATTCCTGCAGAGGCAGATTAGTATACCATTTGCTGGATACTTCTTTACCTACGGACTTATCGGTGATTTCACGATAAGACTTATCATAGAAGATATCAGGAATGTAGTATTTGTTACCCTGTACATCCTTCAGGAACTTACGTTCGTAAGCAATCTTGATGTCAGGTTTGTCTGCTACAACGGTCTGCAGTACATCTTTGAAGTTCATGGCCAGGTATTCTTTTTTCAGAATAGGCAGGGTCAGAGCTACGATAGGTACTAACTGACCAACGTTTGCTGCTTCAGCAACCATTTCGTCACGAGTGTTGTTAACCAACTGATCCAATTTATCTGCATTAACAGACATAAAACCAGAACCATCATCTGCATGAGCAAAAGAAGTTTCCATGGTCGGATCTAACAGGTCGGAGAACAAGCTAGATTTGTAGGATTCAAACAGAACATCATTCTGGATGATACGGGTAAAATCATAAACCGGGCTTAACTGGTATTTCTGCTGGAAGGATTCCATCATGGATACCAGATTATCTTTAAAGTCGCGGTCAGCATCCATAGTGAAGCTGCCCACAACACGAGTGCTAGAGTTCATGTTCACTTTCAGGAACACCTCGTCTTTCTTAAGATTTTTTGTTAGACAAATGTTTCTATAGGTTAATTTATATTTTCCGAATCAAAATTTCCATTTATGCCATGTTAGGAATTTTTAAGTAAATACCCATTAACCCACTATGAAACAGATATTAACCATAAAGTTTAATGATTTGTTTAATCTATTAGTACTTCACATCGTCTTTAGCCGATATTTTATTGAGCATCTCGATGTTGATTTTACAGATCTCAACGAAATATTGGAATGTGTACATATTATATTCATAACTCATGTGATCGTAATAATATATGATGTAATCATATATTAGATCGCACAGTTTTCTGAAATTACCAATTACGGTTTTCTGGATTGCTGAAAACAGGATATTCTGTTTCTCCAGATTTGTAACCTGGTAAATATACCCCTTAACGGTATGGTATAACCGATTCATGTTTTGCAATAGTCGGAGATTTTTAACTTTGGTATCTCTGGCTTTTATCTGGTCTTCAGATTCAACACTACTATCACCAGAACTCCCGTCATCCATCCCACCAGTATCTCCGGCAGCATCAGGATCATCTTCTGCGCCGTCACCACTTCCATCATCGGTAGCTCCCTCGTCTTCTTCAGTATAGTCTGTTCCTTCTTCAGGACCAGGATCATCTTCTGCACCAGCATCATCATCCGCCGGAGCATCATTATCTGCAGGATCTGCATCGGTTTCTTCATCGCCAGTGTCGGTATAGTCCGTGTTAGCATTGTCTTCTTCTTCAGACGCAGCTTCTGGAGACCCATCGATGTTTTCAGCTTCTAATAATACAGATTCTAATGTAATCATGATATGGCCACCTCAATCATGTCCATACTTTATTTCAGCGATATTATCTTCAATTCTGGACTCAAGACGCATCAATTCGTACTTAGCTTTATCATCGTCTTTCCGACGAGCATCTTCAATCTTCTCACGAGTGAGCTTAAGTTCCATTTCCAACTCACGAATTACTTTATCACGAGCCCGCTTATCATCGGAATTCTTTTTAGCTTGCGCTGTAAGGAATGCAACGATTGCTAAAGCAGGACCCAGTGCAAAATAGGTAATTGCAGTTGGAAGTGCAGTAGATTTGAAGAAATTTCGTAATTTGGCAAACGAGGAATCTGTAATTGCGATTTCACGTTTGTCTTCATCTGAGCTTTTCTTGATCGAATCAATGATATCTTTGGTTTTATCCATAATAGGCCCAACGACAGTGTTTGCTGCTCGTTTGGCTTTATCTACGGCTTTACCAACCTTTTCTAATCCAGCTCGTACATTGTGTCCAATACTACGGCTTGTGTCACGTTCTAACGCAACATAGTACATTGTGGCATCCATGGATTCTTCCGTCAAGAATTCATCCATCATGGAATTATCCACACGTGCCTGAATCATTTCATTGATTTCGTTGTCACTAAATTCTTTGGGCTGTTCAACCCCACGCTCAAGATTCCCATACTCAAAATCAAGCTCTAATTTCAACTGGTCCTCTTGCAATACATCCAAGGGATACCCTGTCATGTATTCATAAAGAATCGAGTTTACGTTCTTCAGCATGGTTTTGGCTTCTGGTTCAGGAGGCGGAGCCTTAAATACAGTATCCTTCATAGCAGGATACGTGGTTGCGCGGATATAACAAATCCCTTTGCACGTATTACGTACTTCTGTTTCTGTGTTCGGTTTCATCGAACCATAGAAATGCCAGGTTCTTGTCTTATCGCACGATTCAAACATACCAAGCAGATAATCAATATGTGCCAGGAATCGATCAACCGTATCGCTGTTGTTAAACTTCTGGAACTTTGTATTGATACTTGCCAGATAAGCACGTTTAAATTTAGCTAAATCGAACGAAGCGATATAGCTATAATTAGCATACTCAGAAACACTCAGTAAGCTAAGATTATATAACTGGTCGAGAGTAAGGAGGTCCTTATCATCATTCGTTATATATGCCGCTTTTAATACAGGATTCTTCTTCAGATAAGCATCTAATAACGGCTTTGCTGCAGCGCACATCAATTTGAACGCTTTAGCTTTGACGTAATCGTTATAGATATCCTCTAAATCCTGATCAAAGTCTTTTGCCAAATCTACCAGTGTACAAGTTTTAGACTCAATCAGAGCTTCACTATTAACTGGCATTCGACGTAATACATCACGGCTTCCAAGAGCGTGATTGTCATAAATCTCAACGACTGTATTCGGATGATTAATGATCTTACTAAATTCAGACTTGGTAATCAACTTAGCACTATAGTCGTCTAATGCATCGATAAATGCAAAGCTATGCTTATCAATGGCATAGCGAGAAGAATTTTTTACATTCCGCCCATCAATAAAGATGCGGAGAGCTTTACCATACCCAAAAAATTCTTTAAGACCTTCAAGGATAACAGCCTGTTCCGTTATATACTTTTTACCATAATTGGTACGCATCAGTGCATTGAAATCGTTACGAGCCATTTCCAAGAACTGCTCGATGGTCATTCCTTTACTGAGGTCAATATATGGAGCAACTTCAGACTGGTAGTAGTAAACTTTGTTCTTAACGGTACTAAAAATGAACTGATTACTCAGGAGGTCTTCATATAATACAGCGATCTCTCCATCACATAATTCCATCAACTGGTTGGAGGACTTATAGAGATTATATGTCTTATCCCAAGTTTCAAAGCTCATCTTAATATTTTCAATAAGCTTCCTGATATCCGCTTCTTTGTACCCGTTAAGGAAATACTCATACATGTTCTTTGGAACACGATCGGTATAAATAATCGGGTCAGTTGAAGCAATTCGAGGAGACTCAAAAACAATATCAGTCATGAGGAGATCCCCTTTCATAAATCTAATTAGATATTAAGAAATTGTGCATTATATAAGATTATCTTATACTTGTAGCGTCTTGACATGTTATTAACATCTAAACTTATGAGAAAGGGGACTCTCCAAATATGGATAATGAAGTTACCCAGGGTTATATTATCATGGAAGCCACTATGGAGCCCATGAAGCCGAAAATCATTAAAACGGTAAATGAACCCAACGTATTCTTTGCTACTTTTGAAGCATGTATGCAGTCGTTTGACTGTTTTAATAGAAATCAGAGAAACTACGCATTACGTCCTATGATGGAAGCCATGCAAGCTGATCATTTACAGGAGTTAATGCGTAAAGGTACATGGGTTGGTGAAAACGGTCATCCTGAAGGAAATGACATTAAGCGTATCCTCAGTATTGACCCGACTAAAATTTGCCATCGCATGTATAATCCTGAATTCCGAGGAAATCTGTTGTACATGACAATTGATACCCTTAATGATGATATGTGGGGCAAGCAGTTTACGAAGCATATCTTACAAGGTATGATGGCGTCCTTTAGCTTACGTGCACTGGCTGCTATTACAAAAGATAGTAGTGGGCGTGGTTTGATTAAGACGAAGCCTCATATTGTAACCTATGACCGTGTAATTTTACCTTCTCATCGAGAAGCATATATGGATAACAGTGTACCTGTAACATTGGTAAAATCTGTATCCGAAGGAGCTGTTACGACAGAATCTTTTATTCCTGAAGGTAATTCGTATGATGACTCTATCACAGAGATCAAAGAATCTGCTATTCTGGAAGCACTGGATTTCGTAAAAGATGAATCAAAGCGGGTTAAAGAGTTAGTATCCTTCTTTAACTACAATGATGACTTGGTATCCTTCGTAAATGAGAATCAGGTATCGGTTAAAGATGCTGAAACTGGTTCCACACTGATCATCAACCTGGAAGATTATATTGCCCATGATATGGCAGCATTATTCACTAAAATTGATAAGCTTTAATATACGAGGTGATGTATTATGTTTCGTGACAAATCTCACCTGCTTAAACGCCTAAAAATGAGTCTGGGGATCTACTCCATTAAGTTACCAGTATCTGATGAGGAGCTGTTTAACGATGTTATTGTAGATACCACCATTCCCGTATTTAGCACATATGTCCCATATAAGTATTCCATCGTGGCTGATTTAAACGAACTGCGTATCTCGGATCGATATTCTGTAGATGATTCTTCCTTAATATCCAACGTATATCAGATTCCAGACTTGTTTAAAAAGCAACGATTGATCGGCTTGTATAATATTCGACCGTATATCGAATTCAATGGCATGATGATGACGTCTTCATACGAAACGATTGATTCCTATCAGGTACTGGCAACGGGTCAGGGATTAGCAAACCTGTCTTCGGCTATGGTACCCCCTCAAACCTTTGAGTTCTTACCTCCTAATAGATTCCAGATCTTTAACCAGGTACTGTATAATAATAAGGTCTACTTAGACTTACAGTATACACATAGTCCTGAGTTGTTTACAATTCCGGAAACTGCCAGAGAGTCTTTCTACAAACTGGCACTACTGGATACGAAAGCATATCTCTGGAATGCACTGCGGTACTACACAACTGTACAGACAGCCATTGGACAGATGGACTTGAAGATTGATGCTTGGGAAAATGCAGAAGCTGATCGCAACGACCTCTTAAATCAATGGGATGAAAATTACCATCTGGATTCGGTTCCTGCTGTATGGTATATCTAGGGAGGTTATCATGGCTGAAAAAGTTATTAACCCACGTAGATATGATATCTTATTGAAAGGGCAAGCTCCGTGTAATTATTCACTGAACTCAAGAACCTTATTCCGGTCATTAGCTAGACCGGATTGGATGGTAACGGTGAATCAGATCGAAGCATTCTATAAGTATAGCTACGATGACTTTAAAATCGACTATGCTTTTAGAACTTTTGAGAGCGATGACCCTAGGCAGTTCAGTGTAATCATGATTACCGATAAAGGCATTTACAAAGAAGACGTATGTAGAAGTTTATTAGATACAGACATCTATATGCGTTGGACTGTCTTCGTAACGAAAATTGCAGAGGTATCTGATGGACTCATCATCACTACCGATTATAATTCGAATCGGTTATGTTGGTTCATTCCCAGATGCGCCTGTGACTGCGCTGACGATAAATCCAAGATCAAAATCACTGATCAAAACGGAAATATACACATCATGGACAAGAGTGATTTGTTGATAAAGTCACTGAAGGATAAGCTCCGGTATGTGGAAGTTCCAAAGGCATGTTATATTCCGGTATATAATTTCCGGATGTGGTACACGATGTTTTAATAGACATAAAAAGATACAGACAGAATTAATCTGTCTGTATCTTTATCGTTTGTTAATCGGTTACATATAATTCCCAGCCGCCAGGAGATACCAACTGATTGTTGGTGCCCCAAATAGCAGCCAGTTCAGTCTTGGTAGCATAATGCGTGGTAATGGTATTACCAGAAGCATCTGCTGTAGCTTTAGCAGCTGTACCATTAGTGGCCAATTTACCATCAATAGATTTCTGGAGTTTACCCAATGCAGTATTCAAAGAATCACTAGCAGCAATTGCAGCAGCTGACGATGCAATAGTATACCCTGTCAATGCATTGATTGTATTAGAAGCCTGATTGTGTGATGCAGCAGCAAACGCCGTAGAAGCAGAATATGCAGCACTACCTAAGCCCTTAACGGAAACATCATTGCCACCAACCGAAATCGTACCATTAGCGGAGCCTGTTGCAATGGTGGGAACCTTAGAAGCAACATAGTCAGCTAATACTTTAGCAGAGATGGTCTTAGCGGTGGTAGAAGTACCGGTTGTAGCTTCAGAAGCTGTCATAGCACTAGGTAATTCAGATTTCAGCGCATAACTAGACGCAGCTGTACCACCCAGTTTATCCGAGTCCGCAGCTGTAGCAGTAGCACCAAGATAAGCAGTTGATGCAGTATATGCAGCACTGCCTAAACCTTTGACAGCAACATCAGTACCATCAACGGAGATTGTACCATTTGCGGAACCAGATGTAATCGCCATAACACCAGTATCAATGTCAGATACAACTTCGTTGATCTTATCATTCAATACTTTAGCAGAAATGGTTCTTGCTGTAGTTGCAGTACCCGTTGTAGCTTCAGAAGCTGACATAGCCGACAGAGAGTTCTGTTTAGCTTTAATGGATTTCTGGAGTTTACCCAGTGCAGTATTCAATGAATCAGTAGCTTCAACATCAGCAACAGCACTTGCAATTGCATACCCAGTTAAGGCAGTAATCGTGTTAGATGCCTGATTGTGAGCAGCTGGAGTAAACGTACTAGGTACATCATCAATATCTCCCCAAGCAACATCGGTAATGAATCCGGTATCGTTGGTCAGATCAGATACTTTTGTAGGTAAGTCAGCAGTCTTAGCATAGTCGGCAGCAGCAACTCCACCTAATTTAGAAGAGTCAGCAGCGGTTCCAGTTGTAGTTAAGTAACTGCCAGCAGCTTGTTTACCATCAATAGATTTCTGAAGTTTACCCAATGCGCTATTCAAGGAATCCGATGCAGAAATTTTAGCAGCGGTAGATGCAATGGTGTATCCAGTTAATACATTAATTGTGTTGGATGCCTGATTGTGACCTTCCGGTGGGAACACTGACGGTTTTCCATCAACGTCTGCCCATTCAACAGCAGTTAAGAAACCACTATCGTTGGTCAAATCGGAAACTTTTGTAGGTAAGTCTGCAGTCTTAGCATAGCTAGCCGCAGCTACACCACCCAATTTAGCAGAATCAGCAGCTGTAGCAGTAGCACCAAGATAAGCAGTTGATGCAGTATATGCTGCAGAACCCAGTCCTTTAACACTAACGTCAGTTCCATCAACAGCGATTGTGCCATTAGAAGAACCAGTCGTGATGTTAGATTTCTGAACATAACTAGCAGCAGCTACACCGCCCAGTTTAGAAGAGTTAGCAGCCGTTGCTGTAGCACCAAGATAAGCAGTTGATGCAGTATATGCAGCACTGCCTAAACCTTTGACAGCAACATCGGTTCCATCAACAGCAATTGTGCCATTAGCAGAACCTGTTGTGATATCAGATTTCAATGCATAGCCGGAAAGATCCAGTGCCTGGGTACCAAGTTCTTCCCAAGCATTATTAATCCAAATATATTCAGTAAATACGTTACCACTATCCGTGCCAGTCCGAACCAAGTAAATGGTTGCAGCTTCACCAGTAGCCGGTAAGGAATCTACTACAGAAATAGCAAATTTAGGAATAGCTGAAACTTCGGCTTTTGTAGCATAATGCGTAGTAAACACATTGCCAGCTGCATCCGCTGTAGCTTTTACGGCAGTTCCATCAGCAGCCAGGTAATTACCAGCAGCCTGTTTACTATCTAGTGCTTTTTCCAGTTTACCTAATGCTGTATTTAAACTATCTGAAGCGGATATACTAGTAACTGAAGAGGCTTTACTGTATCCAGTTAAGGCATTGATTGTATTAGATGCCTGATTATGTGCAGCCGGAGTAAAGGTTGAAGGTTTGTCAGAAACATCTCCCCAAGCAACACCGGTAATGAATCCAGTATCGTTGGTCAGATCGGAAACTTTCGTGGGCAGATCAGATTTCTGTGCATAGCTAGCAGCAGCAACTCCGCCCAGTTTAGAAGAGTCAGCAGCTGTTGCCGTTGCCAGTAAATAATTACCAGCAGCCTGTTTACCATCCAGTGCTTTTTCCAATTTACCAATTGCCGTATTGAGTGTATCTGTAACAGCAATCGGAGTAACTGAAGATGCTTTAGCGTACCCAGTCATCAGGTTGATTGTATTAGATGCCTGATTGTGAGCAGAAGGGGTAAATGACTCCGGTTTACCAGAAACATCTCCCCAAGCAACAGCTGTTAAGAAACCACTGTCATTGGTCAGATCAGATACTTTCGTAGGAACATCACTCTTCTGAGCATAGCTGGAAGCAGCCACTCCACCCAGTTTAGAAGAGTCAGATGCTGTTGCAGTAGCTCCCAGGAATGCGGTAGACGGCTGATATGCAGCAGTACCTAATCCTTTAACAGCAACATCGGTTCCATCAACGGCAATCGTACCGTTATTTGCGCCGGTTGTAATATCGGATTTTAATGCATAGCTGTCAGCATCAACATTCCCAAGCTTACTAGCATTAACAGCTGTACCAGTAGCCGGTAAGTAATCACCAGCAGCCTGTTTGCCATTAATAGATTTCTGAAGTTTGCCAAGAGCAGTGTTCAGTGAATCCTTTGCAGTAATTTCCGCTGCAGTGGATGCAATTGCATACCCCGTTAATGCAGTAATCGTGTTAGACGCTTGATTATGTGCAGAGGGTGTAAAGGTTGAAGGTTTATTGTCAACGTCATCCCAAGCAACAGCTGTTAAGAAACCGCTGTCATTGGTCAGATCGGATACTTTCGTAGGTAAGTCTGTTTTCTGAGCGTAGCTAGCAGCAGCTACACCACCTAATTTAGAAGAGTCAGCAGCCGTTGCTGTTGCAAGTAGATAATTACCAGCAGCCTGTTTACCGTCTAATGCTTTTTCCAATTTACCGATAGCGCCATTCAGTGTATCTGTAATATCGATAGCTGCCGTTGTAGCCGGTTTACTGTAACCAGTCATTACATTGATCGTATTAGCTCCCTGATTGTGAGCAGAAGGATCAAAAGTAACCGGTTTATTGTCAACGTCATTCCAAGTAACACCAGTGATGAAACCACTGTCATTGGTCAGATCGGAAACTTTCGTAGGTACATCTTCTGTTTTAGCATATTCGGAAAGGTCTAATTCCTGGGTACCAAGTTCTTCCCAAGCATTGTTTACCCATACATATTCGGTGAATACGTTTCCGGTATCAGTGCCTGTACGGAGCAAATAAATAGTAGCTTCTTCACCAGTAGCTGGTAATGAATCAACTACGGTAATCCTGAATTTAGGAATAGCTGAAACTTCGGCTTTTGTAGCATAATGCGTAGTAAACACATTGCCAGCTGCATCCGCTGTAGCTTTGGCAGCGGTATCCGTCGGAGTCAGATAATTACCAGCAGCTTGTTTACCATCTAAGGCTTTTTCCAGTTTACCGATGGCACCATTCAGTGTATCAGATGCTTTAATAGCTGATACAGCGGTTGCTTTAGCATAACCAGTCATTGCATTCACTTCGGAAGATGCATGATTGTGAGCTGACGGTGTAAAATCGGCCGGTTTATCGTCAACATCATCCCAAGCAACACCGGTAATGAATCCGGTATCGTTGGTCAGATCAGATACTTTCGTAGGTAAGTCAGATTTCTGTGCATAGCTGGAAGCAGCAACTCCGCCCAGTTTAGAAGAGTCAGCAGCTGTTGCCGTCGCCAGTAAATAATTACCAGCAGCCTGTTTACCATCCAGTGCCTTTTCCAGTTTACCAATCGCTACATTTAAGGTATCACTGGTTTCAATAGCCGCTGCAGTGGCTGCTTTGGCATAACCAGTCATCAGATTGATATTGGAAGAAGCATGATCATGTGAAATTGCAGCATAATCAGTTGATGCAGTATATGCTGCAGAGCCGAGTCCTTTAACAGCTACATCTGTGCCAGCAACAGCAATAGAGCCATTGGTAGCACCAGTTGCAAAGTCCTCGGTTGAAAGGAATCCGGTGTCATTGCTTAAATCAGATACTTTGGTAGGAATATCGCTATTCAATGCATAGTCGCCGGTAGCCTGTTTACCGTCTAATGCTTTTTCCAGTTTTCCAATCGCACCATTCAACGTATCTGTTGTGTCAATGGGTGATACAGCGGTTGCTTTAGCGTATCCGGTCATTGCATTCACTTCAGATGATGCATGATTGTGAGCAGAAGGAGTAAAGGTTTCCGGTTTACCAACGATATCCAACCAGTTGATTCCAGTAATAAATCCAGAGTCATTAGTTAACTCTGAAGTTCTTGTAGGAATCGTGGGTTTGTTTGATAAATCGCTATAGCTACCGCTAGTAGCAACGGTTGCTAATGCGCTCGTATTCGTCTTATCGCGGTCCAAAATTCTAATACGGCCATCCAAGATCTTGATAGCCGTATTTACATCGGAATCACTTGTAATGCTAGGAAGTGACTGTTCTATTTCACGGTCAGTATAAGGAGTGTAACCGGTTAAGTCAACAATGCCACCACTAGAAGCAAAACGATAGGAATCTAGTGTTCCGTCCGTATTCTTACGGTATGGATTAATGTTTAATCTCATTATTTACACATTCCTTTCACTACAGATTAGTCCGTTACCCAAAGTTGCCAATCCTTAGGAGACATCAGATGTCCATCAGATGTCCAGAAAGCAGCCAATTCTGTTTTCGTTGCGTAGGTAGTAATAATATTATTACCTTCAGCGTCAGTATTTGCAGCCATCTTGGAAATATTTAATGTAGCATCGGTGCTACCATCAAATTTAACTTGGCCAGTACCGTTACCGGCTAACTTAATCGTCATCGGGTTGGTAAATGCGTTGGCTTTATCTGCAGTAGATGCATGTTTAACTGTATCTGTGCCCTTAATATACCCAGCATCGTTAGTCAATTGAGATAACTTAGTAGGAATTTCAAAACGTCCAGGCACAGTCTTTGATGCAACATGAATAAAGTCTTCCATATGCTGCACCATCTGGAACAGATCCATTGTATTTGCAGCAACTTCAGCTGCTACATTCGCATCATGTGCAACAATAACGGAATTGTATGCAGCTTTTGCAGCATTTATATCACTTGGATTAAACTGTGTAAGCGTCATATTTCCATATTGGAAAGTAATATCTTCCAAATCATTCTGAAAAGCTATTGGAAGATAGATATATTCGCCATCTTCATCAACTTCTTTAGTATTATACCGATAAACGGCATGTACCATAGAGTCAATGAGATCGTTGTCTGGTCTAAATCTAGCCATATTGGAGTTTCCCTCCTCGAAGTAAATTTTAACTAATTGTCAGACCTTATAGTGTAAAGCTATAGGTTAAAAAATACATGGATAGCATATAGCTATCCATGTATAATGTACTATCTATTTCGTCACTTCTTAATGGTTAATTAAGCAGTAATTTCATAGTAGAAGTCGCCAGTGTTCATGCTTGCCAGTGCACCATCCGGGTCGTTACCAACCAGAATCTTCGTGGTGGAATTCCAACGAGCAATCTGGTCATCGGTTACGAAGCGATGAGTTGCATCTTCAGTAATATCGGTAGCGGGGATTTTATCACCAGTACGTACCAGCGTAGCGCTATCTGCCAGACTAGTGGAGTTAGCCAGAGCAAAGTTTGTGGTGAAATTAGCAGTTCCGCGAGCTTCCGTCCAATATAGATTGGTGGAACCTTCAGCGATATCATCGGTACCCAGAACTACGGCACCAATTTTACCGTTAACAGAAGATACAGCATCAGCCGGAGTCTTCAGCTCTACCCAGTTAGTTACAGTAGAAGCCGGAGCCTGTTTCAGAATGAAGGATTTGCTCAGGTCATTGCGAACAGCCAGGTCGCCAGGCTGTGCGTTCAGAGCCAGCATTTCAGCTTCACTATCAACAACGTAAACTTCGGTCAGAGCCAGAGCCGGGATAATGTCAGTAGACAGTTTGCCATCTTCGCCAATCAAAGCAACTTTGCCTGCACCGCTCAGAGCAGCGTCTTTAGCAGCAGCAGTGCCAGCGTCTTCGATCTTAGCCAGATGCAGAGTCGGGATATCAGTTTCAGCCAGAGCTTCAACACCCGTTACCAGACCTTTAGCATTGATGGTAACTTTGCAGTTCGTACCAGCGGTAGCGATGTCTTTCAGAGTCAGTGACAGGTTTTCAGTAGCGCGGTCACCAACATGGAAGCTAGCATCTACAACGTCGCCGGTAACGGATACAGTGGTATCCTGAGTAACACCAAAGGCTACCCAAGTGCTACCAGTATATTTATAAATTGTCTTATCAGCTTCAACGTAAACCAGCATACCTTCATATGCACGGTTATTCGTAACATGAGCGTCACGATCAGCAATTGTAGCTACGGTATAACGTAAGTCAACAGGCGCTTTAGCACCCAGCGAGAAGCCGGATACTACATTAATGCCTTTATTATAATTAACAGCCATTATTGTAATCCTCCTTCTCTATTAAAACTTAACAGTCAGGTCGAAACCTGTAGCTGTAGCCGGTAATTTCTTATAAACGATATAGGACTGAGCGGTTCCGTCAGTGCCAGTAACGTTTACAGTGGATTTGTCAAAAGATGCCAGGTTATCAAAGCCATGACGATCAACGATCATAGCAGCGTCACCGTAAGCAGCAGGATAAGCAATAACAGCGCAGTTATCGTCCAGGTCAAAGGTGAAGGTTGTGTCGCCTTTTACAGCAACAGTCTTCGTCAGACCAGTGATTGCAGCACTATCCAGGGTTACAGATTCAGCTACTGCACCATGATAGAACGGATATACATAAACGTATTCAGCAGCAACAGCTTCAACCGTGCTGGGTTTAGCGTCGGTAGCTTTAACTTTCAGTACAGTGCTGTCGGTAACAGCAATGCTCTGAGAGAACGTAACGGTACCACCGTCAGCAACACCATCAGTCTTAGCTTCTACCAGAGTAGCGCCATTGAACAGTTCAACTTTGCTAATTGCTTCGGATTTCTTAACAACGTTAGCAGTTACGGAGGTTACATTGGTGGTAACACCCTTTTCTACTACGCGAGAAGCAACGGAAGCAGAAGCAGTCAGTTCATGCTGTACATAGGGGTACAGAATCTTGGTCAACATGGTGGCTACACCAACGTTGTTGAACGTATCGCCAGCTTCGATCTGACCGATCGGCTCAACGATAGGAGTTGCATTGGTATATACCGTGTTAGCATCATACTGTTCCTTTTCAGTGTTACGCATGAACATCTTTACGTCAGATTCAACTACCTGATCTGCAATTGTTTTCGGGTAGTAAGTATCCAATGAACCAGATGAATTTTTCTGAAGAATAGTAATATTCTTTTCAGCCATGTGGATCTTTACCTCACTTTCATATTTTAGTGAAATTTTGGTATTTAAAATATTTTAAAAACCGATTTCCATTATATAATAGTTCGGAACACAAACAAGTGGCCCCGAACTATTATAATTATGTCCATTAGTTAGATGTAATTTTACCCCATACCAAATCAGTCGTGAAGTTTTCAGGTTCGTCCTTAGAGATAATGAAGTTCTTCGTAACGATAAGACCATAGTTATCTTCCGGAATGCCTTGTCCACCACCACGATACTGCAACCATACCTTATTATCGTCCTCTGAAGGTTTTAAGGTCGCTAACAGAATCAGATTATGGGTTGTATTTGAGATAGAACTGAGCAGAGAGAACTCTCTCCAGTCATCTAAGTCAATTTCTTCACCGGTGGCCCCAGAGTTAATACACTGATATACATGGATCGTGCCATATTGATCAACGTATGTTACCAGGTCACCTTCTTTATATACATGGGTTCCATCATATACACCAGCAATTCCAGAGGAACCAAAGATCATCGTGGAGACGATCTGGTCTACGGTTAAAGTGGTGGATATGGTTGAAGCTAAATCATATAAATACGTAAGTGTCGCTGCCATTTATCTCACCATCCTTACTCGCTCATTGGAATAATTGCCATCAGAATATCATATAACGCCAATACATTGTCGTCATAATCGAAATCTGCCGGAGGAATAATCGTAAACTCATCCAGTGTCAGAATCAAGTCACCAGTAGCACGTTCCAGTCCGGTATAATCAAGTGCATATGCTGTGGAATTAATCGCTTCAATACTGTCATTAATAACCTGACGTACAGAGAATGACCCGATCTGTACAGTCATTACAATCCGAGCATCAATCGGCCCGTTGTACTTAAGTGTACTTCTTACTTTGGTCATCAAGTCCAGGTCAATGTTAAACCGTACACCTTTGATCAGCTGGGTGCCATTGTTAATATAGATATCAGAATCTTCCAGTAAATTGGTAGCGTCGTTTTGAATGGTGCGTACCAAGTTATCATCTACCGTAAGCTTGTATAATTTACCAATGGTATTATCTGAAATCAGTCGATGTACAAAGCTTTCCATGTGATACTTACACCGAGCTACATATTCTGCAGAAACGATGTTTTTCTCATCATCGGTTACAATGCCATACAAACCAACTTCTTTATTAGCTACAGATTCTTCGGTATAGGCGTAGTCTTTTACATTTTTAATGCTAAGAGGGCTATACCCTAATCCGTATTGATTTTGTAAAGCCATAAGTAGGAGATCCTCCTTCTTTATATATTTTGATTTAGTTATACAGTTGTCAAGTCACGAAGAAAAAAATAAAGCGTGGGTTAGCTTGTGCACAGCTAACCCATTTCTCCATGCTCATGCATATAACGAGCTCCGCATCCAAGCATCGCTACAGGGGCATGATTAATGTATAACACGATCCAGATGCGCTGGAACATGTTTGTCAAGGCTTTAGGAGATCAACCGCTTTATTTTTATAATAATGATTATACCAACGTCACTCAAAATACGATAATATTCGTAAAATGAGGAGAGCCTGATTTCGTATTTTCAATATCAATACCTAACGATTCCAATATCGGATGTATCTTTGTGATATTACTCTCAATGATCTTATTTGTATCAATATATGATAGTATCCAATCAGGCACGGTATCTACTTGGGACGGAATACAGATTACACTGATTCCTTTATTCCGGAATTCACACGATGGATTCATATAGACCATATCAACCAATCGTTGATAAATATCCGGATGTGTTTTCTCTAAGTCTTTGATATCCTCCGGTTTTTCCATCTTAACTGGAATCGCCGTTACCTTATCAGGTAACTCAATCGCCATCTGTGGATATAATACATTCCACACATAGGATCCACGAATTCCTTGATTCGACATCGGATTCTTATACGCATCCGCTTCTTTTACAGATAACGGTGTTAAGAAGGTCTTTTCCCCACGATGCAATGATTCATCAATATATCGTTGATACCCTTTGATCTTCTTAATAACCGTAGAACCAGATATAGTCTTTGCATATAAGATATCTTCTTTTACTAACTTGGAGAAGAACTTTTTGGTCTCTGGAGCCGTCGTTGATTTCATAAAGGTTAGTCCCTTGATATCCAGTTTTTCTGGAATCAACTCCGCTCCTTCACGAAGTCGTACGATACCCATATAATTCTTCTTGTTCTTACTTAGCACAATCCGCAGATACAGATATTCATTCTTCATATTCAGTCGAGGAGCATACTGATCTGGGATGTTGGCTATCTTTGCATATTTTGCTAAGACGACCCGTGTATACAAGGTGAGTTCAAACGCCATTGTATTCACGATAATATACAATAGTTGGTCAGGATCTTTACATACGGTCTTATCCAAATCCACATTCGCTAACATGGTATTTACGAACTTAGAGATTCCAACAAAGTTGGAGTCTGTATCAATCGTTAATACAGCTTGTCGGAGTTGGAACTTTAACCGGTTAATTCGATTATATGTCGGATGATTGTATACGACCCAATAGTACAGATAATCCCATAACTCATATAAAGCATCCTCAATCTCTTTCGGTGCTTTATTCGCATCTTTGAATTCTGTTGCTTTACAACAGATATCATCCCGCAATAACTTCATGATGGATGGTATCTTGATGAACTCAAATAAATTGGATGAGTAGTATAAAATCTGCCTTTCTTTCTCGGTAAGTGCTTCTAAAGTGCTCGCTATAATCTTCCGAACCTTCAAATCGGAAAGTTGATGATGGTCGCTGAATAACCCATAAACCTTCCTTGATAAGTCTTCGATTGTGATCTTTGGCATATCAGGAATCGGCATTGGTTGTGCTTCTGGGTCTTTCATGTGAATCGAATTATATACATACAATACAAAGTCATCGACATCATAGAACTTGATGTTATCCGCATAAAATGATTCAAATGCACACATCATCGTCGATATCAATGCCTGACCTGTAGAGGTAGTTGCAATCGCCGTATAGATATTGAAGAAGGGGCTTGTCTCATTTCCGCTTGCCCCATAATAACTATTTGCGATAACCTTCTTTGTCAGCTGTCGTAAGTCGGTCATCATATATTCATATGACCCAGGCTTCAGATTCTTTAACTGACTCTTGATCGCTTTACGATCTTTTAATGCTCCATCCAGAAAGATAGAAGGTGGATTCATTGCCACATTCTGATTCTTAAATAATACACCCCCGCCAGCAATGATCGGTTTGGTTTTATCAATGAAGTCATAGATATCTAATATGGTACTCATGGCTTGCTTATGGATGTAATTATTATTTAAGGCGCAAACGGGATTCTTCAACCGTTTATCAATCATTTTATTCAATACTTTCTTTATCTTATCCTCATCATAGGATGGATTTACTTGCTTCACTAAATTTATAAATTCATGCTTCCACTCTTTTAAGTATACATGATCGGACATTTTTAGTTCCTCCTAAAATTGGATTAGGTAGTTGTGATTTGGGAAATAGTACTCGATACAGATTCTTCATCTGTATCGAGTATATAATATGTATTCATAAAGTGAATTGATTATTTATGGTTGTACAGAATGTTCAGATCATGACTCATATAGAACCAGTTATTGGGGTGGAGTCCATATCGTACACGATCGTCTGCATTCAATAAGATACGCCAGCTGTCTTCAAAGATTTCTTGGTATACATCATATTCTTCCGGTGTATGGATATCATCCATATTGATAAACTTGATAGCCAGCTCATTCTTAATCAATGCCAGCATCATGTTGATATCATCATCCATATCATGAATGGATGGGTCAATTACGATGTCACTCAAGTTATCCAGAATCTGCTGATAATAATCCGGATCTTCATCCAGTAAGGTATCGGCAATATATGTAGAGGTTTCCGACCCATCGGTTAAGAACTTAAACAACTCTTCCCCATGGATTCTCTCATAGATTACTAAGTCCTTTACTGTATGTACATTCTGAATTGCAATCGTAAAGGGAGAGATGATCTCAATGTTTTTCTCATTGAGCTTATATCCATTCAGGAATACCGTATGGTATACGAGAGAGAACGGATGATCGATTTTACCTTCCAGGTTGATCAATCCATTTTCTGGAATTTCATCCTGTTCATAGATAATACGTTCGTCATACCCCATGTATTCCACTTTGAATGGATTACCCTTAGATGTATCTGTGAATATTTCAAAATTCGGAGGTGTGTCTACATTCGGATGATCGTATTGGATATATGCCCGTCGTGGATATAAACGACCTTCCGGATTATAGATACGAATCCGAGATAAGATATTTTGTTTGGTACGATCAATCTGTCCTGTCTTATTCAGATTACATCCTTCAAAGTTAGGAAGATTGGTAGTGTTGATATCCCATACAGTAGCCTTGTTATTGCAATGGATCATGATATTTGCATTCTGATAATCTGTTGCATTCGCCACAATACGGATATTCATACCGTTCTCTAAGATGAATACTGACGTATTCAGGTTTGTCTCAAACCAAGTATCACCCAGATTTGCCGGATCTTGTACGTATACCGTGTATTCCCCAGAGTTCAGGTAAGTACCATCCACTTTAGTAAGGAATATGGTATTCATCAAAGTCGGTCTTTCTAACCAGGTAACCTTAGCTTCATATTTATCCGTTACTTTGATCGCTCTATGCCATTCATTCCCGTCATATCGTTCAATCTCGATCAACGAGTCTTCTTTGATCAGCTCCGCGTCAAAGTATACATACTGGAATCCTTCATAGGATACAACATACGAAGGAACCACAAAGATACCATCTACGAACCAAGCATAGGGTGTTGTGGTGTCGTAACTGGAGTAGTTCTTATATTTGAACAGGTACATCGGCTTTACGAATGGCCGATAATACTCTGAAGACATCGGGAATTCAGGAAGGGTAGAGTCTCTCAATCTCTCATCCAGGTCAATGGTACTAACATCTAATATCCAGTTTTCTAAGAAGCCATAAGTACGTCTCAGATAGGTCTGGAAGAATAAGCACCAGAGCTTATAGATCGAGGAGATCTTCTTTAACTTATACAGGAATGGATACCAAGGATCATCTGTCGGTGTAGAGATACCAATGGTGTCTTCATAATCCCGAATCAAATAATCCCAAGGAATCGGTTTATAATCCCGCAGGATATCCGGTACATTGTTTTGCTTATACCGATCTAATAAATCTACCGTATTCAGGTAATAATCAATTTCAGTATCATACTCCAGCAATTCATTGGCTGACTTATTGGAATATAATACGATGACTTTGAAAGATTTCCGTGTCGGATTATCTACTTTATAGACGTTGGGATAACATTCTGTGATGGTAATTTCATCCGTGTTAATATGATACGAATACCCATTGTTATCCTGCACCATGATGATGAGGTTATTCTTCGGAATAGGCATATTATGCTTAGGAATACTAAAGTGAGTTGCGCTTCCACTTACAGTAATCGCTGAATCAAATGTTTCCATCCCGACTATAACCATATAGTACCCATCAATCGATGCAGGCATATCATTGAAGATGAAACAGGATATTTCCGGATCATATGTGATGTTGGTATAGAATAACGGTCTAGCATTACTATAGTTCTTGATAAAGAAGCACATGAATCCACGGCATTCTTTAAAGTATGCTGTATTCGTATTCTCAAACACCTGGTCCTTAATACGCCGTCTACCATTCAAATCAGCAATCGTCATAGGCCGAGAAACTGCAATCACAGATTCCGGAATCAGCACGGTTGAGATTGTGAACGTATCATCTACGATGGTATCATAGTTCGTATAAGGGAACAGTAAAAAGGTTTTATCATCCCGAGGTTGTACTTTGAAATCCAGATCCAGTACACCATTGATGAAAGTAAGAATACCATACTTAAATAGATCCCTACGTTGCATCATTGCATCCTGGGTCAATGGTTTATTATAAAAAGAATAGTGTCTGAACGACTTTCTCTTTGCGTACTGGACAATGCTCTTATCCAGTTGACAGATACTAACTTTATCCCGATAACCGTCTCGTACACCATCCATGATGGTATCCGTATGGGTAAACACATCGGTTTTAAAGTTAGCCTTCATAGTATAGATGTCAATAAGCTGATCTTGGATTACGTAATCATACGCATATGACCTAAACTTTATATCATGAAAGAAGTCATCTATAATTTTAGGGTTTAACGTACCCAATGAGATAGCTTTTTTGACTTGGGCTTTTGTAATAAATCCCATGATTAACCACCTCAGTTATTCTTGATAAATAGCTATCTGGGTATATAACTTTGCACCAGACTTACCGATAATATCTTCCAGAACCGCCTGGTTATTCAGATATGCGCCAAGAATGACGCTATCTACTAAAAACATGAAATAACTGAAATGTTCTAATGCAAAGATCGAGGTTGACTGATACATGTTAACATAATCAGTTAAATAATCACGTAAGGTTAATTCCGCAAGACTCTGAGAAATTAAGTGGGCGTTCACTTTTAAGAAGCTGATGAACGTATTAATGTCTACATATGCTTTGGACTCCTCAAACCGCTCATCGATTTCACGCATCATGATAGGAGAATCTGCGTCCGAAGCTTTCAATGCATAGTTGAATACGATCGGAGAACCAGGATCCATACCCATCTGATTGATCATAAAGAACTTAGCAGCAAGGAATAATACTTTTGCATAGGCACGACGATCAATGTTTAATGCATACTTACGATTCAGTACACGAATAAACATGTGTGCGAAAATAGCAGACCCTTCTGACGCAATTACATTGGACCGAGCCAGTACCAGATAGTTTTTCTGAATTAGAATCGCCATATATGCTGACTCAAGTAAGCAATAGAATTTGCGAGGGTCTATAGTGTAAGTGTCACTCGATTTTGTATATTGCACATAGTTGTCAATAAACACATAAGCACCAATACTACCCTTATTGGGAAACAATAAGAAGGGCACCGATGCAGCCATTTTTTCATTGCTGCCTACAGGTAATACCATCGGTACCAGGGTCCCATTTGTGAATGCGTCTAGTACGGACTTCTTCATTGGGAACTTGTAGTACTTATTAATGGTATTGACTTCATACTGTAAGTCATCAACAGTTAACTTCTTCCCTTTCGAGATAATCGTCTTAAGGGATTTATCTAAATATGACGCTTTATTCATGACGCCATATAGAAACGTATTTCTAACAGATTTCGCTGGTTTCACTGCCATTGGTAAGCTGTCCTTTCTCACTGAGTGATTGCTTTAGCCCATTCAGTGTAGTTTCTGCTTCTTTTCTTCGTTGGGATTCGATCGCGTTATTATGACAGTATACATATATTTTATAAGTAACCATCTTCTTATCAAACTTGATACTATCCCAAATGGTATGCTTAATAAGGTAAATATTAGATCTATTGATATCAACGTGGGTCGCTTCATAGAATTGAGATTCATGATTGAACCGCCCACGGTTATTTCTAATTTTATGGTCCTTAATTAAACCAGGAATAACGTAGCGATAGCTATAAATTAACTCTTCCTTCTCACCATAATCATGCATGGGAGAATAATAGCGCTTATCATACATTGATAAGCTAGATTTATATTCACCATAAGTATATACCTGATTTAGGTATACATATTGGTCGTAAGCATCCTCATCTTCCTCGAGTTTACGTGGAATTTTTCCGAGGATATCAACTACGACCTGTTTTGGAAGATTCTCTCCGTATATTTTGGAGATTTGGTCATACAGTGATTTCACATCGCTCATTTGAGTTCCCCCGAGTTAAAAAATAACATTATACCGTTGTCGATTGCTCAGTATAATGCAATAAACATAATTGAGCCATAATGCTGGCTCAATTATGTTTTTCTTTGCAATTATACATCACTATTGATTGAACTATCCAAATCAAACACATCCACTCGTTCGCTACTTACACTTTCACGATTGTGTGCGGACTTTGTTCCTTTCGATCCAAAGGGCATGACTCCTACCATGTCCGAACTTAAGGAGAGGATCGACATCGACTTATCCATATCAATATCATCAATTAACCGAATCGTACTGTCTTTAACAAACGGATGATTGATATACTGATATCTGGCTAAATCTTTATATCGCATCTTAATGCGCTTAATAGTAAGATACAGCGTCCCTGAACGCTTTTCACGTTCCATGTTAATGATGGCTGCCCAATCTACGTTTTCTAACAAGTCCCAAGATACTGCAATATTCGCTCTACCTAATAATCTGGCTAAGTCTTCTTTTCCTTCACCGGCTGCGGCATCAATTGCCATGTTACCGGCACGGTTAATCTGATTCGCAGTGATTACCGGTATATCGAACTTAATCGCTAATGTCTTTAACTCATTCGATACATTCTTTAATTGGATTCGCTCATCATTAGATGGTTCAGCTGGTCGAATACGTTTAATATAGTCAACAATCAGAGCTACAACTTCCCGATTATCATCTTCCAAGTCATTGATGACTCCATATATATCTTCCGTATTCAACTCATTATTTGCATAATACTGTACAACGATATCAACTTCACTATCTTTCAAATTCATACGACCGAGTTGTTTGAACTGTTTAACCAACTCTTCTCCTGATGAATAACTATTGATCGGGCTGTCCGATGTTGTCATATTTACCAAACGAGTAACTTCTTCTTCTGTCGTATTCTCGGTACTAATGACCAGTACCGTTGGTGTTGAAGAAGGGTCTCTTCGTTTAATCATCGGCTTATTATATAACTTAATCCAACGAGCACACTGTAACAACATGGAGGATTTATATCCACCCGTTAACCCTAACCAGAGATACAATCGTCCTGGTAAGAATCCTGGAGATAGCATGTCATTTAAGTATTTGATTCCTGTACGCAACGCTAGTTTTGGATCGGATGCTTTTTCATACAGATTCTTCAAATAATTATCAGCCACCTCTTCCCGTAGGGAGAAGAAGTTACTGTCAGATAGTGTTTCTGATTTACGCATATCATTCATACAAGATGACATATGGTCTTTCACTCGATCGACAACCTCTTTCATTGTCTTATACTTATTTTGATCAATCCACATAAAGTCTTCTGCCAACTTTTCCTTATAGAATAAGATATACGCATACATCAAATGGTCCTTAACCTGTCGATTAATCATATTAATCTCGCTAATGGTTAATGACTCATTCTTGATTAAACTATTAATCACCTCATCATTCGCAGGATCATTCTCGTTCTTACATTCCTGCAGAATGACATTTTTGTTTTCCACACCTTGTACTAAAATACAATCCAATGCCTTATTAATAAACTCAATCCTTGAGAATAATTCGGCATTGGTAGTATAAATACTCATATCTATGAGGTTGAAGAATTTCTTAATACCCAATAGGTTCGCCTTGGTAACGGCTTTCGATTTCGTGAATAAATAGAGTATGACCATATTCAAGAAATTCTTATCCATTCGGACCTTAATCTTTGTCTCTCCTGGTACAAAGGTCCTTGGGTCTTCCCGTTTACGAAATTTTGTACTCATATCTCCTCATGGCCTCTTATCTTTATTTTTTATATTCAGATTCAATAAGTCCTTAATAATCTCTTCACTTACATCTTTTTTATACTTTCGCTTAATGAACTTATGAATCTTTGTTTCTACCGGTAAAGAGTTGTCGAAGATGAAATTATATTCTGTTAGCAATCGATTGACTTTCTCTTCGACCTGTTCCCGACGAAGTTTCTCTCGCTTATCGACAATATCCAACTTATACCCCTGCTTACCGGTATAATACTCTTTCAGAAAGCTGATGTCATACGAGTAATCTTTCTCACCCGACTCCACGATGAGTTGTATCCGTAAATTATCTTTCTTGAACTCTTTGGCAAATTGTATTAAGTCCTCAATGGGCTTATTATACTTATCCAAGAAGATCTTTATGGTATCGTATCGCTTCGCTTTCTTATTGATAATGAACTCTACTGCGTACTGTGAAGTATCGGTATCATATACGCATAGATAGAATCCTTTATCCCCTTCTTCACCATATACCCAACGTGAGAAGCTGCCCACGTAATAAATATGGTTACGGATAATCTGTGGGGTATGGATATGCCCAAAGAATATAGGACCCTTACAGATGGAAACCATCAGCTTGGAATCGAATATCGGTGCTTTGGATATCACATTCTCTCCATCATCTTTAATAAAGGATGTCTCCTTAAACATCCCATGCCCAAAGATAAAGTCATAATATTTCTTTGGTACATCAAAGTACATCTTATAATAATCCTTGGGGTCTTCAATATATTCCTCTGGAATATATAAGATATTCATCCCTTCAATACATTCCGTATCAACAGTCGTGATAATCTTAAAGTTGATCGTCGAGCTGTTCTGATACATACTGAAGTTAAGTATCTGAAAGTTATCATGTGACAAGGTTCCCTCTATGATTCGTACATAGCGTATTCCATTCTCTTCACATATCGTCACCAGCTCTTTCATAAAGGTGAAAGACTTCATGGCAGACTGTGAGTTTAAAGATAACACGGAGTGATAGAAGTCCCCTGTAATCACAATCATGTCTAAGTAACGTTCCTTGATAAAGTCAAGGAACTCTTCACGTAGCTCTGTATATAACTGATTCGGTGCAACTGCACCAAAATGTATATCAGAGATCACTGCTACTGTAAATATCATGGTGTATCGCCATCCATTATAATGACCATTTTAGGTATTTCTTCGGTTTCATCTAACTCAATACATTTACGATTTAACCCGAACCGATCAAATACCTGTTCCAGATAATACTTGTGTCTTATATTACACTTAACTGCTAAATCCATATGACCAGAGGTTTGAGCAAATGCAATACACTCTCTGGCTACATTGTAACAGTTCAAGATACGAGCATAATGTAATTTACAACGTTTATTAGTATCACGTACATGGGTTAATGCTTGTGTAAACGTAACCCCTGTTTGTACATATACGTCCTGATTCTTATACTTATACTTGGCCGATACTGTTGGATGACAAGTATCAGTAATCCACACTTTTTTATATAATTCAGAACCCAATTCCTTAAAGATTGCTTCTAATTGTTTCCAGTACACATACGATGGGTATTTCCCATTTGGAAACGGGTTCTTTGTGGACTTTGTTAATATCGTATTAAATAATTTACGCTTCATAAGCTTATGGTATATACGAAAATCCTGAAGCATGATTGCTTCTCCTATTTTCATAATTTTCAGCCTCCCACGAGGATAATATATATCTTAATATGATTTTGATTTAAACAGGTCGGACCGTTCTTTCTTAATGGTATCCCATGCATTGTATGTATCTAACAACTTAAGGAACATGGTTGTGAAATATTTCTCACAGTTCTCTTTGGTCAAATACTTCATAACCACTTTATCTCTGGATACCGTTATAATGGCACACAGCTTAATAGCTTCATATGTTTCTGGCATGTTGATCTTAATCAGATTCAGGTATGCCCCTAATTGAACGAACTGTGTATCGTATATGGTCTTTGAGGTTTTAAAGTCCCCCAGGATTTTAACAGGTCCATCTTCTGTCTCTATGTCACATATCAAGTCTGCTGTCCCACCATAGTCTTCACAACTCATGGATATCTCAGTTTGTACATTCGATATCTTCAAGTCGGACTTCAATATTTTGAATTTTTCAATAACTTCTTTCGCTTCTACGAGAATATTCTCACCACAAATAACATTTGGTTTCCTGTCAGTTAAGTCTGCTTCCAACATTTCATGGATTAAGGAACCGAAGTTGGCTCTATCATTCAGGAATCGAGTATAGTCAATTCCTCGTTTACCAATATAATTAGCCCATTCCAATAAACCATCTTTATATAATAGCTTAAGCACCATTGTTACACTCGGTACTTCTTCGTGCTTACTGTTAAAGTATGGCACATGCATTACCTATCACCTCACGATTACTTAATAAAGGATGAAGGTTATAAAAGCCTTCATCCTTATTTCTGAGTAAGCATTACATCGTTCTGTACATATTCCATATTCCGATTAATCGGAAGTTTCTCTTTAATCAAAACCTCATTAAAGAAGTCAGTCACGTTAGCATATGGAAGTATAATACCTTCCACCAATTTTTCCATAGTGAAATCTGACACTGATGACATATGATTCAAACGCAGAATCAAGGCATAGAATTCAATGTTGTTATACAGAGAGTAAGCCAACAGTTTCGGCTTATACATATACCGACGAGCACTCTCTTCATTAAAGGTTACAAAGGCACATCGATCCCGTTTAAGATATCCCATATAACTTGAAAATATTGAATGGGTGTTAAGCTTCAGTGCCGTATCTTTATTAATGGCTAAAACTGACTTAAATGATAACTTTGCTACCGATAAATTCAACTGTGCCGATGTACTGGCTTGCTGGTTTATCGTCTTATATCCATATGGCATAATGTCACCATCCTGATATTATTACATTTTAGGGTATGTACTATATTTTGTTAATTTAGAGTCGCTGATATGTAGAAGCTTAACAATTGCAGCAGCTTCAAAACACCAATATCCACTATATGTATTAGTGTCGCTCATATGACGATTATACCACGCTGAATCGGAATTAGATTCATACCAATTTTTAACATATGTTTCCATAGATGATTCTGGGTCCCCAGTAAATACATCATCTAGTAATTTATAGTGTTGATTTAATGGGATACCACCATTCCAATTTTTACCACCGTCTTCAAGGTATGTCAATAACCTATCTTTAGCAATGGTTGATTTATTAGAAGCGACCAGTTTCTTAATACTCGATTGGGTATCTAGCATAACATTCAAAGATAATAGTACCAGAAGATCATCATATGTCGCATTTTTATAGTCTTCAATATTTTTTAGGGCTTCAACCAACAGCGCTTTCATAGTTGCCTTAGATGCACCATTAGAATATTCAGCTTTTAATAGATCAATGTAGTAACCTATTAATGACATTAGTATTTTCTGTTTTCTATCACCGGATGCATCTTGTAATTTAACCAGTTTTGTATCAATACGTGCACGTTGTTCTTTGATATATTGATCAAAGTATGATTTATTTTTATACGTATCACGTATTGCAGATTCAAGAATTGTCATAAATCTAGACATGATGTCACCACCAGTATAATATATATTTTAAATCCTTGTCAATAATGGCATATGAATCGAGTAACCCAAACATCATTCAGGTTATTATCCATAATCAATACCATCAATTGTGCACCAGCTGGTATATTGGCTCCACCAATAGGTTCATCATTGAAGTCATAATGCCAATGGTCATGATAACAGGGAGCTAAAATAGAGCTACCTGGATGATGGCAGGTATTCGCATGAGCGCGATTCGGACAGTTGTCTGTACCATAATATGGATTGTTACAGAATAACCAGGGATGGGTGTGATTTCGTTTATCTACTACACGAGCTACAATGTATCCCTGGGTTTTAACAGAGGAAGCACCACTTGCTGCTGTATCTGCAGAATTAGAGAAAACCCCTTTATTGATCGTATGAGTTTCTTTCTTTGGTGATGCTTGAATGTTACCCATCAACTTTGGGATATAAACTTTAATAAATTCAGCACTTGCAGGAAAATCTTCTGCTGCATAAGCATACTCGATTTGGTTAAGATTAACACCGGTTGAACCGGATTTTGATGTTGGCATAGTATATCCCCTTTCCAATGTTATTATATAAACGTCTAATGACATCATAGATGAGTATACGGTACTCATCTATGATGTGTATCAAAGGAGGTTTCATTCATGGAAAATATTTCGAATTTTACCATTTCTTGTTTGCCATTTACCTGTTACGGTGAATTATTACCGCATTGCTGACGCAAATTGGTCGCGCTTTACTAATTTGTTACGCCAGGATCATAGAAATTTTACAACTTAACAGGTACCAAAGTGATGTCTTTGGGCGTATCTCCTTGTTCTAATCGGTGCACTGCTTTGATTGTTACAATGTGGTCAGTGTGACGGTTTAAAAACATGGTGATTGCTAAATCATCCATATACATTTGACCGGTTACAAATACACCGTTTTCACCATTACCGAACCGTATTCCGCATTTTGCCAGTTTATCCACGCTGGTATATACGGTAACAGTATCAACCTGATTCAATTTCGTATCTGTGTCATATGTGACTACATAATTTGCGAACATTGTAATCGCCTCCAAACTATAATTTGGTTAATTGTATTAAATATTTTAAAATACTATATAAATAGATATTATTAACTTGAAATGAGGTGATAATAGATATGTATGCTGGACTGAATAACGGGCAACGCGATTGTTTAGAAAAATTAATAGATTGGTGGAACCATAAGACAGACTATCAGCAAGTATTCTCCATTAGCGGTCCTGCTGGATCCGGGAAAACTTTCTTAATACGAGCCATGGTAGATGCAATTCCATCGATCAAACTAAAGGATGTGTTATTTGTAGCATATGTAGGTAAAGCAGCATTGAATTTATCAAAGTCTGGGTTAAATGCTTCTACGATACATAGTGCTATCTATCATGCAATTGATATTGTTACCGAACGTAAAGATGCTGACGGAAATACCATTATGGAGAATGGTAGACCGATACAGGACGTATCAGTTAAATTTATTTTGCGCACACAGCTTGAAAAAGAATATAAGCTTATCGTAGTTGATGAAGCTCCTATGGTGGATACCAAGGTAGCAAATGACTTATTAAGCTTTGGGATACCTATTATTGCCTTAGGTGACTTAAACCAGTTACCTCCAGTAATTGGAGATCCCTATTTCTTACAACACCCGGATTGTTTATTAACGGAGGTTATACGACAAAAAGCAGACAGTCCCATCTTGGCATTATCACAGCATATTATACGAACTCCGTATCCGTCGTTATCCGTAGGAAACTACAATAACCAACTCTTCATTGTGAAGAAGAAGGACTTCATGGAAAAGTATAGTAAGTATCTACTGGTAGCCGATGCTATCATATGTGGACGTAATAAGACCCGAGACGAATTAAATCAATTAGTACGAGAAATGTACTTTAAAAGTCAAGGGATAACGGAGATATCTGATTTGGCTATTGGTGATAAAGTCATATGTCGGAAAAATAACTGGTCTATACAGAAAGAAGGTATCTATCTTATCAATGGGCTAATTGGAAAGATTGAATCTATCTATTATGAAGATTCAAATAAGCAAGTCATTCCCATTGATTTTAAACCCGATTTTATGGAAGAGTGCTTTGAGCATATCCAATTATCAAAGAAATTCTTCTTTGGTACTAAGAAAGAAAAGGAGTGGTTGAAAACACATCATCATGAGGGCAATCTGTTTGAATATGGATATGCCATCACGTGTCATCTTTCACAAGGTTCACAGTACGACCTTGTGATTGTATATGTAGAACGTATGGGTGATATTGAATTCTACAAACAATGGTTATATACTGCCGTAACCAGAGCTAGTAAGAAGTTAATACTACTCTTATAAAAAGCCTACAAATCCATAATCGCGATAAATCTTTCATGAAAGGAATGGTGTAATCGTATGGATTATGCACAGGCTAGAGCAATACTTGACAAATACGGTGAAGACCGTTGCATG
>OCTW011603253.1_pt1 | contig 63473 bp, 47 predicted proteins | sample 1539671 | NCBI WGS metagenome assembly OCTW01 (sample SAMN02144230, study PRJEB22623) | gut metagenome | biome: sheep rumen | host: Ovis aries | place: New Zealand | reverse complement strand
CTGGACATCGGCAAGGTTCTCTCCCAGGGTGTTTGTCTTGATGATATTCGGCGACTGGACCCCGTGGAGTATCATATTCATCATTGCGATAAGATACGGGAGCGCCTTCTTTTCCTTGCCGTAGAAGGTGGTCTTTTGCAGTTTTTCCTCATCGGCGGTCGTATGGACCTGGGCGTGCATATAGTTGTACGCTTCGCAGAGGAACCCAGCGGAACCGCAAGCACCATCATACACGCTCTCACCAATCTGGGGATTTACGACCTTGACGATGGACCGGATGAGCGGACGGGGCGTGTAATACTCACCTCCGTTGCGACCGGCATTACCCATCTTGTTCAACCGGCTCTCGTACAGGTAGGTCATCTCGTGCTTCTGCTCGCTGGTCTGGAACTTCAATCCGTCTATCTGCTCAATGATGTCCCGCATACAATACCCGCTTACCAGTTTGTTGCGGAGTTCGGCGAAAATAAGACCGATTTTGACCTTGATGGAAGTGTTATCCGTTTCTCCTTGTCCCAGGTTCTTCAAATAGGGGAAGAGTTTGTTATTCACGAACTCTATGAGGTCATCTCCTACCAGGGCGTTATGGATGTCGTACTCCCCGGCAGCGGTTCTCGGCATTGCCCAGGTATTCCACCGGTACTCTTCATCCAGGATTGGGGAATAGGTCCCACCACCCAGAAGAGCCGCCATTTCGTTCTCTTTGTCCAGGTCATCCAGGTATTTCAGGAAGAGTATCCAGGATGACTGCTCCACATAATCCAGTTCGCTGCTGCACCCCTCATCGGTACGCAGAGCGTTGTCTATATTTTTGAAGACTTGCTCAAATGCCATAGTGTATGTATGTGTGTTGATTGCTAATCATACAAAGTTAGCAAAAAATGCGGATAGCAACGCCGTGAAAATGTATGACTTATGTTGGAAATCAACGAAAGTCTTACATCGGCACTATTCCAACTATCGTCAAAGTGTTGATATTCAGTGGCGATACACGGAAATCGTAATAGTTTCCACGGAAGTCGTACAGGGAATGTGCGGCACCCTGAATGGATGATGCAAACTAATAACACAAGAGCGGCTGGTCAGAAATCTGTGAAAATGTTTATTTTTGCGTAGATAAAAGCTAACCACCATGAAGTCTCTTTTCCGTTTGTTCTTACTTGTGTTATTTGCGCTTTGGAGTATCAGTTGCTCAGAGAACGAGACAGACATCATTGAAGTCACTTCCGTGACAATCAGCACTAAGGCGGTGGAAATGACGGTAGGCGAAACGCTGCAATTATCTGCATCTGTTGAGCCCAAAAACGCAACGGACAAAGAAGTATCTTGGAGTTCAAGCGATGAGACTGTTGTCTCTATCTCCAAGTCTGGTATGGCAACAGCACTTAAAGAAGGAAACGCCATCATCACCGCCTTGGTTGGTAAGTGTGTCTCTGTCTGTCAGATTACTGTCAAGAAAAAAGAGATTGCCGTTTCGTCTATTGAATTAAACAAGACTGAAATTGGATTAACAATCGGCGAAACGATTACTCTTACTGCAACTGTCAAACCTGATGACGCAACAGACAAGACGGTGGTATGGTCCTCTACCAATGAGGAGATTGCAACCGTAGATGAAGCAGGAACGGTTTCCGCGATTAAGGATGGAGATGCCACCATTATTGCTAAAGCTGGTGATAAAACCGCAGAATGCAAGGTTGCGGTTGTGTCCAAAAAGGTGGATGTCTCTTCTATTGAGATAAATCGGGCAACCACGACACTCAAAGTTGGGGAAGAGATTACTTTAGTGGCAACCGTCAAGCCCGATGATGCCACGGATAAGAGTGTTGAATGGTCTTCCTCCAATAAAGAAGTATGCTCTGTTGACAATTCGGGAAAGGTCACAGCCATCAAAGAAGGGTCTGCTACAATTACGGCTAAGGCAGGGGAAAAGGTCGCTTCTTGCAATGTGTCTGTGGTCTCAAATCTCATAGAGGTTACTTCCATATCTTTAGATAAGACCTCAGCCACCATTTATGTTAGGGATACCTTAACCCTTGTCGCGACTGTAAAACCTGACGATGCTACGGATAAAACGGTAGAGTGGACTTCTTCTAGTGACGAAATCGCAACTGTTGATAAAGGAGGAAGAGTCGTTGCTATTAGTAAGGGTTCTGCTACCATTACCGCAAAGGCCGGGAAGAAATCTGCCACCTGCCGCGTTACGGTCAAAACCGTTGATGTGACCTCAATACAACTTGACCAATCTTCTGCAACCCTTATTGTTGGTGACTCATTACAACTCGTTGCAACAGTAAAGCCCGACAACGCAACAGATAAGACGGTTTCTTGGTCTTCTTCTAATGCTTCGGTTGCTTCGGTGAATGACGAGGGGAAGGTCATTGCAATTAGTAAAGGATATACTACCATAACAGCAAAGGCCGGGAAGAAAACTACCTCTTGTTCTATCACAGTACAAGCTATTGACGTGACTTCCATTGTGTTAGATAAGACGTCTATCTCTATAAAAGAAGGTGAAACGGCCTTGTTGGTTGCAACGGTTAAACCAGATAATGCAACGGATAAGACAATTATCTGGACCTCATCTAACGAGGAAGTGGCGACGGTTGATAGTAATGGGAAAGTGTCTGCAATTAGAGAGGGCTCAACAACGATAACGGCGAAAGCAGGGAATGTAAGAGCAACATGTAGCGTTTTGGTCGTTTCGGAGAACTTCAAACCTAACGGCGAGTATCTCTCGTTTACAGCACTTGAGGATAGTAAAGTCTCTTATAAAGGGCCTGCACTTGAATATAGTGTTGATAAAACATCCTGGAGCCCCTGGGCGGCTGAAATATCTATCTCAAAAGGGCAAACTGTTTTTGTCCGAGTAATTAATAGTGTTGTCCATAGCGGCTATGCATATGGGCTTACCATATCCTTTCAAATGACAGGACGGATTTCAGCTGCCGGGAATATAATGAGCGTGATAAACGGGGGAGATTTCTCCGATATGGCGGAAATCACATATTATAGTCATAAAGTGCGATTTACGGACTGTACTGCTCTGGTTACGGCTCCTGTTTTACCTGCGACCATACTTTATAAAGAGTGTTACTCGCAGATGTTTGCTGGGTGCGTCAATTTAATAGAGGCGCCAGAACTTCCTGCTTCTGTTTTAGCTGAAAATTGTTATTCCGATATGTTCTCGGGGTGTACTAGTCTTACGAATGCGCCAAAGCTTCCAGCTACTATTTTAGCCAAGCATTGTTATGAGAGGATGTTCTCAGGATGTCGTAATCTTACGAATGCGCCAGAACTTCCAGCTACTATTTTAGCCGATGATTGTTATCAAGAAATGTTCTCGGGGTGTAGTAGTCTTGCTCAAGCACCAGAACTTCCGGCGACTGTTTTAGCCAGAGAATGTTATTTTGAAATGTTTCGGGGGTGTACTAGTCTTACAAAGTCCCCATACCTCCCCTCAACCATTTTAGAAAGGACTTGTTATTATGGCATGTTCTATGGTTGTACAAGTTTAACTACCGCACCAGATTTGCCAGCCATAACATTAGCTGATTCCTGTTATTCTAGCATGTTCTCTGGTTGTACAAGTTTAACCAGTGCGCCTGATTTGCCAGCCACATCATTAGCTGATTCCTGTTATTCTAGCATGTTCTCTGGTTGTACAAGTTTAACCAGTGCGCCTGATTTACCAGCAACATCATTAGCTTATTCCTGTTATTCTGGCATGTTCTCTGGTTGTACAAGTTTAACCAGTGCGCCTGATTTACCAGCAACATCATTAGCTTATTTCTGTTATTCTGGCATGTTCTCTGGTTGTACAAGTTTAACCACTGCACCTCATTTACCGGCAACATCTCTTAGTAATTATTGTTATGATAATTTGTTTTACGGCTGTACAAGTTTAGTTCAAGCCCCCGCCCTGCCGGCGACAAATCTGGCGAACGATTGTTACCGTTCTATGTTCTATGGATGCTCTAGTTTAACCCAAGCGCCCGCCCTGCCGGCGGCAAATCTGGCAAAAGAATGCTACCATTCTATGTTCTACGGTTGTTCTAGTCTTACAGAGCCACCGATGCTACCCGCCCAAACACTTACGGAGAGTTGCTATGAAAGAATGTTCTATGGATGCACAAGTCTCACCTATTCTTATGACCTTACTGCAACAACTTTAGCGAATAGGTGCTACTCTAGCATGTTTTACGGGTGCTCCAGTTTAACCCATGCCCCTGCTCTACCGGCAACAGCACTCACAAAAGAATGTTATTCTGAGATGTTTATGTGGTGCAGCAATCTGACTCATGCTCCTTCGCTTCCTGCCATGATACTTGCCAGTAGCTGCTATTCAAGCATGTTTGAGGGTTGTTCTCGCTTGACTATTGCCCCAGAGCTACCGGCAACAGCGATGGCAGAGAATAGCTATCATAATATGTTCAAGGATTGTATTAGTTTATCGGACGCTCCAGAACTACCTGCGGTGTCTCTTGCTATTCGTTGTTACTCTGGCATGTTCAAAGGATGTAAGAGTCTTACTATTGCCCCTGAACTACCAGCAACAACTCTATCTAATTATTGTTATGAAGATATGTTTCGCTCTAGTGGTCTAATTGAATCGCCCGACCTCGTTGCTCTTTCATTACCGGCATATTGTTATTCCGGTATGTTTGGCGATTGTAGGAGTTTACTAAAAATTACAGTTCGGGCGATAACGGCTGCTCCCGAGAGCTATTATGATTCTGTGGGAAGTAGAGTATCTACAAGTTTTTGGAATTGGCCAGTGGTAAGCACTTATACTCATGGGACGCTTATTATCAATAGTAAGGCAAACTGGAATGCAGAACATGCTTGCCCACCGGGGTGGACGATTAAAAGAGTAGATTTTGATTAATCTGAGAATTTGAAGATTATAAAGACTAAAACGACGGCCACCTCGTTCCCGAAGTAGCCGCCTGTTGCCCGGAGCTGCCCTTATGGAGAGGCAAGTAGCCTTCATTTCCAGTAGGGTCCTGATGCAAAGATACGACTTCCCAGGAGAATGACAAGTCGGGGGCGGCGGCGGTCGGGGCGGAACTCCACCTTACTCCGCCACTCCAAGGCGTCAAACAATAAGGGGAAGTTGGAGTGTTGTCGCTGCGCTATGCTGGTAGTGTTCCCTCGTGTTCTTGAAAAGGGACTTGTCTTCCTACATAGTCTTTGAGATACATAACGATACCTTGGTTCGTGATGTCCCTATGGGCTTTGAACAAAATCTGTTGATGTAAAGCACAGATTTTAACTTCGTTATTCTTCAAGAATTGTTGAGGATTATCATTAAGTAATTGTATATCAACCTTTTCCTTGTAAATCTCCCAAAAAGACTTAAGACAATCTTCCAAGAGCAACTGTTTCTCTGTAAGATTATCGGTACTTGTGGAGTATGTGTTCCTAGGTTCTTCAACAGAGATACTTGGTAAAGATGCCTTCGGCACAACCGGCGTAGCCACCTCCGGTAATTCTATGCCCCCCTTCGGGATACTTGTCTCAATTCCCGAAGGGTCTTCTTCTATAGTAATATTATTTAATAAATTATCTATTGAATATGAAGTAGTTAGAGTATCTGGAGAAGTTGGAGTATCTAATATAGTTGTCATTTTTTCACCAATGCTTTCACTTGATGCTTCACTTACTCTTTCACTCTCACTATCACCAACCCTTTCACAATACGAAGGGGAGAAGTGGTCTTTGTAGGGTAGCGTCTTGATGTGAAGGTCTGGGTTGTTGCGAATGTCGTTGAAGGAATAGGCCTCGTACCGGGTGAAGCTCTCAAAGTTGATGTGTATCCGGTTGCTGGTATGCCCTTTCCCCTGGCCGACACTGAACACATTGATGATGCCAGCACGATATAGGGTATCCAGCACCACCTTCACCAAGTTCTGGGAAAGGTCGGTATCGTATTGTAGGTCCTGGTTTGACCGGAAGAACCATCCGTCTTGGTTTGAGTAAAGGTTGTGCAGGTCAATGAGGGCGAACAACATCGCCTTGCAGTTCTTGTCCAAGCAATAGCACAGCTTGCTTGGCACGGCAGTGAATTGGTATGGTATCTTTGTCTCCACTTTGAAAAAAGAAGGCCCCGAAATGCGTTGGAGGGAATGGAAACTCCTCGGCAATTCAAGGCCTGTTATCTTTTATTCTTCTTCACTCTAATTCCATTCCAAGTGATTAATACTCATATACTTAATTTACAAAAAATATTTGAGAAAACCAAATTTTTCTCGGCTTCCAATAGATAAATAGTGAAAGGAAGAGGGAAATACTCGTAGGAAGAGAGGAAATGATGGAGGAAACGAAGAGGTAATTAATCTTGCAAGAAAAACAGGTCCTATATATCATATATCTGTATAGATTTGCAACTCTGGATCCATCCCGTCGAGACCTCGGCTCTCATCCAAAACCGCAAGGGAGAGCCCTCGGCGGCCATTGCGGAGCGGGTGCGGAAGGCGAGGGACCGGCAGTTGGAGCGCTTCCGGGGTACCGGCATCTTCACCAATGCCGAGATGTCCTCTAAGATGTTGGAAAGATTCTGTCCCCTTTCCGATGACTGCAAGTCCACCCTGGAGCGCATCATCGACCGGCTGGGGCTCTCCGCCCGCGCCTATACCCGCATCATCAAGATCGCCCGCACCATCGCCGACCTCGCCGGGCAGCCGGACATCCTCCCCGCCCACCTCGCCGAAGCGGCCGGCTACCGCTTCCTGGACCGGCGGAATATCCTGGATTTGTGAAATGATATCAATTTTAGTATCTTTGCCATGTCAACCTGCCACAGGCCGCATCCCGGGAACATTGTAAAAAAAGCTGTCATCCGTGATGTGTTGACTTATCTGCAACTTAAAGGACTGCTATAGCATGGGAGAATTGCATTATAAAGGATATACCGGCAACGTCGAATACGACGAGGAAGGGAATTATTTCCATGGCCGTGTCCTGGGTCTGTCCAGGGATGGCATCGTGTATGAAGGGACGACGGCCGAAGAATTGAAGAAGGATTTCCAGGAGGGCATCGACGATTACCTGCAAGGGTGTGCGGCCAATCATGTAGAACCGGAGAAACCCTATAGCGGGAGAACGGTCGTCCGGATGAGCTCGCAACTCCATCAGGAAGCCGCCGCCAAGGCCCGGTCCATCGGCATCAGTCTCAATGAGTTTATTACCCGCGCCATTTCCGCTGCAGTTTTATGACACACGAAATCCACATCAAGGGCTTGCCGGACCTGGACCAGGCGGCAGGACAATTCCTCCAGGAAATCGGAGAAAACCGGCTGATTGCCTTCTATGCACCGATGGGCGCCGGAAAAACGACTTTCACAACGGCCGTCTGCAAGCGGCTGGGCGTACAGGAGGATGCCGTGAGCTCTCCCACCTTCGCCATTGTCAACGAATACCGGACGGGGACGGGAGAGCCCTTGTATCACTTTGATTTCTACCGCATCGAACGCCTGGAAGAGGCCTTGGACATCGGCCTGTACGATTACCTGGACAGCGGTTTCTTGTGCCTGATGGAATGGCCGGAAAACATCGAGGAACTTCTCCCCGAAGAGACGCTGAAGGTCCATATCCGGGTGAACCCGGACGAGAGCCGGACGCTGACCTGGGAGGACGGAGGACAGTAACCTCCTACAGGTTCCGGGAAATCACCGTCAGGCGCTCCCGATAGTTATTCTTCAAGCGCGCGACGGCGTCGTGGAAGGACATGTTCTCGTCGCCATTGATGATGTAGCCGCCGTTCATGGAGGCGTCCTCGGCGGGGTTCCACAGGACAAAATTGAGCCGGGCGGAAGCGGTCAGCAGCTTTTCGCACTCGTCCATATAGTCCGGGATGGTCTCTAGTTGCGGCAGCAGTTCCTGGAACCGGGCTTTCAGGCGGGCCTTGAACGCAGGATCCTCCATCAGGCGTTCATACCAGATGGCTTTCCCGTTGATGAGGCCGGTGCGGGCCTGGGGCGACGTATTGTAGGACAGGACCCCCCAGTCGAAATCCCAACAGGGACCTGCGACGAGCTTTCCGCCCCGGTCCTTGTGCATGAACACGCTCCCCGGGTTCCCCAGTTCGTGGTTCCCCATCACCTCGAAAACAATCCAGTAATCGATGAAAGAGTCCTCGTCCAGGAACGCTCTCCATCCTTTTTCCGGATCCTGGAAATCCTGTCCATACAGGGTGTTGGCGGCATCGGAGACATACTTCTTGATGTATGCGAGCTGCTGTTTGGTGAGGTCCTCCTCATCGGGATACTTGACCCCGAAGGGGATGCCGTTCCCCCACTGTCCGTTATGCCCATGCGGATCGGTCCACTGGTACCTGTTGTCATAATGGAAATCCAACTCGAGAAGGTAGCCGCCCGTGACGGCGTCGCCGGTATTGTCCTCGGGCGTCATCTCGGCAATGTCCACCCGGTCATCGTCCACCCGCACCTGCTCGATCAGCAGATAGGATCCCTGGTGCTTCCCGTTCAGGACCAGTTCCACCGGGACGCAGCCGGGAGTCCAGTCGAGGGCCGTCATCGACGCCACCTTCATCGACACCAGGTTCCGCATCAGGGAACGGTCCATGAAATTGGCCAGCAGCACCCACCGCTTGTGGGCGGGCATTCCGAAAAGGGACTGCTTCTGGTCGAATTTGATGAGATAGGGTTTCTTGGGCCACTCCCAGGTCGTATTGCCCCGCCCGCGGATCAGGCAGGCGGCCGGGTCCAGCCCGGGAAGCCCTTCCACGCCCCGGACCTGCAGTTCGGCGGTGACATACTCCGTCTTGGACTTGATGGCCATCCCGTCCTGGGTCTGGACATAGATGATGGGAAGCCCCGTCTTGACCGTTCCGGCCGGATCCACTTCGGAAAGGATCCGGATGGCGGGAGACTGGATATAGAACTCGTTTCCGGTGTCCGGATCCCGCTGGACGATCGCGAGATGGACTTCCCGCTCATAGTTTTCCCCCAGCCCGGCATCCTGGATAACCGCCCGGTACGAGCCTTCCGCATCCCCCGGGACGATTCCCTTGACATAGCATTCCGCCGGCTCTTTTCCGCCTGTCAGCAGCAGTTTCACTTCCCCGAAAGATGCGTCCTTGTCCTCCACCCAGAAGGGAAGGTCGGCACTGTCCCCCGGAGGAAGGACCAGCGACGTCGCGCCGACGCTGACCGAACGCACGACCGGATCGTTACCGGACGGAGTCTCCTTTTCCGAACAGGAAAGGCAGGCGAGAACGGCCAGCGCAGCAGCGTACAGACGGGATTTCATCGGGGCTTATTCTTTCCAGGTCAATGATACGAGACTCTTGGCGGGCAGCTTGCAGGGAACGGAGTACCGGTCCGTCAGGAAGTTGATCCGGACTTCACCGCTTCCCTCATTCAAGGCGACAATCGCATAGGAACCGTCCGGATTACGGTACCATTGGTAGGTCACCTGGTCGGCCGTATATCCTTCCGTGCCCAGCCGGACGGCTCCAGGAGCAAGCACCTTCGAACAATGCGCGACATTGTAGTAGTGGGAATTCCGCACCACCCCTTTCAGGGAATGGTCCTTCGTGGACAGGGTCAGCGCCCCGAAACAAATGCTGCACCCACCGGGCCGGAAAGGCTTGTTGTCGCTGTCCAGCATCAGGTTCCACAGGGTGACCCCCTTCCCGAAGCGGCCCAGGGTCCCCAGGAAAATGTCGCGGAAATCGTTGATCAGGCAGCTTTCATACTTGTAATTCCAGGTGCCGATGGAAGCCTCCGTAAAGAAGATGTCCTTGTCGGGGAAACGGGCGTGCACGCGGTCCAGGACCGTCACGCTGCCGCCGTAATTATGCCAGGCGGAGCCGGCCACATACTGGGCCGCCTCGGGGTCTTCCAGGATATGGAGCGGATAATCCGCCTCGGAAGAGATGTTGTCAAAGTTGTAGTTGTGGTCGAACAGGAGGATTTTCGTCTGAAGACCGGCCGCCTTGAACGCCGGCCCTACCGCTTCCTTGATGAAGTCGCGCTGCTCTTTCCAGCCCATGTACAGGGACATCGAATTACCCCGGTTGAGCGGCTCGTTCTGCAGGGTTATCGCGTAGATGGGATAGCCGCGGGACTCCATCTCCCGGACCCAGCGGACGAAATACTCCGCATAGTCCTTGTAATACAAGGGATTGAGCCGGCCGCCGGTCCAACTCTCATATGGGGTTTTCAGGTCGTCGTCCACTTTCATCCACGGAGGACAGCTCCAGGGAGAACCGATGAAACGGACCCGGGGGTTGATCTTCATGATCTCGTCCAGGATCGGGAACAGCCATTCCTGGTCCAGGGCATGGACGGCGAAATTCTCCATTCCCGGGGTATCGCACCAGGTAAACTCGTCCATGGAGAAATCGGAACCGCCGATGCAGATCCGGGCCAGGGAGGACCCGATGCCCTTTTCCCGGCTGAAGATTTCCTCCAGGAGAGCCGTCCGGTCCTCCCGGGGCATCAGCATCAGGTTATAGCAGCTGGCATGCGTGATCGCGAAACCGAAGCCGTCCACGCTCTGGAAAGACTCCCCATTCAGGGACACCTTGTAGAAAACGGCATCGGACGGTTTTCCGAGCGGAATCGTTCCCTTTTCCATCCGCTTTCCGGAAACATCCGTCACGAAGACGGTCGCAGAAGGCCCGTCCGGTTCCGGAACAGGAGTAACGGACTCCGATCCGGTTCCATGGCAGGAACAGGAGATCGCCGCGGCAAAAGCGGCCAGGAAAAAAGAACAGTTCTTCATCCTTATCTTACCTCGAAGGTAACGGGGGTTCCGGAGGCGCTGTCTCCGGCCACCCAAAGTTGGAATTCGCCCGGCTCCACCTTCTTCACGCCGTCAAGGCCCACGAAGGCGAGGTCCTGTACCGGGATGCCTACCGACACGGTCCGGCTTTCGCCCGGATCCAGGGTGATCCGCTCGAAATGCTTCAACTCCTTGACCGGCCGGGTAATGGAACCGACCAGGTCGCGGACATACACCTGAACAACTTCAGTGCCAGAGCGTTTCCCCGTGTTGGCCAGGGTAAAGGTAACCTTCACGGTTCCGTCCGTCGGGTAAGTCTCCTGGTCAAGGGTGATATCGGAATAGGCGAATGTCGTGTAGCTCAGGCCATAGCCGAAGGGGAACAAGGGATAGGCGCCATAGTCCAGGTAATAGGACGTGTTGCCCAGCGAAGTCTGTCCGGCGGAGAGCGGGATGTCGTCCAGGAGGGTTTCCCCGTTATAAGGACGGCCCGTCATGGTATGGCTGTAATAGAGCGGGACCTGTCCGACCGTACGGAGGAACGTGACCGGGGCTTTGCCGGAAGGATTCACGTCGCCCAGCAGGAGGTTCGCGAGCGCCGGTCCCCCCATCGTTCCGGGATGGAACGCATAGAGCAGGGCGCGGCAGTGGGGAAGGTCCCGTTCGATGGTCAGCGGACGACCGGCCATGACCGTCGCCACCACGGGCTTTCCGGTTGCGTGCAGGGCGGCGAGCAGTTCGCTCTGGGAGCCCTTCAGGTTCAGGTCGGCCAGGGAATGGGCCTCACCGGAAAGGATGGCCTCCTCGCCCAGGAAGGCCAGGACGACATCGGCCCGGCGCGCAGCGGCAACGACGTCATCGAAACGGGCCTTCCGCTCGCGGCTGAAGACAAGTCCCGGAACATAAGTCACTTTCCCCGGGAAACGCTCCTGCAAGGCGCGCAGCGGCGTAACGGTATGGGCCGGCTCCCCGTCAAAGACCCAGGTTCCAAGCTGGTCATGGGGTGCGTCGGCCAGGGGACCCGTCACGAGGATGTTCCGGACCGAGGCGGGATCCAGCGGGAGGATGCCGTCGTTCTTGAGCAGGATGGCCGATTCCTCGGCCGTCTTCTGCGCGGCGGCCAGATGTTCCGGCGCATACTGGACCGTCTTTCCGGCCTCCACGTCCACATAGGGATCCTCGAACAGGCCCAGGAGGAACTTCACCCGCAGGATGTTGCGGACGGCCTGGTCGATATCCGACTCTTTCACGGCTCCGCTGCGGACCAGTTCTTCCAGGTGGGACAGGTACCCGTAGGTCATCATGTCCATATCCACGCAGGCCTCCAGGGACTTCTGGGCCACGTCCTTCCTGTTTTCCCCGAATCCGTGGTTGATCATTTCGCCCATCGAATTCCAGTCCGTGACCACCAGGCCGTCGAAGCCCCATTCGCCGCGGAGGACATCCTTCACCAGGAACACGTTGCCTGTGGAGGGGACGCCGTCATTGTCGTTGAACGAAGTCATCAGCGTCATCGCGCCGGCCTTCACGGCCGCCTCGAAAGGAGGCAGATACACATTGCGCAGCTGGCGTTCGGTCAGGAACGTGCTGTTGTAGTCCCGGCCGCCTTCCGCAGCGCCATATCCGGCGAAATGCTTGATGCAGGCGGCCATGGACGTGGCATCCAGCTGGCGGCCCTGGTATCCGTACACCATGGCCTCGGCCATCCGGGCATCCAGCCAGGGATCCTCTCCGCTTCCCTCCGCAATCCGGCCCCAGCGCGGGTCCCGGGCAATATCCAGCATGGGCGAGAAAGTCCAGCGGACGCCCTGTCCGGTCGCTTCGACAGCGGCCACGCGGGCTCCCTCCTCCACCAGCGCCGGATCGAAAGTCGATGCCAGCCCCAGCGGAATGGGGAAAACCGTATGGAAACCGTGGATGACGTCCCGCGCGACCAGGAGCGGGATTCCCAGGCGGGACTCCTCGACGCTGATACGCTGGAACTCATTGACCTTCACGGGGTCCACTTCATTCAGGATGGAGCCGACCTGACCCTTGCGGAGCGCATCGGCATAGTTGGACACTTCCCCGCCGGCGGAGACCTGGTTCATCTGGCCGATCTTCTCGGAGAGGGTCATCCGGGAGAGCAGGCTGTCCACGCGCCGCTCCACCTCTGCGTCCGCTCCGATCGTACCCGCCACCTTGGGCTCCTGACAGGAGAGCGCAAGCAGCAGGCAGGACGCCAGGCATATGGTTCGGATCTGTTTCATGGCTTATTTCTTGGTGAAAACGCGGACGTAATCGATTTCATAAGTGGCCGGGAGCATGGTCTCGTTGACCTTGCCGCCCATGTTTCCGCCCCAGGCCAGGTTGAACTTGAGGTAGAAAGGAGCGTCGAAAGGCCAGGTGTCATATCCCTTCCCTTCATTCTTGAAAAGAAGGTGCTGCTTCCCGTCGATGTAGAACTTCATCTCGGACGCCGTCCATTCGAGCGCATAGACATGGTACTCGGTCGCGGCGTTGGAAACCGCCTGGACATGGGTCTTCTGCGTTCCCTTCGGCCAATTGTATGCGTTGCAATGGATGCTGGAGGAGGACTTGTCCTTTCCCTGCGTGGAAATCGCATATTCCATGATGTCGATCTCGCCGTCGCCGGGCCAGGTCTTGAAATTCTGCGGCATCATCCAGAACGCAGGCCAGCTGCCCTGGGCGTCCGTCACCTTGAGGCGCGCCTCGAACCAGCCGTACTGCCAGGAGCGCTTGGTGTTCATCCGGATGGAATAGACCGTACCGCCGATCTTCTTCGCCTGGATCTTCAGCGTACCGTCGGAGATGAAGGCCAGGTCTTCCCCGTTCTTGGAACCGGCCACATACTCCTGGAGTTCGTTGTTGCCCCAGCCGCCGGCACCGGTTTCGTACCACCAGTCGTCAAGCGAAGGCTTTCCGGCGTCCTCGAACTCTTCGTGCCAGTTCAGCACATAGCCCTCGGGCGCGGTGATTTCGGCCGGATCCGGCGGAAGGTCTTCCTCACTGAAGCCCTGGTTCACAGGAACTTCCAGCGTCTTGGACCCGTAACGGAAAGAAAGGGTGTTCTCACGCACTTTTCCGGTCCGGTTGGAGGTAAGGGAGACCTTGACCTCCGAAGTGCCTTTGATGCCGCCCGAAGGAGACACCTTGCACCAGTCCTTGTCGGCCGCCGAAACGCCCCAGTCCCCCGTGGCGGTGACGGTCAGGACCAGCGTCTGCGCCTCATAACCGGCGTCCACGCTGGAAGGATTCACCGACAGCGTGACTTCGGACGTCGAGGGGACCGGATCTTGCCCGCAGCTGCAGGAGAGGATGAAAAGGGTTGCCGCGCAGAGCGGCAGCAACCCTTTCGTTACACTTGCATAATGATTCATTACTGTTCGATGAAGATGATCTCGCTGGCTTCGACCGTGGAGCCGACAGGGCTGCGACCGAAATCGAAGATGAGCATGAGATTGTCGCCGGATTCCGCCTGCCGGATTCCGCGCTTGACATAGAGAAGGGTTTCCCCGGCCGTCAGCTGCACGGAGCCGTCATAGAAGAAGGCATTGACATCGTTCGCGCCCTCCGGATCGTTCGTAAGCTTGATGGTGACGGTCATGTCCTCGTCGGCCGTGAGCTTCACGCTGAAGTCATAGGTCTTGTCGCTGGATGTGGCGATGTGGCTCTTGAGCTTGGTCTGGCCCATCCATTCGCTGCCGCCGACTCCCTCAGGGACAGTCACCTTGATACCGTTGCCGGAAGTGACTTCATACTCGGGGGTGAGACCGCCGGACCAGTCGCCCGGGGAGTACCAGGTCTCAACGTCCAGCGTGGCGCCCGCCCACAGGTTCCCGTCCTTGTGCTCCTGGAAGATGATGTCCTTGGCCTCGATGGTCGAACCGATGGGGCTGCGGCCGAAGTCGAAGATGAGCATCACGTTGTCGCCGGACACGCTCTGCGTGAGATTGGAGCGACGGTAGGTGAACGGCTCACCTGCGGTCAGTTTCACCTGGCCGTCATAGAAGAAGGCGTGGATGTCATCGCTCTCTTCCGGATCGTTGGTGAGCTTGATGGTCACGGTCATATCCTCGTCGGCAAGGAGGGTGACGCTGAGGTCGTAAGCCTTGTCGGAAGAGGAAGCGATGTGGCTCTTGAGCTTGGTCTGGCCCATCCATTCGCTGCCGCCGACACCGTTCGGGATGGTCAACTTGATGCCGTTGCCGGCGGTGACTTCATAATCCGGGGTGATTCCGCCGGACCAGTCGCCCGGGGAGTACCAGGTCTCGACATCCAGCGTGGCAGCCTTCCAGAGGTTGCTTTCGCCGTTCAAGTCATAGTCGGTCGGATCGAGCGGTTCTACGGTCGGCACGTCCGGACCCGGGCCCGGCTGGGCGTCCCTGGGCTTGAAGATGAGCTGCCAGGCGATCTTGCCCGGGAAGTAAGGCACCAGAATCAGCTTGTCGGCGGAGAGTTCCTTGATGTACAGCTTGGTGGGCTCGGTAAGCACCTCGGGCCTCGGGACATAGGTGAAGAAGATGCCCGCAGGAAGTTCGATATAGTCGCCGTTGCCGTCGGAGCCCAGGGTATAGGTGGATTCCTGACGCTGGGCGGGGGCATCGTAGTCCGTCTTGCCGTCTCCGCTGTAGGTGTGGCCCTCGGGCAGGTAGCCGGACTCCCAGTTGCAATAGACCAGGCCGTCGGCACCCGGATCGAAGATGTATCTGCTGTTCTTGTAGAAGGTGATCTCGTCGTCGGTCACACCGAAGCTGTCCTTGTCGTGCGGAGCGGCGCTCCACCACTCGGTCGGATTTCCGAGACCGGAGCCGCAGCCCATGTAGCCCTGGGCGTCGTTGTCCAGGATCCAGGTCTTGCTCTCGAAGCCGAACAGCGGGTCGGCCGCGTCGGGGTTGGAACCGAACGGAACGAATTCGTAGTACCAGGAGATTCCGTCCTGATTGTCGGGCGTGAAGACCGTCGCCATCAGCTTGAGCTTCTTCTTCATCTCGGCGGTCTTGGTCTCCAGCACCTGGTAGCGGGGTTCGGAAACGATGCTCTTGTGCGGAACATAAGACAGTTCGCTGCCCGGTTCCAGCACGAGGAAGATTTCCTCGATACCGGCGTCGTTCCAGTTGTTCTCGAAGGTGTACTTGGTCGTCTTTTCCTCGGTGTCGAAGAGGTAGTCCTCGTCGGCGGTCTTGTACTCGGACTTGTACTCGGAACCCTTGTTGGCATAGGCCTTGCCATCGCCGGGGTCGAAGGAATAGAAGCCCACGGCGTCGAAGGTCATCACGTCGTCATACAGGAAGCCCTTCTTGCCGTTGGCCTCGCAGGACCACCAGCCCAGGGGATCGCCCACGGGGCCGCAGCCGAAGTGGCCGTTCTCGGTGCTGTTCCACACCCAGGACACGGCTTCGCCGCCGGAGATGGCCTTGACGTACGGGCTGGGATCGAACGGGTCGCGGTAGGTGTTGTTCAAGGTGAAGGTCTTCACCAGGGAGCCCTGGGAAAGGCCGTTGCCGTTGTACGCTTTCACCTCCACCGTATATTCGCCCGCATCGCGGAAACGGAGGGAAACGTTGTTCATCGTATAGGCGTAGTTCTTGCCGGCCTTTCCGTCGATCTTCTGATCGCCGAAAATCCACACGGGGACCACGCCCTTGTTGTTCATCACGAAGGTGACATAGTTGGTTTCCTGGTCCACCGAAATGGTGACGTCCAGGTCGGATGCCTGCGGCAGGCCGGAGGCATTCGGAGTCGGATATTCAGGAGTGCAGGCGGCAACGGAAACAGCCAGCGCCGCAGCAGCGATGAATTGCCAGATTGTTTTCATGATTGCCAGGGATTAATTGTTATAGTTGTTCTGCACGAGATTCGGATCCTTGTCCATCTCACTCTGCGGGATGGGCCAGTACTTCTTGTTCTCGGTCCAGTCGTTCTTCCGGTATTCGTGGTTCGCCGCCTTGAGGACGGACGGAGCGAGACCGCTGCGGACCAGGTCCCAGTAGCGCTTGCCCTCGCCCACGAACTCCTTGTGGCGTTCCTGGATGATGTCCTCGCGGGACACGCCGGTGTCGTGGCAATGGGCACGGTCGCGCACCTGCTTGAGGTAGGCGCTGCCATCCTGTCCCAGGAGGACGGAAAGCTCGGCGGCATTCAGCAGCGTCTCGGCATAGCGGTAGATGCGCTCGTTGTTGCAGTAGTTCACATTGTCGGAGGCCTTGTAACCGTGGTTGCCGCCTTCGCGGGCGATGTACTTGCGGTTCCAGAAGCCGGTGTCCTGCCAGCGCGGGGTGTACTCCGCACCGGGATGCTCTTCCGCATACTTCGCGAAATTCAGGATACCGCCGTCCTTGCGGATATCGTCGTCGTCATACATGTCGTAGGCGCTCTTGGCGATGGTGCCGAAGCCCCAGCCTTCATGGTAGTCAGGCACGTTCTTCGGGGCGGGAATGCCGGTGAGGATGGAGTTCACCTGGCCGCCGGTGGCGATGGAATTGCCCCAGTCACGGATACCGCCTTCGGAGATGTAGTTGATCTCCCAGATGGATTCGGGGCACCATTCGCCGGATTCTTCCCAGATGCCGGCGAAGTCTTCCACGAGGGAATACTGGCCGCTGCTGATAATCTCCTTCATGTAATCCAGGGCCTTCTGGTAACGGGACTGGTCGTTCTGGTAAAGGACGGCCTCGGTGTAGAGCATGTAGGCCATGGCCTTGGTCACGCGGCCTTCGCTGCCCACGGCGGCCTTCATGGGAAGGACGTTCATGGCGATCGCATCCTCGAGAAGCTTGATGAAGTTCGCATACACCTCGTCATGACCCAGCTGCGGCGCGAAATACGGAGCCTCCAGGAGTTCCTCCCAGTAAGGGACGTTGCCCCAAAGCTTCCAGAGCATGTTGTAGTAGAAGGCCATCAGGACCTTCGCTTCGGCCACATAGAGCTTCTTGGTGGTCTCATCTACGCCTTCGGCGCCGTCGATGTACTTGATGAGCGTGGCGGCACGGTTGATACCGGAATAGTTGACCGTCCACATCTGGTTGGGAACATCGGTGGAAGTGGCCGTATAGTAGTGCGTTTTCACGATGATGGGCTGGTCGCCTTCGTTGGAACCGCCGGCATACACGTCGTCACCCATCACGTCGAAGATCAGATGGAGGTTGTCATACTGGCCGAAAGCATAGTCGTACCACTCCAGCGGGTCGTAGGCAGCCACCAGGCACTGGAAGAGACGCTCCGGCGTATTGAAGTACTCGTCGAGCGGTTCGGAACTGTTGTGCTTGGGATTGATGAAATCCTTGGAGCAGGCAGTCAGCAAAACGGCGAGGGCACTGAGTGCGAAAACTATCTTTTTCATATCCGTTGTCTGTTAGAAAGTTACATTGACACCAAAGGTGACGGTCCTGTTCTGGGGATAGACACCGCGATCCACGCCCACTTCCCGGAAACCGCCGGAAACCTCGGGATCGCAGCCGGTGTACTTGGTGAGCGTGAAGGCATTCTCGACCTGTCCGTACACTCTCAGGCGGGAGACGAAGACTTTCCGGGTCAGGCTGGCAGGCAGGGTGTAGCCCAGCTGGATGTTGCGGGCGCGCAGGAAGGAGGCGTCCTCCATCCAGTAGTCGGAAACGCGGTAGTTCTCGTTCGCGGAATCGAAGGCGAAACGGGGATTTTCGTTGGTGGAACCCTCACCGGTCCAGCGGTTGAGGATGGTCTTCGGAAGGTTGATGTAGTACAGGTCGGTACGGCGGGTGACGTTGAGCGCCTGCGCACCGAGCTGGCCCTGGAGGAGCATGCTGAAATCGATCCCCTTCCAGTCCATGGTGAGCGTGAGGCCGAAGGTCCAGTCGGGAATGCCCTTGCCGAGCTTGACGCGGTCGTCGTCGTTGATGACGCCGTTGCCGTCCACATCCACCCAGCGGAAGTCGCCGGGCTGGGCGTTGGGCTGGATCAGGCTTCCGTCCTGACCCACATAGGCGTTGATCTCGTCCCAGTTCTGGAACACGCCGTCGGTCTTCCAACCCCAGAAGTACGGGAACACGTCACCGACGACACCCCGGGTCAGGGTTCCGATCTTGTGGGTGGAGGTGGTGATGTAGGAAGCGTCGTCGGCCAGCTTGGTCAGCTTGTTCACGTTGTAAGAAGCGTTCGCCTTGATGCCATAGTTGAAGTCGCCGAGCGCGCTGCGCCAGCCCAGGTCGATTTCGATACCGGAGTTGCGCATCGAACCCACATTGCCGGTCGGGGCGGAATCGCCCGCATAGGTGGGCACCTGCATTTCCATCAGCATGCCGGAGGCGTCCTTGATATAATAGTCCACGGTCGCGGTGAACTGGTTGCCCCAGAGGCCCAGGTCCACACCGAAGTCGGTCTGGATGGACTGCTCCCACTTGGCGTTGGGATTCGCGAGGCCGGAGGCCTTCACGCCGATATTGATGCTCTCGGTCGCATTCGCGCCGGAACCGAAGACATAGTTGTTGCCGGACTGGGCGTACACGGCATACAGGAAGTCGGCGAGGTTGTCCTTACCGTTGACACCCCAGGAAGCGCGGAGCTTGGCCATGGAGACGACGGTATTGTACTTCAGGAATTCCTCGTTCTTGATGTTCCAGCCGAGGGAAGCGGACGGGAAGGTACCCCATTTGTTGTTGGGGCCGAAGTGCGAGGAGGCATCCCGGCGGAGGGTCGCCTGGGCCAGGAAACGCTCGTCGAAGTTGTAGGAGACACGGCCGAAATAGGAGAGGATGCTGTACGGAATGGAATTCCAGCGGCCCCAGCCGTTGCGGTCGCCGTCGCTCTGCTGGCCGAGGGTGTTGTCCACGCTGATCTTCCAGGGATCGTCCGGATACTGGAGGCCCAGGGCGGACGCTCCCAGATAGGAGGAACTGGACATGTAGGCGGACTGGCCGAGCACCACGTTCAGGGTGTGCTTGCCGAACACCTTGTCGTAGGTCAGGGTGTTTTCCACCTGATAGCTGTAGTAGCGGTTCGTGGTCTGGGAAGCGGAGGAACCGTAATTGATCTTCTCCACGGTCGATGCGTTCCCGTCCTTGTCATATACCGTCGTCGCAGCGACCTGATCCAGGCTGTAGCTCTTGGAGGTCAGGAAGTACTGGGGCGTATAGCTGTGTCCATAGACATAGGAAAGGTCCAGGGTCACGGCATTGCGGAACTTCAGGCCGTCGATGAGCTGGAGCTCCGTGGTCAGGCCACCCACGATCTTGTCGGTGCTGCTGTAGCCGTGCGGGCGGTCCAGCATGGCGATCGGGTTGGCCTGCTCGTTATAGGTACCGCCGTCGGCGATGAAATAGGGACGGCCGTCCTTGTCGCGGATAATATAGGGATAGCCGGCCGGGTAGAGGGTCTTGTAACGGGCCTCTTCCGCCTCGTCGGCATAGATGGGATCCAGCGGGGACATGCCCAGGGCGGAGCCCAGCGGGGAAGCGTACTCGGAGTTGGCCGAGATGCCCGCGGACTTGATATGGGCGAAGGACACCTGGTTGTTGACCGTGAGCTTGTTCAGCCAGTTGCGGGAGTCAGAGGCGTCGAACAGGACGACACCCATGTTCTCACGCAGGGTCATTCTGTCATAGTAGGACTGGTCGAAGCGGCCGCCGATGGTACCCTTCGTGGAGAGATAACCGCCGGAAAGGCTGTAATTCACACGCTTGCTTCCGCCGGAAACGTTGATGTCATGCTTGACGATGGGTGCGTTCTTGTCGAAGATGGCGCCCACCCAGTCCGTGCCTTCTCCCAGGGAATAGGGATCGTCGTAGATGGGAGCGCTGCCCGCGTTGAGCATGCCTTCGTTCATCATGATGGCATATTCCGTCGCATTGAGGACGGCCGGCTTGCGCCAGGGGTTCTGCATGCCATAGGAGAAATTGTAGTTGACGACGGTCTTTCCCTCCGATCCGGACTTGGTGGTCACGAGGACGACGCCGTCGGCCGCACGTGCACCGTACACGGCTGCGGAAGCGGCATCCTTGAGGACGTCGATACGCTCGATGTCGTTCGGATTGATGTAGTCGATGCTGCCGGCCGGCATGCCGTCCACGATATAGAGCGGGGAGGCATGGTTGATGGAACCGACACCGCGGACGATCACCGTGGAGCTGGCGCCCGGGGCACCGGAGTTCTGGGTCACCTGGACACCGGAGGTCATGCCCTGGAGCATATTGTCCAAACGGGTCTGGGACTGGACCTTCAGGTCATCGGAGGTGACCGACGAGATGGAAGCCGTCACCACGGATTTCTTCTGGACGCCGTAGCCGATGACCACGGTTTCTTCCAGCATCTCGGCATCCTCCTGCAGGATGATTTCGAGAGGGCGGTCCGGTGTGGCCGCAACGGTCTGGGTCACATAGCCGATGCAGGAAATCTCCAGGTTGGCACCGGGAGCGATACGGAGGGAGAAATCTCCGTCCGCGCCGGTCACGGTACCGTTGCTGGTCCCCTGCTCAACGACAAAAGCGCCGATAATCGGCTGGCGCGCACCGTCCAGGACGACACCCGAAACGGTGACGTTCTGCGCAAATGCTGCCAGGCTCAATCCTAGAAAAAGGATTAGGGAAGCAATTCTTTTCATACGCGATTAATTTGGTTATGCGTTGGTTATGGTTAAATGGTTTTGTGTTCCGACACGAGGTCTGATGCAAAATTACGCACGATACCTACATATCGCGCGAATAAGGAAATAAAAGTACTGCGAAGTAGCGGCTATATTATTATAACATAGCCAATTAAAAGATTATAATAGGGCAAAAAAGTAGTAAAAAATGAAAGTTTTCCGAGCTACTTTCCAATCTTTTTCACCTCGTTTTCGAAGTTGTCGCGCGATCCGAGCGCGGCATTCTTGACGGCCACCTTATAGTTATAGATGGTACTGACCGAGTAATCCAGCATCGAGGCGATCTTCTTGGAATCGTCCACGCCGAGCCGGATCAGGGCGAAGATCCGGAGCTCCGTCGTCAGCCTTCCCTTGGGCGGATTGATGCGTGCCGGCTCCTGCAGCAAAGCGTTGAACTGCTCCACGAAATCCGGATACAGGGCCAGGAAGGTTTCATCGAACTTGCGGTAGAATTCCTCGAGGGCTTTCTCGGACCGTTCGGAGATGGCCAGTTCCCGGAACAGCTGGTCCGAACGGCCCTGCTTCAGAAGGTTCCGGAACCGGTTGTCCTGGGAACGCAGCAAGGCCACCTGCTCCGACAGTCCTTGCAGGAAGTCCACGATATAGGATTCCTTCACCCTGTCGGCCTTGGAAATCCGCCGGTTCAGGACGCTGAGTTCCTCATTGGCGGCGGCCAGTTGGGTATTGCTGCTTTCCAGGGCCGTCTGCATACGGGTAAGCTTCCGGGAGCGGACGACCAGGAAATAGGTGATCAGCGACAGGCCCAGCACCAGGATGGCCAGCAGGATGGAAGAAATCACCGACGCTTTGTTCTGCCGGTCCTGCCGCAAGGCATAGGCATCCTCCACCTCCATGAGGAAGCGGGAGATCTGCCAGGGGCGGAGCTTGGCATTGTACAGCACGGCATCTTCCTGGGCCACCCGGAGATACCGGAACGAATGGTCCACATCCATGGGAAGGATGTTCTGGGCCACCATCGTCAGGGAGGCGTAGTCCCGCACGGCATTCACGATATCGCATTCTGCGGAACGGACGAGCCAGTTCATCCGCTCCGCCTGGTTCCCTTTCAGGTTCTCGATTTCGGACTGGAAATAGGCATAGATGGCGTAATTCCGCTCTTCCGGCTTGACCGTGGAAAGCAGCAGACGGTTGACACTGTCCGCGGAGGAAAGCCTGCCCTGCTGCATGAAATCGTCCCGCAGGACGGAGCGCCACCGGTCGGAATCCCGAGGCAGCAGTTCATACAGGCGGGGACGGAACGAGGAGTCCGGCGGAATGGACAATTTTTCCACCATGCCGGAGTTCCCGGCCAAATCCTTGCTGAAATCGTACAGGGCCCAGATGTATTCCGTCTTCTGGGACGGGGAGAACGTCGTCGTGTCCAGTCCGCCATACAGGAGCTGGGAGGCCTCCAGGTAACTGCCTGCCTTGGCATACAGGTGCCCCAGCTGGATCGAGGATTCGTTGTAGAGGTCCGGATCCTTCAGGACGTCCCGGGCGAGTTCCTGGCAATGTTTCAGGTAAAGCTGGGTGGAGTCGAAGCTGAAGGCGAAGAACTCGCGAGCGATGTTCATCTCCAGTTCGTACCGGCGGAGAGGATCGGACGTGGAGCGGGCCAGTTTGCCGAGCGCGTCCATCTGGTCTCTTTTCCGGGCCAGATGGACCTCCCGGGTGCCCAGATATCCGTCCAGCTCCGTGATGAGCTGCCGCGTACCCCGGTCCATATAGACGACTTTGTCGCAGGCCGCCGCCCCGAGGACGACAGCCAGTAAAACTCCTATGCGTCGGAAGACTCGCACGCCGTAAAGGTAAGGATAAAAATCGGATAATTGATTATAAGGCGCGGATGGCCCTCTCCACTTCTTCCTCCCGGCCTTCCGGGATGACCGGTGAAAGGAAGGAAAGCATCTGCAGGACACGGGCTTCCTTTTCCGGAACGCCCCGGGTACGCATGTAGAAAAGGGCTTCTTCGTCCAGTTGCCCGATCGTCGCCCCATGGGAACATTTCACGTCATCGGCATAGATCTCGAGCTGGGGCGTGGTGTCCACATGGGCCTGCCCGGAAAGGAGGATGTTGTGATTCTCCTGATAAGCCTCCGTCTGCTGGGCGTCCGGAGCCACGACGATCCGTCCGTCGAAGGCCACTTTCGAGGTCCCGCCGGCAATTCCGTTGATCAGCTGGTGTGACACGCATCCAGGTGCGCGGTGGTGCATCAGGATGCGGAAACGCACCCGTTCATCCCCGCCGCACAGGTACAGGGCCTTGATCTCGGCTTCCGCCCCTTCCCCGACCAGGTCGATGAACAAATCGGCGTCCCGGGACTCCCCGGGCAGGATGACGAAGGTCAGGGCGAGTTTTTCCCCCGCCTGGACGGTATAATGCGGACGGAGCCCGACGAAAGGATCTCTGTAGTTACCGTAACCCATGGCCTAGAACTGGTCGAATCCCGCTTTCTCGATGGCCTCGATGACCTCACGCCCGCCCGTATGGACGATGCGGCCGGCCTTGAGGACATGCACCACATCCGGCTGGACATACTCGAGAAGCTTCTGGTAATGGGTGATGATGATGGCCGATTTCTCCGGGGAACGGAGGGCATTGACCCCGTCCGCGACAATCTTCAGGGCATCGACGTCCAGGCCGGAGTCCGTCTCGTCCAGGATGGACAGGGTCGGATCCAGCATGGCCATCTGGAAGATCTCGTTGCGTTTCTTTTCGCCGCCGGAGAAGCCCACGTTGACCTCCCGCTTGGCGAATTCCGGCTTCATCTGCACGAAGGCCATCTTCTCCTTCAGGAGTTTCAGGAACTCGGACGTCTTCATCTCCGGGAGGCCGGCGGCCTTGCGACGGGCCTGCACCGCGGCTTTCATGAAGGCGGTGATGGTCACGCCGGGAATCTCCACCGGATACTGGAAACTGAGGAACAGGCCCGCCCAGCTGCGCTCTTCCGGCGCCATGGACAGAAGGTCTTTCCCGTCGTAAAGGACGGTTCCTTCCGTCACTTCGTAGTCCGAGCGGCCGGTAAGGACCGCATTCAGGGTGGATTTTCCCGCTCCGTTCGGACCCATGACGGCATGGATCTCGCCCCGCTTCAGGGAAAGGTCGATCCCTTTCAGGATTTCCCTGTCGCCGATCCGGGCGTGCAGGTTGTGTATTTCAAGCAAATTATCCATTTTTCTTGTATAGTTTCATCCAGGTGACAAGCGACCACAGTCCGTTTACCAGATACAGGCCGCAGACGATGGGCATGAACACATTCCCCACGCTGATATGCAGGATGATCTGGGTGACATTGACGATGAGCCAGGCCACCCAGCAATCCCATTTCTTGAGGGCGCTGAGGAGCTGGGCCGTGAGGATCAGGACCGTCACGCAGCAGTCCAGGTAGGGGGCGGGATTGGCCGGGAAGAACGTCTTCATCACCCAGCCCCACACGACGGCCATGACGAGGATCGACACGACGACAAAACCCCGTTCCGTCCAGGACAGCATGCTTACCTTGAGCTTGTTCGCATCCTCCGAAGAACGTTCCGACTCTTTGGGATGCGTCCATCTCCAGTGGCCCATCATATTGATAGCGAGGGAGATGGGCTGGAGCAGGAGATTCGCGTACAGGTTCCGGCTCCAGAACAGGAAGAACAGGGAGGCCGTGTACAGGTATCCCACCCAGAAGTTGTACTTGGAGTTGCGCCCGGCCAGAAAGACCGTCGTCAATCCCAGCAGCGAGCTGATGAAATCCACCAGCAGCACCGGCTTCCCGCCCAGGGTAAACAGTATGAGGTTCGTCCAATCCATTATCCGACAGAACCTTCGAGGGAAACTTGCAGGAGCTTCTGCGCCTCCACGGCGAATTCCATGGGCAGCCGGGAGAGGACTTCACGGGCGTAGCCGTTGACAATCAGGCCCACCGCCTCTTCGGGACCGATGCCCCGCTGGTTGCAGTAGAAGAGCTGGTCCTCGCTGATCTTGGAGGTCGTGGCCTCGTGTTCGACGATGGCCGTGGGATTGTCTGACTTGATGACCGGGAAGGTATGGGCCCCGCACTTGGAGCCGATCAGGAGGCTGTCGCACTGGGAGTAGTTGCGGGCGTTCTGCGCGCCGGCGTTCATCCGCACGAGGCCGCGGTAGCTGTTCTGGCTGCGGCCGGCGGAAATGCCCTTGGAGACGATCCGGCTCTTGGTGTTCCGGCCGATATGGACCATCTTCGTCCCCGTATCGGCCTGCTGGAGGTTGTTCGTGACCGCGACGGAGTAGAATTCGGAGGCGGAATTGTCGCCTTTCAGGATGGTGGAAGGGTACTTCCACGTGATGGCGGAACCCGTTTCCACCTGCGTCCAGCTCAGATGCGCCCCGCTCCCCTTGCAGATGCCGCGCTTGGTCACGAGGTTCAGGATGCCGCCCTTGCCGTCGGCATCGCCGGGGTACCAGTTCTGGACGGTGGAGTACTTGACATCGGCATCCTTCTCCACGATGATTTCCACGACGGCGGCATGGAGCTGCTGCTCGTCGCGCATCGGGGCGGTACAGCCTTCCATGTAGCTCACGTAAGAACCTTCGTCGGCCACGATGAGCGTGCGCTCGAACTGGCCGGTACCGCGGGCGTTGATCCGGAAATAGCTGGAAAGGTCCATGGGGCAGCGCACCCCCTTGGGAATGTAACAGAATGATCCGTCGGAGAATACGGCGCTGTTCAAGGCGGCGAAATAGTTGTCGCCGGCAGGGACCACGGTGGCGAGATACTTCCGCACCAGGTCCGGATGCTCCTTCACCGCCTCGGAGAACGAGCAGAAGATGATGCCCTTTTCGGCCAGGGTTTTCCGGAAGGTGGTCGTAACGGATACGGAGTCAAACACCGCATCCACGGCCACGACTCCAGCGAGAACATCGCGTTCCTTCAGGGGGATACCCAGCTTTTCGAAGGTCTCGGCCAGCTTCGGGTCGATTTCCTTGGGCCGGTCCTTGTCCTTCTTGGGAGCGGCGTAGTAGATGATGTCCTGGAAATCGATCCGGGGCATGTCCAGATGGGCCCAGTCCGGCATGGGCATCGCCTGCCACTTGCGGAAGGCGTCCAGCCGGAAATCCAGCATCCACTCCGGCTCCTCCTTGAGCCGGGAAATGGTCCGGATGATGTCCTCGTCAAGCCCCTTGGGCACGAACTCCTGCTCCACATCCGTCACGAACCCCTCCTTGTACTCTCCGCTGGTGAATTCCTGTATGATCTTGTTTTCGTCGCTTCGGTCCATAGAGTACAAAGATACGGCATCTTTTCGGGATTTCAACCAAAAAGCGCTATCTTTACGGGTGGAATACGTAATCACATGCACGGCCGACTCTTCCATAACCTTCTGTTTGTTTTCATCTTGATTCTCAGCTTCCCTTCCTGCAAGGACACGAATAGGGAATTAGAGGAAATCCGCCAGCAGCTGGCCGCACACGAGCAGGAGATCCTGGCATTGAAAGCAGCCGTGGAGCGGATCAACCAGGACATTTCCTCCCTACAATCCGTCCTGCGCGAGATGCAGGCAGGGAATTATGTCTCTTCCGCTACGGAAAGCGTCCGCGACGAAACCGTCATCGGTTATACCCTTTCCTTCAGCGACGGGCGCGGTGTATTCCTGAGAACCGATGCCCAACTGGACAGTCCCGCTCCGGCCATCAGCATCCGGAAGGACGGCGACGGACTGTTCTACTGGACACTCAACGGAGAGTGGCTTCGGAACACGAAGGGCGAAAAGCTTCCTGCATCGGCAGAACAAAGTGCCACACCCCTCCTGAGAGCGGAAGACGGGTATTGGTCCGTTTCCGTCGACCAGGGCGCCACCTGGTCGGGAGTCGCGGCATCAACCAACGGCATCTCTTTCCAGCATGTCGACACGTCCCATCCCGACTATGTCCTGATTACCCTTTCGGACGGAACCGTGCTCCAGCTCCCCACCTGGTCGGCCTTCGTCTCTTTGCGGAACCGAGTGAACCAGCTCAACACCAACCTTTCCTCCCTGCAAACCATCGTCGCAGCCCTCCAGAACAACGATTATCTCCTATCCGTCAGTCCTTTCACAGAAAATGGCGAGCAGGTGGGATGGCTCTTCATCTTTTCCCAAAGCGGGGCCGTCCTTGTCTATGGCGGAACGTCCGGACAGGATGGCGTCACGCCCCGTTTCAAGATTGAAGAAGGGTATTGGTGGATCTCGTATGATGACGGGGGAACATGGACCCGGATGGACAAGGCGAACGGCGAGGATGGCGACAGTTTTATCAGTGACATCGATTTTTCCGATACGACGTTCGTGACCTTGATCCTTTCGGACGGTGCGTCCCTATCCATTCCCCGCTTCCGTCCTTCTGACCTCGTCCTGGACCTTCCGGCCGAGAACACGCCTATCCAGGCTGGGGAAACCCTGCCCATCCGGTATTCCATCTCCGGATCCGATCCCGGGAAGGCTGTCGTAACGGCCGCTTCGGACGGGCATTTCCTGACTCGGGTGGAGCGGACTTCCGACACAGAAGGGACGCTCTTCGTCAGTGCTCCCAACCCCTATATCGACGGTTATGTCATCCTGATGCTTGATGATGGCAACGGATATTCCACAATGCGGGTCATCCACTTCTGCCAACGCTCCCTCGCCTTTTCCGAAGGCGTCCTGTTCCAGGTCGATGAAAACGGTGGCTCCATTACGATTCCCTGGAGCGGCAACTACTCCTTCTCGGCGAGTAGCGAGACATCTTGGATCCATCCCGTCCGGACCCGGACCGAGTTGAGTGGCGAAATCGTCCTCGCCGTGGATCCCAATCCTACAGGAGAGTCCCGGACCGGAATTGTCCGTCTCCACCCGGATGACAACCCCGGTTATACGGCCATGGAACTGGCCGTTCGGGAGGCGAGCGCGACCGTCCAGCCCTCTGAATCGCAGGCGATGACCCTCACAGTCCGACCTTCCTTTACCAATGGTTTTACCATCGTTCTTCCCTTCCGGGGAAATGTCCACGGCTCCGTCAACTGGGGCGATGGACAGGTCGATTCGTACGACGGCGACTTGGGAGATGATTGGGTTCAGCACACATATTCCGTTTCCGAACCTTTGGATTTCGTCGTTTCCGTCTCAGGGACGGCAGAACGGATGAATGCTGCCGAGATCCCGCAGAAAGCCGGCATCATCTCCGTGGAGCACTGGGGCAATCTCGGCGTCCAATCCGTAGACCATGCCTTCTTCCAACTCTCCAGCCTCCGGTCGGTATGTGCCGATACCGAAGGTTTCTTTTCGCTCGTCACCGATTGCACGGGTATTTTTGAAGGGTGTGTGGGCCTCACGGAACTGCCCGGCGGTCTGTTCGGGAGCGGTGCGGGCATCCGGACTTTCGAATTCGCATTCAACGGCTGCAGCGGACTCTCTTCCCTATCCGCGGAACTGCTGGCCGGATGCGGGAATGCCACCGACTTCTCGTGCATGTTCCAGGGCTGCAGCGCTCTGAAAACGGTTCCCGCTGACCTTTTCGCCCCGTGCCCCCGTGCACGGCGCTTCTTCCAAACCTTTTGCTTATCCGGTCTTACTGAAGTGCCGGAAGGCCTTTTCGCCTCCAGCCCGGACATCGAGGACTTTGAAGCGACCTTCCGCGAATGTACTGCTCTGACAGCACTCCCTGCCTGCCTGTTCGACTACAACCGGAAAGTCCAGAACTTCGCCCTTACCTTCTGGGGCTGTTGGAATCTCCACGGCGAGTCCCCCTATTCTCTTGTAGATAGCCAGAAGGTTCATCTGTACGAGCGCATAGGCCATCCGGATTGGTTTGTCACTCCCAACCGACATGAAGGATGTTTCAACATGGAAGGGTTGGAGGATATCGAGGCTATACGCGAGGCGGGGTGGTGGTAGAGCATCCCCAGGGGAGGATAGTCGTGCCGCTCCCTGTACGCGTCGAATACAACTCACTAAAGCTCTGCAACTTACGCATTTGTACCCGGACAATTCGTACCGGGTATATTTCACTAACAGTCTGATTGCCAGGCGCTTCCATTTTACGGCTTTTGTGTCGGCTGTGGGCTTACCCGGGCGGGTGAAAAGGAGCAGAGCGAAATGAACCTAAATGAACAATCATGTTTTTTGTCGTATCCTTTATCTTTGATATGAAAGACACTAACTACATTCTTATGGATCATTTGACCATTGTCAAAGACATTGTAGCGCTAATCTGCGCCATTTTTGTAGGGGCTTTTGCGCTATTCCAGTATTATAAAACAGTTAAACTGAAGGCCGCCTCTCATCTGAATGACATTGTGACCGCGATGCGAGACGATAAAGAAAATCGTAACTTCATTCAGTTGGTCGAATATGGCAACTTCACCTTTGATAATCATTTCCTAGGATCTCCTTGCAAGCATCAAGCAGATAAAACCTTGGAGTATTTGTCGTACATCTGCGACCTGAATGAAGGACATTTTATCGGCGAAAAAGACTTTGCGTTTGTAAAATATGAAATCGACCACCTGCTGACCTATGAAGAGGTCGTTCGATATCTAAAGTTTCTCTATCACTTTTCTTGAAATGTCATCAAAGAGCAACCTGGGCCAAATCCTATCGCCAATGTGACGTTTAAGCAACTCCTTAATTATGCCTACCTGAATCATCTGATTAACGAGTCTATTTTCACATGTTAATCCGCTGGTATACCGCAGAGGAAACGAACTATTTCATTAAACTCTACATAGTACATAATAGCAACCATAACGCTATATGAGACATGGGAAGCCAACACACAGGTTCCTCTAGCATCGAAGGGAGCGCTCTCTGATCTTTTATCAGATTAATCTCATCCCCAAACACAACCTATTCCGATCCTTAATATTTCCGAAAAATCAAACAAATACGTATTGAGTATGAAACCCAACACATTGTCGTTATTAATCTTGGTTTTTTTATTCTCTCCTCAAGTATTTCTGGCACAGAATATAAAATCCCTATCCTTAGCTAACATTAAAACAGAAGATGGGCAATACGGAGTTATCGACAAAAGCGGCAAGCCCTACTTTCATTTCATCCAGAGCCCCCTAGGCCATTTTTCGGATGGAGGATTGGCCCCTATTGTAGTCGATGAAAGGTTAGGCTTTCTTAACCTTACTGGCAAAATAGTCACTTCATATCCAGACCTTTCTATTGTTGGCATTAGTGAAATTGAAGGAATGATACATGTTGAAAAAAATGGAAAAATAGGATTCGTTGACCAATCCGGAAAGTTAGTTATACCGTGCATTTATGAAGACGTTACAGAATTTGACGATGGAATAGCTCAAGTAAAAAAAGAAGGGAAATGGGGGTTCGTTGACAAATCTGGGAAAGTAATTGTACCCTGTGTTTATGATGATACCCGAGATTATTACAAAGGAGTGGCAAGAGTAAAAATAGGTAGGAAGTGGGGATTTGTTGACAAATCTGGAAAGTTAATAGTACAATGCATTTTTGATGATGTTAGTGGTTTCTTCTACGATGAAATAGCAGAAGTAAGAAAGGACGGGAAAAAGGGCTTTGTCGACAAATCAGGGACTTTGGTCGTTCCTTGCATTTACGATGACACCTGGCCTGCTGAAAAAGGGATGGCAAGAGTTAAAAAAAATGGGAAGTGGGGCGTCGTTCACAAATCCGGGGAAATGATTGTGCCATGCGATTACGATAACATTTGGCCCTTTTCAGGAGAAATGGCACGAGTAAATAAAGATGGAAAGTGTGGGTTCATTAACGAATCTGGAAAATTGTTTATTCCGTGTATATATGACGATGCTAGAGATTCCTCCCATGGGATGATACAGGTAAAAAAGGACGGGAAATGGGGACTCGCAGACAAATCCGGAAAATTGGTAATACCGTGTCTTTATGATGAAATTCATGGCTACTCTGAAGGAAAATCTCCAGTAAGAAAGGACGGGAGGTGGGGCTATATCGACATCTCCGGTAATATAGTTATACCTTTCACTTACGGTAACGCTTGGCCATTTTCAGAAGGGATGGCACGCGTACAAAAGGAGGGGAGATGGGGTCTAATTGACAAATCCGGAGATTTGGTTGTGCCATGTACTTACGATGAAATCTGTTTATTCACTTTTAATGAAGGAATGGCGCAAGTAAAAAAAGACGGGAAGTGGGGGGTCATTGACAAATCAGGAAGACTAGTCATGCCGTGTATTTATGATCATATCTATGACTATCACGACGGGATGGCACAGGTAGTAAAGGACGATAAATGGGGGTTTGTTGATAAGACTGGGAATCTGGTTATTCCTTGTATCTATGACGGCGTGTCTGATTTTTACAGCATTGAGGTCACTGATTCCACATTAAACCCTATCACATCGAATAATGCGAAACCTTCTCAAAAATCTTCCGGAGATATCGTTATGGGAGATAAAAGCGACACTCCTGTAGAAAACCCCAAAGAGCATGACCTGGAAGCGCTTTCTTTCATGAGTGTCGCCGTAAAGCCCTCTTTTCAGGGTGGTGACACGAATGCTTTCATGCAATGGGTCAGACAAAACCTCGTTTATCCGGAAAGCGCCAAAACACAAGGCATCGAAGGAAGAGTAAACGTCGAATTCGTTATCAAAGAAGATGGTTCGCTCGTTAATCCTAAAATCGTTCGTGGTCTCCACCCGGCTTTGGACCAAGAAGCCCTTCGTGTACTCCGCTTGTCCCCCAAATGGAAACCGGGTCAAAATGATGGGAAACCCGTTTCTGTTCGTATGTCCCTTCCAATTGTTTTCCAAAATCGTTGATTCGCTAATATAGCCATATCACATCAGAAGGAAAAAGAAAGTAAAACTATCTGAATTCTTATAAACATTTTTGTAGTATGACCGAAAACGAACGCCAAGACGAAACCCTTCACAAAGCCATCTCTGACGGTCTGAAGAAAGGCGGGGAATGGGCCCGTGAAAACGTCGTTCCGAAAGCGAAAAGACTCGCAAAACTCGTTGAAAACGAGGCGAAATGGATTGGTAATAAATCCAAAGAATCTGCAGAAAAATTTAAACAGTCAGAGACATTTGCCCGGATAAAAGACTCTGCAGAAAAGATCAAGCAGTCTGATACCGTCAACAAAGCAAAAGAAACGCTCTCCCAACATGGGAAAAGCAAAAAGCTTTGGTGGTATATCGGCGGAGCTCTAGCCGTATTGTTCCTTGGAATCATTTTGTTTGGCGGGGATGACTATTCCAATGATTATCCAGTATCGTCTTCTAAACAGGCCGATTATAGCTGGTTATATGGGACATGGGAAGCTAACTTAGGCGGGATTCGGGACGAAATAACCATTACGGAGTATTCTATTACACAGGCCAATATCTACAGTTATGATACGGGTTCCTATAGAATCGAAGGAAACTCTCTAAAAGCCAAGTATTCAAATGATCCGAGCGGGATTGTAACCTCTTATCAGATTAATCCTTCTGCACACACAATCAGTTCTGAAGGATATTATTATCAAAAAATACAATAATTAGCCTAATCTTTATTCTTGATCGTTTTTGTCCTATCATGAAAAATAATCTTTTCTTTTCTCTCTTTATCGTAATCCTTTCAATTCTACCTTCCTGCGGCAACCTCGGCGGCAGTAAACTGGGCCAATATGACTGGTTGGAAGGCACCTGGAAATCGAAAGATGATGATTGGGGCATCGTCATCATTGAGAAAAACCGATACAAATGTGCTTGTTGGGCATGGGATAATAGCCCGGATGACATTAAATCGGCCAAATGGATTCCAATCGACATTCAAGAGCGAGTCATCGACGTGTGGGAGAACTCCTATCTTACATTAAGTGGGGAGGCTCCAAACATCGTTATTTCCCCTGAAAAAAAAGAACTTGAATTTGTGACCGGGGAGTATTCGTCAACAAAACTTTACAAAGAAGGTGGCCTTCCGACGAAAAAAGAGGAAACCAGAAAAACAAAATCAGGGTCTTCGGGCAGCGGTGTTTTGAAGGATGTCAAGTCTGCCATCAACAATGATGGTATTGTCCTTTTTGAAACCGATTATGCCTATGCAGGGAATCGTCGTTACTGGGCCTTGTTCCCCTTCCCTTATTCTGAAGATGGCGACACCGGTAAAATCTACGATTTTTCATACGACACAGATTCCAACTACTTGACTTTAGTACACTCGGGGGATTATGAAATTCATCTGAATTACCTGAGAATCTTTAACTTAAAAGGCCATTTAGGCAGATACTCTGACGATTCCTCCCCCAATGACAGGATCTACACGTTGGACTCCGACCAAAGCAAACTCTGCCTGCAAGGAAGGTTCATCTCCACTGATGAGCAGACCACCATCCGGCAGACACATAACACCACTGTCATGAGTGGGGCAAAAGAAATCCTAAGCAGGTCTCGCCTCAATCAACACGCCGTGCAATAGATCCAGACTTATCTTTGCATAAGTCAAAGAACGGTTTTAACTTTGCCATGTGAAAGTACCTTGCCTTATTCTGACACTTATCGCTTGCTATATTACAGCCGCTTGCACCCGCACTCCCTCTCCGGAGCCATTCTTGACGCCGGTATTCGAGCAGGTGTCGATAGATGAAAGCGTGCCTGGGGAGGTAAAAGTGTCCTGCCGGATGAGTTCGATGCGGCAGGTTACAGAATGTGGAGCGACCGTTTCGACCTCGGAGGTGCAACCAGAGGAAGAATGGGAGACCGTGTCTGGAATCTTGGAAGGGAACGACTCTTTTACAGTGACATTGCAAGACCTTCAGCCCGGAGCCACCTATACCTACCGGCTGTTCATCGGCAACGGACGGACACGGACCACATCGGCCCGGAACTATTACACAGTACCTGAATAAATGGAGAATAAAACCATACCCGAACTCCAGAGCCTGCTGGACGCGGTAGAGAAGAAATACGGACGCCCCATAGTGGCCCATAATGATTTCAACACCCTCTCGGTGGTGCTGGACCATGAATGCCACGAAATCCTTTCTTCTTCCACACTCAAGCGGCTCTGGGGGTACGTATCCTTAAGGACGACACCCCGGAAATCCACCCTGGACATCCTGTCCAAATATGCCGGTTACAAGGACTTCGACGATTTCCGGAATGCCCGTCTCGGAAGACTGGATGACACCTCCGGCTATCTTGCTTCGACCTATTTGTCGGCAGACATGATTCCGGAGAACGGTTCCCTGCGTATCGGGTGGGAGCCTAACCGGTTACTGCGGATCCGACGGACCGGGATCAATCGATTTGAAGTTATTGAAAGCCACAACTCCAAACTGAAAGTCGGTGACCAGTTCGAAACATCCTGCTTCTTCAAGGGCCTGCCACTGATTCTGCCAACAGTTTACCGGAACGGGGAAAAGCTTCCGTCTTATATCGCCGGAAAGGATAAAGGATTGAACCTACTTCAGGCCGAATCCTAAAGCGCCTTCTCGAACAGGTCGGTCGCTTGCTGGAAAATCAGATCCAAATCCTCTTTCTCCTGCTTTGGAGGGGAAGATTTTTTCGGCCGTGATTGAGTCGCCTCCGTAGCCGGTGCTGACTGAATGAATACGGTATCCCGAGATGGTACTGTGACCGGAGCCTCAGGAAGATGACGTGGCCATAACAGGAAGGCCGATGCAGCTAAAGACAAGACTGCCAGCACTACGGCCCACCAAGGAAAACGAGGTCCTGAAAGCAGTGCTTCCTTGACCTTCTGCACCGAACGATAACGCTTCTCCGGGTCCATCTGTAGGCACTTACGGATAACGCGCCGAGGTCTCCCTCCCATATCTTCCAATACCCGGCCCAGTGAGTAGATCTCGCTCCGTACATCGCCGGAATGTCCTTCCAGCACTTCCGGAGCGACGAATCGGCGTGTTCCGGCAGGGGCCTTCAGAAGGCTGGAATCAGAACGGTCGGCCAGGCCGAAGTCAATCAGTTTAAGGTCGTTTCCATCATGCGTAACCATGATGTTGGTAGGTTTCAAGTCACGGTGCAGAACCTGTCGGTGATGAAGGTATGTGAGCGCATCGCATAACTCTGAAGCTAGTTTTCGGAAGACGCCAGGATCGGGTCGTCCTTGCCTTAAAAAGGCCTCGAGGGTAACACCATCGACCCATTCCATTTCGATGCTGGGTCCCAGTTCCGGCAAATCCATATAGGCCAGGGTCGCGCAAATATTCGGATGGGAAAGGGAATAACCGATCTCGAACTCTTTCCGCAGCATGGTCACATGCAAAAGACTGTCGCGCCACTGAGGTTTTAAGCATTTGTAGGCACGGAAACGACCTGCTCGCTCTCCCCGATACAAGTCGAAGAATCCCTCCGCGGAAGTATGGAAAAGCGTAAAGGTCCCAGGGTCTGGCTGACCATAACCAGCGACCGGTCCGAAGAAGCCAGAGATATTGTCATCCATCTTTCAAAGATAGCTTGATTTTCGTAAATTTGCAATGATGAAACGGTTTCTGCACGTCGTCCTGACTTGGATTTTACTCCTGACAGCACAGGGTTTTACCCGTGCGGGAATTATCTGTCCGAATGGTATCATCCCCTGGGACGAGTTGCTGGATCAATACGAATCCATCTGCCTCCAGTGTCTGGATCTGCGAAGCCGTCAAGATGCCGGACAGCCTATTTCAACCCGGCAGTTGCAAGGTCTTCTACATGAGCTTGAACAGCTCAGGGAGCAACTCCGGGAAGCAACGGACAAAATGCCAGCGGCAGCCCGTTACCGTTTCGAAGCTATCCGTCGCATGTACGCTTCCGGGAAACGCCAGGACACCCATCCGCCGAAGATTGACTTCAAACTCGTTCCGGTGAACACGGTGGCACTTCGTGCTCCTTATATTCCTTTTTCCCCTGACCGCAGACCAACTCCGACTCCCCCTCCAGTCATACAACCGGGATGGGTCTTATCTGCCTCTGCCATTGTTCTTCCAGAGCCGGCATGGGGCCTTAGGATTTCCCGATTGGGGCGAAGATGGGGCGGATATGCGGCTTTTCACAGCAATTTCAGTTGTCGTCAAACTGCCTATGACGCCCTTTCGGACGGATTTTCCGAAAATACAAGAATCTGGACTTCCGGCGCTTCTGCTACAGACTGCGTTTTCATCACAACCGGTCCTTCCCTCCGCCTGAGCAAGCAATGGGTTCTTTCCGCCGGCTTGGGCTATGGCCAAAGAAAGCTCTGTTGGGAAGACTCCGAAGGGAATTGGATGCGAATCACCGACGCCTCTCCAAGCGGCCTCTGTACCGAACTGGGCGTCACTTTCCTCTGGAGAAAAATTTCTTTCTCAACGAGTTGGATTTCCCTCCCCTTTTCTTATCACGCGCTATCTTTGTCTGCAGGATATTGTTTTTAGCATTGCTTGCTTGCAGATCACGAAAGTATTCTTAACTTTGCACCAACAACATAATTGTTGGACTTTTGAGAGAGAATCGGGCATTCTTCGGAATGCCCTTTTTCAATCTAGCCGAAAAGAAGTCACCACCAAAAGGTCTCTTTACACCCTCTCTCTCTCAAATCCATACAATTATGAAGGAGACTCGATTCGTGGTCAAACTTCACGAGGTGAAGATTTGGCATGTGAGGCTTCGCTATCTTTCCGTTCGGTTAGAACGGAAGGAGACGAAACCGAAGCGGCTCCCAAAACGCCGTAAAACCTGATCGTTTTGCTTCAATCCTTTTCGGTTTTTGAGACCCGTCTGTTTTGGGCAGGCGGGTTTCTCATCGTTATGCCAAGTCGATGAGATCCGCCAGGACGATGGCGGCCATCGCCTCTACGATGACGGGCGTACGGAGGGCGAAGCAGGTGTCGTGACGGCCGGGGACCTGGAAATCAGTCATTTCCTGCGCGGCAAAGTCATAGGTACGCTGGGTTTTGGCAATGCTGGAAGTGGGTTTGAAGGCGACGCGGAAAACCAGCGGATTGCCGTTGGTGATGCCGCCGTTCACGCCGCCGGCGTGATTCGTGACCGGCGTGACGATGCCTTCATGTCCGTCGATACCGTCGGCCGTGAAGCAGTCATTGTGTTCGGAACCCTTCATCCGCGCGGCGGCGAAACCGTCGCCGAATTCCACGCCCCGCACGCCCGGAATGGCGAAAAGGGCATGGGAGAGCACCGATTCCACGCTGTCCCAAAAGGGCTCGCCCAGGCCGGCCGGAATACCGTCCACCAGGCATTCCACGACCCCGCCCAGGGAATCGCCTTCCTTTTGCGCCTGCGCGAGGGCGGCGTCCCACTTCGAGGGATCGGCGATGCCGCCGATTTCCGTCAGGCGCGCCTCGCAGCGGAACTGCACGTGACCGTGGGTTTCTTCGGAAACGGTTTCGGTCAGGATTATCTTGGCAACGACACCGGCCGCGACGATGGGGAGCGTGAGCCGGCCGGAGAAATGGCCGCCGCCCCGCGGATCCTGGAAGCCGCCGTACTTCACGTTCGCCGTAAAGTCCGCATGGCCCGGACGCGGGATGTCCTTCAGCTTTGCATAATCACCGCTGCGCGTATTCGTATTGCGGAAAACGATCGTCAGCGGAGCCCCCGTCGTACAGCCCTCGTACACGCCGCTGAGGATGTGCGGCTCATCGGCCTCGATGCGGGGAGTCGTGCCTTTCGCACCGCTCCGGCGCCGGTTGATATCCTTCGCGAAGTCCTTCTCACTCAGTTCGATACCCGGCTCCACGCCATCCAGCGTGACGCCGATTTCCTCTCCGTGCGACTCGCCGAAGATGCTTACCCTGAAAACCCGTCCGAATGTATTCATAACTTGTCAAACATATCCAAAAATTCCGGGAACGACTTCGCCACGCAGGCGGTGTCGTCGATCTCCACAGGGCCGTCCGCGCCCAGCGAAGCCACCTTGAGGGCCATCACCATCCGGTGATCACCATGGGAGGTGAAGGAACCGCCTTTCAGCAGGTTTCCGGTGAGGATGCGCTGGGGAAGGCCCATACCTTCGATGGTCATCTCATCCTCATCGACCTGGACCGGCACGCCCATCTGCGTGAGCATGTCCACGATGGCGGCGGCCCGGTCGGTCTCCTTGTGGCGGAGGCGCTCCACGCCGCGGATGCGGCTCGTTCCCGGACAAAAGGCAGCCAGGACGGCGACAATCGGGAAGAGGTCCGGGCAATTGTTCAGGTCCGTCTCGAAGGCGCACAGCGGCGCACGGGCCACGTGGATGGACCCCGTCGTGGGCGTGTCGCCCTCCAGCTGGGACATGCTTGCCCCGGCGTCCATGAGGATGTCCATGATGGAAATATCGGCCTGGAGGGACTGGGTATCAAGCCCTTCCACCTCCACATCGCCGAAGATGGCGCCGGCCACGAGGAAGTTCGCGGCACCGGACCAGTCGCCCTCGATGCGGAAATCGGCGGCGCGGTAGTGCTGGCCGCCCCGCATCTTGAAGGTAACCCCGGTACAGAGCGTCCAATCCTGCGTCTGCAGGAAATCCTCGCCCCCTTCCATCTCGGAGCCGATTTCGATGCCGAACTTCTTGAGCACGTCCACGGTGATGAACATGTACGGAATGCTCCGCGGATCGTGGACATACACCGTGGAACGGCTTCCGGCAAGCGGCAGCGCCGCCAGCAGGCCGGAGATCAGCTGGGAGCCTTCCCGGCCGGAAACGTCGGCCCGGCCCGGCACCAGAGGGCCTTTCACCGTGAGGGGGATGAAGCAGTCGTTCTTGCGGGCCTCGGCCGGCGCAGGACCTTCGGGAAGGAGCCGCACCCCGAACGACGCCATGATGTCATGCGCACCGGCGAGGGGACGCTTGAGGAGCGTCTTTTCGCCCGTCACGAGGACGGGGCCGTCGGCAACGACCGAGAGGACAGGGATGAGCATCCGCGTGAGGAAGCCGGATTCACCCACATGTATATCGCTGATGGACAAGCACTTTTCAAAGGCGCCGATGCCGGTGATTTCGAGGGTGGAGCCCTCCGTCTTGATGCGGGCGCCAAGTTTCCGCGCTGCCGCCAGGGCCGCCTCGTTGTCCCCGCAGGGCGAATAGCCGGACAGGTGCGAAGTGCCCTGCGCGAGGGCCGCGGCGATGATGGCGCGCTGCGCAAAGCTCTTGGAGGCCGGCATCTGAAGGGGCCGGGGGTCCTCGTCCTCATTTTCGGCCCCATTTGAGGACGAACGGCCGTTTTCCTTCGTTTCATCCTCAAAATCAACCGGATATGAGGATGAATCGATGAATCGGAAATCCTTGTAAACGGCCTGGCGCATCTCGGCGGTGGTCCATTGACCCGGCGCCGTCGCTTCCTCGGCCGTCAGGCAGGCGTAGGTGAACGGGGCGCCCAGCCGTAAGGCTTCCAGGCGGGATTCCCGGCCTTCCGGACCCATGCAGAAGGCCGCGAGCGTGCCCGGATCGGCCTCCCGGTAAAGGGCAAGGACGCGGGCGGCATCGGCCTCATCGACAGCTGTGGTCACGATTTTCACCACCTCGCCCCCGAAGCGGCGGCCCTTCTCCAGCAGGGAAAGGAGCGTGGCTTCCGGCGGTGTGCCGGTGAAGTCGTGGAACGACCGGATGAGGATGGAACCGTGCTCCTGGCAGGCCTGGCGGATCTTGCGGCCCATCATGGGCGGCGCCTCCATTTCCAGGTCCACGTATTTGGCTCCGGCCTCGATGGCCTTCATGAGCTGATTCTCAGCGAGTTCTTCGGCAGCGTTCCGCCCATGGCGCGGCGCGGAAAGGTACATTCCCTGCTCCGAGAGCGCCTTTCCGGCATCGGCCAGCAGGCTGGCTTCCCCCTGCACCCGGTCCGCGAGCGTCGCAATCCGGCACGTCGCGATCAGCGGCACGTCGGATTCCGAGAACAGTTCCTCGATCTCCTCCCCGTCCAGGTCGCACAGATCCAGCCGGATCTCCGCCATTTCCACCTCACCGCTCTCGAGAATGTCCAGGATCTCGTCCAGCGTCTTGTTCTGTATGGAAGTACAAATCATATTTTCAACATTTTAATCGCCTCATCGACCGTCAGGTCGCGGATAACGACCGAGCCGATGCGTTCGGGGAGAACAAAATGCACCAGGCCGCCCTCCGCTTTCTTGTCCTTGTCCATGGCTGCGGCGAGCGTCTCCAGCGGGTAGGGGCACGCAACCGGCAGACCGACCGCCGTAAAGTCCTGCGTCAGACGCACTTCCATGCCGGTCGAAAGGCCCATCGCATCGGAAAGCCGCGCCGCGAGGATCATGCCCATCGCCACGGCCTCGCCGTGGGTGATGTCGTCCCTGTTTTGCCGGGCCTCGTGCTCGATGGCATGGGCAAAGGTATGGCCCAGATTCAGCTTGCGGCGCTCACCCCGCTCGAAGGGGTCGCGCGAAACGACGCCCGCTTTCACGGCTGCCGCGGCAAACACCAGGTCCTGGAGTCCTTCGCCGGACCCGGACAGGCAACGCACGGCCTTGTCGTAGTTATCGTCCTCGTTCTCAATGAGAAAGGTCTTAAGCATCTCCGCCGCTCCGGACAGGAAATCCCGGTGCGGAAGGGAGTGGAGCACCTCGGCACAGATGAAGGTGAACACCGGCTGGACAATGACGCCCAGCATGTTCTTGTAGTCATCGAAATTGACGCCGGTCTTTCCGCCGATGGCGGCGTCCACCTGCGCCAGCAGCGTCGTGGGAAGGTTCGCGTACCGGACGCCGCGCTTGTAGATGCTCGCGGCGAATCCCGCCAGGTCCGTCGTGATCCCGCCGCCGATGGCCAGTACCAGCGCCTTCCGGGACGCTCCGGCCTCCATCAGCGAACGGCACAGCAGCAGCACCGTCTCCATCGACTTTTCCTCCTCGGACGCGTCGATGGCGATGCTTCCTTTGATCCCCGACAGCGCCGAAACGACCTCCGACGCCACCCAGGAAGCGTTTTCGTCATAGACGACAAACACTTCCGGCTCGTTTCCGAGCCACGCGGCGATCTCCGCAAGACGCTCCAGGCCCACGACCCGGCCGGCCGCCTTGCCATCGATTGTGACGGTAATCTCCTTTCCCATAACTCACAAAGATACTCCAATTATTTTGCAATTTTGAGTTTTTGCGGTAAATTTGCATTCCGTCTCCCACGAGACCGCTTGCCCGGATGGCGGAATTGGTAGACGCGCTGGACTCAAAATCCAGTGTCCCTTAAAGACGTGCGGGTTCGAGCCCCGCTCTGGGCACGAGAAAAGGCAAGACCGCAAAGTCTTGCCTTTTCTCGTACCTTGACGGGCACTTTATTTCCGCTCCATGGAGAGGACGGCGGACTCGAAATCGGGGTCTTTCAGGTCCTTGGCGGAAGGCAGTTCTTTCAGGGTCAAGGCCGTATCGGTCAGGATCAGAATCTCGTAGGATTCGGGATCCTGAAGTTCTTTCACGAGATCCTTCTTGATGGGATTGGCGATGATCGCTCGGAGGATGCCGGGCATTCCGTCCGCCCGCAGCTCGGCCTTGGGTTTGGGTTTCCGGGCCGGGACCAGCGTCAGGACGTCCCCTTCGCGGGTCCATGTGCCGACAATGGTCACCAGTACCTGGAAAGGCGGGACATCGGGAATTCCCATGTCCACGGTCGTGTCCATAAAGAGATTATACGTATTGCCTGTGAAGGTGTATGTATAATCCGCCGTCATGGACATGACGTCGTCCCCTTCCGTGGAAGTTTCGAAAAGGGATCCTGTCCATCGGCCTTCAAGACTCTGCGAGAAGGCAAGGGTGCCGGTCAGAAAGACGATGGCGAAGAGGGTCAATATCCTTTTCATGGCACGTAATTCTTTTTGAATCGTTTTCGCAAATATACGCTTTTTCAAAGAAAATGCCGATATTTGTGAAAATGACCATCCGATGAAAAGAATCCTTCTTGCCGCGGCCCTCTTGATCTCCGCCCTTCCCGCTCTCGCCCAGAACAGTTTCGTCCATGACCAGTCCGACGGCTATGTTTGGCCCACGGACCCGGAAGTCCTTGCCAAGCTGGACCAGTGGCAGGACCTGAAATTCGGCGTCCTGATGCACTGGGGCCTGTACAGCGTCCCCGGCATCGTGGAATCCTGGAACATCTGCAACGAGGACTGGATCGTCCGTCCGGAAGGCTCCACCTACGAAGGCTACAAGCAGTGGTACTGGGGCCTCTCCAAGGTTTTCAACCCGGTGGACTTCAATCCGGAGCAGTGGGCCGATGTCTTCGCGGACGCCGGCATGAAGTACATGATCTTCACGACGAAGCATCACGACGGATTCTGCATGTTCGACTCCGAATACACGGACTTCTCCGTCGCCAAGGCCGGTCCTTTCGCATCCAATCCCAAGAAGGACATCGCCAAGTATGTCTTCGACGCCTTCCGCCCGAAGGGCTTCATGATCGGCGCCTACTTCTCCAAGCCCGACTGGCACTGCGAATGGTTCTGGAACCCGTACTACGCCACCCCGCGCCGGGGCATCAACTACAAGGTGGACATGCACCCGGACTGGTATGAGAACTACGTGACCTTCACGAAGAACCAGCTCACGGAACTCACCGGCGGCCGCTACGGGAAACTGGACATCCTCTGGCTGGACGGCGGCTGGATCACCGGCGACCAGGTGGGCCTGAACGAGGTTCTGCCCGAGGCCCGGAAGGTAAGCCCCGGCCTCATCAGTGTGGACCGCACCATCCAGGGCCCCAACGAGAATTACCAGACGCCGGAGCAGTCTGTCCCGAAGACGCAGCTGAAGCACCCCTGGGAGTCCTGCATGACCCTCGGCTCCGCCTGGGGATGGACCCCGAACCCGGGCTTCAAGACCGCCCGGAGAGTCATCGGCACGCTGGCTGAGATCACCGCGAAGGGCGGCTGCCTGGCCCTTGGCGTCGGCCCTACCCCGGAAGGTCTCATCGAAGACAAGGCCATCGTCATCCTGCAGGAGATCGGCGCCTGGTTGCGCCGCTGCGGCGAGGCTATCTACAGCACCCGCATCACGGACAACTACAACTGCGGAAACATCTGGTTCAACGCCTCCAAGGACGGAAAGACGCTCTACGCCATCTATGCCCTTCCCGACGGCGAGAGCCTCCCCGCCACCCTGGAATGGACCGGCAATCTCCCGAAGGGAAAAGTGACCGTCCTCAACAACGGCAAAAAAGTAAAAGCCGTGGTCAAGGACGGGAAAGTGACCATCAAACTCCCGAAGGGCCTTGCCGATGAACCTATCGCGCTGAAGTTCAACCTTTAACTCCCCGACATCATGGACAACACCCAGCGTTCCTACCTGGTCGAGACGGCCAAGTGGCAGAAGGTCATCGGCATCCTGATGGCCATCGGCACCGGCATCCTTGCCCTTGCCGCGGTTTTCTTCCTCGTGTTTGGCATCTTCGCCCCGGAGACACTCGCCTCAGCGGACCAGCCGGCCGCCTATTTCATCACCATGGGTATCATCTATATTCCCCTGACGGTGCTCTACTTCTTCATGACCCGCTACATGCTCCGCTCCGCCAAGTACCTCAAGGCCTGGGGCACCAGCGAAGCCGAGAACGAGTCAGATCTCACCGAAGGCCTGAAAAACACCAAGTCCTACTTCAAGCTTTCCGGCATCGTCGCCCTGGCAAGCATCGCCCTCGTCGTGCTCATGCTGGTCGTCATCGCCATCGTGGCGGTCGTCAGCATCGCGTAGGTCTTCAGCGTCCCTTCTGTGGCACCAGGAAGGGCAAAGAGTCCGGTTTACTCGGCAGATTCTCCAAGAGCTCCACGAATTCTTCGGGGGTGCATATTCGCATCCCATACAGCGTGTGTCTGCCTTTCAACTTCCTGTCAGAAGTTATGAAGAAATCGCACCCGCTGTTTTCTGCGTGGGAACACTGCAACTCGTCCTCGAAATCAGATTGGACGGAAAAAAGCGCATCCTGCAGGTCGGAATGATCCAGTGGCTCAATATTCACGTAATTCCGAATCTGAAGGATCCTGTCACGAAAAAGGCTCAAAGAGACATCGTCGTGACGGAAGATGTAGGATGCATCGGCAATGCTCTGGATGGTAATAACACCCTCTAGACGGAAAGCCCTGATTTCCATGAAGATACGATCGGAATACTCCGTTGAAGAGCGCCTTTCCGCGGATAAGACGTCTACCAGGACATTCGTGTCCAACAAAACCTTAATCTTCGACATATTTCTTCCAGAGATATTCGAGTTTCGGGTCCGCAGCAAACTCTTCGTCCGTCGGACGGGTTAGTTTCAGACAGTGGAGTTGTTTGATTTCCTCGACGATATGGGGGCCCATCGAAACCGACGGCAGTTCGAGACGCGTTTCCCGATCCATCGTCTGTTCTACCAGCTGATTCAAAGAAATCTGTTTCCTGATTGCCATCCTTTTCATCCGGTCCAATAATTCCGGAGGAAAGCGAAAGGCTGTTTGAATGCGTATTTTTCTGTCCATAGTTTTCATTCCGGCAATTCGGGGGAAGCGTTTGGAAGCGCCCGGAACCGATTGTCCGGATTCGATTGTTTCAACGATTTCAATTGTGACGCAGCTATTTCCGAAAGGATTTCATATCTGCGCTTTCTGTCAAGATCCTGCTTGATCAACAAAGCATTGACATTTTCAAGATTTCCCAACACAACGAGTTCACTGATCGAAGCCATGTCCCTGGGATTCAATCCTTTTTCGGCTAACCCAGGATTGGCCTCCCGCCACTGCTTCGCCGTATAATGGAATAAGGCCAAATTCAGCAAATCCGCTTCCGAAGTATAGGCAAACTTGATTTGGCTTTCATCCATCAAGGTTGGGACGATATAATCCCGCACGGCTTCCGTATGGAGGTCGTAATTGACTTTGCTCAAAATACGTTTGACATTCCACTCGGCAAGCAAAGGGTTTCTCTCCGCATCCTTCAGCTTCTGATATTCTCGTATCAAGTACAATTTAAAGGCTGGACTAAGCCACGTTCCGAACTCAAAGGCGATGTCCTTGTGCGCAAATGTCCCACCATTACGTCCGGGACGGGAGATAATACCGATTGCAGCGGTCTTCTCAATCCATTCTTTAGGCGTCAGGGAAAAAGCATTCGCCCCGGCATCTTTTTTAAAGGCATCGAATTCGATGCCTTTAAAAAAGGGGTTATTAACAGTCTCCCACAAACCAAGGAACTCAATCGTGCTTCTCAGCCTCATCCAGTTTTGAATGATGTAATTGGTACGTTGGGTATTTTTATAATGAGCCATATCCGTCAGACTGATATAGTCCGCTTCATTGGGTTTCTCAAAAATGGTTATTTCCACTTCCTCTACCTTGATTTTCTTCGTCGGCGACATAATAATAACACTTTTTACAAATATATAACACTTTTCCGTAAGGCGCAAAAAATTCCTTCGCCATGCTCAGCGTGTCATTCCGAGCGTAGCGAAGGAATCTATTTTCAAAAGGGCGCTTACAGCGTCACCTCCACCATGCAGGGGAAGGAATAGGAGAAGTCGTTGCGGGTGTAGAGGGTCTTCTTGCGGAGGGCGTCGGACGGGGTGAGCGTGCCCTCGAAGAGGGTGTTGCCCTCGTGAACCACCTTCACGGGCTGGGAAAGATCGACCATCTTCTCATTCAGGTAAATGCGGACCTTGGAGTAGTCGCAGTCGCCGATGTTGATGGTGTTGCCGTCGATGTCGGCAATCAGTTTACTGCCCTTCTTGGCTTCGCTGAGCGGGATACCCAGCCAGTAGAAGTATTCCTTGTTCACGTCGCCCTGGACCCAGACCACCTTGTTCGGGTAGGGGTTGCGGGTGTACTTGGCCATCCACGGCACGGCGGCCCGGTCTTCACCGTCCATCCAGTGGGGCTTTCCGGGGACGATATGGCCGCTGTGGATATAACCTTCCGGATCCTTGGCCTGAAGTTCGTCCAGCTCCTTGATACGGGCCGCACACTCTTCGTTGCGCTTGTAGGCCGAATCCTCGGCGCCGCACCAGATCATGAACGGGAGGTTCCTGAGGGGCAGGAGCGACACGTCTCCCGGGTGGCCGGCCATCATCGAGGCGGCGGCCCAGTGGTCCGCCATCCGCGGGGCGAGGCGCCAGACACCGTCACCGCCGGCGGAATAACCCATGATATACACCTTGTTCGGATTCACGTCCAGGAACACGACGGCCATCTGGATGATCTGCTCATAGAAGGTGTCCGATTCGGGGCGGAAATGCAGGTCCCAGGTGTCCGTAATGGCGCGGGGACACAGATACACGCCTTCGGCAGGCTCGTAGAGCCGTTTCTGGTTGTTCCACTGCTGGTTGTTCGTCGATGCCGGGGCGCCGCCGCCGCCATGCAGGGAGATATACAGGGAACGGCCGTCCGCAGGCTTGTTGCCGAAGGTCTTCCACCAGATGGGCATCTTCTTATCACCGATCTTCAGGACCTCGTCCTGATAGGCATAGGAAAGGGCCGTATGGACGGAATCCCGCCACTGGCCTTCCAGGGTGGAGAGGTCGGCCACGTAGGGATCCTTCTTGGGCTCCTTCGTCGTATTGTTCTCCTGGTTCTCTTCCCGGGGGTCCACCTTGGACTGGCAGGCGCTTGCCATGGCCATGGCAGGAATCAGGCACAAGGCGATAAGGGTCAGATAACGTTTCATCATTTCAGTTTGATTGGTTTGTACAAAGATACGGATTTTCCGATAAAAGAAAGAGGAGTTTCTCACTCCCCCTTCAGCTCGAACAGCTTGTCGAATATCTTGAACGAATCTTCCGCCGAAGTCATCAGCAACCGGTTCTCCTTGGAGTACGCCTTCAGCTGCGACGCCACGTCCGGGAAGGCCTTGTACAGGTCCTTCAATTTCTTGACCCGGTAATACTTGTCGCCGACCGTGATGAAATAGGTGTTCTCGCACCGGATCTGCCAGATATCCAGGGCATGTTCGCCCGTGCGGTCCGTCGCCGTAGCCTGGCTGCCGGCCGTCCAAAGGACGTCCACCCGGTTCTGGGTCGTAGCGCCCATGGCACCTTTCGACCCCTTGTTCACGTTGCGGAACCGCCAGTTCACCAGGATTTTCTTTCCATGGTTATCCAAGATCTCGCAAAGGAGTCCGTCATGCATGACGAATTCCCGCGGACCGACCGTCAGGGTCCGGAGATCCGGCAGATTGGTCAGTTCCATCACATCATTCCCGCTGATATAATAGAGTGTCTGATGGATGGTATCGAAATTCAGGTCTGCGTCGGCCGTGGACTGGTTGGCAAACACCAGGTGTCCCCGTACAAAGTCGGAGAACAGATACGCATCCTGCTGGGCGAAGGCCTGAAAGCCCGCCAGGAGGAAGGTCAATGCAATAAAAAGACGTTTCATAGTAGCAAAAAGCAGGCGGTGTCATTCGGACACCGCCCGCCTTCTCATCAAAAATCAAGCCAGCTTACTTGCCGGAGCCCCACTGCGGGGAGTTCTTGTCCTGCCACAGGCGCTCGGTGTTGAGCACGGTGGTGGTGGCGAAGCCCATACCGGACTGGTTCTTGCCGGCGGTGATGCCCTGCTCCTGGAAGCTCGCCATGCGGATGTCATGCATGATGTCGGTCGGAGCCGGCTCAGTGAACTCGAAGCGGCGCGGGATGGCCGCGAGTTCCGCATGCTGGAATTTCACCATCGGGAGGAGCTTGGAGCCCACCTTCGGATAACCGGAACGACGGGCGGTGACATACATCTCATCCGGCATCATGGTGAAGTTCATGAGCATCTGGAGGTAGATCTTCTCCAGGGAACCATCCCACTTCACCTGGTCGGTGGCGAGCATGGTCTCGATCTCACCGTCCTTCAGCTCGATGCTGGCCTCCAGCGGATCGTAGCCGTAGTTGGTGCCGTAATACGGGATCTTGTTCTTGCCGGCGATGTAGTCCCACTCGCGGACGGAGAGGGTCACGCCGCGCTCGTAGTAGCTCTGCGCGCTGCCGGTGGAGATGGCGCCCCGCTGACGGAGTTCGGCGAGATACAGATTGGTCTCACCAGCGCCCATGTACATACCCCACCAAGGAATGTCGTCGTTGTCCCGGATGACCGGGCCGCCCGGGATGGTCGGGAGCGTGAAGTCCACGCGGCCGCGGATCATCTCTTCCGTCAGGCCGGAGATGATGCTGTAGGACTTGTTCGCCTCACCCACGGTGAGCTGGTAACGATCCTGATAGTCGAAATAGGTACCCTTGTAAGACTCGTACTCGGGAGACATTTCCCAGACGATCGGACGGCCGAAGTAGCGGCACCAGGGCTCGCCGAGCTTGTAGGACTCGAAGTTGCCGTCGGCGTCCAGGTTGATGTTCTCCTTCACGTACGGAGGAAGGTCGTCATACTTGCCTTCGGTGATGAATTCCTGGATGACCTTGGAGTTCATGCCGTTCTTGGTGTAGAAGAAACGCACGCGCGGGTCGCGGGCATTGACCATGTAATTGATCACGTTGCCGCTGGCGCCCACCATGGAGATGCCGTTGCCGGTCTGGTAGGCGAGGTCGCCGCCGGTAGCCGCATCCGCCTTGTGGAAGATGAAGGCGTCCTCGAGGCTGTCGATGTAGCCGGCGCTGTTGGACAGGACGCCCTGGGCGATCTGGCCGGCCTTCGTGGCGTTGTTGTCCAGGAGGCGGACGGCAACCTTGAGCTTCAGGGTGTTCGCAAGCTTGGCCCACTTCTTCATGTCACCGTTGTAGATGATATCCTGCTTGGCGACAACGATCTGGGTGTCATCCTGGAACGTGGCGATGTAATCGTCCAGTTCGGTCACGAAGAGGTCGTACAGGGCCTCGACGCGGTCGTACTTCGGAGTCAGCGGACCGCCATAGCGGTACTGCGAAGCCTCGGTGTACTGGATGTCGCCATTGATATCGGTCGAGTAGATGGCACCGTACACGGCCAGGACGCCGACCATCGCCGCATATGCCTTGTACTGCGGCGCTTCGTTGTCCTCGATGTACTTGTTGATTTCGTTCCGATAGGTGAGCATGGTGATGTAACCGTTCTGGCGATGCACCACGCTGGCGTCCATACCGTAGGAGCCCTCGGAGAAGACGCCGGGAGCACCCATCTGGGTCCACCTGTAATAATAGCTCTGGTTATAGAACCAGTAGAGATAGTCGTTGATCTCGAACAGCGTCATGGCGCGGGTCGCCAGGAAGGACGGCTCGGCGGTCGTCACGGCGTCCGGCTTCATGTTCAGTTCGGCGAACGTTTTCCGACAGGAAGTCACGCTTACGGTTGCAAGCAGGGACAATGCAATAATCAGTATCTTATTTGCTTTCATGGTACTTTCCTGTATTAGAATCTAGCGTTGATGGTGAAGGTGAAGTACGTGGTCACGCCCTGGAGGTTACGGATACGGAACTCGGAGGCGGCGGTACCGCGGACGGATTCCGGATTCTCCTTGTTGGGCAGGGAGTTCAGCAGGTAACCGAGGTTGTGGGCGTTGGCCTGCAGGGTGATGCCCTGGCACTTGATCGCGTTGGCCCACTTGTCAGGAATCGCATAGGAAACGGAGAGGTCACGGAAGGCGATGTAGTTCAGCTTCGTGAACCAGCTGTCGCGCAAGGCGAAGTTGCTCCAGCTGTGGGTGAAATAGGTCCAGGAGGAAGCGTGGCAAGGATCCACATAGCCCTTCTCATAGACTTCGCGGAAGGTTTCACCAGTACCCCACTGGCCGTCACCGACCGTGTAGGGATCGCCGCTCGGCTGCGGAATGTTGGTGCCCTTCGGGAAGATACCCTCGGGGATGACACCATCGTCATAGGTGATACCGTCCCAACGGGAGACATAGGTCACACCGCCGTGGGCGGCGTCGGCGCCTTCCAGGGAAGTTTCCATGTAACCGTAAGCGGTACCGTAGTGGGAAGGATAGGAGGCCACATAGCCGCCGAAGCGGGCGTCGAAGGAAGCGCGGATCTGGAAGCGCTTGAAGCGGATGGCGGTGTTGATGGAGCCGAGGAAGTCAGGAACGGAGTTACCCACTTCCTCCACCTTGCCGCTGCGGCGGTACAGGGTGGTACCATAGTTGCGCTGCCAGTTGTAGAGGACCGGGAGGCCGGAACCGCCGGTGACATTCCCCTCGTCGTCGTAGGTGTAGTCCTTGAGCGGGGCGGAGTCGGACATCAGAATACCGTAGGTGCCGCCCACCTTGGCGACGGAACCGATGCGGTAGTTACCGTAGTCGGCGTTACCCTGCAGGGCGATGTAGTTCGCCACGAGGTCGCTCAGTTCCACGATCTTGGACCAGTTCTTCGTCCAGGTGAAGTTGAGATCCCAGGCAAAGTCGCGGGTTTCGATCGGGGTGGTGTTCAGGGCGAGCTCGATACCCATGTTCTGGATGTTACCGGCGTTGATGAACGCGCTGGAGACACCGGAAGCGCCCGGGAGGGAAACGCTCATGATCTGGTCGCGGGTGTTCTCCTTGTAGAAGGTGGCGTCCAGGCCGATGCGGTTGTTCAGCACACGGAAATCGGTTCCCAGTTCCCAGGAGGTCTTGCGCTCCGGCTTCAGGTTCTGGTCGTAAACGCCGCCCGGAATGTTCATGTAGTTGGTTCCGGACTCGCTGTCGTGCAGGAAGTTGCTGATGGTGTAGGCCGTGTTGATGGTGTAAGGGCTGGTGTCGTTACCCACCTGGGCGATGGAGGCGCGGAGCTTCCAGAAGGAGATGGCCTTGGGCATGTCGAAGGTCTCGTGCAGCAGCCAGGAGGCGCTGAAGGACGGGTAGAAGTAGGAGTGGTTACCATGACCGTCGGCATAGATGAGGGCGGAGGACCAGTCGTTACGGCCGGTGAGCTCGAGGAAGAGGAGGTCGCGGTAGGAAGCGGTGAGCTGGCCCGCGAGGGAAAGCATGCGCTTGGTGCCGCTCACGGAACCGGAACCCTTGACCGGGTTTCTGGAGTTGCTCAGGAAGTAGCGGTTCGGAACCACGAGGCCGCCGTCGGTCCAGGCCGAGGTCGCTTCCTCATAGTTGTTGAAGTATTCACCGCGGAGGAAGCCGCCCATCTGCCAGTCCTCGTTGAGCTGGAAGTCAAAGAGGAAGTTGGTGTTCAGGTTCGTCTGCTCCTGGGTGCTGTTGGAGAGGCTGTAACCGCCGCCGCCGGAGGAGTTGGCATAACCGCTGTCCGGAGTCTTGCTCTCGCGACGGGTGTAGTAATAGTTGTAGCTGCCGTCGGTGACCCACTTGAGCCAGGGGGCGAGCTGGATGGTGACCTTCAGGTTCGGACGGACGACGGTCTCCTTCTGGATGGTCTCGTTCTCCCAGATGCTCCACCACACGCCGCGGCCGGGGATGGATCCCCATTTGTCGCCGTAGCTGGTCTGTGCCAGACCGCCGTGGTCGCCCTTATACTTGTCACGGAAGTACTTGGCGTCGTAGGTACGGTCGAATTCGCCTTCGCCCATGAAGTAGGAACCGATGTTCGGCTGGGCGTTGCGCGGTTCGGAGTTCGTGAAGGTTACGGAGCTCTCCACCTCGATGGCGTCGTTCAACTTGTGGCTGGCCTTGAGGAGGGTGCTGAAACGGTTGAAGCTGTTGTTCGGAAGGGTACCGGTGGAGTACTTCTCGGAGATAGAGGCGTAGATGGAGCTGCGCTCGTTGCCGCCGGAGAGGGTGATGTTGGTGTTCGTGTTGAAGCCGTTGTTGAAGGCATCCACGAAGTTGTTCTCCTTGGCCTTGGAGTCGATGAAGTTGCCGTCCACCCACTCGAGCTGCTTGTAGTCGTCGAAGCGGGGACCGAAGGACATGCCGAAACCGGCGATGTCACGGTAGATCTTCAGCAGGGAAGGGATCTCGCCCTCGTGGCCGTCGGCCCACACGTCCATGTGGTGGACATCCCACTGGGAGGCGCAGCCGAAGTAGTTACCGTAACCGGCGGGGTAACCTTCCATAAACACGTTCTGGAAACGCGGACCGGAAGTCACCTTGTCGATACCGATGGTCTGGGTCACGGAAACGCCGAGGCCACGGGAGCCCTTGCCGCTCTTGGTCGTGATGATGATGGCGCCGTTCAGACCGCGGGAACCGTACAGGGCCGTAGCGGCAGCGCCCTTCAGGATGGACACGGACTCGAAGTCGTCCGGGTTCAGGTTCTTCAGGGAGTTACCATAGTCCAGGTTGTTGGCGTCCCAGTCGGCGGACGGATCCACGACGTCGTTGTCCAGGATGATGCCATCGACAACGAAGATCGGCTGGTTGTTCTTGCCGAGGGTGGAGGCGCCGCGGATGAGGATCTTGTTGCGGCCGAACATACCACCGTCGGAGGCGTTGATCTCGACACCGGCGACCTTACCCTGCAGGGCGGAAACCGGGTTGATCAGGTTCGGGTTGAGGTCGGTGCTCTTGAGTTCGGTCACCGCGTAACCCAGGGCTTTCTGGTCACGCCGGATACCGAGAGCCGTAACGACCGTTCCCTCAAGCATCTCGGCATCCTCTTTGAGGACGACGTTGAGGGGGCCGCCGTTCCAGGTGATGATCTGGGGGGCATAGCCGATGCAGGAGAACTCGATCGGGTCTCCCACCTTGACATTGGAAAGGACATAGGAACCGTCGTTCGCCACGATCGTGCCGTTCTGGGTTCCCTGCACAAACACGGAAGCGCCGATAACTCCGTTACCGGCCGCATCCTTCACCGTTCCCCGCACCGTCGTCTGTGCGAAGGCCGTCAGGCCTGCCGCCAGAAGCGCGAACACGAGGGAAAGTCTGATGAGCAGATTTTTCATGTACTTTGGTTTTGTTGGTTGAGAATAAGGATTGATAAATACTATTTCAGGTTATAGGTTTTCTTGCCGAATTCGTGGAATTGTCTAATTTTGTGTTTATTTGTTGACAAATAAGCCGGGCTTTCTAAAAATCTTTTTTTCATACGGTTAATATCGCAAATATAATTAATTTTTTCTATAATAATAGTATTTCTTCCGAAAAAACAGCAGATTACGACCTTTACCCGTCATTTTTCGCTCCGAATTCCGGAAAACTGAGCCGGGAACGGACTTCGGCGGAGAGGGTTGGAAGGAGGAAAGTCGCATAAACCTTCTCCGTCACCGTTACGGACGAGTGCCCCAGCAGACGGCTGATCAGATGCACGTCCAGCCGGGCGGAATTCAAGGCTTTGACGGCGAAAGTATGGCGGGCGACATGCATTCCCAGCGGAAACGGGAACCCCAGCCGGCGTCCGACAGTGTTCAGGGTAAGGCGGACGGACCGGTTCCGGCTGTCGATGGCCTTTTCCAGCGTCCCATCGTCCCCGAACAGAAAATTCTTCGGCAACAGATTGAAAACGAACCGGTTGTTCAGTTTCCGCGCCTTCCATCGATCCAGGATTTCCAGGGCCGATTCAGAAAATGCCCGAAACTCTCTATCTGGGACAAAGCGTTTGTCCAAGTGTGGAAGGAGATCTCGCCGGAAACGTATCTCCTTCGATAGTATTCCCTTGTAAACAGAACGCTGCAACCCGACTGTTTATATAACCAACTCATTCATTTCCATTATTAACCAACCAAACCACCAGCGTTTCGGGCGGCCCATATCGGGCCGTCCGATTTTTTATGTGGCTCCGTCGGCAATATTTGCAGAATATTGCCAAATTCATTATCTTGCGAAAAATATCGGAATGAGACAGAAAACAGTCATAACCCCTCGGATGAAAGCCATCAATCAAGTCCTCTTCAAAGAATGTGAGGGTATGGATCACTGTTTGATCGGGCGGGGGCGGAACATCGTCCTGGAGGTTCCACGCAGCGAGGTTGCGCACGTCGTTCGCGTGCTTAAGGAGTCCTTTCCGGATGTCGTTGACATCAGAAAGGCCTATCTGATGTTGGATGATCTGCATGACTTCATTCTGGTCAAGCCGATGATTACAGAGTCTCCCTCTGACATGCTGGACTCAATCCCTGTTCCGGCTCTGGAAAAACAATTAGTCGACCAGGTCGCAGATAAAGAATATGCTTCATTGCCGGAGCATGAGAAAAACAGATTATTCCAAAGTGCTTTCGAAGTATATGATGTCAATACCTCACGCTTGCTCCGATATGCGGGGCGCAAAGGCAAAAAAGACGAAATTCTTTCAATGATCTCACAACTTGACACAAACCGCATGCAGGTCATACACAAGATCCAGGATGTCCTGTCTTCCACACCCGTAACCAGGGCTTGGCTATTCGGATCTTACTCGAGGATGGAAGAACGGCCGGACAGTGACATCGACCTTCTGGTGGACTTGGATCGACAAAAAAACGTCGGCCTGTTCGAAATAGGCAAGATTGCACTCCAGTTGGAAAACGCTGTAGGAAAAGCCGTCGATCTCGTCATCGACGGAGCCATCAAGCCATTTGCCCGGGAAAGTATCAATCATGATAAAATCTTGATTTATGAGAGAGCCGTATAGGGATCCCGGACGCCTCGAGGATATCCTGGAAGCGGCAAAAAATGTTGCTATACCAAGGTCAAAGCTATAATCCCTGACTCTTTCCCGCAACGAATGCAACCGTTTTCCGGATTTTTTTATTATCTTGCAGCCTGCATATAAAACGATAACCGATATGAAGAAGTTACTCAGCCGCCTCAGCGACGTTTCCAAACTGGCCCACCGTGCCACTTTCTCCGACATGGAGCAGAAGATCAAGAAGCACAAATACGGGTCCGACGCCTTCATGCAGATCCTGGAGAGCCGGTACTCCTGCCACTCCTTCAACCACTATCCCGTATCCGCCTCCAAGCTGGAGATGATCCTGGAGGCCGGACGGATGGCCCCGAGCGCCGCGAACAACCAGCCTACCCGTATCTGGGTGGTCAAGAGCGAAGAGGCCCTGGCGAAGCTCCGGACGGTCCACGACTGCTACGGCGCCCCGGTGGTCCTCATCGTGGGCTGCCGCAACGAGGAAGCCTGGGTCCGCCCGAGCGACGGAGTGAACGCGGCGAAGACCGACGCCGCCATCGTCCTGACGCACCTGATGCTCACGGCCACGGACGCCGGCCTCGCCAACATGTGGATCTGGGATTTCGACCCGTCCAAGGTCCGGGAAGTCCTGCCGGAAACCCGGAACCACGGCGTGTACGGTATGCTTGCCATCGGACATCCGTCCTCCGTGGAGGGCAAGCCCACCGAACGGCACGCCCAGCGCAAGCCGCTCGAGGAGCTTGTGATCGAGTTATAGACTATTTCCTGAGAATCAGCCTTACCCCACCGGTCGCCAGCAGCGCCTGGGCGGCGAGGTAGGTGAGCATGATGACGAACGGACGGGCGGAGAAGGAGAGCACATCGAAGGTCTCCATCGCGATGAGCGCGTCCGAGAAGGTGAACAATAAGGCTCCAGTAAGGAGAATCCACCAAGTGCCGCGGCTCCTCCGCGTCATTCTTAATACCCCGGCGAGCGCGCTGAAAATAAGCATCATGAGGCCGAAGCCGTAAATGAGCATCGGCCAGAACATCACCCCATTGATGCCGATGGCCTTCACCAGGCCGAAGACCGTCGCGCCCATGATGACGACGGCGATGGCCCATGCTCCGACACCAAGGCCCTTCCAGGAATACCCGCCGAAGAGGCCCATGTAGCAGATGTGGCCGATGAGGAAGGCCACCATGCCGCCGGCGAAGAAGGGGAAACCGCTGGGAATGAGGAGGGTGTCGCCGGCGCAGCCGAAGAGCTGCGCGGCCGTGAGCAGTCCCGCTCCCCGGTAATCCGGATGATCATAGCCAAGCAGGTAGGCAAGCGTCGTGGCGGTAAGCAGCGGCAGCAGGGCGGGCTTCACGATGGCCGACAGTTCGTTCAGGCCCACGAATTTCCCGACGAGGTTCAGGACGGCAGCGATGACAAAAAAGGCGCAGGGAATGCACCACAGGGCAGATTTACGCATGGCTTCTATGCTTTTGTCCCTGCAAGTTAGCGATTCCCTGCGACAATTCCAAAGCGAAGGTCTATGCCTTGAGCGCGCGCATGGCGTTCAGGACAGCGAGAACGGTGACGCCTACGTCGGCAAAGACGGCCATCCACAGGGTGGCGAAGCCGAAGGCTGCGAGGAGAAGCACCAGGACTTTGATGCCGATGGCGAAGGCAATGTTCTCGCGGGCGATGCGGAGCGTGCGGCGGGCGATGCGGATGGCGTCGGCCACCTTCGAGGGCTTGTCGTCCATGAGGACAACGTCGGCCGCCTCGATGGCTGCGTCGGAACCCAGGGCGCCCATCGCAATGCCCAGGTCCGCCCGGGCGAGGACCGGTGCGTCGTTGATGCCGTCGCCCACGAAGGCGAGCGTTCCATCGGCCAGAAGCTTCTCTACCTCCGTGACTTTGTCAGCCGGGAGGAGGCCGGCGCGGAAGGAATCGACCTGGGTGGCGGCGGCGACGGAAGCGGCGATGTCGGCCTGGTCGCCCGTGAGCATGACGGTCTGGCGGACGCCGACGGCGTGGAGGGCCTGGATGGCCTCGGCCGCATCAGCCTTGATCCGGTCGGAGATGACGATGTGGCCGGCATAGGTTCCGTCGATGGAAACGTGGATGACCGTGCCCTTGAGTTCGCAGGGGTGGGATGCCGCGCCTTCTTTTTCCATCAGTTTCTCGTTGCCCACGGCGATGCGGCGGCCATTGACCGTAGCGATGACGCCATGGCCGGCGGTTTCCTGAATGTTTTCCACGGAGCAGTCGTCCTGCTCGTCGGGATAAGCGTTGCGGAGGGCGGCGGCAATGGGGTGTGTAGAGTGGCGCTCGACATGGGCAACGAGGTGCAGAAGTTCCTTCTCATCAATGACTTCCGGATGGACCGCCGTCACTTCGAAGACACCTTCCGTGAGGGTGCCGGTCTTGTCAAAAACGACCGTCTGCACGCGGCTGAGGGTGTCCATGAAGTTGGATCCCTTGACGAGGATACCCTTGCGGGAAGCCCCGCCGATACCGCCGAAGAACGTGAGCGGGATGGAGATCACGAGGGCGCAGGGGCAGGACACCACCAGGAACATCAGCGCCCGGTAGATCCAGGTGGCCCACTCGCCCGTGATGAGGGACGGGATGAGGGCGAGCGCGACGGCCAGGCCTACAACGATGGGCGTATAGACTTTCGCGAACTTCGTGATGAAGCTCTCGCTCTTGGACTTATGTTCAGCGGCGTTCTCTACGAGATCCAGGATCTTGGCTGCGGTGGATTCGCCGAAGGCCTTGGTCGTGCGGACGCGAAGGACGCCGGTGAGATTGACACAGCCGGAAAGAATTTCGTCTTCCGGGTGTACGGCTCTGGGGACGGATTCGCCCGTAAGCGCCACGGTGTCCAGGGAGGAGTCCCCTTCCAGGACGATGCCGTCCATGGGCACTTTCTCACCGGGCTGGATGACAATGACTTCGCCCTTCTGGACGGTTTCGGGGGCCACGGTTTCGAGGTGGCCGTTCCGCTCCACATGGGCCGTATCCGGGCGGATGTCCATGAGGTGGGAGATCGACTTCCGGCTCCGGCCTTCCGCGATCCCTTCGAACAGTTCACCCACCTGGAAGAACAGCATCACGAACACCGCCTCCGGGAACTGCGTCTGTGCCCCCGGCAGGAAGCCGATGGCGAGCGCCCCCAGGGTGGCGACGGTCATGAGGAAGTTCTCGTCCAGCGCCTCCCCATGGGCCAATGCTTCGACCGCCTCCTTGATGGTCTCCCATCCCACGATGAGGTAAGGAATGAGGTAAATGAGCAGGTAAGCCCATGTGGGCCAATCGGTTCTCTTCTCGATGATGACGGACGCAATGAGCAGCACGGTCGCAGCGGCAATCTTGATCAGCGTCTCCTTCGTCTCACCCTCCTCCTCGTGATGATGGTGGTGATGATGGCCTTCGTGGGCGTGTTCGTCGTGGTGGTCGTGGTGGCCGTGCTCGTGGTGGCAGTCGCAGTGGGCATGCTCGTGATGGTGCTCGTGCTCTTCGTGATGATGGTCTTCGTGAATCATGGTATTTCGTATTTTCACGATGCAAAGATACACCCTCCCCCGTGCAACCGGGTTGCAATTGACACCGTTTTTCCCAGTTCCCTGGCATTCAGGCACTTCCAAAAACCGCCTTGTGCACATTTACACAAAGCGGTTTCAACAAATAACTGACTGTACGGTAATTATGGAAAACGGCGCGAAATTATTCCGCGCGAAGCAAATGAATCCAGTCGATCCCCCAGGTACCTTTGGAATAGGTCGTGCCCACGCGCTGCCAGCTCATCTCGTCCCGGCCGGAAAGCGTGACGGTATAGTGAACCTCATGACCATTTGGGAATGTGAGAGTCAATTCGTTACGCTTAAGCCTCCACAAAAGGTCAATCTCATGCGACGCATTCACTTCATAGTCGCGGATGCGCCGATGCGCCGTGCCGTCGGCCTTGAACGTATACACGGAAGACGCCTCATAAGCCAACACGGTAGGGTCGTAAATTTCAGTCCACGTTCCTGTCAATGCCTCCGCATCGACCACCCCCTGCTTCGTGCAGGCCGCGAGAGTCAACACCCCCACCCAAAGAAGAATCCAACGTTTCATCGTAACTTTTTGTTTATAAATCCACTCCCCCTCAAAATCTTGCATACCACTAGCGCCACATGTGCACGCCGCGCCTCCAGCACGCGGCCGGGAACGTTTCCCCTGCGTTTCGTAGCCGCTCACGTGCTGCAGCATGGCCCAGGGAACGTTTGGGCCCGGTTGCGTGCCCGGGAACGTGCCGGAAACGATTTCGTGCCCGGAGGCGTGCCCGCGGAGTGGGAAGACCGCGATAACGTTTCATTTCCCGTAACGTTTGGAGCGAAGCACCTGCGAGAGGATATGGGCAGGGATGAAAAGGACTTTGGAGAGGGTCGATGCTTCCAGCCGGTATTTCCGGTTCAGTTCGACGGCCAGGCGGCTCCGGTCATCGGCAGTCAAGTCGTTCAGACGCTTGCCGGAGTGGGTAAGTTCCTGATCGACAATATCTATGGCCTCTTCCAGGGTGAAAGCGACCTCTTCCCCTGTCAGGTCGGCGATTTCGACAAAGGATTCGTAGTCTTTCACAAGCATGGTTGCGTATTGCGTCGCCGTGGGAAAGACCTTGTAAAACACTCCCGTGTCCACGAAACCTTGCGGGAGCGCCATCTTGAGGCCGGGATGGATGGGGCGTTCCGGCGGTATCGGCCGATGCGTCCGGAAGATTCTTCTCAACTCCCGAACGGACAGGTCCCCGGCGCGGACCGTTTCGAACAGGCGGGGGACCTCGGAATAATAAATCATGGACGATCCCCAAAGGTAGGACCCCGCGCGGATCGGCCTTGCTTCCGAGGCATTCCGGGCGATATAGACGATATTCTTCCGCATCTGGTCCTCCGACTCCACCGGAACGAGTTTGAAATCATAGTCCTCGGGAAGCGGCGGAAATCCATCTTCCCGTAATCGCTTGTCGATACGTGCCTTAAGATAATCGAACACGGCTACGCATGTGGCTCCCGTCCCGGAAAGCAGCAAATGCAAATGGCTGCGCATCACCTCATAAGAATGCACTTTCACCGGGAGAATCAGGTTTAAAAGGGATATCGAATTCACGGCATGAACATATTGGCTGTCGACGTGAAAGATCCCCTTGTTCTTCCCGTCCGTGCTCAAATGATAATACCCTTTTTTCCAGGTTTTGTATTTCGATCTTCGTTTTTGTCTTTCGTCCATGATGTATCTTTGTTTATGCTTATTTATGCCTTTATGCCGCCGCTCATGGCGGAGAGGTTTTGGTCGCGCCGTTCAGGTTTCATTCCGTCACGCGGCAGGATGTTATCGTTTCTTTGCCTATCTAGCACGTGGCGGGAAACGTTTCCCCTGCGTTTCGTAGCCGCCCACATGCCGCAGCACGGCGCGGGGAACATTTGGGCCCGGTTGCGTGCCCGGGGACGTGCTGGGAACAGTTTCGTGCCCGGGGACGTGCTGAAAACGGTTTCGCGCCCGGAGACGTGTTGGGAATGGATTAGGTGGTTCCGTTGCATGGGTGCGATTTCATCCTTTTGTGCCGTTTCACGCGGCGAAGGGGTTGTGCGTTCGTTTCTGGGTGCGGTTCCTTTCTCCAGCCCGCAGCGGGGAACGTTTCCCTTGCGTTTCGTAGCCGCTCACGTGCTGCAGCACGGCGCGGGGAACAATTGGCCCCGGTTGTGTGCCCGGGGACGTGCTGAGGAGCGGTTTTGGTGTTGGGCACGCGGGAAGATATGTGTCTTGCCAACGATTCAAACATAGCGAGGTGAAGGTTTGTGGTTCGCTTGTATGCTCATGGGCCGGAGGAGGGTGTGCCCTCGACGGCGGCGAGGGTGGCGATGGAGATGCGGGCGGAAGTATAGGGGCGGAGGGCGGCATAACAGGCGTACAGGGTGGCGCCGGTCGTGAACGTGTCGTCCACAAGGAGGATATGCCTGGCCCGGGCGAGGGCCTCTTGGGGAGATTCCCGGTCAAGCCGGGGATGACGGAGGGCATCAGGCCGGAAGTGACGGAGGGCATCAAGCAGGGGACGACAGAAAACATCAAGCAGGAGATGACGGAAAGCATCAAGCAGGAGATGACGGAAAGCATCAAGCCGGGGACGGGAAGAGGCATCCCGGTGGATGGGGGCAAAGGATACCTGGAAGGCGGAGGCGACGTTGCGGGCCTTTTGCTCGATGGTGAGCTTGGTTTGGGTACGGGTGCGGCGGGCCCTGAGAAGGATGTCAGAACGGCATTGAACAAAGGAAGTAAGATTCTTTCGTCGACCTTCGGTCTCCTCAGAATGACAAAAGGCTTCGCAGATTGCCTGGGCGATGATTTCGGCCTGGTTGTAGCCGCGGGAGCGGCGGCGGGTCCAGTGGAGGGGGACGGGGATGATGAGATCCACATCGGCAAAGTGCGGGGCGGAGGCGAGGCGGCGACCCAACAAACCGCCGAAAAAACGACCGGCGGCCAGGTCACCATGGTATTTCAAGGCACGAGGGATGGCGCGGTAGGGGCCTTTGTAGTGCATAAGGGCGGCGGCATAGGCATAGTCCATGCGCTCGTCGGCGGGCCGGTGGCGCTCGAGGACCGCGTTGAAGCGGTCAGCCAAAGGGTTATGGGCCGATAGCCAATGGTAAGTGTACGGCACGTCGGCGGCGCAGGCAAGGCACAGGTGCCGCTCGCGAAGGCCGAGGCGGCACCCGCACGCGAGGCACTCGCGAGGAAGAAAAAGGTCCAGAATGGCGCTAAGGTAAAAGAGCATGGCAAGCAAGTTAGCGCACATAAAAGAAAAACAACACAAGTTGTGGATAACTTGTGTTGTTTCAGTATGCTTTTTAATGTTTTCGGTCGTGGGGGACCTGAAACAACGCGCTTTACGCCGCCTTGCGGGCCTGAATCTTATGCACGAAAGTGATCAGGATGGAGCCCAGGATGCCGGCGCAGAGGGAGCCCATGAGGACGGCGATCTTGCCGGCGTCGCGGAGATGGGCCGTCACCTCGGCGGGGATGTCCGGGCCGGCGAAGGAAAGCGTATCCACAAAGATGGACATCGTGAAGCCGATACCGCCCAGGCAGGCGACGGCGAAGAGCATGGGCCAGGTGGACTTGGCGGGCATCTCGCCCACCTTGCACTTGATGGCAATCCAGGAGGCGAGGGTGATGCCGATGGGCTTGCCGAGCAGCAAACCCAGGAAGATACCCATGCCAACCCCACCCAGCGTCGGGTCATACGCGAACACGTTGAAGTACGACGGATCGGTAATCTCCACGCCGGCATTGGCGAGGGCGAAGATAGGCATAATCAGGAAGTTGACCCAAGGGTTGAGCTTATGCTCCAGACGGTAGGACGGCGGAACAGTACGCTTGGTGAGGCCGGAGAGATGGCGCAGGTAGTGGCGCTGCGGGCCGTTCGGGAAGTCTTCCTTCGTGGCGATGGCCTCCGCCTCGAGGAGCCCGTTGTACAGGATCCGGGCGCGGCGGTGGAACTTGGCCTGGTTGTAGCGGGCCTCCATCGGAATCAGGAACGCGATGACGACGCCCGTCATCGTGGCGTGGATGCCGCTGTAATAGAACAGGAACCACACGATGATGGCCGGGATGGCATAGAAGGCCGTCCGCTTCTCGCCAAGGCGCTTCATCAGGAACACGAAGCCGATCACCAAAAAGGCGATCCCCAGCAGTAACAGGTTGATCTTCCCGCCATAGAAGAGGGCCACGACGAGGATGGCGATGAGGTCGTCGGCAATGGCGAGGGCCGTCAGGAAGACCTTCAAGGACACCGGCACGCGGTCTCCCAGAATCGACAGAATACCCACCGCGAAGGCGATATCCGTCGCCGTAGGGATTCCCCAGCCGCTGGCTGCGACGGTTCCATGGTTTACCAGCGTGAAAATGAGGGCCGGGACCGCCACACCGCCGAAGGCCGCGATGATCGGCAGGATCGCCTTCTTGAAGGACGACAGTTCGCCGCATACGACCTCCCGCTTGATTTCCAGGCCCACGGTGAAGAAGAAGATCACCATCAGGATGTCGTTGATGAACTTCTCCACGGTCATCCCGTGCGGGAATACCCAGTCGATAGCCCCGCCGGGGCTCTTGATGTTCATCGTCAGGGACGTCTCCAGGAAATCGTGATAGAGATGCTTCGTGAAAGGCAGGTTCGCCAGGAGCATCGCCACGACCACGCAGGCGAGGAGGACGACGCCGTTGGCCCAGGGCTGCTTGGAGAACTTGTCCTGGGAAATGCGGAAGTTATGGACTTCCTTGTTCCACCAATAAATCGGAATGAGTGCCATTATTCGCCGTAAATATAAAGATGCTGTTCCGGGGTAAGGGTGTCGATGCGGACGCCCCAGGAAGCCAGTTTCCGGGAGGCGACCTCATGGTCGATCTCCGCGGGGACATTATGAAGCTTGCCCACGAGCTCGCTGCGGTGCTCCACCAGGTACCGAGCGCTGAGGGCCTGGATGGCGAAGGACATGTCCATGATCTCCGCCGGATGGCCGTCGCCAGCGGCGAGGTTTACGAGCCGGCCCTCGCCCAGGATATACAACGTGCGGCCATTCTCGAGGGTAAAGGCCTCGATGTTCTGCCGGGCCGGATGGTGCTCCACCGCGTGTTCCCGGAGCCAGGCGACATCCACCTCCACGTCAAAGTGGCCGGCGTTGCAGCAGATAGCCCCGTCCTTCATCTGCAGGAGTTCCGCAGGGGTGATCACGTCCTTGCAGCCCGTGGCGGTGACGAACAGGTCACCGAAGGGGGCGGCATCGGCCATGGGCATCACCCGGAAGCCGTCCATCGCGGCCT
>OCTW011611292.1_pt1 | contig 63765 bp, 55 predicted proteins | sample 1539671 | NCBI WGS metagenome assembly OCTW01 (sample SAMN02144230, study PRJEB22623) | gut metagenome | biome: sheep rumen | host: Ovis aries | place: New Zealand | reverse complement strand
CTTCCTATTTTTTCTACCCATTTTAAAACTCCCTTCATGATTAACAGCGATTTTGTTTTTCACTGTCTCTCATAAAGGGAGCATATCATTGTCCGGGGGCTTGTTTTTTTGTCTTCTTCCTGCCGGAATCATCAAAAAAAGCCGGCCCGGACGGGCCGGCGTCAGCATCCGTTCGAACTGGACGAAGGACGACTATGCGTCGTGCTCGTTCATCCACTCCTTCAGAAGCTTGCAGTACTTCTCGTTTTCTTCCACGAAGCACATATGATGGGAATGTGTGAACAGTTCCCACTTGGAATTCGGAATGCCGTCGTACATCGTCTTCGCAACCAGCGGCGAGCACAGATCGGAGATTCCGCTGCAGATCAGAGACGGAATCTTGATTTCTCCCAGTCTGTCCACATACTCGAAATCCTTCAGCGTTCCGGTTGGAGCGAACTCGTTCGGACCCCAGCCGTACAGATACGCCTCATCACCGTGCTTCTTCTCCCGTGTCAGACACTCCGGAGAATTCTCGTCCAGCGGATAATCGCAGTATCTCTTCATATATTCCGCAACAGCAGCGTCATAGGCAGCGCCGGAGAAATTCTTGGTTTCCAGCGCCTCGTTGATGGCATCCTGCATATCCTGCGGCATCATCTTCACTCTCCGGAGACCTTCACTCTCCCACAGGCTGCTGCTCGGATGACCGCTGGAAATAATGAAGGACTTCACACCCTTCGGCTGGCACTCGATGGCATAGGCAATCTGCATCATGCCGCCCCAGGACTGACCGATGATGTGACATTCATCAATGTGAAGATACTTTCTCAGCTCCTCCAGCTCATTCAGCCAGGTTTCCTGTGTCCACAGTTCCGGATGGCCGTCCAGATAGGAATTACCGCATCCGATCTGGTCATACATGATGATCTGACGGTCATCTTCATCTGCAACGTGATCCAGAACTTCGAAATAGTTGTGTGTGGATCCCGGTCCACCGTGGAGACAGAGCAGCGGTGCCTTGCCGTTATCCTTCTTCTCGCCGACAATTCTGTAATAAGTCTTGTACCCGAGGTAAGGCATATAGCCTTCTTCAATCTTCGCCATGGGTCATTACCTCCTGTGTATTCTTCTCAGAACAGAGCATACCGCTGCGGCGGAAATGCCGCAGCAATATGCAGAATACTGTTTCTTATGCTTCCGGAACGTCGATCATCTCTTCCTTCGGATAGTGGTTCAGTACTTCGCAGCCGTCTTCTGTAACGACAACGATGTCCTCGATTCTGACACCGATACCTTCATCATACAGATAGATGCCCGGCTCGATGGAGAATGTCTGACCAACTTCCACGATCTCGTCGTTTGCAGAGGAAACGTCACCGACTTCGTGGTCTTCCATGCCGATGGAGTGGCCCAGTCTGTGGGTGAAGTACTCGCCGTATCCCTTGGATGCGATATAATCTCTGGCAGCGGCATCGATGTCGCTCATCTTCACGCCCGGCTTCGCTGCAGCAATACCGCGCTTATTTGCTTCCAGAACGATCTCGTAGATTTCCTTCTGTCTTTCGCTGTGCTCACCGATGAATACCGTTCTGGTAATGTCGGAAGCATAGTCATGCCACATGCCGCCAATGTCCAGGATAACGCAGTCACCATGCTTGCCCTTGGAATCATCTGTCATGTGGTGCGGATCTGCAGCACCCTTCGCATAAGCCGTGATCGGCTCGAAGGACGGACCGGAGAAACCGACTTCCTTCGTGATCTCCAGGCACTTCGCATTCAACTCATTCTCTGTCAGACCCTTGGCTGTCCAAGGAATCAGCTTATCCATCACTTCATCGATCATCTTGGCGGACTCTCTCATTGCCTGAATTTCATCCGCATCCTTGATCTGTCTGACCTTATCTACAATCTTGGAACCGTTTACGAACTTGCTGCCGGCACCCAGCTCCTGCAGTCTCAGCAGGAATCTGGACGGCCAGTTCTTGTCAACGCCGATCGTTTCATCCTTATTGATGAACTGGCTCAGGATTTCAACGCCGTCTTCTACATCATCATAATATGTGATTTCCACGCCCAGGTCTTCTGTCTGCGGGAACAGCTTATTGATAACGAAGTGGTTATCACCGTTCACATTCAGATACAGTGCGTGCATTCTCTCGCCCGGCATAATCCACTTTCTCAGCAAATAGTAGATAGGTACCGGATCCGTGATGATCATCTGGTTGAGACCCTGTTCCTTCATTTTCGCATAAATACGATTCAGCTTATTAGTTTCCATTTGAAGCCTCCATAAAAAAAGGACCTGTAACAATAACTAAGGACCTACAGCAATAATTAATCAATCCTTGTCCATTCTACCGCTTCCCATATGAATTGTCAAACTTTTGTCTAAACATGTTCCAGTCCATCTACAGTTCCTGTCTGTAGGATCGGGAAGTGTCTGCAGCCATCATTCCCGGAAGAATATCGCCGTATTCTGTCCGGCCCGGCAGTTCATACCGAAGCCGCCACGCCACCACAGAAATAAATTCGGTGTTCTTCGGTTTCTTCCAGCAGTGTCCCAGGCTCAGATCACTGTATCGCTGCCGGAAAATGCCCGCCTGCTCGTTCCATGCGGCATCAATGGCCCGTCGAATGGCAATTTCCACGCTGCCCACTGTGACATTAAACTCATCCGCAACAATCGGATACACCGTTTTCGTAATCCGCTGCAGAATCGTCGGATCCAGCACCGTGTGAACACAGCATCGGCAGAGATATTTAAATCCGTTCAAATTCATCGGAATGCCCAGACGGAGCAGCAACCGCTCCGTTCTGAGCTGCAGCATAGTCTCCTCTTCCTCGGTCATTTCTCTGCTTTTCCTCCAGTAACCGTTCATCTTTGATTCCTCCCGTTAATAATCATTCATTACAACAGCTTTTCATCCGGATGTCTGCGTTCTTTACATGCCCTTATTTTACCTTATTTTTCATTTTCTGTGTGCGAGGATTTCATGCAAAAACTTGTATATATGTATATTTCAGTATAAATATGCATACTTCGACGGTTTTTTTCTGAATCCGACTTCACACTGTAATCATGGACTCCATCTTTCCGAAGGTCTTCTCGCCGATCCCGCTCACATTTTTTAGATCCTCCTTCCTCCGGAACCGGCCGTTCTGTGTGCGGTATGCAATAATCTTCCCGGCAGTGACCGGACCTACCCCGGGAATCTTCTGCAGCTCGGCCTCCGAGGCTGTGTTGATGTTGATCAACCCCTGCGCAGAGGTCCCGCCGGTGCTTCCCTCCGTGGTTCCCGTCCCGGCGGAAGATCCTATGCCGGTTTCTGCCGGATTCATTCCATCCTCCCCCCGGACCTTCCGGGGAATGACGATCAGCTGACCGTCTGTCACCTTCTCCGCCTGATTAATCGTCCGGGTGTCCGCCTTCCCGGTCAGTCCTCCGGCTTTCCGTACCGCTTCAAAAATCCGGGCGCCGGGCTTCATCTCGTACACACCTGGCCGCTTCACCTCCCCTTCCATATCGATATACAGAACCCTCTGCCTCTCCCCGGTTTTCGGTGTTTCCGCTCCGGCCTTCTGCACTGCACCGTTTTCCCCGGCTTTCTGTATGGAAATAGTGTCATTATTCTCTTTCCCCACAAAAAGCACTGCGGCGGCGATGATCACCAGGATCACCGCCGCCGCTCGGATCAGCGTTCGATTCTCATTCAGTTTCTGTTTCCAGTTTCTCGGATTCGTATGACTGCGCATGCTGACCTCCCGGAGAATGTCGTTTCTTCCGGAGCGATGGCTCCGCAAGAAATACCAGTATCATCCATTTACCAGTATTTTACATCCACCGGATCGGATCGTCAACACCGAAATGCAGTCCGTTTCGGCACACGAGGATTTCACAGCGCGGCACATCCAGCTGGGCAAACTCCAGGAAAGTCCGGATCACCGGTTCCGGGTTGAGGTTGGAATGACTCCCCTGATCCAGCAGCATTTTCAATACAAGTTGATGATTCTCCCCGGACTCTGCCTCCAGAGAACGAATCTTCTCCCGGATGTTCATCGGTTTCGTTTCTCCGGATTTCTTAGAATGCTTCAGGACGATGATCTCCTTCTGCGCCAGATAGTCCGCCGTCACCTGACGGAAATCTTTCCGGAATACAGACACCGGAAATGACACGGTATAGGTCGCAGAATCCACCAAAGCCGCCAGTGATTTCTTTCCCTCTGCAATGCCCACGCCATGAATCGCAATTCCCTGTGCCAGCGTCGGTTTCATGGACGAAATAATTTCGTCCTTTGTATACTCCCGGGTCGTTTCAAATTCCAGAAGTTCCGCCTCCGCCAGATACCCCAGGGACAGAGGCTGGGCGAATCCCATACGGGGATGGGGATTGAACCCCTGACTGTATTTCAGCTCGATTCCCGCCCGTCGGAACCCCCGCTTGAACAGACGAAGCATGTCCAGATGGGACGTGAAACGAATCAGTCCGCTTTTTGAAAAAGTCAATACGTACTTACTCATAGATTCCTCCCAGTCCGCATGTGGTTTTCCGGTTCACGCCGCAGCCGACACAGCCGTACCGGCAGTCCTGGGTCGTCAGACCCTGCTCCGCCTTCTTCGCCTCCCGCACCAGGAATTCCTTCGAGACGCCCGGGTCGATCAGATCCCACGGCATCACCTCATCGAAAGAGCGCTTCCGTTCTGTGTAGAATTTATAATCGATTTCCCAGTTCTCCAGCAGTTCTTTCCATACATCCCGATGGAAATACTCCGTCCAGGCGTCCAGCCGGCATCCAGCTTCGTGGGCCTTCAGCAGCAGCGCAGACATTCTGCGGTCACCTCTCGCCAGCACCCCTTCGCAGACACTGACGGCATCGTCGTGATAAGTCAGACGGGCATTCCGGCCTGGCATGGCGTGCTCCAGAACCACATGCTTCTGCCTGAGTTCCTCAGAAGAAGCCTGAGGCGCCCACTGGAACGGCGTGAACGGTTTCGGCACGAAATTGGACACACTGCAGGTCACATTGAAACGCCCCCGTTTTCCGGATTTCCGGAAAATCTCGATGGCCTTACGGGCTATTTCTCCGATTCCCCGAAGGTCCTCATCGGTTTCCGTCGGCAGGCCGTCCATAAAGTAAAATTTCATGGTGCGCCAGCCCAGCTCCACCGCCTGTTCCACGGCGCTGAAAATATCCTCTTCCGTGATTCCCTTGTTGATCACGTCCCGGAGCCGCTGGGTGCCGGCTTCCGGTGCGAAGGTGAGCCCGGATTTCTTGTATTTCTGAATCTCATTCAATACATTGAAGGAGAACGAGTCCAGACGGAGAGACGGCAGGGACAGGGATACGTTCCGCTTCGTGCAGTAGTCCATGAGCTCTGTGGCCAACCCTTCGAAATTCGAATAATCGCTGGTGGACAGGGACAGCAGAGACAGTTCGTCGTGTCCGGTATTCTTCAGCTGTTGTTCTGCCAACCTCTTGATCGTCTCTTCAGACCGTTCCCGCACCGGACGGTAGGACATGCCGGCCTGACAGAAACGGCATCCTCTGGTGCAGCCCCGGAACGTCTCCACCACGGCCCGGTCATGCACCGCTTCCACGATCGGGACAATCGGTTTCTCCGGGAACGGCACCCGGTTCAAATCAGGAAGAATCGCTTTCTCAATGCGGTCCGGCGCCCCTTCCCACAGCTTCACGAATTCCTTCACCGTGCCGTCCGGATGATACTGGACGTCATAGAAGGACGGCACATATACGCCGGTCAGCTTCGATACCCGCTGAAGATATTCCCGCTTCGAAAGACCTTCCCGCTTCGCTTCCCCGTAGGCATTCAGAACGGCCGGAAGCAGCTCTTCGCCGTCACCGATCATGAACAGATCGAAGAAATCCGCCAGAGGCTCCGGGTTCACCGCACACGGACCGCCGGCGATCATCAGTGGATCCCCCTCCCCTCTGTCCCGGGACAAAAGGGGAACTTCCGCCAGTTCCATCATGTTCAGGATGGTCGGGAAGGACATTTCGTACTGCAGTGTGAAGCCGAACACATCCATCTGCTTCACCGGCGTTTTCGTCTCCAGGGTGAACAGAGGCACGTGGTGCTTTCGCATCAGTTCCTCCATATCCGGTGCCGGAGAAAACACCCGTTCCAGATAGAGGTTCTCATGACGATTCGTCACGTCATACAGAATCTGCAGTCCCATATAGGACATGCCGATTTCATACAGGTCCGGAAATGCGAAGGCAAACCGTACATCCATCTTCTCCGGGTCCTTCACCACCATATTCGTTTCACCGCCGATATAACGGGCCGGCTTCTCGACCTGCTCCAGCAGCTGCTCCAGGGACGGAGCGAACAAAGAGTCCACGGTCTGTCCGATCGTCCCTTCGATTTCCCGCATGAAGCTGCGGGTGAGCTCCTTCAGATCCTCCAGACGCTTCTCCCGCTCTTCCGACCACGGACGCTTGTGAAGCAGATAGTCGAACCGGCCGTCCACTCCCGTGTAGTGGTTCTCCGTCACAGTCCGGTCCGCCAGACATAGAATATCTGTTTCCGTGGCTTCCGATAGCGGCGCCAGCATATGGGTCATATGAGCTTCCACAATTTCTGCTTCCCGTTCATATCCCAGACTTCTGAGCAGCCTTGCGCCAACGATTTCATGGTGATCCTGCACTCTGGCCACATCGTGGATCAGGGCAGAGATACGAACCAATTCCACATCCATGGCAACTCCGTTCCGGTTCAGTGCATCGGCAATGACGGCAGCAACACGGCTGACTTCCTGACAGTGCCGAATCACTCGGTCCGGTGTATTCTGCTCCCGGAACAGCCTGTAACATTCTTCTTCGGTGAGTCTCTTCATCTCTGTCATATTCGCTCCTAAAAGGATTAATATTCGTCGTAGAATTCGAATTCAAAATCATTGATCCGGATGATGTCTTCCTCTTCCAGACCCATTTCCTTCATTTTCTCCACCGCACCGCTGTTTTCGATGTACTTGTACAGGTAGCGGAGAGATCCCATATCATTGAAATTCGTGGAATTAAAGATCTTCATCAGCTGACCGCCGGAAAGCTCGAATGCGCCGTCCTCTCCCCGGGACACATGTACTTCCCGGTATTCCGGTCCCTGGGCTTCATCCTGTTCGAAGTCGAAATACTCCACTTCTTCCTCTTCCGGCGGATTCTTCTCCACCTCCTGCAGCGTCAGAAGCGCAGCATCCATCAGTTCTTTCATCCCGTAGCCGATGGGAGCTGACAGCGGGAAGACCCGGTAGCCTTTTCCTTCCACATATTCCTTGAACGCCCGGTATTCCGGTCCGTCCTCGTCAATCAGGTCCACCTTGTTGGCAGCCACCAGCATCGGCTTCTTCTGCACATTTCTGCCGTACAGGGCCAGCTCTTTCATAATCTTGTCGAAATCCTCCTTCGGATCCCGTCCCTCACTGCCGGCCACATCCACCACATGAATCAGAACTTTCGTCCGTTCGATGTGCTTCAGGAAACGAAGTCCCAGACCCAGTCCTTCATGGGCACCTTCTATAATACCGGCGATATCCGCCATGACGAAGCTGGTGTCATACAGCTGAACCACGCCGAGGTTCGGCTGCAGTGTAGTGAAATGATAGTTGGCGATCTTCGGATTGGAACGGGTGGCATTGGCCAGCAGACTGGACTTTCCCACATTCGGGAATCCGACCAGTCCCACATCGGCGATCGCCTTCAGTTCCAGCGTAACCTCCCGGCGGATGCCTTCCGTTCCGGCTTCTGCGAAATTCGGAGCCTGCCGGACGGAGTTCATATAGTGGACATTGCCCTTTCCGCCTTTTCCGCCCCGGGCAGCGACGAAAGAATCTCCGGCTTCCACCAGGTCCTTCATCACCTTGCCGGAAGCAGTGTCCAGCACCACGGTTCCCGGCGGGACGCTGATGATCAGGTCCTTCCCCTTCTTTCCAAAACATTTCTTCCGCATGCCGTCCTGGCCGTTTTCGGCCTTGTACTTGCTGGAATATTTGAAATCCATCAGTGTTCTCATATTCGGATCCGCCTGGATGATGACATCTCCGCCCTTTCCTCCGTCGCCGCCGTCCGGGCCGCCGTCCGGTACGAAAGGTTCTCTGCGGAAGGAAACGGCACCGTTTCCGCCCTTTCCGGACTGGATCGTGATATTCGCTCTGTCAACGAACGTACTCATTACATGCCTCCGTCTATAAAAAAATAAACCCCTACGAGATCCGTAGGGGCATGAAAACGCTTCCTAAGCTTCCAGAGGGTAGACGCTGACCTGCTTACGGGTCTTGTCTTTTCTCTCGAACTTAACAGCACCGTCGATCTTGGCGAACAGAGTGTCATCTCCACCGATGCCAACGTTGTTGCCCGGGTGAAGCTTCGTGCCTCTCTGTCTGACCAGGATGCTGCCTGCTGTAACGAACTGACCGTCACCAGTCTTGACGCCTAAACGTTTGGACTCGGACTCACGACCGTTCTTGGAACTTCCTACTCCCTTTTTACTTGCCATGGACCTGTTACCTCCTTACTAATGACAATCGGAAACTACTTCTCAGCCTTCTCGATCGCTTCCACGATCTCAGCCTTCGTAGCCTTCTCATCGATTTCAATGCTGTGCTCTTCTGCATAAGCAATCAGCTCATCCTTCTTCATGGATGTGGAAACCTTCTTCTCCGGCTCAGCCTTCTTCTCTTCTGTTCCGCCGAGAGACTTGATCTCAACCGTTGTGAACGGCTGTCTGTGTCCCTGCTTCTTTCTGTAGTCCTTCTTGCTCTTGTACTTGAAGATGATAACCTTCTGTGCCTTGCCATTGGCAACGACCTCAGCCTCCACCTTCGCATTCTCGATGTACGGCTTACCTACTGTCAGGCCGTTATCATCGCTCAGTGCAAGGACCTTCGTGAATTCGATCTTCTCTCCGGCTTCTGCGTTCAGCTTCTCGACGTTCAGAACGTCTCCTTCCTGAACTCTGTACTGCTTTCCGCCAGTCTCAATAACTGCATACATAGTTGTAAGTACCTCCTCTTACCAGTCTCGCCTTTTCGGGCAGCGCTGTCATCACAATCCGGTGATGCTTCGCACTTTCGGAGCCCTTCCCGTGCGGTCTAACTCGGTTAGTATAGCATGGGGAGGTATATTAGTCAAATGATTTTCGAGAAAAACTATTCAATAATCACGCCGTCTTCATCGATCATCAGATCTTCCGCCACCGGCGCCTCCGGTTCCTTCCCGGCCGCCTGCTTCGCCTTCCGGGCCTGCATGCGTTCGTCTTCCTCCCGCATCTCGGCCTCCTTCTTCTCCCGTACGGCATCCCGCAGTTTCTGTGTCAGTTCTTCCATCAGATCCGGATTATCTTCCAGATACTGCTTCACGTTTTCCCGTCCCTGTCCGATCCGTTCTCCGTTATAACTGAACCAGGATCCGGCCTTGCTGACAATTCCTGCTTCCACCGCACAGTCCAGTACGTCGCCGGATTTCGAAATGCCCTTTCCGTACATGATATCGAACTCTGCACGCTTGAACGGCGGCGCAACCTTATTCTTCACAATCTTCACCCGGGTACGGTTCCCCAGCATTCTGTCTCCCTGCTTGATGGTCTCAATCCGCCGTACGTCAAACCGCATGCTGGAGTAGAACTTCAGAGCCCGGCCGCCGGTGGTGACTTCCGGATTGCCGAACATGACCCCGACTTTCTCACGAAGCTGGTTAATGAAGACCACACAAGTATTGGTCTTATTCACCGTGCCGGTCAGTTTCCGAAGCGCCTGGGACATGAGTCTGGCCTGCAGACCCACGTGGGTGTCTCCCATATCTCCCTGGATCTCTGCCTTCGGTACCAGCGCTGCGACAGAGTCGATGACGATGATATCAATGGCACCGCTGCTGGCCAGCATATCACAGATTTCCAGCGCCTGCTCTCCCGTATCCGGCTGGGAAACCAGGAGCTCCTCAATCCGGACGCCCAGATTCTTCGCATAGACCGGGTCCAGGGCATGCTCCGCATCGATGAAGGCAGCCTTCCCTCCGGCCTTCTGCGCCTCCGCAACCATGTGCAGCGCCAGAGTGGTCTTTCCGGAGGATTCCGGACCGAATACTTCCACAATCCTTCCCCGGGGAACGCCGCCCACCCCGGTAGCCAGATCCAGGCTGATGGATCCGGTGGAGATCGTCTCCACATCCATACCGGAATCACTCAGCTTCATGATCGCTCCCTGACCGAACTGCTTCTGTATCTGTGCCAGGGCCGCTTCCAGAGCCTGTTCCCTGCCGTCCTTCCCATTCTTCGTTGCTCTCGCCATAATTACCTCCATAAGAACGCTTGTTCTTCTATTATTCTACTGATTTCCGGATGTTTGTCAAGAGGGGCGTGAGATACAGGAGCCGCACGTTTCTTCCATCATCTGGAAATTCATTGTCCGGTTATCATACCACCGGCCCCGTGAATTGTCAAATTATTCCAGCGGAATATCTTTCCCCTCCGGATCCGTGAAATTTTCCTGCATCACCGGCCTTCCGTCAATGAGTCGGTTGACCGTGTCCAGCATCATGAGAACGGCGTACTTCCGGTTCCATTCCCGGCTGAAGTTCGGCGTCAGCAGTTTCTTCACCAGCGTTTTCCCCTGATACCGGCACCCGATATAGATGAGCCCCACCGGCTTCTCCGGCGTTCCGCCCCCCGGACCCGCAATCCCGGTGACTGAAACGCACACATCGCTTCCGGTTTTTTTCTGAAGACCTTCGGCCATCTGCCGGGCCACTTCCGGGCTGACGGCGGTCTCCCGCTCCAACGTATCTTCCCGAACGCCCAGCTCTTCGATTTTTGCCCGGCAGGTGTAGGTCACAATCCCCCGCTCGAATACTTCGGAGATGCCCGGCACATCTGTCAGAGTTCCGGCAAACAGGCCGCCGGTGCAGGACTCCGCACAGGAAATCGTGATGTGCCGGTCAATCAGTTTACGGCCCACCACCTGTACGAGATCTTCGTCTTCCTCACTGTAAATATTGTCCCCCAGCCGTTCCCGGACTCTCCGGACCATCGCCTCCACTGCGTTCTTCGCCTCCTCCAGGGTCCGCCGCTTGGAGGCCACCCGAACGCTGCACTCGGCCATCTTTGCATATGTGGCAATGGTCGGATCCGTTTGGGCATCGATCAGATCCATGAGTTTTGTCTCCACCAGGGACTCTCCCTTCCCGAAGATGCGCAGAACCTTATAATAGATCACACTGTCCTGCTGCTTCGCCAGGTACGGATAGACGCACCGGCGGAACATCTCTGTCATTTCATACGGCGGCCCCGGCAGGCAGATGACGGTGGTCCCGTTCTTTTCCACTGCAAATCCCGGCGCCGTGCCGATTTCCGTCTGGAAAACCGTCGCATGTTCTGGCAGCAGATACTGCTTGTAATTATTCGTTGTGAACCGGTGTTTCCGGGCCTGCTGAATCTCCATGAGGATGTGTTTCGCTTCCTCGTCCTCCACCAGCTTCTCTCCCAGGAAATCACTGACCGTTTCCTTCGTCATATCATCCTCTGTGGGTCCCAGACCGCCGGTGGTGATGATCAGATCGCAGTCCTCTGCAGCCAATCCCAGAATCTCCCGCAGTCTGCCGTCGTTATCGCCCACGGTATAACGGTAAAGTACGTCTATTCCCAGCATATTCAACTGACGGGAAATATATACGGCATTCGTATCGGTGATCTGCCCCATCAGGAGTTCTGTTCCGACACTGATCACGGCACATTTCATTGATCACTTTCCTCCTTCTTCCAAACGAGAAACAACAGCAGAGGCAGAGCAGACGCAGTCTTCATGGACCGGTCCCGCTCTGCCCGAGAGAATTGTTATTCTGATTCCCGGAACACCCGGATGTTCTTCACTACATATTCAATACCGGAGTAGACAGTCATGATAATGGATGCCCACAGCAGCGCATAGGCAATCAGGCGTACCGGAGTGTACAGCCCGCTTGTCTCCGGCACCCCGTGGAAGAGCATGAGCATGATCACGGCAAACATCTGCAGAACCGTCTTGATCTTCCCGCTCATAGCTGCCGCAATGACGGTTCCTTCCGAAGCGGCCACTGTGCGCATGCCGGCGATGGTGAACTCTCTGGCGAGAATGACGATGAGCATCCACGCCGGGATGGTCCTGTCGCCGATCATCAGGCAGAACGCAGAGTACACCAGGATCTTATCCGCCAGCGGATCCATGATTTTCCCGAAATTAGTCACCAGATGGTATTTCCGGGCGATTTTCCCGTCCAGCATATCCGTCAGGGATGCGGCGCAGAACAGCACCAGCGCAGGGATGTAATATCCCAGAATGTAGCACACAATGAAGAACGGAACTGCGATGATCCGCCCCATAGTCAGTTTATTCGGTAGATTCATTCCTTACACCTCTCTGCCTTCCAGATCATAGTCAAAGGCATCGAGAATCTCTACGGTGACGATGTCTCCCGGCTCATGATCGCGTACTGCCGAAAATATCACGGAATTGTCGATTTCCGGCGCATCCATCCGGGTGCGGCCCACATAGGATTCGCCGTCCTCGTCCAGACGGTCCACCATGACTTCCAGCTTCTTTCCGATGAGCGCCTGATTGTGTTCCAGGGAAATCTGCATCTGTTCCACCATCAGGGCATCCAGACGTTCTTCCTTCACCGCCTCCGGAATCTGATCCGTCCGCTCCGCCGCCGGTGTACCTTCTTCCCTGGAATAGGTGAATGCGCCCAGCCGTTCGAACCGCTGCTGTGCAACAAACTGCTGCAGCTCAGCGAAGTCTTCCTCTGTCTCTCCCGGGAAACCCACAATCAGGGTCGTCCGGATTGTAATGTCCGGCATCGCCGTCCGCAGTTTCCGGATCGTTTCGTCGATGGATGCCCGGGAGGAATGGCGGTTCATGTCCCGGAGCACCCGGTCACTGGCGTGCTGCAGAGGAATGTCGATGTAATGACAGATTTTCGGTTCTTCGGCCATGACCCGGATCAGCTCGTCCGTGATGTTATCCTCGTAGGCGTACATGATGCGGATCCATTCGATGCCGTCGATCCGGCAAAGCTCCTTCAGGAGTCCGGCCAGCATCGGGCGGCCTTCGATGTCCTTCCCGTAATAACTGGTGTCCTGTGCGATCAGGATCAGTTCTTTCGTTCCAGCCTGTGCCAGGCGGTTCGCCTCCCTGAGGATGCTCGCCTTCGACCTGCTGCGGTAATTTCCCCGGATGTGCGGAATGATGCAGTAGGCACACCGGTTGTCACAGCCTTCCGCAATTCTCAGATACGCTGTGTACGGATTCTCCGGCAGTTTCCGGCTCTCTTCCTCCGCTTCGAAAGCCTTTCGATCATATTCTCCCACGGAGCGGAACCGTTCCCCGGTCTCTTCCAGTTCATCCAGCAGCCCCGGCAGTTTTTCATAATCGTTCACACCCAGAAATCCGTCCGCTTCCGGAATTTCCTCAAATAGTTCCGCCGCATACCGCTGCACCATGCAGCCGGATACAATCAGTTTCTTTCCCGCCTCACGGAACCGGGCCATATCGAATATCTCGCTGATGGATTCCTTCTTCGCATCGTCAATAAATCCGCAGGTGTTCACCACAATGGCGTCCGCCTCCGCCGGATCCGTTACGACCTTGTGACCGTGCCGTTCCAGCATCCCCATAGCCATTTCGGAATCACCGAAATTCTTCGCACACCCCAGCGTGTCGAAATATACTTTCATACGTATTCGTCCACCTCTCTGTTTCTATTCTGTCCGGCATCCGCTGTTCCTTCATGACAGGCTGCCGGTTTCCTCCTTCATTCTCTCCAGTTCATCCTCTGTCAGGAGAACCTTCCGCGGGCGGCTCCCGTCCTGGGGACCGATGACCCCCCGTTCTTCCATCATATCCATGATGCTTGCCGCATGGTTATAGCCGATACGGAAGCGGCGCTGCAGCATGGAAGTAGACGCCTTCCCCGCCTGCACCACACATTCGATTGCTTCCGGCAGCAGTTCGTCCTCGTCTTCTCCCAGACCGCCTCCGGCCGGACCGTTCTCGATCGTGTCCATCACTTCATCATTATACCCCGTCTTGAGATTCTGGTCTTTCACGAATTCGATAATCCGGTTCACTTCCTCGTCAGAAATGAAAGTGCCCTGCACACGAAGCGGCTTGCCTCTTCCCAACGGATTGAAGAGCATATCACCCTTTCCCACCAGCTTCTCGGCGCCGCCCATATCCAGAATCGTCCGGGAATCAATCTGAGAGGAAACGGCGAAGGCAATTCTGGACGGGATATTGGCCTTGATCAGACCGGTGATGACATCCACCGACGGACGCTGGGTAGCGACGATCAGATGCATGCCGGCAGCCCGGGCCATCTGCGCGAGGCGGGCGATGGATTCCTCCACCTGGCTCGGTGCAGCCATCATCAAATCTGCCAGCTCGTCAATGATGATCACCACCTGGGACATGATCTCGTCATCCCGTTTCTCTTTCTTCATTTTCTTGTTGAAGGATTTCAGATCCCGCACATTCTCGTCCGCAAAGGACTTATACCGGTTCGTCATCTCTGCCACGGCCCAGTTCAGCGCCGCCGCAGCTTTCGCCGGATCTGTCACCACCGGAATCAGCAGGTGCGGAATGCCGTTATAGTGTCCCAGTTCCACCACTTTCGGATCAATCAGCACCAGTTTCACCTCGTCCGGGTCCGCCCGGTACAGGATACTGGCAATGATGCTGTTGATGCACACAGACTTTCCGGATCCTGTGGAACCGGCGATCAGAAGATGGGGCATCCCTTTCAGGTCAGCAACAATATTATTCCCGGAAATATCCTTTCCTACTGCGAAAGCAATCTTCGATTTTTCATCCCGGAACTCCGGAGAATCGATGACTTCCCGGATCCGGACCATATTCGTCTTGTCATTCTGCACTTCGATGCCGACCGCGGCCTTCCCCGGAATCGGCGCTTCGATACGGATACTCTTCGCCCGGAGATTCAGGGCAATATCATTGGACAGGCTGACGATCTTACTCACCTTCACACCCGTGTTCGGCTGAATCTCATAGCGGGTGACCGCCGGACCCTGGGTCACCTGAATAACCCGGGCGTCCACGTTGAAGCTCTGGAGAGTATGTTCCAGTGTCACCGCTTTCTCATGCAGCTCCTCGCTCAGACCGGAATTATCCACCTGATCCGGAGGATCCAGCAGGTTGACTGGCGGTTTCCGGTAGGTCTCTCTGCCGGTCAGCACTTTCTTCAGGCCGGCAGCTGCCGCACCGGCCGTGGCTGCCGCAGTCCCCGCATCCAGAACCGATTTCTTCCGGCTCCCTTCATAGGTGGATACCGCAACTCTTCCGCTTCCCCCGTCTTCCGGCTCCGGATTCTCCTGTCCGGCACCGCTTCGCACCGCATCCTCCCGGGTCTTCTGAAGCCGTCCGTCCCGGTCGTCCGGGAAATCACGAAAATCCAGGACCTCGTCCTCTGTGGTGTCCCCTGACAGTCCGAACAGATCCCGGTGTTCCGGCGCAGATGCGGTGGATGAGGTCCGGGAATCCGCCGGAAGATCCGGTTCAGCAGAAAGGGAAACCGGCTCCGCCGAAGTCGGATTATCCAGGCCGTAACCCTGGGACGGAGAAGAGGGACCTTCTCCATCCAGACCGAAGCCCCCGGCCGGAGCAGACGGGCCCGCCCCATCCAGGCCGTACCCCGCGGACGAAGCGGACGGACCTTCTCCATCCAGGCCGTACCCGGAAGCAGCAGAAAAGCCCGCACCGTCCAGGCCCCGGCCATCCGCAGCGGGTACAGATTCTGCAAACGGGTCATTGTCCGTCAGGAAATCAAGCACGTTGCTTTTCTGACCGCCGACGCCGTACAGACTTTGTCCATCCTTACTCTTCAAAAAAGTATTGATGTTCCCGTCATGGGGCATACGGTCCACCGGATCCGCCACCAGCGCCGGCGTCTCCGGGATCACAATCCGGATATTGTCGTTATAATCGAACTCCTCCAGGGGCATAGTGTCCGCAGAAGATTTCTTCCCGCCCTTCGGCGGCTTGTTCCTTCCGGCCTGTTTCCCTTCCGGGTCATTCTCCCCCTTCCGGGTAATTCCCATACTCCGGTCGAACTCCCCGGCCCGGATCCGGGCTGCCTCTGCCCGGCGCTTCGCCTCTTCCTCCCGGGCCATCTGCTCCCGGAGCTCCTTCATGATGCGCTTCTCTTCCCTGCGGTTTCCCACCTTCACCAGAAACTGGGACAGCTTCGTGTTTAGCAGCAAAAGCAGTGAAATGGCGATCATCAGTATTCCGAAAATATAAAGTCCGGCTTTCCCGATGATATTCACCAGGAATGTACCCAGAGTCATGCCGAACAGACCGCCGTTCTCCAGCTTCGTTCCACCGGTATAGAACTGCCGCAGGTCGTAGGCCAGATCCGCATCCGCCAGGAAACGGCCGGAATTCATGAGACAAAGAAGAAGCAGAAGAGCGATCGAAACCGCGAAAGTCCGCTTCGACACATGATTCGACATCCGGGTCACAAACAGAATCCCCAGAAGAATCAGGTACCAGGGGAAGAACAGACCCACGGCTCCGAAGATCCCCTTCAGAATGACCCCCAGCTCGTTCCCGTATACCCCTGCCGCATGAAACTGCACGCTGGCAAAGATGAAGGCGCCCACGGCAATACAAACCAGACCCCAGATGATGTCTTTCATCCGTTTCGATGCCTGCCGCTTCTCCTGCATGACCCGGATTTCTTCTTTCTTCTCCGTCTCCCGGGGGGATTCGGCCTTCGTCGTCTTCCGGCCTTCCGACTGCTTCTTCCCGGCCTGCTTCTTCGTATCCAGTTCTTTCGTTTCCTTCTTCTTAGCCAATTTTTTCCTCCAAAAAAACAGCAGAGTACTCTTGCCCGGAACCCTCGCCCCGGGCAGGATGCACTCTGCTTATTATATGCAGTTCCGGCTGATATTTCAACCGTTTCGTGGTCAGGCTACTTGCAGGTAATGTATCCCTTCTCCACCAGTGCTTCTGCGGACAGAACCGCACCGCCGGCTGCGCCTCTGACAGTGTTATGTGCCAGACCCACCAGCTTCCAGTCAAAGATCGTGTCTTCTCTCAGACGGCCGAAGGAGACGCCGAATCCATTCTCATAGTAGACATCCTGGGTAACCTGCGGTCTGTCATCCTCTGTGAGATACTGAATAAACTGCTTCGGAGCACTCGGCAGATCTGCCTCCTGCGGGAATCCCCGGAAGTTCACCAGTCTGTCAATCAGTTCCTCTTTCGTCGGTTTCTTCGCAAAGTCAACGAAAATAGTGGCCGTATGACCTTCCAGCACCGGCACACGGATGCACTGGCTGGTGATCAGCGGACCCTCTGCATTGACAATCTCACCGTTCTCCACATGGCCGAAAATCTTCAGCGGTTCCTTCTCACTCTTCTCTTCCTCGCCGCCGATATATGGAATGATGTTGCCCACCATCTCCGGCCAGTCCTGAAAATTCTTTCCGGCACCGGAAATCGCCTGATATGTGGAGACCACAACCTTCGTCGGTTCGAATTCCTTCCAGGCATACAGAGCCGGAACGTAGCACTGAATGGAGCAGTTCGGCTTCACAGCAATGAATCCCTTCTCTGTGCCGAGACGCTTCTTCTGGGCCGGGATCACAGCGTAGTGATCATCGTTGATCTCCGGTACAACCATCGGCACATCCTTCGTCCAGCGATGAGCGCTGTTGTTGGAGACCACCGGAGTCTCGGTCTTCGCATACTCTTCCTCAATGGCCCGGATCTCATCCTTGGACATATTGACAGCGCTGAATACGAAGTCCACGTCCTTCGCAACGTTTTCCACGTCGGAGACATCCTGCACCACGATCTTCTTCACCGCCTCCGGCATCGGCGTCTGGAGTTTCCATCTGCCGGCCATGGATTCTTCATAGGTTTTTCCGGCGCTGTGGCTGGACGCAGCAATCGTGGTGACCTCAAACCACGGATGATTCTCCAGCAGTGTGATGAATCTCTGGCCGACCATGCCGGTGCCGCCCAGAATGCCGACCTTCAGCTTCCTGTCAAGTTTCTTCATATCTCGGAAATCCTCCTTTTAGACTATATCAACAAATTTGTTTATCATTTTACTATCCAACGCACAAATTATCAACAATAGTCTCAAAGAAAATGGAAATATCCATAAAAAATACAATTTATTGCAAAAAAGAAAAAGACAGATGCGTTCGCTGCATCTGTCAGAATTCCAAAGCCTGTGGTTATGCCTCTGCTTCGTTCTTCAGTACATTCTTCCCATCGTAGTAGTTGCAGTTCGGGCATACTCTATGCGGAAGTTTCGGCTGATGACACTGCGGGCAAATAGAAATTCCCGGCGCCACCTTCTTCATGTTAGGTGCTCTTCTGGAATCTCTGTGAGCTTTCGATGTTCTTCTCTTTGGTACTGCCATTGTCTTACCTCCTTCCACTGTTTCTCATATCTCTAAAAAACAGAATTTTCGTCAACGGTGTTTAGTATATACTGCCGATGAAGTCGTGTCAACATTATTTTTTCATATTTCGTTACTCGGGCGGTCCGGAGCCACAATATACGGATGTTTTATAAAGTCCGAAGACCGGTACAGGTCATTTCCCCAGATCAGATTGTACAGATCGGAAGCCAGAATATCCACAGAGAGCAGTCTCCGGATCGCCGGGTACCGGTCAGCCTCCCGGTTGATATTCGTCAGAATCGGAATGCCGCTCACTTCTGCGGCCTGCCGCAGGAATGCGGTACCTGCTTCTCCCGCCGCCAGCACTCTGGCATACAGCACCCCGCTCTCCAGATCCGCTTTCGTGACACCCAGCAACGTCTGGGCAATCATCCGGCTGATTCTGGTCCGGGTATACACCTTCGATTTCACACAGTCAATCAGTTCATCCACGTTGCCGGTGTCTCTGATCCGTTTCTTCAGAAGGTGTCCCAGACCGCCTCCCGCCGAGGCGACATTCTCCAGAACCGATTCTTCCGTCTCCAGGATCTTCGCCGCAGCCAGGTGAAAATACGCAGCTTCTGCCTGACGGAATCGTTCGGGCTGCCGCATGCGCATCTTCTCCCGCAGCATCGTTCCGGTTTCGTGATGTCCGCTCCCCCGGCGGCGTACGGTGAACAGTTCCATCGTCCTTGCGCAGGAAGCATATTCCAGCCCCAGGATGTTGTTCGGTTCCGCCAGTTCCTCCAGAGAGAATCCTGCGTGAAGGTCCCGGGCAGCCTTTTCCCGGGCGGATGGATAGGACATTCCCTTCCTCGTCAGTTCCGCCGTCAAGGCATTTACCTGCTCACGATGCTTCCGAAAAAAAGAAGCGGCGGAGCGGAACCATTCCGCTTCACCGGATTCACTGCCGAAGGCAAGCAGGTCCACAATGCCCGTTCCTTCCAGAATGCCCACACCGGCCGAGGCGAAATACGGTGCACTGGCACAGGCATAGACGGCGGGCAGTTCCAGCACCAGATCCACACCGCTCCGAACCGCTTTCTCTGCCCGGGTCCACTTGTCTTCCGCTGCCGGATATCCCCGCTGGGTGAAATCACCGCTCATTACCGCAACCACCCTGTCCGCACCCGCCTCTTCCCGGACCCGCTGAATCAGATACCGGTGTCCGTCGTGGAAGGGATTAAACTCTGCTATGATTCCTGCTGTTTTCACTACTTATCATCATCTCCGCCCTGGGACTTGCTGTCGTACATCCACTCTTCCCCGTTCTGGGTTCTGGATGCCATCTGCTTCAGTTCATCCCGGTTCTTCTCCAGTACACTGTCAATGCCGTTGAACGTATTTTCCAGACTGTTATACATTTCGACGAAGTATGTATTATTCAGCTGATCCATCTTACCCTGCATATCGTAGAGCATACGGTCCAGATAGTCATACGTACGCATCTTCAGTTCTCTGGAGTAGTCCTCCGCTTCCTGGGTGATGTGTTCCGCCCGCTTCTTCGCCTTCAGTGTGATGTCGTTGTCATCCACCAGGAAATCAGCCTGCTTCTTCGCTTCTACAATCAGTTTCTTATATTCCGATTTCGCATCGTCCAGAATGCGGTTCTGCTCGTCCTTCAGCCATTTCGCCTGCTTCATGTCGTCCGGAAGACTGCGGCGGATATCATTGACCAGCTCCATCACCTCTTCCTTGTCCACCATAACCTTCCCGGTTAACGGAACATTCGAAGCGGTGTCCATGATATCTTCCAGTTCATCCAATAAATCCAATACGGTCATGCTTACCTCCCACTGGTATATCTCTTCATGCTCATCAAGTCCAGCGGGACAAGCGAGCAGACTGTTAATCAATTCTGATGGAATTTCGCTTTCATCGCCCGGAGTACTGCATCCGGCACCAGACCTTCTCCGTTTCCGCCCAGAGAGACCACTTCCTTCGCCATGGTGGAACTCAGGAACCCGTAGGCGGGGTCCGTCATGAGATAGACCGTTTCCGCCCGGTCAAACAGACGGGCATTCATATGATCCATACTGATTTCATAGTTGAAATCAGTAGAATTCCGGAGTCCGCGGATCACTGCACAGAAGCCCTGTTCATTCACATAATCCGCCAGAAGACCGCTGAACCGGTCCACCTGAACATGCGGAATATCCGCCGTCACAAGGCGGATCAGCTCCTCCCGCTCTTCAGTGGTGAAAAGGCTGTTTTTCTGCGGGTTGACAATCACGCCCACCACCAGTTCGTCGAACATCGGCGCAGCGCGGCGGATGAGATCCAGATGTCCGTTCGTAATCGGGTCGAAGGATCCGGTGAACAATGCCCTGCGGCTATTTTTCTGCTCCTGCTCCCCCTTCAACATTCTCCTCCGCTTTCCGTCTGTAAATTGAAACACTGGTTTTCCCGTACTTCCGGACACGGTCCAGAACGAATCCGCCGACAGTTTCCGGCATCGATGTTCTGGAATCATGCTCCGTTAATATTATACCGTCTGGAGCCAGTAAATCAAGCGTGTCAATCTGTTCCAGACAGTTTTCGTACAGCCCTGCCCGGTACGGCGGATCGATGAGAAACACATCGATTTTCTCATTCAGGCGATTCAGCACCTTCTTGTAATCCCCCGGAATCACAACAGCCTTCTCCTCTGCACCCACGTGGGCCAGGTTATGGTGAATCATGCGGATGCTGTCCCGGGAATTATCTCCGAAATAACAGAGCCTGGCCCCTCTGGACAGCGCCTCGATGCCCAGGCTTCCGGTTCCCGCAAACAGGTCACAGAACACCGCATCGTAGGTGTCATTCATCAGCAGATTGAAAACCGCTTCTTTCACCTTGTCCGAGGTCGGTCTGACATCGTAGTTTTCCGGCGTCTCCAGTTTCCGCCCCCGGTATTCTCCCGTAATTACTCTCATTAATATATCTCCTCGTTTCTATTCTGTTCGTCCCGCCTCTGTTCATCCCGGCGGGACAGTTTCCTCTTCACAGCTACATTTCCAGCCGTTCCAGTCCGTGGAACATCTTCCGCACCCGGATCCGAAGTTCCTCATGTTCCGGAAGCGTCAGGGAAGGATCTTCTTCCAGGATTTCTTCCGCTGCCCTGCCCGCCTTCTCCAGCACATCCCGGTGACGCACCAGATCACTGATCATCCGTTCCGGCAGGCCGTGCTGCCGGGTGCCGAATAATTCTCCCGGCCCTCTGAGGCGCAGGTCCTCCTCCGCAATCCGGAATCCGTCAGAGGATTCTTTCATGATCTTCGCCCGTTCCAGCGCAATTTCACTCTCTCCCCGCAGAACCAGAAAGCAGTAGGACTTGAGGCTGCCTCTTCCGACCCGTCCCCGGAGCTGATGCATCTGGGCCAGTCCGAACCTTTCGCAGTTCTCCAGCACCATAACCGTGGCATTCCGCACATTGATTCCCACTTCGATGACGACGGTGGAAACCAGAAGCCGGATTCTCCCTTCTGCGAAATCCTCCATAATGCGGTTCTTTTCTTCCGATTTCATGGCGCCGTGCAGCAGTCCCACCCGGAAGTCCGGAAAACGGTCGCTCAGTTCCCGGTAGAGTTCCTCCGCCGACTTGGCTTCAACAGTATCCGATTCTTCGATCAGGGGTGCCACCACATAGGCCTGCCGGCCCTCCGCCAGCCGTTCCCCTACGAAGTCATACATTTTCTGTCGTTTTCCCTCCGAACGGATCACATACGTATCAATCTTTTTCCGCCCTTCCGGCATCGTGCGGATCGAAGAAACGTCCAGATTACCGAACAGAATCACTGCCAGCGTCCTTGGAATCGGCGTTGCGGTCATGATCATCACATTCGGATACTTTCCCTTCTCCGAAAGCAGATGGCGCTGGCTGACACCGAAGCGGTGCTGTTCGTCCGTAATCACCAGTCCCAGATCCCGGAATCTGACCCCCGGTTCCAGAACAGCGTGAGTGCCGATCAGAACATCGATTTCCCCGGAAGCGAGCTTGTCCAGCACCGCAGCCTTCTGCCCCGCCTTCAGGCTTCCGGTCAGAAGCCCCACCCGAATTCCGTACCGGGCGAAGTCTTCCCCCACAGAGTCTGCATGCTGCCGGGCCAGGATCTCGGTAGGAGCCATCATGACCGCCTGGTATCCCGCTTTCACGGCGGCGAACATGGCGGTCTCCGCCACAACGGTCTTCCCGGATCCCACGTCCCCCTGAATCAGCCGGTTCATCGGCCGGTCCAGGGACAGATCTTCTCCAATCTCCTGCCAGGCTTTTCTCTGCCCTTCCGTCAACCGGAACGAAAGCCCCCGGATGAATTCCGCCCCCGGGGCCGGATCAATGACGATGCCGTTCTCCCGGGGAAGGACGCCGTCCCGGAGGTAATGCATGCCGGTCTCCAGCGTGAATAGTTCATCGAACACCACCCGGTAGCGGGCCATCTGCAGGTACTTCGTGTTTTCCGGAAAGTGCATATTCATAAGTGCGAACCGGGCATCCGCCAGATGATACCGCTGCCGGAGCGGCGCAGGCAGCCATTCCGGCACATCCTCCAGGGCATCCAGGGCCTGCCGGGTCAGTTTCCGGATTTCCTTCTGAGACAGCCCTGCGGTGAGGCTGTATACAGGAAGAATGCCGCGGATATCCCCGGGATCTCCCTGCCGGTGAAACTCCGGATGGATCATCTGCAGGCGGTCCCGGTTCCTGGTCACCCGGCCATAAAAAGAATATCTGGCCCCTGGCTGAAACAGGTTCTCCAGATACCGCCCGTTGAAGAACAACATTTCCATGGTTCCGGTGCTGTCCTCCACAAGAATGGAAAGAGGGGCTTTCCGGGAGAAACGGGAACCGTGATACCGTCTGGAGCGAACGATTCCGACCACCAGGCAGTCCGTTTCCGGTTCCGCATCCCGAATTTGCGTTTCCAGCCGCCGGTCCTCATATTTCCGGGGGAAATAGTGGACCAGGTCATGGACATTCCGAATCCCGGCATTTTCCAGTACAGCGGCCTTCTTCGGGCCGACGCCCTTCAGGACGGTGATATTATCGGTCAGATTCATAACGGTACACCGTCTTTGTATTCCGCCGGGCCACCTGTTTCGATCTGACCCCCGCAATATCCACTGTGATCTGAATCGGTTCCTCCGGCAGAAATTCCCGCACCCGCTCACAGATGTAGTCGGACACCTTCCGGGTCACCGCCCGGATACTGGCGCCGAATTTCATAATCACACTGAACTCAATCTTCACCGTCCCCTCTTCCGAATAGACCCGGATGCTCTTCATGACTTCCGGGTCCGTGAAATGAAGAACCCGGTCCAGCAGATTACCGCCCCGGGCTGTGGGCCAGATGACGCCTGCACATCCCGGCTGATTCAGCGCTGCCTCCACGATTTCCGCGAATACATTCTTCGAAATTGCGATCATGCCGAGATCTGTTTCTTTCATTAATATCACGTTATCACCTCGAACCGTTCCGTTTTCTTCCCCGATTATACATGAATCTGCACAAAAAGAAAAACTGTCATATCGGCGTCTCCCCCGATATGACAGTCCGTGATCTTACGAAACTAGATGGCACGGTTGACCTTGCCGGCTCTCATGCACTTCGTGCACACATTGGCTCTTCTGATCGTACCGTTATCATTGATTCTGATCGTCTGGATGTTGGCATTCCACTTTCTTCTAGAATGTCTATTAGAATGGGATACCTTATTTCCGGAAACCTGACCCTTTCCGCAAACTTCACACTTTCTGGACATCTCCCGCACCTCCTGTCTTCCTATAGTAAGCACCGGATCACTCCGGCGCAATATACTCATCACACGCATGACAGTATAGCACATAGAACGGCGGGTGTCCAAGTTTTTTTCACGATTCTCCGGGAAATATTTCCGAAGGCCTATTTCTCGTGAATTTTCTCGTAATACTCCGCCCGGAGCAGGGACATAACATAGAGGTCCAGATACTTTCCCTTCTGCTTCCCGGCATGGCGGCGCACCCCTTCATCCTTGCAGCCCAGCTTCAGACACATCTGTGCCGACGGCATGTCCTGCTTCAGATGATAGAACGTAATCCGTTCCATATGGAGATTAATGAAGGCGTACTGCAGGATCGCCCGCATCGCCTCTTCTCCCAGACCTATGCCCCGGAGGTGCCGGTCCGCAATATAGATCATGTGACAATCCAGAGAATCCGTCCGGCGGTCGATGTTCGTCAGAACCATTCTGCCCACCGGCCGGTCCGTCTCCTTACTGACAATCGTGAACTGCAGTACACTCTCGCTGCTGTTATTCATAACGAAATCTGTAACAATTTCCTTGTAACTGTGATCCCTGTAATAAATGAAGTTTTCCGTGACCGTCTCGTCCTGTTCCCATTTCGCGAAATAGTCGCAGTCCTCGAAAGTTGTCCCACGGAGAATCAGATTCTTCGATTCAATTATTTTCGTTCCGCCCATGCTCTCACCTGTTTCTGCGTCCGGCCCGCCGTGATTCCTCAACAGACCGGGATCATTATAAATAAAAACGAATAAAAACAAATATAATAAAATATTCTAATTTATATAAATATAGCACCCTGTCGAGCGAGATGCAACCACTACCGGGCACAGTCCGTCAAGCCCCCTTCCCCTGCCTTCGCCCTAAGAGAGAACAACCGGGGGCTTCCGCCCCTTCCGCAGGATTTTTTTGAATTCAACACACAGATGTGATAAGATATTGCGTGCCGAATTGCGGCGGCCCCCGGGGCGTCGATAGAAACGGAACAGAAACGGAGAAGAAACGACTATGTTGAAGAGAATCCTCAGCCTTACACTGGCAGCCTGCATGGCACTCTCCGCCATCGGGCTCACTTCCTGTGGAAAGCAGCAGCCGATCGAGGAACATAAGGAAGATATTAATCAAAAAATCGAACTGAAAGTGGATGCGTACCGCACAGACCTGGCGGACTCTTCCGGTGCCATGAACAGCAACACCGGCATCCGCAACTATCTGCGCAGCTGGGCCGAATCCAAGGGTGTTCCTTACACCGTGGACCGGAGCGGAAATGTCATCATGACGGTGAAGGCATCTGCCTACTACCGGAAGGCGGATCCCGTAGTTGTGGTGTGCCCGTATGACAGCAGCCAGAGCCAGCAGTACATGGCGCCGATGGCGATGGCGCTGTATCTGGCAAAGAACAACGAGCAGACCGGCCGCCTGACGGTTATCTTTGCCCGGGAAAACAAGCATGACTTTTCCGGAATCCGAGACCTCAGCTCGAAGTACTTCACGAAGGACACCAGAGTTATCTGCCTGAACGGCAGCGGAAAGAGCCAGTTCTCCATGAACACCGGCGCCCAGATGGCTTTCCATTTCACCCAGAAGATCCGCTACACGAAGCCGGAATACCAGAAGGCTTACCGCATCAGCCTGTCCGGCCTCCCGGGCGGCCAGGTCAACTCAGATGTGGAATCCCAGATCAATCCAGCCGTCCGGCTCCGTTCCCTTCTGACCAGCCTCCAGAGCTCCAGCATCGGGTATGATCTGGCGGATTTCCGGTCCGGTGACGGCGGCTACCTGCTGCCGAAGGATGCATCCATGACCGTCGTCATCGATCAGGACAAGGAACAGAAGTTCATCGACAAGATGACCGCCCTCACAGAGTCGTTTAATGAGGACAAGAGCAACGCTCATCCGGGAGCGGAATTCACCTTCACGAAGGTAAAACGGCCGTCCCGGGTCATCCGTCCCCAGGACACGAACCGGTTCGTCAGCTTTGTCTACACCCTGCTGAACGGAAAATATCTCCAGGAAGAGGACGGAACCATGAAGGCGGTCAACGGAATTACCTCCGTCAGCACAGATGCGCATCAGATTGAAATTCAGTCTGTAGCGTACAGCCTGACCATGCTCTCCATGAACGAGATCGTGAAGGACGAGAAGGCACTCAGCAAGCTCTCAGATCTCGCATTCCGCTTCGGAGCCAGCATTCCTGCCTGGAGCGGCGATCCGGAATCCGAATTTGCGGATCAGATCAGCCGGGCCTACCGCAGATATACCGGAAAATCCCTGACCCTGTCGGATTCCATCACATCCACCTCTGCCAATTTCATCCGTTCGAAGAGCAGTCGTGCGAAGGTGATATCCATCACCCTGAACGACGATGTATTGAAAACCTGCACCGGAACAATCATTCAGTACCTGACCGGACTGGAGCACACCGAACTGGGTCTGGGTCTGACGAAATCAGACAGTGAGGACCAGACGGAGAACAATTGAGATGGAAGAGAAAAATAAGAACAACAGAACAATCCCCCTGCAGGCATTGAACGCCCTGCAGGAGGAGGAATCCATGCGCCGGGAAGAGCACGCAGAAAGCTCTTCTTCCGGCGCTTCGTTCCATTCGGAAGAATATCAGTATTTCTTTCCGGACGAATTCGAGAAGGGACTTCACATCAGCGAGGCGGAACGGGAAAACGCCCGTCGCCTGATCCGGCGGGGCGAGATCCGTCTCCGCCAGTTTTATACCGGCACAGAAACCTTCTCCCGTACCAATGAGGTGCTGGGGGAAGCACTGTTCACTCTGTCTGATCCTTCGGGCTATCCGGTTCCCTATAACCTGGATATGATATTCAGCCGTACGAAGGTGATTGTGTCCCGCTGCAGTATGCCGGACTGCAATCCAAGGGAGGATTCCCGTTCCTATCTGCACCGCACCCTGTGCGTCCATGAAACGGCCGGACTTCTCCTGGCGGAAGACTATCTCCGGGAACATCCCGAACTGGACGCTACCACACCGGATATGTCCCGTTTCATGCGGGATGTGGAAAGCCTGCGGGGCACAAACCTGCGGCATCCAGAAGACAGCTGCAGGGTAATGCTGCGGATGGAACCGCTTCTCTCCCTCCTGAGCTCCGGTACCCTTCTACTCTCGTTCCGGATCGGCGCCTCCCGGATGTACAAGATCCGGGATCTGGAGGAATTCCTGAACAATATGACCCGTCGGCAGGAAATGGCCTTCGGAAAAAAAACAGTGCTGAAGATGTCTCCGGACTATCTGGATGAGACGTCCCTCCAGTGGTACCGGTTCTTCGTCGCTGCCCGGAAGGCAGATCAGAGCCTCCGGGACAGCCTGGCGGATGCCGGCAGCCGGCTCCCGGAGAAACCGGATTCCATCGTTCTTTCCGGATATACCCTGGACAATTTCCTTCGCACTGCAGAGGGCCGGACAATGCAATTGAAAGAACCCCGGGAGGGGAGCAGGCAGATCACCGTAAGCGGAGAACCTTATTCCCCTCACCTGGATCTGAAACCGGACATCCATTCGGAGACCGGCGCACTGGAGGGTGTCATCCTGTCCGGCCGCCTTCCCCGGCTCTTCACCGGCGCCGAAACAGCCTGCTGTCTGGCAGGGGATAAACTGTATATCCTGAAGGAAGAGATGCAGGAAGGTCTGGAGTCTCTCTACCAGGCCGCCTCCTACCAGTACCGGCTGAACATGCGGGTCGGGAGAATCCGGATGGGCGAGTTCTACCACAAGATCCTGCCCGCACTCCGTCAGATTGCCGATATCCATGAGGAGGATCCGGACCTGATCAACGGTTACCTGCCGCCGGAACCGGTACTGACCGTTTACCTGGATTACGACAACGGCCTTGTCCTCTGCCGCCCGGAAGCGGCATACGGCAGAGAAGTATTCTCCATGACGGACCTGATCGACTGGAACGAGAAAACCTCTGCGGCGGGAACCCAGGACCAGTACAGGGACCGGGATTCCGAGAAACGAGTCCTCAGACAGCTGGAGACGTATTTCCCGCACTACGACCGGACTCTCCGGATCCTGTACAATGATGCAGACGACGATCTGCTTTTCAAACTGCTGGACCACGGTCTGGACGAACTGCTCTCCCTGTGTGAAGTCCGCACCACAGATGCCTTCCGCCGCCTGGGTATGCAGAAACCGGTGAAATTTCAGATGGGCATCTCCCTGGAGAGCAATCTGATGAATCTCTCGGTCACTTCCCGGGATGTGGATGAGGAAGAGCTCCTGAACATTCTGGATCAGTACCGCAAAAAGAAACGATTCGTCCGCCTCCGCAACGGCAATTTCCTGAAGCTGGAGAACAACGAATCGGTGGACCGGCTTTCCCGGATGATGGAGGAACTCCACCTCTCCCTCCGGGATATGACCGCCGGAAAGATGCATATTCCTGCCTACCGTTCCCTCTATCTGGACAAAATGCTGGAGGGACAGGCCGATATCTACGCAGACAGAGACCGGCACTTCCGGAAACTGATCCAGGAATTCAAGACTGTCAGTGATTCGGAATACGACGTGCCCGGAGAACTGGAAAGCATCGTCCGCCCATACCAGGCCCGGGGTTACCAGTGGCTCCGGACCCTGGATCATTACGGGTTCGGCGGCATACTGGCCGATGAAATGGGTCTGGGAAAATCACTCCAGACCCTGGCCGTTCTGAAAGCCACAGCGGAAGAAGAGGCAGAAGACGAGACTCGGCCGAAACTCTCCCTCATCGTCTGCCCTGCCTCTCTGGTGTACAACTGGCTGGAGGAGGTGCGGAAATTCACCCCGGACCTGCGGGCCGCCGTGATCACCGGCACTGCATCCTCCCGGGCCGGGCAGCTTAGGGAGATCCGGGAAAAACAGAATCAGGATATCCTGATCACCTCCTATGACCTGCTGAAACGGGATATTCAAGAATACAGCGACTTCCGGTTCCGGTTTGAAATCATCGACGAGGCCCAGTACATCAAGAACCATTCCACTGCTGCGTCGAAATCCGTGAAACTGATCCATGCCGACACCCGGTATGCTCTGACCGGCACCCCGATCGAAAACCGTCTGTCGGAGCTTTGGTCCATTTTCGATTACCTGATGCCGGGATTTCTGTACGACTACAGCAGTTTCCGGGACGAACTGGAAAAGCCGATCATGAAACAGGGGGAGGAAGCTGCCCTGGAGCGGCTGCGCCGCATGGTGGCGCCTTTCATCCTCCGGCGCTGCAAGAAGGACGTTCTGACGGATCTGCCGGAAAAGATCGAAGAGACCCACTTCGCCGGCATGGATTCCCGGCAGCGGAAACTGTACGATGCCCAGGTGGTTCAGATGCGGAATACCATCAGGAGCCAGGATGACAGTGACTTCAGCCGGAGAAAAATCGAAATTCTGGCGGAACTCATGCGTCTCCGGCAGATCTGCTGCGACCCGGATCTGTGCTTCAGTAATTACCGGGGCGGTTCCTGCAAAACCGAAATGTGCATGGATCTGATCCGGAACCTGATCGACGGCGGTCACAAGACCCTGCTCTTCTCCCAGTTCACCTCCATGCTGGAGATTCTTCAGACGAAACTGGACGCAGCCGGAATCCCGTACTATCTGATCACCGGCAAAACGCCGAAGGAAACCCGCCTGACGTTGGTCAACCAGTTCAACCGGGACGAGACACCGCTGTTCCTGATTTCCCTGAAAGCAGGAGGCACCGGCCTGAACCTGACCGGTGCCGACAGTGTCATTCACTATGACCCGTGGTGGAATACCGCAGCAGAGGATCAGGCCACCGACCGGGCACACCGGATCGGTCAGACGAATGTGGTCACAGTATACAAGCTGGTGGTAAAGGACACAATCGAAGAAAAAATCATTGACCTGCAGAACCGGAAGGCCCGTCTGGCAGAGGACATTCTGAGCGGAGATGCCGTCAGCAGCAGCACCCTCACCCGGGAGGAGCTGCTGGAGATCCTGCGTTAATTCGGTTCGTCTGCATCGCCTGCAGCAGATTTTCGTATACGAATCATGGTTGTATATTACGGAAGGGTGCGGAATTCGTTTTTTTACGAATTCCGCACCCTTCAACATCACACCGATTATTTCCAGCCCCATATACCCCGTCATGGGCCGCTGCACCTGTCATTTTTTGTCCATCAAACCCGAGGCATGGTATCATCCCCGGGGAATCATCATCACGTTCATATCCGTCCGGCCGGAGATCCCCGCAAGACGCCCGGCAGAGGAATACTGCCACATCTTGTAGATGTAAGGATACCCCGTTTCCGCTGTATAATGCGCCAGCCACACCGGATAGGCTGTCAGCCGGCTCAGATCCACATTATTCTGCAGCCAGGCCGGGTTCCCGTAGATCATCGGCTCATAGCCCTGCCGCTTCACGTACTTACAGAAGGCATCGGTAATGCGGGTGGCCTCCTCTGCACTCAGGCTCCCCTGGTGGCTGCTCTCCGACACCTCCAAATCGAAGGTTACCGTATAATCGATATCGTAACCCTTCAGCGCCCGGACCACATATCTCGCCTCTTCCACGGCTTCCTTCGTGTTCGCCGCCATAGAATAGAAATAGACGCCCACTTTCAGTCCCGCCTGTTTCGCACCGGTGAGGTTTCTGCGGAAATACGGGTCCTCATAGATCCGGCCGGCGGTGGATCCCCGGTATCCCACGCGGACAAAGGCAAATTTCACACCGGTCGATGCCACCTGATTCCAGTTGATTTTCCCCTGGTGAGAGGAAACATCGATGCCCACTTCCGAAACGTACCGGGCATCCCGATAATACCGAAGACCATTTCGGAAATAGAACGATTCGCTCTGATAGGGATTCTCCCGGATCGCCTGTTTCGGATCCGGTCCGTCATAGCGGTACTGCATACAGGACCGGAGCGTCCCGAAAAGCAGCAGCACCAGAAGAAGTGCAATCCCGCCCCGGAACCACCGGTTCTGGAACAGCAGAGCGAAGAAATGCCGGATGGACGATGTCCCCCGGTTTCTCCGCCCTGCAGGTTTTCGATTTCGATGATACAGATTCCCTTTCGATGAATAACCTTTTCTCTGTTTCATGGAAATCAGATTTCTTCCTTCTCTTCCTCATCACCGGCGATCTCATTCACCGCCGCCGCAAACAGGGCGGCGCTCAGCGTGCAGAGACTCAAGACAATCCATTTCATTTTCTTGTTCATCGGTCCTACCTCCCGTTTCTCACCTTTTCCCGCAGACGATCGTTCTTTCCTTTTTTCTCGTATTATACATTTCAGGCAGGAGAATTGCAATCATCGCAGAAAATACTTGTTTCCTCCCAAAAGCTGTGTTAATATATCACTGTTGCATCGGTCAGCCGGTGCGAAAACCGAATATGCGGCTATAGCTCAGCAGGATAGAGTAGCACACTCCGAATGTGAAGGTCGCGAGTTCGAATCTCGCTAGCCGCATTCTTTTAGAAACCGCCAACTCGTTGCATGACAACGGTTCGGCGGTTTCTTCGTTATACCAGGGGCCGGGCATCTCCCCCCTTCCGGCAAGATGATTATTGAAACAGAAGAGCGGGTACTGTATACTATGAGGATGTCAGTCCGGATCGAATGCCGGACGGTTAGAGAGGTATAGAGAAATGAATAATACAACGAAATCGTCCCAGTATGACAGACCGAAGCGCCGAAAGAACGCCGCCGTTCTGGTGGTTGTTCTGCTTCTTGCCCTGGCCTGCCTTATTTTTTTCCGCCATTATACAGACCGGGATACCTTCCTGCCGGGCAGTGAGATCGACGGCGTCAATGTATCCGGTATGACCGCTTCCCAGGCGGCAGACAAGCTGAAGACCACCTGGAAAAGCCGGGAGCTGAAGGTCAGGCAGAACGGCAAGGTGGTGGCCCGGTTCAGCTACCGGGACTACGACTATGAAGACGTGGAATCTGCTGTGGCGAAGGCGATGAATCCCGGCACAGGAACGTCCCTGGCCCGGGCATTTAATTCGTCGAAACGTCACATGACGGTGGAATCGAAGCCGAAGATTGACGAGGAGAAATTCAACGCCATCTTCTATAACATGAGCATTGTCAAGGATGCGAAATATACTGCGAAAAGCAAGGACGCATACGTGGACCTGTCTGACCCGAAGTTTACCATCCATAAGGAAGTGTACGGTGACGAACTGGATAAGCAGGCACTGAAACGGGCCATTATGAAGGCAGTCAGCGAAGGCAGAACCACGTTCCGCTACACGGCCAGCGACTACTACATCGAGCCGGAATTGAAATCCACCAGCCGGACCCTGCTTCTGGAACAGAACTTTGCGAAAGAATACCTGAGTCAGAAGATCACCTATGAAGGCCTGGCGAAGGATTATACCATCACCCCGAAAGAACTGAGTACCCTGCTCGAACGGAAGAACGGGAAAGCGGTAGTGAACGAAAGCGCCGCAGCGAAATTCGTCGCCAATACCGTTTCTACCCGGATGTCCACCGTGGGCATGCAGCGTAAGCTCAAGTCCGCAGGAGGCGGAACCTACATTGTCGCCGGCGGAAATTACGGTGCTTCTGTGGATGTGAAGAAAGAAACGAAACAGCTGATCCGGGATCTGAAGGCCGGAAAGGATGTGAAACGTGCGCCGGTCTACACCGGAAAGGTGAAGAAGGTCACCAAGGGAAACAGCGATATCGGCGACAGCTACGTGGAAGTGGATGTGGGCAGACAGACGGTCTACTGCGTCATCAAAGGAAAGAAGGTTCTGACCTCCAGTGTCGTTACCGGCAATGTGGCGGAAGGTCATGCCACCCCGTACGGCGTCTGCTACCTGGCATATAAGGAGACGGATGCCACACTGAAGGGGAAGAATGCGGATGGTTCCGACTATGAGTCCCATGTGGATTACTGGATGCCGTTCAACGGCGGCGTCGGGCTTCATGATGCGCCGTGGAGGGGTGCCTTCGGCGGAAGTATTTACAGGACCTCCGGCAGCCACGGCTGTGTCAATATGCCGCCGGCCAATGCGAAGAAACTGTATCACTACGTGTACGCCGGAATTCCGGTCATCGTTCATCCGTAGGAAACAGCAGCATAAGAGGACGAACGCTCCTTTGGGCGCACAGATCCGAAAACGGATCGTGCGCCCGATTCTTTTTGTCATAATCCCCCTCCCCTGTTGACATTTCACGTCGACAGAGTATACTGGAAACTGCGGGTTGGCACTCATTCATGAAGAGTGCTAACAGAGAATAACAGAGCGACGGAGGTATTGACATATGGCGAAGAAACAATTCAAGACAGAATCCAAGAAACTGCTGGATATGATGATCAACTCGATTTATACGAACCGGGAAATCTTCATCCGGGAACTAATCAGCAATGCCAGCGATGCGCTGGACAAGCGGTATTATCACGATCTGGAATCCGGCACCAGCGGCGTGACCCGGGAGGATTACACCATCCGGATCACCCCGGACAAGGACGCACGCACCCTCACCATCAGCGACAACGGCATCGGCATGACGAAGGAGGAACTGGAGTCCAACCTGGGCACCATTGCGAAGAGCGGCAGCCTGGACTTCAAGAATGCCCATCAGACCGGCGATGAATCCGGAGCGGAAGATGCCGGATCAGAAGAAGGTTCCCGGGAGTCGAAGGAAAAGAATGTCACCGACATCATCGGACAGTTCGGCGTCGGCTTCTATTCCGCCTTCATGGTCGCAGACAAGGTCACCGTCACATCCCGGGTGCAGAACGCTTCGAATGCGTACGCATGGGAATCTTCCGGCACCGACGGCTACACTGTGGAAGAGGCGGAGAAAGCCGATGCGGGCACAGATGTAGTGCTCCATCTGAAAGCAGATACCGACGCTGAAAACTACAGTCAGTACCTGGAGGAATATGAGATCCGCAGTCTGATCCGCAAGTATTCCGACTATATTCATTACCCGATCACCATGATGGTGACGAAATCCCGACCGGTGGAGAAGGACGAGGAGGAGCAGGCACAGGATCAGAAGGACGAAGACCAGAACAAACCGCCGGAAATGGAGACATACCAGGAACTGGATACACTGAACTCCATGGAGCCGATCTGGAAGAAGGCGAAGAGTCAGGTCACAGATGAAGAGTACAACGAATACTACAAGGGGAAATTCTCGGACTATGAAGACCCTTGCCGGGTGATCCGCACCTCCGTGGAAGGTGTGTCCAGCTACACAGCCCTGCTGTTCATCCCGAACCACACACCGTTCAATTATTACACGAAGGACTACGAAAAGGGTCTGCAGCTGTATTCTTCCGGTGTTTTGATCATGGACAAGTGCAAGGACCTCCTGCCGGATTACTTCAATTTCGTCAGAGGTCTGGTGGACTCCCAGGATCTGAGCCTGAATATCTCCCGTGAGACCCTGCAGCAGGACCGGCAGCTGAAGAATATCGCGAAGAATCTCCAGAAGAAGATCAAGGCAGATCTGGCGGATTTCATGAAGAATGACCGGGACGGTTATGAGAAGTTCTTCGAAAACTTCGGCAGAAGTCTGAAATACGGCATTTACGAGGGCTACGGCATGACGAAGGATCTGCTGGCAGACCTCCTGCTCTTCTACAGCAGCACCGAAAAGAAAATGATCTCCCTGGACGAATACATTGCGAAGATGGGAGAAGACCAGAAGTATATCTACTATGCACCGGGTGAAACCGTGGAGAAGGTGGATATGCTGCCTCAGGTGGAGGCTGCGAAGGCAAAGGGCTATGAAGTGCTCTACCTCACCGACGAAATGGACGAATTCGTCGTGAAGATGATGCATGATTACAAGGAAAAGGAATTCCTCTCTGTGTCCGAAGCAGACATGACTGAAGAGGAGACAGAAGAAGAGAAGAAAGCGCTGGAGGAACTGAAGGAGAAGAACAAGGATCTGCTCGCTTTCATTCAGTCCACTCTGGGCGATGCGGTTTCTGAAGTCAGACTGTCCCGCCGGCTTGGAGACGCTTCCGTCACCCTCACATCCAAGGGCGGCATCTCTATCGAAATGGAAAAGACCCTGAATCAGATGCCGATGAACCAGGGCGTGAAGGCGGAGAAGATTCTGGAGCTGAACCCGGATCACGCCGTGATGAAGAAGATGCAGTATTCCTTCGGAGACGGCACAGATGAATCCGGAAAGGAACTGACGGCGGTATACGCCCGCCTGCTCTATGATCAGGCGGCCATGATCTCCGGACTCTCCATTCAGGATCCTGCCAGAATGGCACAGGACATCGATACCTTGATCACGAAGTAACACACCTTCGAAACAAACACACATGAAAAGCGGAGCCTTCCGCCCGGACCACGTCTGACGTCCGGGCGGAAGGCTCCGCTTCGTATTCGTTCGATCTGTGCTTCGATCCATTAAACCGGCTCCGCAGAATCTACCACACCATATCGCTGCTGATGTCACTCAGCTTATCGGCACCGCACATCTGCATGGTGTCTTCCAGTTCTCCGCCAAGCTTCTCGATATAGGTCTTCACTCCTTCAGCACCGCCGCCGTAGACCGCTGTCACAAACGGCCGGGCAATCAGAACGGCGTCTGCACCCATGGCCAGAGCCTTGAAAACATCAATACCTGTGCGGATTCCGCCGTCCACCAGCACCTTCATGGAACCGTCCACCGCTTCCACAATTTCTTCCAGCACGTCCGCCGTCGCCTGGCAGCTGTCCAGTACCCGGCCGCCGTGGTTGGACACGATGATCGCAGAAGCACCCGCTTCTTTCGCCTTCAGCGCACCCTTCGCGGTCATGATGCCCTTCACAATGAACGGAACACCGGCATCCTCCACGATCTCCTTCAGTTCCTCCACGGACTTGCGCCCTGCCGGCGGCTGGAAGCCCTTCAGGAACGGCAGACCGGCAGCGTCCACATCCATGGCGCATGCAAATGCGCCGGAAGCCTTCACCAGTTCCATTTTCTGTTTCACAACACCCACACTCCACGGCTTCACCGTCGGGATGCCCAGACCATCTGCCTTCCGGATCGCTTCTGTTGCGGCAACCATGACGTTATCATCCATGCCGTCACCGGTGAATGCGGCAATGCCGTTCTCCGCACAGGCAGAAACCAGTACATCGTTATAGGTGACATCTGTGTACTTGTCGCTGTAGTGCAGATTCACCGCTCCCACCGGACCGGCGAAGATCGGATAACGGAATTTCCGGCCGAACAGTTCCAGACTGGTGTCGATGTCCGCATTGGCGAACAGCGTATCCATATTCACATTGTAATTCTGCCAGGCCTCAAAATTCCGGATCGCTGTGTCTCCCACAGCCCCCTTCGCTCCCGGTCCCGGAATCTTATTTCCGCAGGCCTTTCCGTTGCATACCGGACACGCCTTGCAACTCGGTCCGATGCATTTTCTCGCATTTTCTAATACTTCTTCGTAATTCATTTCTCCTCCTAACAACCAGGCTGTTTTTTTCAGCATTTCATTCATCGTATCACCCGCAGTCCGGGATTTCAACCGTTCCTTCTGGAAGGTACTGTAAAAATTTCAAAAACCACTGCAGGAACCGATCTCCGCCTGAAGTGCGATTCTGCTGCCTCTACTGCTCCGGCGTCTCTTCTTTCTCTTCCGCCTCCGGTTTCGCCTCGGAAGGAGCAGAGACAGCCGGACACTCTTCCTTTCCGAGAATCAGCTCCCGGCAGTATGCCATGGCAGATGAAATCGAATAGAGCACCAGTGAGAACAGAATATAGGTGCCGCTGCCGTTCACCAGCGCCATCATCACCTGCTGCCAGTTTTCGGCCCGGGACTGCCCCTGCTGCTCATAGGCCGCCTTCAGCGTAATCCAGTTCCGGAAGAAGGCGAACAGCGCATACAGCGCCGTTATGGCCGCCGCAATATACAGAACCGTCTCCAGCGTTGTCCTTTTCCGGGATTGATCTTTCTTCATACGAATAAACCTCTTTTCCTCTTCAGTAATCAATTCACGATTTTCATTATATCACCTCTGCCTGACCCCGCCCAGACGGACCTGCTATTTTCTTCCCTTCCGGAGATCAGAAATATCCGTCAGATGTTAATGTTTTTCATTACATCTGTCTTGTCAGGTTGTGGAATCAGTGTTACCATAATACCCATGGACGCGCCCCGGACCCGGCGTCTGCGGGCATAGTTGTGTTAGAAAAAGGATGAAGAGGTTTATATCATGAACGAGGAACTGATCAGGGAAATCCAGGAACTGAAGAAGGAGAAGGATGCGGTGATTCTGGCCCACTACTATGTGGACGGATCCATTCAGGAAATTGCGGACTACGTAGGCGATTCTTTCGCACTGGCGAAAGCCGCCGTGGAGGATCCACGGAAAACCATTGTTTTCTGCGGTGTCACCTTCATGGGACAGAGCGCCAGTATCCTGAATCCGGACAAGACAGTGCTGGTCCCGGCGGATGATGCCGTCTGTCCCATGGCCCTGATGGTGGACCCGGCGGAAATCCGGGAAATGAGAGAGAAATATGAGGACCTGGCGGTGGTCTGCTATATCAACTCCATGGCAGAGACGAAAGCTCTGGTGGATGTCTGTGTCACCTCCTCCAATGCGGTGAAAATCGTGCGCAGTCTGCCTCAGAAAAACATTTACTTCATTCCGGATCAGAACCTGGGAAGCTATATTGCGGAGCAGGTGCCGGAGAAGAATATCATGCTGGGATACGGCTTCTGCCATGTTCACCACTATATGGACCCGGAAGATGTGAAGGCACTGAAGAAGGCCCATCCGAAGGCAAAAATTCTGGCCCATCCGGAATGCAACCGTTCCATCATCGAACTGGCCGACTATGTGGGCAGCACGAAGGGAATCATCCGATACTCCGCAGAGAGCCCGGAAACAGAATTCATCATCTGCACCGAATCCGGCGTGGAGCATGAACTCCGCCGTCTTTCCCCGGAGAAAGAGTTCTATTTCGCCGCCAACCAGATCTGCCCGAATATGAAGAAACTGACCCTGGAAAAGGTCAGGGACTGTCTGAAGAACGGCGCCCCGGTCTCCAAGGTGGACGAGGAAACGAGAACGAAGGCACTGATTCCGCTGAACCGCATGCTGGAGCTGGGCAGCGCCCCGGAGAAGAAGGAGAACTAACATGGCACAGAAAACGGCAAGTTCCGATGTTCTCATCGTCGGAACCGGCGTGGCAGGTCTGTACTGCGCACTGAATCTTCCCCTGAACCGGAAGATCACCATCATTGCGAAATCCGATCTGGAAGATTGTGATTCTTACCTGGCCCAGGGGGGCATCTGCATGCTCCGGGACGACGAGGACTACGACAATTATTTCGAAGACACCATGCATGCAGGTCATTACATCAACGACCCGGAGTCCGTGGAGATCATGATACGCGGTTCCCAGGACGTCATCCGGGACCTGATCGAATACGGCGTCGACTTCGAACGAAACGAAGACGGCTCCCTGAAATTCACCCGGGAAGGGGCCCATTCCGCTCCCCGGATCCTGTTCCACCAGGACATCACCGGAAAGGCCATCACTTCCGTCCTGCTGGAAACCGTGAAACGGCTTCCGAATGTCACCATTCTGGACCATGTGACCATGACCGACATCATCACCACCAAGGCGCCGGGGGGCGCTGTGGTATGTCAGGGCATCATCGCCAAGGCCCCGAAGGACACCCCGGTGGCGAAGAAATACGGTAAACTGGAAACAACCGACGGTCAGATGCTCTTCCCGATGACTGCCCGGGAAGTGGTGTGGGCCTGCGGCGGCATCGGCGGCCTGTTCGACCATTCCACCAACTTCCCCCAGCTGACCGGGGATGCCCTGGCCATTGCGCTGCGCCACGGCATCGAACTCCGGGATCCGGATTACATCCAGATCCATCCGACCACCCTCTTCACAGAGAAGCCGGGCCGCTCCTTCCTGATTTCCGAATCCGTCCGGGGCGAAGGCGGCATTCTGCTGAATGAAAACGGCGAACGGTTCGTCAACGAACTCCTGGCCAGGGATGTGGTCAGCAAGGCCATTCTGCAGGAAATGAAGGAAACCGGAAAGAAACATGTCTGGCTTTCCATGAAAAACATTCCGACGGACATGATCACCTCCCACTTCAAGCACATTTACGAACGCTGCCTGGAAGAAGGTTTTGACTGTACGAAAGAACCGATCCCCGTGGTCCCGGCCCAGCACTACTTCATGGGGGGCGTGAAGGTGGACCACATGAGCCGGACCACCATGCCCCAGCTTTTTGCCGCCGGAGAAACCAGCTGCAACGGCGTGCACGGCGGAAACCGTCTGGCCAGCAACTCCCTCCTGGAAGGGCTGGTCTTCGCCAAGCGGGCGGCCCTGACCATCGCCCGGGAGCTGCCGAACACCATGCTTCTCCGGAACGTGGAGAACCATGTAGACCTGACGCTGTACCAGGACGCCTGTGCACTGACAAAGGAATACAAAGAAAGCGTTCTGGCAGAAATAGAAAGGATGCGGAAATACCATGAACAACATCACCATGAAGCTTAATGCGGATCCCCTCATTCTCTCCGCACTGCGGGAAGACATCAACAGTGAGGATCTGTCTGCCAATGCAGTTATCCCGGAGCACACGCCGGGAGAAGTGGAACTGATTGCGAAACAGGACGGCATCATCTGCGGTCTTCCGGTCTTTTCCCGTACCTTCGAATTGCTGGATCCGGAAACCTGCTCCACCTTCTCTGTCAGCGACGGAGATCCGGTGACGGCGGGACAGAAAATCGGCCGGGTCCGGGGGGACATCCGGGTTCTGCTGAGCGGAGAGCGCACCGCTCTGAACTACCTGCAGCGGATGAGCGGCATCGCCACATATACGAACACCGTTGTGAAACTGCTTCAGGGAACGAAAACGAAACTGCTGGACACCCGGAAAACCACCCCGAACATGCGGATTTTTGAAAAATACGCCGTGAAAACCGGCGGCGGATACAACCACCGCTACAATCTGTCCGGGGGTGTCATGCTGAAGGATAATCATATCGATGCAGCCGGCAGCATCACCGAAGCAGTGAGACGGGCACGGGAGTACGCACCGTTTGTCCTGAAAATCGAAGTAGAAGTCGAAAACATCGACATGGTGCGGGAGGCAGTATCCGCCGGAGCCGACATCATCATGCTGGATAACATGGACCACGAACAGATGGCGGAAGCGATCCACATCATTGACGGTCGGGCAGAAGTGGAATGTTCCGGCAATATTACGAAGGAAAACATCAAGAAACTGACTGACCTGGGTGTGGACTACATTTCCAGCGGCGCACTGACCCACTCTGCACCGATTCTGGACCTGTCCATGAAAAATCTGCGCAGGATCAGCGAATAGCGAAAGAGGGAATCCCATTGACAGTGAAGAACGGAGAAGAACGAAGGAATAAACTGCTGGGCATCCTGTCCCGGGCGGAAGAACCGATTTCCGGAAGCCGTCTGTCCAAGATGCTGAATGTGAGCCGTCAGGTCATCGTCACGGACATCGCCCTGCTCCGCACCTCCCATCCGGATCTGATTGCCACCAGCACGGGATACGTGCTGATGGGCGCATCCGGATGCCGGCGGATTTTCAAGGTGAACCACACCGATGAACAACTCGGAGACGAATTGAAAAGCATTGTGGATCTGGGCGGCACAATACTGGACGTATTCATAGAACACAGGGTCTACGGCACCATTCGCAAACCCCTCAACATCTGCTCCCGCCGGGACGTCGGGCGCTTCATGGAGGACATCGGAACCGGCGTATCCACGCCGCTGAAAAACATCACCCACGGCTACCATTACCACACGGTGGAGGCCAGGAGCCCGGAAGTGCTGGATGAAATTCAGAACATGCTCCGGGAGAAGGGATACCTGATCAGCACCTCTGACGCTCCCACCTACTACGAACCGAAGAAATATAATCAGTAAAGGGCCGGCGCGGAAAACAGGAAGATATCAATCATGATTTCCGGTCAGAATCGCACCGACCCGGTTCAGGATCGCCCGGATGCAGTCTTCGTCGCTGTCGTATTCCGAAATGTTGAACCAGATCATGTCCGGGAACCGGCGGAGCCAGGTCATCTGCCTTTTGGCAAGATGGCGGGTGTTCTGTTTCACCAGACGGACGGCGTCCTCCTTCGTGCATTCTCCGTTCAGGAAGGAGATGATTTCCTTGTATCCGATCCCCTTCATGGAGATATCATCCGCCGTCAGTCCCTGTTCCAGCAGACCCCGTACCTCTTCCACCAGACCTTCCTCCATGAGGAGATCCACCCGGCGGTCGATCCTGTCGTAGAGTTCCTCCCGGTTTCGGGCCAGCCCGATCAGGATCCGTCCATACTCTTCCACAGGCCGAAGTTCCCGGGAAATGTCCCGGATATGGCCGCCCGCTTCTGCCGCTTCCAGCGCACGGATCACTTTCTTTCTATTGTTCGGATGAATGCGTCCGGCTGCCTCCGGATCTTTCCGGCGCAGCAGTTCATAAACTGCGGCATTCCCTTCCCGGTCCGCCAGCTCATAGAGCCGCTGACGAAATGACGGGTCCTCCGGCGGCCGGCTGAAATCCATGTCATACAGCAGCGAATTCAGGTACAGGCCGGTGCCTCCCGCAATGACCGGCAGAAGCCCCCTGCCTGCAATATCCCGGATGGCTTCCTTCGCCAGATGCTGATACCGGGCCACGGAGAAGTCCTCCTTCGGATCAATGAGATCCACCAGCCAGTGCTTTGCTCTCGACTGCTCCTCTTCAGTAGGCTTCGCACTGCCGATATCCATATACTTATAAAGCTGCATGGAATCGCAGGATACAATTTCCCCGTGAAATGCCCGGGCGCATTCGATGGCGAATTTTGTCTTTCCTACAGCGGTGGGCCCGCATACCGCCAGGATATTCAGGGCCCCCGGCCGGAACATTTCCGGCCGGTCCAGTGGCGACCAGGGTTTTCCCGAGTAGCAGGCTGTGCTTCGTGTGATTCGGCTGTTCATAATGCTCCTTACTGTACCCGTTTGAAAAATTTTTCGATCTCGTATTTCGTGAACCGGATGAAGGTCGGCCGGCCGTGGGGACAACTGAACGGATTTCTGCATCGTTTCAGCTGCTCCAGAAGTGCCTCCCGTTCCGGACCGGAGAGCGTATCATGGGCTTTCACGGCACTCTTGCAGGACTTGGTAATCAGCTTGTCGATCACCACTGTGTTCCGGGGTGTTTCATTCTCGTCCAGGCTGACCATGAATTCCTTCACGAAACCTTCCGCTTCCGTCATGCTCATGAACGTGGGAATCGTATCGATCCGATAGACCCGCGGGCCGAAGGGTTCGATCCGGTATCCCATCTCCCGGAGGGGTTCCAGCCAGTCATATTCCGATGACTCCAGATCCACCGGCGCCTCCAGGATCAGAGGCAGGAGAAGCTGCTGCCCCGGCTTTTCACTGTCCAGATACTCCCCCACCAGCCGTTCATAGAACACCCGTTCATGGGCGGCGTGCTGGTCAATCATGTAGAAACTGTTTTCATCCACACAGGTGATATAGGTATCGAAAATGCAGCCGGTGATGGTCAGGTCATCGAAGGAAAACGGGTGCCGTTTCTCCGGTTCCAGATCGAAGTCGTGAATGTTTTTCCACGCCGGGGCGGCCGGCTGCGGTTCCGGGCTTTCCCGCCTGGATTCAGGGCTATCCCCACGGCGCTGCTCCTGCCTGCGGGCAGCATCCTCCCGGAGTGCATCCGGAATTCTGCGATAGAGATCCTGCTCCGCCGGATCCGGCCGGAGATCCGGTTTCGGTTCGGCCGGTCCCTTCCGGCTGCTCCGGCGGCCGGAAAGATCCGGAACATCGCTCGCTTCAGAGCCGCTTCTCTCTTCCCGGACGAACATCCTCTGTTCTGTCTGTTCCCGGCGGGAGGCCAGAAGCGTCCGGAGATCTGCCTCCTCCTGAACGCCTTCCGATGTTTTTTTGTCCTGCCGGCGGAAATAATCCGATGCCTGAATCACGGCGTCATCGGTGGCCAGCGCCTGGCGGACCGCCTCGCTGATCACCCGGATCACCGGCTTGTCGTCATGGAATCGGACCTCTTTTTTGTTCGGATGAATATTCACGTCCACAGTGCCCGGGTTCGTGCGAAGGTGCAGGAACACCACCGGGAAGCGGCCCTCGAACAGCCGTTCCCGGTACCCCTGGGTCACCCCTTTTTCCATCACCCGGGAATCCACCACCCGGCCGTTGACATAATAGTACTGGTTCCGGCGGTTCGGCCGGTTGAGAGACGGACGGGAAATGCAGCCGGTCACCCGGAAGCCCTCCGCCTCCCGGTCCACCTCCACCAGGTCCCGGTATTCCGAAAGCTGGTATACCGCCAGCACCGCCTGTTTCATGCTGCCATTCCCCGAGGTGGTGAAAATCGTCCGGCCGTTATTGATCATCTGGAACCGGATCCCGGGATACACCACCGACAGTTCCGAAACCAGATCGATGATCCGAGTGCTTTCTGCGCCGTCTGATTTCAAAAATTCCCGGCGGGCCGGCGTATTATAGAACAGGTCCGTCACAACCATGGTGGTGCCGTCGGGACAGCCCACCGCTGATTTCTCGATCACTGTGCCGCCGTGGATCACCAGCCGGCATCCCGTTTTCCGGTCCCCCGGCTTCGTCACCAGAGTGGTCCTCGTCACCGCTGCAATGCTGGCCAGAGCCTCCCCCCGGAAACCTAGACTCTCGACAGCATCCAAATCCTCCGCCCGGGAAATTTTCGACGTGGCGTGCCGGAGGAATGCCGTCTCCGTTTCCTCCGGCTCAATGCCGCATCCGTCGTCCGTCACCCGGATGAATGTCTTTCCGCCGTTTCGGATCTCCACGGTGATGTTTTCCGCTCCGGCGTCCACCGCATTCTCCGTAAGCTCCTTCACAATGGACACCGGCCGGTCGATGACTTCTCCTGCTGCGATTTTGTCGGATACTTTTTTTGATAATACCTTGATCATATTACTGCTCCCGGATCAGTTCCTGCAGATCTTCCAGTTCCCGGATGGCCTGGGACGGTGTGAGGTTCATGAGATCCAGATTCTTCAGGCGCTCCACCGCCGGATTGATGGTCTCTGTGAACAGGGACATCTGCTGCTCCCTCGGTTCCTTTTCCCCTGCCGCTTCATCTGTCATGGCATCCCGGACTTCCTCCGTCCGGCTCTCTTCCTCCAGCCGGGCCAGTTTCGACCGGGCATTTTCCAGAAGCACCAGCGGCACCCCGGCCAGCTTCGCCACGTGGATGCCGTAACTCCGGCTGGCGGAGCCCGCCACGATTCTGTGCAGGAAAATGATATCCCCGTTCTCCTCTGACACATCCACGCTGAGGTTCCGCACGCCCTCCAGTTTCTCTTCCAGTACGGTCAGCTCATGATAATGGGTGGCGAACAGTGTCCGGATGTGCCGCTCCCGGCAGCAGAGGTACTCCACCGCCGCCCAGGCAATGGACAGACCGTCGTACGTGCTGGTGCCCCGTCCGATTTCGTCGAGAATGATCAGGCTCCGTTCCTTTGCGTTCCGCAGGATGTATGCCAGCTCACTCATTTCCACAAAAAACGTCGACTGTCCCTGGGCCAGGTTGTCCGATGCGCCGATCCGGGTGAAAATGCGGTCCACCACGCCGATTTCTGCACGCTCCGCCGGCACGAAGCACCCCACCTGGGCCATGAGGACAATCAGCGCAGTCTGCCGCATATAGGTGGATTTTCCGGACATATTCGGTCCGGTGATGATCAGCATGGAAGAATCTTTGTCATTCATTCTGGTATCATTGGAGACGAACATACCGTCCTCCGTCATCTGCTCGATCACCGGATGGCGCCCTTTGTCTATCACAATTTCCATCCCGTCATTCACCACGGGACGATTATAGTTCAGCTGGTCACTCACCGCCGCAAAGGCGTTCAGCACGTCCGTCATGGCAATGGCCCGGGAAGTGCGCTGGATCGGACCGATGAATGCCTGGATCTTTCCCCTGAGCTCCGTGAAGAGATCATATTCCAGCTGGTTGATCTTCGCCTCGGAATTCAGCACCAGGCCCTCAGTTTCCTTCAGTTCCGGGGTGACGAAACGTTCTCCGCCCACCAGGGTCTGCTTCCGGATGTAGTTGTCCGGCACCATGTCCAGATTGGAGCGGCTGACCTCGATGTAATAGCCGAAGACCTTGTTGAATCCCACCTTCAGATGACTGATGCCGGTCCGCTCCTTCTCCTGGGCTTCCAGCCCCGCAATCCATGTCTTCGCATCCCGGATGGAGAGTTCCAGCTCATCCAGCTCCTTCGAGTAGCCCGGCCGGATGATGCCTCCCTCCTTCACCGTCATCGGCGGCTCCTCCACAATCGCCCGGGTGATCATTTCCTGCACCTCGTGCAGGTCCTCCATGTCCCGGGCCAGGGTGGACAAAAGTTCACCGGGCAGACCGCTCAGACAGGCCTTTACCTCCGGCAGCACCCGCACCGAATTTCTCAGTGCAATCATGTCCTTCCCGTTGGCGTTCCCCGAAGCGATGCGTCCCGCCAGCCGCTCGAAATCGTAGACCTGTTTCAGCGCTTCGGTCAGGTCGTTCCTCGTCAGGGGATCGTTCACCAGGGCTTCCACCGCATCCAGTCTGCGGTTGATCGCCGCCGCATCGTTCAGCGGTTCCCGGAGCATCTGTTTCATCAGCCGGGCCCCCATGGCGGTCCGGGTCCGGTCCAGCACGCCCAGAAGAGAGCCCTGTTTCTTCTTTTCGTACAGGGTCTCCGTGATTTCCAGATTGCGGATGGTGGAACGGTCCAGAGCCATGGCACTGCCGATCTCATAGAACCGGCATTCTGTGATCTGCTTCAGGTCCTGCATCTGGGTTTCCAGCAGAAAGGCCAGGAGCGTGCCTAGGGACAGGAGACAGCAGTCCCTGCCGTCCAGCCCCAGCGCCGTCAGAGAAACACTTCCGAACTGGGCACGGACGGCATCCCGGGCGGCATTTTCCGAAAAGTAGGAGTCCGGCAGAACCCGGATGTACCCGCCTGTGAGATTCCCCATTTTCTTCTCGTCATGGGCATCCGCCAGGCTCTGGCTGATCAGAATTTCCTTCGGACTGATCCGGACCAGTTCATTCAGCATATCCTCGTAGAGAGCGGAGCCGTACCGTTTCTCGGTGGTGCACAGTTCACCGGTAGAGATGTCGCAGTACGTGACGGACATACCGTTCTGGTCCAGATAAGCCGCAGCCAGATAATTGTTTTCCCGCTCATTCAGCACGGCTTCCGATGTGACCGTACCGGGCGTCACGACCCGGATCACCCCCCGTTTCACCATACCCTTCGTGTGGGCGGGATCTTCCAGCTGTTCACAGACTGCCACCTTGTATCCCATCTCCACCAGCTTCACGATATAGGTGTCCGCCGCATGGAATGGAATCCCGCACATCGGGGCCTTCTCTTCCAGTCCGCAGGCCTTCCCGGTCAGGGTCAGCTCCAGCAGACGGGAGACAAGGATCGCATCATCGAAGAACATTTCATAGAAGTCCCCCAGGCGGAAGAACAGTATGCTGTCCGGGTATTCTTCATGGATGTCCATGTACTGCTGCATCATCGGTGATAATTTCATAACTTCGTCAGTGCCTTCCTTCCAAAAAACCGGCGGCAGAGCATCCGCTCCGCCGCCGCTTCCTTCTTCTGTATTTTCCCTCTACGGATTACTTCGCCTTCTTCGCCTTGTAAGCTTCCAGACCCAGTCCGATCAGCTCTGCCGCTCTCTTCAGATCTTCCTTCTTCAGGATGTAAGCGATTCTGATCTCATCCTTTCCGATGTTCGGTGTGGCATAGAATCCGCTGGCCGGTGCGAACATAACGGTCTCGCCGTTATCGTCGAACTCTGTCAGCAGGAACATCAGGAAGTCTTCCGCATCCTCTACCGGCAGTTTCACTGTCATGTAGAATGCACCGCCCGGCTTCTTGCAGACGACGCCAGGAATCTTCATCAGTGCTTCGTGGATCGTATCTCTTCTGGAGCAGTACTCTTCGTTAACTGCCTTATAGTAAGAATCATCTACCGTGTAGAGCGCTGCTGCGCCGACCTGGTCGATGGTGGAGGAGCACAGTCTGCCCTGCGCCATCTTCATGATGCCGCTCATGAACTCTTCGTTCTTGGAAACGATGCAGCCGATACGGGCACCGCAGGCAGAGAATCTCTTGGATACGGAGTCTACAACGATGACTCTGTCCGCATATTCCGGCAGCTGCAGGAAGGACGCCAGCTTGCGGCCGTCGTATACGAATTCTCTGTATACTTCGTCTGCCAGAACCCACAGGTCATGATCCTTCGCAAATTCGCAGATCACCTTCATGTCTTCCAGGGTCAGAACGTTACCGGTCGGGTTGCCCGGTGTGATGCATGCGATCGCCTTCGTGTTCGGCGTGAGGCTCTTCTCCAGCAGCTCTCTCTTCGCATATACATATCCGTCCTCCGCACTGGTTGTGATCGGCGCAACGCTGCCGCCTGCTTCCAGAGCGAAGGTGTTATAGTTCGTGTAGAACGGCTCGGCCATCATAACCTGGTCACCGTCATTCAGCATATTCAGGAAAGCCAGCAGAAGCGCTTCAGAACCGCCTGTGGTGACGATGATGTCCTTTCTCTCCAGCTCTGCGCCGATCTTTCCGAAATATTTAATAATCGCATCCTGCAGTTCCGGAAGACCGCCTGACTCACCGTAAGCGATAACCTTCGGCTGGTACGCTCTGATGGCATCCATGAATGCGGCAGGTGTCTCGATATCCGGCTGGCCGATGTTCAGGTGGTAAACCTTCTTACCGGCTTCCTGGGCCGCAATGGCAATCGGATTGAATTTCCGGATCGGTGAGAACTGCATTTTCTGTACTCTTTTCGAAAGCTCCATTTCTAAACTCCTTTCTTTCGAAGAACAACAGACTCCTCTTACACACTGATATTACAGATTCTGGGCTTCCGCCACAACATTCTTAATACCAGTTAAATTATATCTCAAATCCGCATCTTTTCCAACACAGTTTTCTGAATAACCTTTCATGAGATACATAAGAAACTCTACATTCCCTTTCGCACCCTTCACCGGAGAGCAGGTGAGGCCCAGAGGTGTGAACCCGTTGTCCGCCGCATACCCTGCGGCCTTCCGGATCACTTCCTCGTGAACCGCCGGATCCCGGACAACCCCTTTCGTGTTTCGCATCTCTTCTTTTCCGGCCTCGAACTGGGGCTTCACCAGACACACCAGCCGGCCCTGATCCTTCAGCACTTTTTTTGCCACCGGCAGAATCAGTTTCAGGGAAATGAAGGAAACGTCGATGCTGACGAAATCCACCGGTTCCCCGATGCGCTCCGGCTCCAGATACCGGACATTGCATTTCTCAATGTTGATGACCCGGGGATCAGTCCGGAGTTTCCAGGCCAGCTGTCCGTACCCCACATCCACTGCATACACTTTCTTCGCACCGTTCTGCAGCATGCAGTCCGTGAATCCGCCGGTGGAGGCCCCGATGTCCATGCAGGTCAGGCCGGTCAGATCAATCCCGAAGGATTCAATGGATTTCTCCAGCTTGTATCCGCCCCGGCTCACATAAGGACAGACATCTTCTTTCACATCGATCTCCGCCTCCACGTCGATTTTCGTTCCGGCCTTGTCACTCCGCTGTCCGTCCACGAATACCGTGCCGGCCATAATGGACGCCTTCGCCCTTTCCCGGGATTCGAAGAATCCACGTTCGACCAGCAGCACGTCCAGCCGCTCTTTCTTCCCTGCCATCCGCCTCTAATCTTCCTTTCTGTTATCTTCCCGGATCCGTTCCGCCACTCCCGCAGCATCCAGTCCGTATTTCTGATATAAATCCGCCGGGGCACCCTGTTCGATGAACCGGTCCGGCCAGCCGAACCCGGTCACCTGCCAGAAAGCCGGCGTATGTGCCTTCATATACTGTCCGTACCCGCCGGTGAGAACGCCGTCCTCCAGCGTGTAGATCCGCTTCGTATTCCGGGGCAGCAGGCTCAGATCCAGCGGCTTCACGGATTTCACGCTGACCAGACCCAGGAAAATCCCCTGCTCCTCCAGGATCCGGCAGACCTCCCGGCCGGTGTCCAGCATGGCCCCCACCGCCCACAGGTCCCCGTCTTTTCCCGAACGGATCCGCACGTTTCCGCCGCTGTACACCCGGTGCTCCTCCGGATCGATCCGGCAGTTTCCTCTGGGATACCGGATCGCCGTCGGATGGGAACAGGAAGCCGCCGCTTCCACCATTGCCTCCAGATCATTTCCGTCCGCAGGGGCGAAAATCCTCATATTCGGCATCGGGAGCAGGTATGCGATGTCGAAGACACCGTGATGGGTCTCCCCGTCTGCTCCCACAATGCCGGCCCGGTCAATGCCGAAAACCACCGGCAGATCCTGAAGACACACGTCCTCCAGAATCTGGTCATACGCCCGCTGCAGGAAGGTGGAATAGATTGCGGCGAACGGCTTCTTCCCGGCCTTTGCCAGCCCCGCACTGAATGTCACAGCGTGGGCCTCTGCGATTCCCACGTCGAAGAACCGCTTCGGGAAACGCCGGGAGAATTCACCGAAACCGGTGGCGCTGCCCATGGCAGCGGTAATGGCGCAGATTCCGCTGTCCCGCTCCGCCAGGGAGAGAACGGTTTTTCCGAAGACCCCGGACCAGCCGGTGCCTCCGGCGGAAAGGGACCGGCCGGTGTCAATGTCGAAAGGGCCGATTCCGTGGAACTTGTCCGGATTCTGCTCCGCATTGCGGTAGCCCTTCCCCTTCTTCGTCACAACGTGAACCAGCACCGGTCCCGGCACACTGGCAGCCTGCCGGAGGATCTGAATATCCTCACCGATGTCATTGCCGTCCACCGGTCCAAGGTAGGTGAATCCCAGCTCCTCGAACATGATGCCGCCGGAAATCAGGGCATACTTCATCCATTCCTTGGTGTCGGAAATGGTGTGGGAGAGATTCTTTCCCACTACCGGAATGCCGGAAATAACCTTCTTCGTGTTCTTCTTCAGACTGCGGTAGCGGCTGCTGGTCCGAAGCTTGTTGAGATGCTTCGACACACCGCCGATGTTCTTGGAGATCGACATGCCGTTATCGTTCAGCACGATAATCACATGGGACCCGGACGCCCCCACATTGTTCATGGCCTCATAGACCATTCCGCCGGTGAGCGCCCCGTCTCCGATGACTGCCACCACTTCCTCCGTGCCGCAGTCGATGTCTCTGGCCGCCGCATATCCTGCCGCCGCCGAGATCGAAGTGCTGGAATGCCCGGTGTCGAATGCGTCGTGTTCACTCTCCGAGGCCTTCGGGAATCCGCTCATCCCGCCGGTCTGCCGGAGATGATCGAATCCGGAGGCCCGGCCGGTCAGAATCTTGTGCACATACGCCTGATGGCCCACGTCCCAGATAATCCGGTCCTTCGGACTGTTGAACACACGGTGCAGCGCAATCGTCAGCTCCACCACCCCCAGATTGGAAGCCAGATGACCGCCGGTGACCGACACCTTCTCCAGCAGGAAATCCCGGATCTGGTAAGAGAGCAGCTCCAGTTCCGCCCGGTTCATTTTCTTCAGATCCTTCGGAAAATCGTAGTCTTCTATCTTCTGATGCATCATGATTGCCTCATTTCGTGCGTTTTTCCAGCTTCCGGACCAGGATCCGGAAGAAGTCGCCAGAGCTGCCCCACTTCTCCAGTGCAGATACCGCATCTTCCGTCAGTTCGTGGAGACGGCTCCGGGATGCCTCCATTCCGTACATGGAAACCCAGGTCAGCTTGTCATTCTGCGCATCCTGTCCCACAGACTTGCCCAGGGTTTTCTCATCTCCCACCACGTCCAGAATATCATCTGCCACCTGGAACGCCATACCCAGATCATAGGCATATCGTTCCATGTCATTCTGCAGTGCCTCTTCCGCATCCCCCAGGAACAGCCCGGCCCGGATGGCGCCGATGATCATGGCTGCCGTCTTGTTCTCATGAATGAAGGTCAGAAGCGGCGCAGAAGGCCGCTCGCTTTCGGAAGTCAGGTCAGCGGTCTGTCCCGCCACCATGCCCCGGACGCCTGCTCCCCGGGCGATGGCATCCGCCGCCCGGACCCGGCGCCGGAGGGCCTCCGGGTCCTGCTGATGGGCCAGCATATCCCCCAGCATGATCTCGAAAGCGGCGGACAGAAGTCCGTCTCCCGCCAGTGTCGCCATGCCTGCTCCATATACCATGTGATTCGTGGGTCTTCCCCGCCGGAGAGCATCATCGTCCATGGCCGGCAGGTCATCGTGAATCAGCGAGTAGGTGTGAATGAATTCGATCGCCGACGCATAGGGCAGTGCTTCTTCCGCAGTCCCGCCTGCCATTTCCGCCGCCGCCAGCAGCATCACCGGACGGATCCGTTTCCCGCCGCTGAGCAGACTGTATTTCATGGATTCCTCCAGGGTTTCCGCATAGGCGCCGATGGCGGGCATCGGATCGGTCAGATGCTGTTCCGTCAACGCCAGATATTCTTCGAATGTTCTCATGTCATTTCCTTCTTCCTGCGCCGGTCCCTTCCGGCTGTTCTCCGCCTTCCGGATTCTACCGGTCTGTTTCTTCCGGCCCGATGCGGTACGTTTCGATCTGCTGCTTCGCATCATGAAGAATATCGGTACAGATCCGGTAGTAATGCATACCCTCTTCGTAGCAGCGGATGGATTCCTCCAGACCGGTGGACGGATCCTGCATCCGGTCCGCCAGTTCCTTCAGTTTCTGATAAGCGGTTTCGAAGCGCCCGCCGTCCTTCTCCTGTTTCTTCCCGGCGGTTTCTTCCCGGCCGTCCGTTTCGATCATCATCTGTTCACTCATTATTTCGCTCCTGTTCTGACCGGCTTTCCGGCTGTCCGGCGCTGCCCGGCGCCGCCTCCGCTGCCTGCTCTAAAGCCTCCGGCAAATCAATGCGAAGGGCTTTCATCTCTGCGCTTCCCCTCGCCAGCCGGACCCGGTAGACCCCGCCGGTCTGAAGCTCTCCGGCATCCGTCATCACCCGGCCCGCTTCGTCCTCCAGAATCGAATACCCGTTCTCCAGAATCTTCCGGGGATCATTGAGTTCCAGCTGCATGCGGAGCTTTTCCACGTCTTTCTGTCTCCGGTCAATCCGGTTCTCCAGCGCACTTCGCATGGACCGGATCAGATTGTCGATGCGGAGTTCCTGAAACATCACCCCGTTGTCCAGCTGCCGTTCAATCAGACTCCGCCGCTTTTCCAATTCCTCTTCCAGCTGGTCCAGATCCGGAACGGCGATAACCGCCGCTTTCGTCGGCGTCTCCGCCCGGACATCAGCCGCCATGTCCGAAATGGTGAAGTCAATCTCGTGCCCCACCGCAGAAATCACGGGAATCTCCGACCCATAGATGGCCCGGGCGACCACTTCCTCATTGAACGCCCACAGATCCTCCGGGGAACCGCCGCCCCGGCCCACAATCAGCACATCCAGATACGGGAATTTCTCGTTGGCTGTGCGGATGGCCCGGGCAATCTGCCCCGCTGCGGCATCCCCCTGCACCAGAACCGGAAATACTGTCACGCTCACGTGATTATTCCGGGGCTTGATATTCTTCATCATATCCCGGATCGCCGCCCCGGTCTCCGAAGTGACAATCCCGATGTGATCCGGAAAGAACGGCAGCGGCTTCTTCTTCGCCGGGTCGAACAGACCCTCGGCGCTCAGTTTCTGCTTCATCTCCTCGAAGGCCAGCTGCAGACTGCCTGCTCCCTCCGTCTCCAGGCTGCGGACATAGAGGGAGTAGGAGCCCCCCTTCTGATAGACACTGACAGAACCGACGATGGTCACTTCCATTCCGTCTGCCACCCGGAACCGAAGATCCGCAGCCAGTTCCCGGTTCAGAAAACAATTCACCCGGGCCCGGGCATCCACCAGAGAGAAATACACGTGACCGCTCTGATGATATTTCACCCCGGAAGTCTCCCCCTGCACCGTCACATTCCCCAGCAGCGGGTCCGTCACCAGCACCCGGGAAATATACTCATTCAGCTGTGATACGCTGATCGGTTTCAGCGGCATATCTCTTCCCTCCCAGCAATGCTGTTCCCACGGCGTTGTCCGGTGCCATCTCCGGTCGTCCGAAACAGATCCGGGGAATCTTCCTGTCCCTGCCTGCCCGGCGTTTCAGTTCTTCTTCCAGGTGCTGCCGGATCCATGTGCTGGAACTGACGCCGCCGGCAAAAAGAAATGCGTCTGCATTCGTCTTTTCTGCAATCTGCAGCGTCATCACTGCAATGGTCCTGGTAATGCGGCGGAAAAGCAGACGGATCAGCGCCGTTTCCTTCGCCGGGTCGCCGGCCGCTTCCTTCGCCAGCCGGGACGCCTGGGTCTCCAGCCCGGAGAGATTGCAGAATCCGCCCCGGACCCGGACGCCGGTCAGTGCACTGTCCGGGATTCCTTCCCCGGCTGCCCGGGTGAAAGGAACGGACTCCCGTTTTTCTTTGTCTGATGCCAGCCGGTCCATCTCCTCCCCGCAGGGGAAATGCATGCCCAGGGTTACGCCCACCCGGTCCAGCACCTGGCCGAAAGCGATGTCCTTCGTTCCTCCCACGATCCGGTACCGGTCCCTCGGCTCAGTGCAGTCCTGATCCGCCAGTACGGCTTCCGTTGTCCCGCCGGAGAAATGAAAGCACACGAACCGGGGGCAGTCCTGCAGCACTGTGCCGTGCCGGGCCGCCTCGATATGTCCCTCCTGATGGGAGCATTCATACAGCGGCACCCCCAGGGACGAAGCCGCCGCTTCCGCCGCCAGTTTTCCAGCCAGAAAAACCGGCATATAGGATCCCTCCACCGGCCGGGGACGGGTGGATACGGAAACCGCCGTAACCCGTCCCTCCGGATGAGCGGCCCGGGCCTCCCCGAACAGTTCCCGCAGCATTCCCGGAAGGGCGTTCAGATGCTGAAAGAGCGCGTCCTGCTGTCTCAGTCCCCGCTCTCCCTGCTTCACTTCCAGAAACCGCCTCCGGTCTCCGATCACGCTGCCGGACACCGTAGTCAGCGCTGCGGAAGTCTTATAATTGCTTGTGTCAATACCCAGAATCCATTTTTGTTCCACGATTACTGCTGTCCTTTCGATGCCGCAATATTTCCGAGGATGGCGTTGATGAATTTCGGGGCGTTGTCGGTACCGTATTTCTTCGCCAGATCCACAGCCTCGTTGATGGCTACAGCATCCGGAACTTCTTCCATATAAAGGATCTCGAAGGTTGCCAGACGCAGGATGGCCAGATCGGTCTTCGCCATGCGGCGGACAGACCAGCGGCGGCTGAATGCGGAAATCTGTTCGTCAGCCTTCTCCCGTTCCGTGCAGTACAGGGAATACAGTGTCTTCGCATATTCCTCCTGCTCGTTCAGATGGGCCGCCTGTTTCAGATAATGGGCCGCATTTTCGGGATCCTCTTCCCCTGCGATATCCATCTGATAGAGGACTTTCATCATAAATTCTCTGGCATCAGTTCTGTTCATGCTTTTCTATCCTTTCTTCCTGCTCACCCTCGGAAGCTTCCGTTTCTCCGGGCATGTCCACACCCTGCACATGGATGTTAATCTCCTTCAGATGCACGCCGCAGCGGCTCATGCAGGCCTCCCGCACCCGGGTCTGGGCATCCCAGGATACCTGCGGAATATTATAACCGTAAATCACACTGAGATACAGATCTGCCGTCAAATTTCTTCCGCTTTCAGACAGACGGATTCCCCGGGATTTCGCACCGGGCCAGGAAATGCTCTCCGTGATGGTCTCTGTCAGCCGGGGGATCATCCGACTGACCCCCTTCGTTCCCAGGGCCGCCTTTTCCACAGTTTCCATAATCAGCTCCCGGTCCGGTTCCGCCGGCGTCATATTCATCGTCGATTCCGTACTCATGGTTATTTCTCTTCTTCGTCTTCTTCCGATTGTTCCGCCGGCGTCAAAATCTCGAATTTCACCTTTTCGATCCGACGCTCCTGGACGGACAGGATCGTGAAACGGTATCCCTCCGACTCGATGGTCCGGTTGACATACCCATCCTTCGGGATTTCGCCGATCAGATCGATAATGTATCCGCCGATGGTTTCGCTGTTCTCCGACTCCAGCCCGCTGCCGGTTTCTTCGTTCAGATCGTCCAGGGATACAGTGCCGTCCACCAGATAGGTATTCTGGTCGATCTTCGTGATGACATCCTCCGCCTCATCATATTCGTCGCTGATGTCCCCCACAATTTCCTCGATAATGTCCTCCATGGTGACAATCCCGCTGAATCCGCCGTATTCATCAATCAGCACGGCGATGTGCTGATTTGCCTGCTGCAGCTCCATGAACAGAGAGGCGATCTTCTTCGTCTCCGGCACGAAAATCGGTTCCCGCAGAATATCCCGGATTTCCACGTTTTCGAATCCCACAGATACCGCTTTCATCATGTAATCCTTGATGTTCAGAATGCCGATGATGTTATCCGATTCATCTTCACATACCGGGACACGGGAATACCGGAGTTCCAGAAATTCGTCCATGTACTCCGAAGGTTCGTCACTGAGGTCGATCATGAACACATCCGTCCGGGGGGTCATGATTTCATAGGCCAGTTCATCGTCAAAACGAAAGATACTGCCGATCATCCGACGGCCCTCTTCCATGATGGCACCGCTCTCCTGTCCTTCTTCCAGCATGGACATCACATCTTCCTCGGAGAATTCCGACTCGTCCACGTTCGTGTCCTGGCGGAAAATCCGAAGGAACAGATTCGCCGCCAGAGAGAGAAGGGCTGTTACCGGCAGCAGCAGTCCATTCAGAATGGTCTGCATACCGATGAACTTCAGAGAAAGAGACTCACTGTGCTGCCGTCCGATCTTGAACGGAAACAAAAAACCAAAGGCCACGTAGCACGCCAGGTAGATCACCAGCGGCAGGCTTCTGCGCCACAGGATTTCCGATGCGGCTGCATTCCAGATCAGCAGGGTTCCTGCCGCCGTGAATGCGGTGATCAGGAGACGGTTCGTCAGCTTCGACCGGGTCGGCCGGTCCAGCAGGCGGGCGAGTTTCTCCGCCTTTCCCTTGGAATTTCCTTCTTCTTCCGTCAGTTTCTGTTTCAGCTTGCTCCGGCTGACGGATTCCATGGCACTCTCGTCCAGCACGATGATCCCGTTCAGGATCAGCAGCAGACAGGCAGAAAGTGTCATATACAACGGTATGTCCATTTACTATCCTTCCTTCTTTCTGAGAATGTATCCCGGCTTCACCGGCTCCGCCATGTGCATGGCCAGAATCTGCTGGGCGTGGGGAGCGGATTCCAGTTTCTCTCCGCTTTCCCAGTCCGCCAGGTCGGTGATTGTCATCGGGAAGAAACTGATGTCCGGACCGAACACTTCAATATGGTCTCCCACATTCATCTTGTTTCTCTGCTCCACTTTCGCAATTCCGGTCTCTTCATTATATGACAGAACCTTGCCGATAAAACTGTATTCTTTCGTATACCGGCTGGTTCGGTAATTCTGTTCCTCATGGCCCGGCTTTCCGTAATAGAACCCGGTGGTGAATTCCCGGTGGCTGGCTTTCAGAAGTTCCTCCATCCACTCTTCCCGGAACACATAATTATCCGGATCCTCGTAATATGCATCGATGGCCTGACGGTATGCGTGAACCACCGTGGCCACATAGAAAATGCTCTTCATCCGGCCTTCAATCTTCGCACTGTCAATGCCGGAATGGACCAGGTCCGGAATATGCCGGATCATGCAGAGGTCCTTGGAATTCATGATGTAGGAACCCCGGTCATCTTCCTCGATGGGAAAGAATTCTCCCGGCCGTTTTTCTTCCACCAGGGAGTACCGGTAACGGCAGGGATGGGCGCACATGCCCCGGTTGGAATCTCTTCCGGTCATAAAATTACTGAGCAGACACCGTCCCGAGTAGGAAATGCACATGGCGCCGTGTACGAAAGCTTCCAGCTCCACGTCCTGGGGAAGATGATCCCGCACACTCCGGATTTCTTCCAAAGAAAGTTCCCTGGCCATCACCAGACGCTTCACGCCGGCGGATGCCCAGAACGCACCGGTTCTCCAGTTGGTCAGATTCGCCTGGGTGGAGAGATGGATCTCTGCGTCCGGAATCGTTTCCCGTACCATGGCAATGATCCCCGGATCCGCAATCAGGAAGGCATCGATGTCCAGATCCCGGATCTGCCGGAGATAATCATACAGCGGATCGATGTCCTCGTTGTGGGCGTATATATTGATGGTCAGGTAGCAGCGCTTCCCCCGTTCATGGGCGTATGCCAGCCCCTCCTTCATTTCTTCCAGGTTCAGATTTCCGGCACCTGCCCGGAGGGAGAACATCTCTCCGCCGAAGTAAACCGCATCCGCCCCATAGCGGATGGCAGTCTTCAGTTTTTCTAAGTCGCCGGCCGGTGCCAGCAGTTCAATCTTCTTCATTTCAGTCATTACTATCCTTCTGTATCGTCTGTATTCTCTTCCCGGCCCGCTCCATTCCGCCCTCCTGCTCCGGATGATACACAGAAGCGGCCAGTCCGTCTCCCACCGCCATTAACGCAGAAGTGAACTGCGGGTCCCGGAAAATATACTCCACATAATCCCGCATTTTCCGGATATTCGCCTCGTGCTTGTCCTTCGGATCGAAATCCGCCGAAAGGGTCATGCCATGCTGAAAAATATTATCGGAGACAATCAGCGCCCCCGGCCGGCAGACGGTGAGCGCCGCATCCAGAAAGCGCCGGTAGTGGCTCTTCGAAGCGTCCAGAAATACGAAGTCCACGTCCCGGAGCCCTTCGTCCCGGAGTTTCTCGGTCACTTCCTGGCCGTCCCCCAGCCGGAAATGGACCCGGTCCGAAAGCCCGGCCCGCCGGATGTTCCGCTCCGCTGCACGGAACGTATTCTCGTCGTACTCTGCGGACCACACATGGGCGCCGGGACATTTCCAGGCAAAAAACGAGGCGCTGTATCCGATCGCCCCGCCGATCTCCAGGATCTTCGAGGGCCTGATCAGCTCCAGTAGCAGCGCCAGAACCTGCTCGGTTTCCTTCAGGATAATCGGAACACGGGCGGATTCTCCCAGCCGGCGAAACGGAAGCAGGCGGTCATCGACCGCCTCATACTTCCCGTTAATAAACTCTGTCACCCGCACATCAATCAGATCCATACCGGCCTACTTCTTCGATACCGCACTGTGGTATTTACTGGAATTCTTCAGGAACGTGGCGTAATCCTCCGAGAACACGGAAGAGCCGTCCAGCTTGTCGCTGACAACGAAATACAGGTACTTCGTCTTCGCCGGATGGAGCGCCGCACGGATTGACTGCGCTCCCGGGCTGCAGATCGGCGAAGGCGGAAGCCCGGTGTTCTTGTATGTATTGAACTTCGAATCCACCTTCAGATCGTCATAGAGAATCTTATCCGGATTCTTTCCCCGCAGCTTCAGCACATACTGTACAGTGGAATCCATCTGCAGCGGCATGTTCTTCTTCAGCCGGTTGTAAATCACGCTGGCGATCTTCGGCTTATCCTTCTCATTTCCGCTCTCTCGTTCGATGATGGAAGCGATGGTCAGAATCTCCTGTTCACTGTACCCCATTCCCTTCGCTCTGGCACGGTCGGCGTCGGTGAAAGTCCGCTGATATCCCTTCAGCATCGTGCGGACGATCTCTTCCTCCCCGGCATTGAGCGGGACAGTATAAGTATCCGGGAACAGATAGCCTTCCAGCCGGTTCTTTCCCTTCTGGGCATTCTTCAGGAACGGGAATTCGCCGGAGAAATCCTTCGTCTGCACCACCTGAATGAATTTCTTCCGGTTCACCAGACCTTCTTTCGCCAGTTTCTTCGCCACCTCGTATTCATTGTATCCTTCCGGAATCGTGAAACGTTCTGTGGTGACCTTTCCCTCGGCGATGATTCCGGCAATTTCATTCATGCTCATGGACGGAGAAAGGGAGTATGTGCCCGCCTGGAAACTGGCGCCCAGATGCTTCAGCTTCGAGTAGAGCCGGAATGTCTTCGCCGAACGGATCAATCCCTTGCCGGCCAGCGTCCTGCCGATACTGTCTGTGGTGGACCCGGAAGGCACTTCCACCACCACCGTTTTCCGGTCAGAACGGTTCACCGGGCCGGTCATCATCTGGAAATGAACCACACATCCGCCCACCAGTGCGATAATCACCAAGAGGATGATCAGCAGACCGGCGTGCCCCTTTTTTTGTTTTTTTCTCCTGTAGTCGCTCATAAATACCCCCTGCAGAGCAGAAGGGGCTGCCGCGGCCCGTCCGGCGTCTGTCCGCCGGGCGGGCGACGATCCCCGCCCGCAGGCGGGGCGCAGCAGCCCCTTCCTCGTTTTCCGAATTATTCCTTGGATCTTCCGAGATACTCACCGGTTCTCGTGTCAATCTGAATCTTCTCGCCCTCTTCAATGAAGATCGGAACCTGAACCACCGTTCCGGTTTCCACGGTAGCAGCCTTCGTCACGTTCGTAGCCGTATCTCCCTTCACACCCGGTTCAGTCTCTGTGACAACCAGGTCAACGAAGTTCGCAGCGTCCACTTCGAACGGCTTGCCCTCGTAGAAGCGGATCGTAACCTCGTCATTTTCTCTGATCCACTTGATTGCATCTTCCACTTCTTCGTAGCCCAGCGGAATCTGCTCGAAAGTCTCCTCGTCCATGAAGTAATACAGCTCTCCGTCGTTGTACAGATACTGCATCGTCTTCGTGTCAATATGGGCCTGGTTGAACTTCTCACTCGGGTTGAACGCTTCTTCTCTCGTCGCTCCCGTAATGATGTTTCTGTACTTCGTTCTGACAAACGCAGCACCCTTACCCGGCTTGACATGCTGGAAATCGAGAACTACATGTGGTTCTCCGTTCAGTTCGAAAGTCATGCCCTTTCTGAAATCGCCTGCTGTAATCATTGGTATCGTCTCACTTTCCTTATTCATTACAAGCTGGAAGGACCGGGAAGTCCCCCTGCAGCCATCTTCCGTAATACATCAACACATTATATCAGATTTTCATCAAGTTGCCAATATCAACTGTTTCACCGATGATTTTCACCACATCGCTCATCATCAGAGTGAAACGCATGGCATTCTGCAGATACTGGGCTGCCTGCGGATTCGTCATGAGGACAGCGGAAAGCTGCTGGAGCTGCTGCATCATTTCCTGATCCGGCCCCTCCCCCATCATCTGTTTCGCCTGCATCTTCATCTGCAGCTGCTGAAATTCCTGCACCATCTTGGCCGTGCCCGGGTCCTGGTCAATAACCTTCTGCATCTCATGAAACTGCCGGTATTCCTCCGACTCTTCAATGGCCCGCTTCAGATTGTGCGCTTCTTCATATACATTCATTCTTCTGCTCCTCCGCGTGTATTCTTCCTGCACGTTCCGTACGTCCTGCACTCTGCTACACGTCCAGGAAAATCGGCAGAATCAGCGGGCTTCTCCGGGATTTACTGAAAATAAATTTCCGCATATCATCCCGCACGTCGTTCTTCAGCTTCGACCAGTCCTGGAACCCGCCGGCCAGACTGTGCTGGATCGACTGGGCGGCCTTCTTCCGCAGGCTTTCGATCAGATCTTCGTTCTCCTTCACATAGACGAATCCCCGGGATACGATTTCCGGTCCGGAAACCAGACGGGCCTTCTTCGTGTCCACCGCAGCCGTCACAATAATCAATCCCGATTCCGAAAGGAGTTTTCTGTCCTTCAGAACAATGCTGCCGATATCGCCCACGCCCAGACCGTCCACCATGACGTCTTCGGCACTGACGACGCTCTTGAACTTCACCGCCCGGCGCTTGTCCACCGTCAGCTGATCGCCGTTGCTCAGAACGAAAATATTGTCTTTCTTCATACCCAGACTCATGGCCAGCTGTTCATGCATGATCAGATGCCGGTGCTCACCGTGGGCCGGCATGAAGAACTTCGGACGGATCAGCGAGTGCATCAGTTTCAGGTCTTCCTGACAGGCGTGACCGGAAACATGGATGTTTGCATTTCCGTTGTAAATGACATTGACCTCTTTCTCGTAAAGCTTGTTCACGACCCGGGACACGGACTTTTCATTGCCCGGAACCGGAGAGGACGAAAGGATGACTGTGTCCCCCTTCTTCAGCTTGATATTGCGGTGAACATCCTCTGCCATCCTGGCCAGCGCCGACAAAGGTTCCCCCTGGCTGCCGGTCGTAATAATGGTCAGCTCCTCATCCGGGATATTCCGGATATCCTTCAGCTCCACCATGGAACCGGAAGGGAATTTCAGATATCCCAGTTCCACCGCAAGACCCACAACATTCTCCATACTCCGGCCGGATACGGCGAATTTCCGTCCGTTCTTCACCGAGAGTTCGATAATCTTCTGGATCCGGTTCACGTTGGAGGAGAATGTGGCAATGATGATCCGGTTCTTCGCTTCCTGGAAAATTCCGGACAGCGTTTCCCCCACAACCCGCTCCGACGGCGTATAGCCCGCCCGGAGTACGTTCGTGCTGTCGCAGAGCATCAGATCCACGCCGGCGTCTCCGATTTCTCCCAGTCTGCCGAAATCGATCGGATCATTGTCCACCGGGGTATAGTCGATCTTGAAGTCGCCGGTATGGAAAATCTTTGCTGCCGGCGTCTCCACCAGATATGCCACCGAGTCTGCCACCGAGTGGGTGGTGTGGATCGCCTCCACGTGGAAATCTCCCAGGTTGAAGGTGTCTCCCGCATGGATGGTGCGCAGATCCCCCTTGATGCCGTGTTCTTCCAGTTTATTCCGGATGAGCCCCACCGACAGCCTGGTACCGTATACCGGCACGCTGATCTGCTTCAGCAGGTACGGCACACCGCCGATATGGTCCTCATGGCCGTGGGTGATCACAACCCCCCGCACTTTCTTGGCATTTTCAATCAGATAAGTGAAGTCCGGGATGACCACATCCACACCGTACATGTCGTCTTCCGGGAAGGACATGCCGCAGTCGATGACCATGATCTGGTCCTTGTACTCCAGTGCGGTACAGTTCTTTCCGATTTCGTCCAGACCGCCCAGCGGAATGACTTTCACGTTCTCCGCCTTCGGCCGGGCTTTCCGGTTTCTGGCCTGCTGGCCGCTGTTTTTCGGCGGCTGCGGCCGGTGCTGCGGCCTGGCCTTATGCTGTTTTTCTACCAGTCCCAGTTCTCTTCCCACCTTCTCCGCCGTGGATTCCGGCATGGTATGGGAGATGAGATCTCTGGAATGATGGAATTTTCCCCCGGCGTTCTTCCGCTTCTGGACCTCCCCGCCCCGAGGATGCACCGGAAGAGGTGCCGCCGCTTTCAGATTCCGGTTATTTCTTCCGTTTGGTTTCGTCTGATGAAGGGACCTGGAGCCTGCTGCCGGCAGCTCCCTCTGTTTCCCTTCCGTTCCCGGAGCGGCGTTTTTCTTTCCGCCCGATGCTCCGTTCTTTCTGTTTCCGTTTCGGGACTGATTCCCTCTGGCTGCGCCATTCTGGCGGCCCCGGCCGACATTCCCGGAGACATTTCTCCGGGATGCCTTCTCTGCCGCGCCGCTGCTTGTGTTTCCTTGTCTCATTATACCCTTTCTTACTTAACAACGAAGTTGACAAGTTTTCCAGGGACAGCGATTGTCTTCACAATATTCGCTCCGTCCAGCAGTTCCTGAACCCGCGGATCCGACTTCACCGCTTCTGCCAGCTCTTCCCGGGACAGCCCTGCATCAACGTCCAGCTTATGCTTCAGCTTTCCGTTGATCTGCACAATGACCTCTGCCGTATCCAGCTTCAGAGCGGCTTCATCGCAAACCGGCCACGGATGATGATCCAGTGTGCCTTCTCTGCCCATACTCTGCCAGAGTTCCTCGCAGATATGCGGTGCAAACGGGGACAGCAGTACCACTACCTGGCTCACTGCTTCTCCGTACAGACCGCTGTTTACCTGATCCGAACCGTTCACCTTGTACAGATGGTTGACGAGTTCCATGATCGAACTGATCGCAGTATTGAATGCAAATCTTCCGTCGATATCGTCCGTCACCTTCTTGATGGTTCTGTTCAGAATGTGATTCAGTTCCTTGTCTTCTTTCGTTTTGATTTCTACCGTCTTCTTCTCTGTGCCGTTCGTTTCAACATAATCATAAACGAGACGCCATACACGGTTGAGGAAACGGTAGCTCCCCTCAACACCCTCGTCAGACCAGTTCAGTTCCTTCTCCGGCGGCGCCGCAAACATAATGAACAGTCTTGCGGTATCCGCACCGTACTTCTTCAGGATTTCCTCCGGGCTGACGACATTTCCGACAGACTTCGACATTTTCTTGAATACACCGTTTTCGTCTGCCTTGTTGACCATGCCCTGTGTCAGCAGGTTCTCAAACGGTTCATCCTGGCTGGTGAGTCCCAGATCATGCAGAACCATCATGAAGAACCGTGCGTACAGCAGGTGCAGGATCGCATGTTCTACACCGCCGATGTACTGGTCCACATTCATCCAGTAATCCGCTTTTTCTTTGTTGAACGCTTCCTGATCATTCTTCGGATCCGTATACCGGAGATAATACCAGGAAGAGTCCAGGAAAGTATCCATCGTGTCGACTTCCCGTCT
>OCTW011618687.1_pt1 | contig 63802 bp, 63 predicted proteins | sample 1539671 | NCBI WGS metagenome assembly OCTW01 (sample SAMN02144230, study PRJEB22623) | gut metagenome | biome: sheep rumen | host: Ovis aries | place: New Zealand | reverse complement strand
GGATTGCCCCCTTTAGTGTAGGCATCGATAATAGCTTTTGGATAATTATCACTTGATAGCTGACTAGACTGATCTGCTGGATTTTGGTTGATGAAGAATTGGCTACCATTTGTATCAGCGCCAGCATTTGCCATAGCAAGAGCACCGCGTACGTTATAAAGATAAGGTGAGATTTCATTAGCAAATCCGTTACCTGAATCGATTTTCTTATCTTTTCCTTTCCAGATAGATTCTCCACCTGTTCCATTTCCTTTAGGATCACCAGACTGAATCATAAAGTCAGAAATCACGCGGTGGAATAAGAGGCCATCAAAATAGCCTTTTTTAGCATGAGTTAAGAAATTTTCAACAGCAAGTGGGGCATATTTTGGAAAAAGTTTGATAGTGATGTCGCCCTTAGAGGTGTGCATGATGACTTCAGCTTCGTTTTGAGCAACTTCTGTTGATAATTGTGGAAAAGCTGAGCTGTCGGCTGTTAAGGCCTTTTTCAAGTTTTTTTGGTATGCTTTTGATGAAGAAGCGCTGGCGCTAGCTTGTGCGGCAGAAGAACTAGCTGCTGTTTTAGCATCGACATAGTCATTTCCGCGGATAGCACGTGTCATGCTTTCACAACCAGATAAGCTTGCTAGACAGAGTATGGTTAAACCAAGTGACCAAATTTTTTTCATGATACCTCCTCGTTGACTGATAGTGTCGTATGTAGTGACAAAGTGTCAATAAAATTATTGAAGTTATTAGCTATTTCATTTTATCATAAATCTAAGCTAATGACCTAAAAGCTTAAAAAATGCTATAATAAGGTTATGGCAAAATCAAAAAGTAGAAGAAAGGGTCGTAAAACACGGCGACCGACAAAAGCAGAAATAAAAAGACAGAAGGCACTGGAACGTTTTATTTTGGCAATTGTTATTGCGGTTATTTTTTTCTTTGCGATTGTTCGCTTGGGGATTTTTGGAATAACGGTCTATAATATTGTAAGGCTAGCGGTAGGAAGTCTAGCTTACGTGTTAATGTTTGCAGTCCTTATATATTTTATCGGATTTAAATGGTTCCATAAGCAGACTGGACTTATTGGCGGATTTGTAGTGACCATGATTGGTCTCTTGCTAGAATGGCATGCTTACCTATTCTCGTTAGCTAAGTTTCGTGACAAGGAAATCTTCTCGACAACAGCAAGTTTGATTTATAATGATTTGATTAGATTTAAAGTCACAACCTTTGCTGGTGGGGGAATGCTTGGTGCAGTTCTATACAAACCGGTAGCATTTCTTTTCTCAAACGTTGGAACGTTTTTGATTGGGGGACTTTTCATTATCCTTGGACTCTTTTTAATGAGCCCATGGGAAGTTTACGATTTAGTAGATTTCTTTAAAGAAAAATCACAAGAATGGGCTGCTAAAAATGAAATCAGAAAACAAAAACGTTTTGTTAAACGTGAAGAAAAACGCGCACTAGCAGAACAAAAACGTCAAGAAAAAGCTCAAAAAGAGGAAGAAAAACGTCTAGCTCAAATGACTGTTGATGAAGAAACAGGTGAGATTCTTGAAGGTCCGGATGATAATGAGGCTTCTTTATTTGATAATCTTCCGGCAGCTGAAGCTAATGCTGAACCAGAAATTTTAGCTTATGATCATTCATTAGATGGTTTAGAAGTACCTTCGTTTGAAGCTAGTCCTGAACCTGTAACGCCAGATATGACAGTTCCTGAGCAAGAAATGTTAGATGAAGAAGATGATAACGAGCCTTTGGAAGTTGATTTTACAGCTAAGGCAAACCTTCTTTACAAGCTTCCAACGATTGATTTGTTCGCTCCAGACAAACCTAAAAATCAGTCTAAGGAAAAAAATCTGGTTCGAAGAAATATCAAAGTTTTGGAAGATACTTTCAACAGCTTTGGAATTGATGTTAAAGTTGAGCGAGCAGAAATCGGACCATCCGTGACTAAATACGAAGTCAAACCAGCTGTCGGGGTACGAGTCAATCGTATTTCAAACTTAGCTGATGATTTGGCACTTGCTCTTGCAGCAAAAGATGTTCGTATTGAAGCACCAATTCCAGGTAAGTCTTTGGTTGGTATTGAAGTGCCAAACTCAGAGATTGCAACGGTTACTTTCCGTGAACTCTGGGAACAAGCCAATACGGATCCTAACAAGCTGTTAGAAGTACCGCTTGGTAAAGCTGTCAACGGAACGGCTCGTACCTTCGACCTTGCTCGTATGCCTCACTTACTTGTTGCTGGTTCTACGGGTTCTGGTAAATCTGTTGCGGTCAATGGTATCATTGCAAGTATCTTGATGAAAGCTCGTCCAGATCAGGTTAAATTCATGATGATTGATCCTAAGATGGTTGAGTTATCAGTTTATAATGACATTCCTCACCTTTTGATTCCAGTAGTAACCAATCCACGTAAGGCAGCAAGAGCTCTTCAAAAAGTGGTTGATGAAATGGAAAATCGTTACGAACTTTTCAGTCATTTTGGTGTGCGAAATATCGCAGGATACAATGCCAAGGTTGAAGAATTTAATGCACAGTCAGAGCAAAAACAAATTCTATTGCCACTTATCGTGGTTATCGTCGATGAACTTGCTGACTTGATGATGGTTGCTAGCAAAGAAGTGGAAGATGCGATTATTCGATTGGGACAAAAAGCGCGTGCGGCAGGGATTCACATGATTCTTGCAACGCAACGTCCATCTGTTGATGTTATTAGCGGATTGATTAAGGCTAATGTACCATCTCGTGTTGCCTTTGCAGTATCATCTGGAACGGATAGTCGTACGATTTTGGATGAAAATGGAGCTGAAAAACTTCTTGGGCGAGGAGATATGCTCTTCAAACCAATTGATGAAAATCACCCTGTTCGCCTGCAAGGTTCCTTTATCTCTGATGATGACGTGGAACGTATTGTTGGTTTCATTAAAAATCAAGCTGAAGCTGATTATGATGACAGCTTTGATCCAGGAGAAGTTTCTGAATCAGATTTGAATTCTGGTGGCGGTGGAGGTTCTCAAGAAGGTGATCCACTCTTTGAAGATGCTATGGCTTTGGTTCTTGAAACACAAAAAGCTAGTGCTTCAATGCTTCAACGTCGTTTATCTGTTGGGTTTAACCGTGCTACTCGATTGATGGATGAACTAGAAGCAGCAGGAGTCATCGGACCAGCCGAGGGAACAAAACCACGTAAAGTTTTAATGACGAACTCAAATCCAGAAGCATAATAAAAAACGTTAACCGTAAGGTTAACGTTTTTACTATGCAATTGTAAAAATTAAAATCAAGACAATGATATAAAAGATAAAGGTTAAAATAAAACCTGAGCGCCAGAAAAACTTACCAAATCGACGGTAAGAAAAGGATTGACTTCGCTTCAAAAAGACAAAAGTTATTATCAGCGATAGTAAGCACAAGCAGATTACGTAGTAAAAGAAAACACTACTATCTAAAAATTTATTTACAACTAAGGCGATTTCAAAAGCAAAGAGCGGAAATGCTAAATCTGTAAACAGAATTCCAAAGCGTTTTAAGTTGAAAAAATTAACTAAAATATAAGCAAAAATTGGTGTTAAGAAGATAAAAGAAAAGGAAAATAATTTGTACATCATCATGTCTTATATTTTATACTGAAAGCTTGAAGAAGTAAATAATTAGAAGATTATTCTTGAAAAATACTTTTGAATTTTTTAAGAGTTAGAGGAGTTTGAATGCTTAGTATTCAAAGATGAAAGTGCTTGAATTCTTAATTAAAGAGGAAAGTTGCTAAATCAAGCTTATTTTAACAAATTATTAAGATAAATTCCTTGCTTTTTCACAAAATTAATGTATAATGTTAAAGTATGCTATTGAGCATATCTGTGGGAGGTAAAAATCTTAATTACCGCCAAAACCACAACAGGAGGATTTTATAAATGGCTAAAAAAGTCGAAAAAGTTGTTAAACTTCAAATTCCTGCTGGTAAAGCTACACCAGCTCCACCGGTTGGACCAGCTCTTGGTCAAGCAGGTATCAACATCATGGGATTCACTAAAGAATTTAACGCTCGTACAGCTGACCAAGCTGGTATGATCATCCCAGTTGTTATCTCAGTATATGAAGATAAATCATTTGATTTCGTAACTAAAACACCACCAGCTTCAGTTCTTTTGAAAAAAGCTGCAGGTGTTGAAAAAGGTTCAGGAACACCTAACACAACTAAAGTTGCAACAGTTACTCGTGCACAAGTACAAGAAATTGCTGAAACTAAAATGCCAGACTTAAACGCTGCAAATGTTGAATCTGCAATGCGTATGATTGAAGGTACTGCTCGTTCTATGGGATTCACTGTTGTTGACTAATCAATAGCAACCCAATTAGTGGATTAATTGAGGTAAACACACTGTACCGTTGAGATTAGTTCACGCTAGACCCGCAAGACTTCATCGTAATTTGATGAGTGACGTGGGAGATTTTAAATCAAATCGATATGACCACATTACAAGGAGAATTTTAAATGGCTAAAAAAAGCAAACAAATGCGTGCTGCACTTGAAAAAATCGACAGCACAAAAGCTTACAGCGTAGAAGAAGCTGTAGCTCTTGCAAAAGAAACTAACTTCGCAAAATTTGATGCATCTGTAGAAGTTGCATACAAACTTAACATTGACGTTCGTAAAGCAGACCAACAAATCCGTGGTGCAATGGTATTGCCAAACGGTACTGGTAAAACACAACGTGTTCTTGTTTTTGCACGTGGTGCTAAAGCTGAAGAAGCTAAAGCTGCTGGTGCAGACTTCGTTGGTGAAGACGATCTTGTTGCTAAAATCAACGACGGTTGGCTTGACTTTGACGTAGTTATCGCTACACCAGACATGATGGCTATCGTTGGACGTCTTGGACGTGTCCTTGGACCTCGTAACCTTATGCCAAACCCTAAAACTGGTACAGTAACTATGGACGTTGCTAAAGCAGTTGAAGAATCTAAAGGTGGTAAAATCACTTACCGTGCTGATAAAGCAGGTAATGTACAAGCTATCATCGGTAAAGTATCATTTGACGCAGACAAATTGGTTGAAAACTTCAAAGCTATCCACGAAGTTATGGTTAAATCAAAACCTGCTACTGCTAAAGGTACTTACATGACTAACTTGTCAATCACTACTACACAAGGTGTAGGTATCAAAGTAGATCCAAGCTCATTCTAATTGATACATTAATGAAGAATCCGTTTCTTTGAAACGGATTTTTTTATGGGCTGTGTGATCTTTCTAATGAAATGAAAAGGGAAATGATTTATCTGTTTGAATCACATAGTTGATCTGTTTTTAATCTTTCAAAATTCAACGAATTTCGCTAGGTAAAATAGGCAATTTATGTTAAAATAATAAAGATAAAAGAAGGAGTAACTTGAAGTGGAACCTAAGTATAAACGTATTTTAATTAAATTATCTGGTGAAGCGTTAGCTGGTGAAAAAGGTGTGGGAATCGACCTTGCAACTGTTAAAACTATCGCAAAAGAAATTGCTGAAGTACATCAATCAGGCGTGCAAATTGCTTTGGTTATCGGTGGAGGAAACCTCTGGCGTGGAGAACCAGCTGCTGCAGCTGGTATGGACCGTGTTCAAGCAGACTACACTGGTATGCTTGGAACAGTAATGAATGCTCTTGTAATGGCTGACAGCCTTCAACAAAACGGTGTTGATACACGTGTTCAAACATCTATCCCAATGCAAAACGTTGCTGAACCTTATATTCGTGGTCGCGCACTTCGTCACCTTGAAAAAGGTCGCATTGTTATCTTCGGTGCAGGTATTGGTTCACCATACTTCTCAACTGATACAACAGCTGCTTTGCGTGCTGCTGAAATCGATGCCGAAGCTATCTTGATGGCTAAAAATGGCGTTGACGGTGTTTATAATGCCGATCCTAAGAAAGATGCTAACGCTGTTAAATTTGATGAATTGACTCACGGTGAAGTAATTAAACGTGGTCTTAAAATCATGGACGCAACTGCATCTACTCTTTCAATGGACAACGATATTGACTTGGTTGTCTTTAACATGAATGAAGCTGGTAATATTAAACGTGTTGTCTTTGGTGAAGCTATTGGTACAACTGTTTCAAATAAAGCTGAACACCACGATAACTAAGTTATCAGCTCTGCTATTTCCCAAAAACTAAGAAATGAGGACTTATAATACTTATGGCTAATGCTATTATCGAAAAAGCTAAAGAACGCTTTGAACAATCACACAGCTCATTAGCACGTGAATTTGCTTCAATTCGTGCTGGTCGTGCCAATGCATCACTTTTGGATCGTATCCAAGTTGAATACTATGGAGCAATGACACCACTTAACCAATTGGCTTCTATCACAGTTCCAGAAGCTCGTGTTCTTTTGATTTCACCATTTGATAAATCATCATTGAAAGATATCGAACATGCTATCAACGCTTCAGACCTTGGTATCAACCCAGCTAACGATGGTTCAGTAATTCGCTTGGTTATTCCTGCTCTTACTGAAGAAACTCGTAAAGACCTTGCTAAAGAAGTTAAAAAAGTTGGTGAAAATGCTAAAGTTGCTATCCGTAACATCCGTCGTGATGCTATGGACGAAGCTAAAAAACAAGAAAAAGCAAAAGAAATCACTGAAGACGAATTGAAAGTTCTTGAAAAAGATATTCAAAAAGTAACTGACGAAGCTGTTAAACACATTGATGCTATGACAGCAAACAAAGAAAAAGAATTGCTTGAAGTCTAATCAAAAAAGAAGGTAAGGGGGAGTGAGACAGAAATCAGTTGTTTCGTAGAAACTTGATTTCGACGTCTCACCCCCTTTTGCAAAGGAAAGAATACATGAATAATTTACTTGCCACTATTATCACAGGTCTTGTGATTGATGAAAATGCAAAGGCCTATTTTGTGCAAAAAGATGGCGTGACATTTATGTTGGACAAAGTTGAAGGTGAACACAAAATTGGTGATATGGTAAAAGGTTTCGCCTACACTGATATGCACCAGAAAGCACGTTTAACAACAGCTGAAGTTGCGACAACACGTACTAGCTATGGTTGGGGTGTTGTCACTGAAGTACGTCGCGATTTAGGGGTCTTTTTAGATACAGGTCTCGCTGATAAACAGTTTGTTGTATCTCTTGATGTGTTACCTGATATGAAAGAATTGTGGCCTAAAAAAGGCGATAAACTTTATGTCCATCTTGATGTCGATAAAAAAGATCGTATCTGGGCAATTCCAGCACAACCTGAGATTTTTCAAAAAATGGCTGGCCCAGCATACAATAACATGCAAAATGAAAAATTACGTGCAATCGTATATCGTTTGAAATTATCTGGAACGTTTGTTTATTTGCCAGATAATAACATGCTTGGTTTTATTCACCCTAGTGAACGTTATGCAGAACCACGTCTTGGTGAAGAGGTGACAGCACGTGTTATTGGCTTCCGTGAGGTTGACCGTACGCTTAATTTGTCATTAAAACCACGTTCATTTGAAATGCTTGAAAATGACTCACAAATGATTTTGACTTATTTACAATCAAATGGTGGCTTTATGACATTGAACGATAAATCATCTCCAGCTGATATCAAAGCAACGTTTGGTATCTCTAAAGGGCAATTTAAAAAAGCTCTTGGTGGTTTAATGAAAGCTCGCAAAGTCAAACAAGACCAATTTGGTACAGAATTGATTGAAAACGAAGATTAATGGTAAAAAGATTGCGATTTAGTTTTTTAATTAGTCGTAGTCTTTTTCATTTCAGTTTAAAATATCCATAGAATAGATTCACTTTTTAGTTTTTGGGCTCGTGAAAAAAATATCTACTGGATATTTTTTTTGATATAATAGACTCACTATATTTTGGAGGTTATAGAATGGAACGTGCGATTTTTGCAGGTGGTTGTTTCTGGTGCATGGTGCAACCATTTGAAGAACAAGATGGTATTTTATCAGTCCGTTCTGGTTATACTGGAGGACATGTCGAAAATCCTACTTATGAGCAGGTTAAGGCACATGAAACGGGTCATACAGAAGCTGTTGAAATTATTTTTGATGAAAATAAAATCTCTTACGCTGATTTGGTTGAGATTTATTGGGCACAGACTGATCCAACAGATGCTTTTGGTCAATTTGAGGATCGTGGAGATAACTACCGTCCGGTTATTTTCTATAGTAACGAGTCTCAAAAAGAAATTGCTGAAGCTTCTAAAGCATCTTTGCAGGCTTCTGGACGATTCAAAGATCCAATTGTAACTGCTATTGAACCAGTACAACCATTTTATTTGGCAGAGGATTACCACCAAGGATTCTATAAGAAAAATCCTGAACACTATGCCCAAAGCAGTGCTATCAGACATGCATTTTTAGAGGAGAATTGGCAATGAGAAAGTCATTTTATACTTGGTTAATGACGCAGCGCAATCCCAAAAGTCATGAGCCGGTCGCAATTTTAGCTGACCTTGTTTTTGAAGATACTACGTTTCCAAAGCATACAGATGATTTTGAAACAATAAGTCGTTATCTAGAAGATGAGGCTGTTTTTGCTTTCAACCTGAGTGAATTTGATAAGATTTGGGAAGATTACCTAGCGCATTAAGATAAGCTAACTTTAAATAAAAACGAAATCACGGTAAGCCGTGATTTTTTGTTTTAAATAAGCTATAATAGGCTTATCAAACACAAAAGAAAGAGGGACTCTATTTGCAAGAGCATTCTGTTGAAATTACTTTAAATCATCCTGATGATGTGCTAGCGCTGTTTGGTTCAAATGAGCGCCATTTGAAATTGATTGAAGACAATCTTGGGGTTATTATTCATGCCCGCACAGAGCGTGTGCAGATTCTAGGAGATGACAAGGAAAGTGTCGAGTTGGCGCGTGTGACCATTCAAGCATTATTAGTTTTGGTTTCTCGTGGGATGTTAGTGAATACTTCTGACGTAGTAACGGCTCTTTCTATGGCACAAAATGGCTCTATTGACAAATTTGTTGCCCTTTATGAAGAAGAAATTATCAAGGATAATTCTGGAAAACCGATTCGTGTTAAAACCCTTGGACAAAAAGTTTATGCTGATAGTGTTAAATCACATGACGTTGTTTTTGGAATTGGTCCTGCAGGTACAGGGAAAACTTTCTTAGCAGTCACTTTAGCTGTGACAGCTTTAAAGCGTGGACAAGTTAAACGTATAATTCTAACACGTCCAGCAGTTGAAGCAGGTGAGAGTCTTGGATTTTTACCAGGTGACTTAAAAGAAAAAGTTGATCCATATCTTCGTCCTGTTTATGATGCACTTTATCAAATTTTAGGAAAAGAGCAAACCGCACGATTAATGGAACGTGATATTATTGAAATTGCACCGCTGGCTTATATGCGTGGTCGAACATTGGATGATGCCTTTGTGATTCTTGATGAAGCACAGAATACAACGATTATGCAGATGAAGATGTTTTTGACTCGTCTTGGCTTTAACTCAAAAATGATTATCAATGGTGACACAAGTCAGATTGATTTGCCTAAGAAGGTTAAATCAGGTCTCATTGATGCGACTGAAAAATTAAAACACATTAAGCAAATTGATTTTGTGCATTTTTCAGCTAGCGATGTGGTTCGACACCCTGTGGTTGCTGAAATTATCAACGCTTATGAGAAAGATGCAGAGAGAAAGCAGGGGCATCAATCATGTGAAAAAATTGTAGAATCAGCTACAGAATCAGGTTTTGCAAGCTATGAAACCATTGGACAACCTGCTGCTGATAAAGATGACAAATAATTGCAAGCTGCACTTAGGTGTGGCTTCTTTTATTTTCATATTTGCGAATGTTAGTTTAGACTGTTTTTTTGAGGTAAAATAAGGTATATTTTTTTTTCATGATATTTTCACCGAAAAAGAAAAATTATATTAAATAAGTGTACTAATGGAGGATTTTTATGGATAATCGTGAGGTACTCGATAGCTTAACTGAATTGAGTGTTCAATTAGCAAGTCAAGCAGATCAATTAAATCGTAAGTTAAACATGATAGATAAATTATCATTAAATCTAGAATCTGATTCAGAATCTGATTTTTTTATCAAACTTGGAGAAGAGGCTAAGGATTTAGCACATGATTTTCAATCTTTATTAATACACATGGATTCAAAAGTTAAGGCGTGAAGGTATTAGCCTTATCAACAAGTCAAACGGGTTGAAAAAGTGAAAAATGAGAGTAATTTCCCTTTTTGGACAGAAAATCTATAATGACTAAAAATACTAGTAAAATCTAATTTTTAGGGTAAAATAGATTATGGTAATTGTACTTGGAAGTTTCAAAATATTTTCAGAAATTATATCTGCTATATGTATTACCAACTAGGAGGAGATTTATGTGTGATCGTGATTCACTTAAGAAGTTGACTGAAATGAGTGAGATGTTAACCAGTCAAGCGCAAAGACTTGAAGGAGATCTAAAAGCTTTAGACTCAGATATTGATGCTGACATTTTAAAGAATCTTGGAAATCAGGCAAAGCACTTGGCCAGTGATTTTCAAGATTTGATAGTTCACATTGATGAAGAGATGGTAAGCCAAAAAGACAATCAAGAAAAGTAAGTTGACCTTTTTAAGGTCGCTTTTTTTGATAGGAGTTTAAGGGAGAAAAGATGCTAGAAGAACAATTAAAGAAACATAGTGAGTTAAAAACTGAGCGGTTGTTATTGAGACCGGTGACAATGGCTGATACAAAAGCTATGTTTGCTTACACATCTGATGAAGAAAATACAAAATGGGATTTTCCAGCTAATCAGACTATAGAGGAAACTCAAAAAGTGATTAAGGAAATTTATCTCAAAAGTCCTCTTGGTCGTTATGGTATAGAATTGAGAGATACATCTGAGTTTATCGGAACGATTGATCTTATGAATTGGTCAGATGGAAAACAAGCAGAAATTGGCTACATTATTAATAAAAAGTTTTGGGGACGTGGCTTTGCAACTGAAGCGAGTGCTGAGATTTTAAAACTTTGTTTTGATATTTTAGGTTTTGAAGAAATTCATGCTTTTTGTGCTGTCCAAAATCCTGCTTCAGCATGCGTGTTGGAAAAAATTGGAATGGCAGAGGTGGAACGGATTCCTAATGATAAACAATTTAATGGTCAATGGGTAAGTAGTCAGCATTTTAAAATGACAAAGGTAAACTATTTAAAATAAAAGGTTTCATGGCATTTTTGTCATTTTTTTGATTAAATTATCAAAAATTTCCCATTTTTGGTTGCGCTTCCAAAAAAATGTGCTATAATATAGACGAATATGCAACCGATTGCAATAAAAATTTGGAGGTATGCCTATAAGAAAATTATTTGATAACTATACTTTTTAGTCATGCAGGTATATGTTGTTGATTGGACAGGTTTCACGCATAATACTGCTTTATTTTTTGTTTATTTCTGAAAGCGGTTGCGTATTTTAACTTATCTTTATAGGAGATTATTTATGTCACTTCGTAATAAAGTAAATTTGAAAAAGAAAATGAAAAAAGGTTTAGGCTCTCTATTAGTTTTGACAGCAGTCAGTGCCGGTGCTTTTGCACAAGCTAATGCTGTTAAGGCTGATGAACAAGTCTCAATGAAAGAAGGAACAGTACTTCACGCATGGTGCTGGTCTTTCAATACTATTAAAGATAATATGCAAGCAATTAAGGATGCTGGTTACACTAGTGTTCAAACATCACCAATTAACCAAGTTGTTGTTGGAAATGGTGGTAATAAGAGCTTGAAAAATTGGTACTATCAATATCAACCAACATTGCATACTATTGGTAACTACCAACTAGGTACTGAAGAAGAATTTAAAGAAATGAACCGTGTGGCTGATCAATATGGTATTAAAATTATTGTTGATGCTGTTCTTAACCACACAACATCTGATTACAATCAAATCAGCCCAGAAATCAAAAAAATTCCAAATTGGACACATGGTAACAAAGAAATTAAAAACTGGAATGACCGTTATGATGTGACACAAAATGCTCTTCTAGGTTTGTATGATTTGAATACTCAAAATCCACAAATTCAACAATATCTTTTGAATTTTTTGAAAACAGCAGTTGCTGACGGTGCTGATGGTTTCCGTTATGATACTGCTAAACATATTGAGTTACCAGGCGAATATGGTAGTAATTTCTGGAATGTTATTTTGAACAATGGATCTGAATTCCAATATGGTGAAGTTCTTCAAGATAGTATTTCTCACGAAGCAGATTATTCTAAATTGATGAGCGTTACAGCTTCAAACTATGGTAATCAAATTCGTAATGATTTGAAAGATAAACGTGCAGCTGCTGGTAACTTGATGAATTATCAAGCACAAGGTGTTGATCCATCTAACCTTGTCACTTGGGTTGAATCTCATGATACTTATGCTAATGATGATCAAGTGTCAACTTGGATGAGCGATGATGATATCCGTTTAGGTTGGTCAATGATTACTGCACGTGCTAAAGGAACTCCATTGTTCTTCTCACGTCCAGTAGGTGGTGGTAATGGTACACGCTTCCCAGGTCAATCACAAATTGGTGATGCTGGTAGTGATCTTTACAAAGACCCAACCGTTAAAGCTGTTAACAAATTCCACAACGCTATGGTTGGCGAAACAGAATACATTCGCAACCCTAATGGCGATGAACAAGTGGCTATGATTGAACGTGGTAATAAAGGTGCTGTTATTGTTAACCTTGGTAATGGCGACAAACAATTGAATTCAGATACAAAATTGGCAGATGGTACTTATACAGACCAAGTTTCTGGACGTCAATTTAACGTTTCAAATGGTCATATCACTGGTAATGTGTCATCTCGCTCATCAGTTGTTTTGTATGATGCTAAACCTGATGGTACTGCACAAGTTTCAATTGATGGATACAAAGAAGGTGATAACAGTATTTCTGCTGCAACAGAAGTAACGTTGAAAGCTAAAAATGCTGAGTCTGCTACTTACAAACTTGACAATGGTCAAGAAGTAGCTTTCCAAGATGGTGATAAAATCACTGTTGGTGAAGGGCTTGAAGCGGGACAATCAACAAGTGTTACATTGACTGCAACAGGTGCTGATGGTCAAGCAACAACTAAAACGTATACTTTCACAATGAAAGATCCTAGTGCTGAAACAAATATTTACTTCCAAAATCCAGATAACTGGTCAGAAGTATATGCTTACATGTATTCAGCAAAAGATACTAAACTTCTTGGCGCATGGCCTGGAACTAAAATGACTAAAGATTCATCAGGTCGTTATACAATTTCTGTTCCAGTATCTTATGCTGAAGAAGGCGTTAAAGTGATCTTTACAAATAATCAAGGCTCACAATTCCCTCAAAAAGAAGGATTTGACTTTAAAGCTGAAGGTGTCTACTCTAAATCAGGTTTAGTTCCTGATGTTCCAGCCGGTAAAACACGCGTAACCTTTGACAACCCTGGCGGTTGGGATAATGCCAATGTTTACCTTTACTATGGTAATCCAGTACAAACACCTCTTGGTGCATGGCCTGGAACACAAATGACAAAGGATGACGCTGGTAACTTCTACCTAGATCTCCCAGAAGAATATGCTGATGCAAACGCCAAAATCATCTTCAACCAACCAGGTACAAGCAACCAATTCCCTTACAGCGTTGGATTTGACCTAGTGAAATCTGGTAACTACAATAAAGATGGATTAAAATAGTCATTTATTAACTAACTTTTTACACATTCTGACTCCTTTTCCCAGAAAGAAGTAGCTGTCCCTGGCTACTTCTTTTTTACTTCAAAACGTATTGACCAGAAACTTTCTTAGTGCCTAAAATGGCGCTGTTATCGTTAATATGGTATAATGTCAATGATATAATTAGAGTTGAAAGAAGATTAATATGTACGTTGAAATGATAGATGAAACTGGTCAAGTTTCAGAAGAAATTAAAAAACAAACTTTGGATTTGTTGCAATTTGCAGCTGAAAAGACTGGTAAAGAAAATAAAGAAATGGCTGTAACTTTTGTGACAAACGAACGTAGCCACGAATTGAATTTAGAATATCGTGATACAGATCGTCCAACAGATGTTATCAGTTTGGAGTATAAACCTGAATCAGATTTGACATTCTCAGAAGAAGATTTAGCTGAAAATCCTGAGCTCGCAGAAATGTTAGATGAATTTGACGCATATATTGGTGAGCTCTTTATTTCTGTTGATAAAGCACGCGAACAAGCAGAAGAATATGGTCATTCTTTTGAACGTGAGATGGGATTCCTAGCGGTACATGGTTTCTTACACATTAATGGATATGACCACTATACCCCTGAAGAAGAAAAAGAAATGTTTACTTTACAAGAAGATATTTTGACTGCCTATGGACTTAAGAGACAATAATTCGCCTAAAAAGTGGAAAAATCGCACCTTGGTTTCTAGTATGGAATTTGCCATTACTGGAATTATTACAGCATTCAAGGAAGAAAGAAATATGCGTAAGCACATGGTTTCAGCTATTTTAGCAACTGCAGCAGGTGCTGTCTTTCGTATATCAGCGATGGAATGGCTATTCTTATTTTTAGCTATCTTTTTGGTCATTACTTTGGAAATGATTAATTCAGCTATTGAAAATGTGGTCGACCTTGCTAGTGATTACCACTTTTCAATGCTAGCTAAAAATGCTAAAGATATGGCAGCAGGTGCCGTTTTGGTTGTTTCTGCTTACGCTATTGTGACTGGATTAATTATTTTTGTACCTAAGATTATTGCCATGATTTTAGGGAGTCGATAACACTATATTTATAGAGAAATTGAAAGGAGTAGGGACGTTTAACGTCCTTTATATCTTATGTTTAAATCAGGTTTCGTTGCGATTTTAGGTCGCCCAAACGTTGGTAAATCAACATTTTTGAATCACGTGATGGGGCAAAAAATTGCAATTATGAGTGACAAAGCTCAAACAACTCGTAATAAAATTATGGGTATCTATACAACAGATACTGAACAAATCGTCTTTATTGACACACCAGGTATTCACAAACCCAAAACAGCACTTGGTGATTTTATGGTTGAGTCAGCATACAGCACACTTCGTGAAGTTGAGACAGTTCTTTTCATGGTCCCAGCTGACGAAAAACGTGGTAAAGGTGACGACATGATTATCGAACGCTTGAAAGCAGCTAACATTCCAGTTATTTTGGTTATCAATAAAATCGATAAAGTGCACCCAGACCAACTTTTGGAACAAATCGATGACTTTCGTAGCCAAATGGATTTCAAAGAAATTGTGCCAATTTCAGCCCGTCAAGGAAATAACGTTGAAACACTTCTTAATATCTTAAAAGATAATTTGGAAGAAGGTTTCCAATATTTCCCAGAAGATCAAATCACTGACCATCCAGAACGTTTCTTGGTATCAGAAATGATTCGTGAAAAAATCTTGAAATTGACTGAACAAGAAGTGCCACACTCTGTTGCAGTTATCGTTGATTCAATGAAACGTGACCCAGAAACAGACAAAGTTCACATTCGTGCCACAATCATGGTTGAGCGTGATAGTCAAAAAGGAATTATCATTGGTAGAAAAGGTGCTATGCTTAAGAAAATTGGTAAAATGGCACGCCGTGATATTGAAATCATGCTTGGTGATAAAGTTTATCTTGAAACATGGGTTAAAGTTAAGAAAAACTGGCGTGATAAAAAACTTGATCTCGCAGACTTTGGTTACAACGAGAAAGAATATTAATTGTTTGAAAAAAGAAAAAGGAGATGGCTTTTGGCCTCTCCTATTTTAAAATAATCGGTTTTGTTATTTCGAATAACGTTTAGAAAGGAGAGGGACTAGTTCGTGTTACTTTGAACACGGACGAAAGGCTGTGTAAAATAGATAGGTCATTTCAAAAATCAGGATTTCTGATGACCTTCTAATTTTACTTTGTCTTTTAACGTCCTTTGTATCAGAAAGATGCCGGAATTGCCTGAGGTTGAGACTGTTAGATGTGGTCTTGAAAAGCTAATTGTTGGTCGGAAGATTGTTTCTGTTGATGTTCGTGTGCCTAAGATGATTAAAACGGATTTGTCTGCATTTGAGACAGAAATTTTGGGGCAGACCTTTCAGTCTATTGGAAGACGTGGAAAATATTTGTTGCTGAATCTAGATAAGCAAGTAATTATTTCTCATTTGAGAATGGAAGGAAAGTATTTGCTTTTTAAAGATGAGGTACCTGAAAATAAACACTTCCATACATTTTTTGAACTTGATGATGGGGCGACCTTGGTTTATCAAGATGTCCGTAAATTTGGAACAATGGAATTGATGAGTAAGGGGCAGGTTGATGAGTATTTTCGCCAGAGAAAGTTAGGGCCTGAGCCGACAGAAGAGGATTTTGATTTATCAGCATTTGCTAAGAAATTATCAACTTCTAAAAAGTTGATAAAACCTTATCTTTTGGAGCAGACTTTGGTTGCTGGTCTTGGAAATATTTACGTGGATGAGGTTCTCTGGGCAGCAAAAGTTCATCCTGAGCGTCAAGCTAATAGTCTTCAAGAAGATGAAGTAAAAAGACTACATGATGAAACCATTCGAATCTTACAACTCGGAATTGAAAAGGGTGGCTCAACGATTCGAACTTACCAAAATGCGTTAGGTGAAAATGGAAGCATGCAAGATTATTTGCAAGTATACGGGAAAACTGGGGAACCTTGCCCACGTTGTGCTACGCCTATTGAAAAAATTAAAGTAGGAGGTCGCGGGACACATCTATGTCCTGCTTGTCAAAAACGATGACGAAAATTATTGGAATAACAGGGGGCATTGCTTCTGGGAAGTCTACCGTTGTTGCTGAAGTTAGAAAACATGGTTATCAGGTCATTGATGCCGATCAAGTGGTTCATGAACTTCAGGCTAAGGGAGGAAAACTCTATCAAGCACTCTGTGACTGGCTTGGTAGTGACATTTTACAGGAAAATGGTGAACTCGATCGAAAGAAATTAGGTCAATTGATTTTTTCAAGTCAAGAGATGTTAACCAAATCTGCTAAGCTTCAAAATGGTATTATCCGAGATGAGCTGGCTCATCGTCGAGATGAGTTGGCTAAGACACAGGATGTTTTTTTCATGGATATTCCACTTCTCATTGAGCATGATTATATGGATTGGTTTGATGATATTTGGCTAGTTCATTTGGATGAACAAACGCAATTAGAACGTTTGGTGATGCGAAATCATTTTTCAAGAGAAGAGGCTCAAAAACGAATTGCTAGTCAAATGTCAACAGAAGCCAAAAAGCCTTATGCTGACAAATTGCTTGATAATAGCGGAGATATTGATTCCTTGAAAGACCAAATCGATGCTTTTTTAGCAGAATTATAATCTTATTTTTAGGATAAAATTTCTGAATAAAATGATTGTTTAACAAGAAAACGCTTTGCGAATCAGGATTCTCTCAATTGAATTAGAATGTGTTATAATAGCAATTGACGTTTTTTTGAAAAGAAGGTGAACAATCATAAGTAACGAAGTGAATTGGAAACAAAATTTACGAATAGCTTGGCTTGGTAACTTTTTTACTGGGGCAAGCTTTTCGCTTGTCATGCCATTTATGGCTTTATATGTGGAAGAACTTGGCGCTCCTAAAAACAAAGTTGAATGGTATGCTGGGTTGGCAGTGTCCCTATCAGCACTTGCTTCAGCATTGATTGCCCCAGTTTGGGGGCGCTTGGCAGACCGCTATGGAAGAAAACCGATGATGGTAAGAGCTAGCCTTGCAATGACTTTTACCATGGGTGGACTAGCTTTTGTTCCTAATGTTTTCTGGTTGCTAGCGCTACGCGTTTTAAATGGTCTGTTTTCAGGTTATGTTCCAAATTCAAATGCCTTAATTGCCAGTCAAGCACCTAAGAGTCGTTCTGGTTACGCGCTTGGGACGCTGGCAACAGGAGTTATTGGAGGTAGCTTAGTTGGTCCATTATTAGGTGGCGTTTTAGCTGAAATCATGGGAATTCGACAAGTTTTTCTACTAGTTGGTTTCATTTTATTAATCTGTAATTTACTAACAGTCTTTTTTATTAAGGAAGAATTTCAGCCAGTTACAAAAGCAAATGCGATGTCAACTCGAGAAGTCTTTTCTTCAATTAAGGACAAACAAATCCTTATTGGGTTATTTGTAACGAGTATGATTATCCAAATTTCTGCACAATCAATTTCCCCAATCCTAACATTGTACATTCGTAATCTCGGACAAACTGAGAATTTGATGTTTGTATCAGGTTTGATTGTGTCTGCTCTTGGGTTTTCAAGTATGTTATCGAGCTCGACTCTTGGTAAAATTGGTGATAAAATAGGTAATCATAGACTACTTTTGATAGCTCTGTTTTATAGCTTTGGTATGTATGTCTTGTCTGCCATGGCCCAAAATTCATTACAGTTGGGAATTGTTCGTTTCTTGTATGGGTTTGGTACGGGTGCCTTGATGCCAAGTGTTAATTCGCTGTTGACTAAAATCACACCTCGAGAAGGTATTTCACGTATTTTCAGCTATAATCAAATGTTTATGAATATTGGACAAGTCTTGGGGCCGTTTGTCGGTTCAGCAGTAGCGACAGGAATGGGTTACCGTTCGGTCTTCTACGTGACAAGTCTTATTGTCTTTGTAAACTTCGCATGGAGCTTTATCAATTTTAGAAAATATTTAAAAGTTAAGGAAATCGTGTGAGAGTAAAGATTAATTTAAAATGCAGTAGTTGCGGAAGTAAAAATTATTTGACAAGCAAAAATAAAGCAACTCATCCCGATAAAATTCAGGTTTTGAAATATTGTCCTAAAGAGCGAAAAGTAACCTTACATGTTGAATCTTAAGGATAATTATGATAGAATAATCAAGACCATAGTGTAGGAAAGGAATAGAACCCAGAAGGTTGATGCAGTGGATGATTTCTCGATTTTAAGCCCTTCTGACGCGTTCTTAGTGAAAAATATGTACAATGTACTACTGACAATTTTGCTGGTATTATCTGTTATTATCGTGATTGCCATCTTTTTGCAACCACAGAAAAATCCAAGTAGCAATGTATTTGATAACAGCGGTTCAGAAGCTTTATTTGAACGTACTAAAGCGCGTGGCTTCGAAGCGTTTATGCAACGTTTTACAGCAGTTCTAGTATTCTTTTGGCTAGCAATTGCTTTAGCGCTAGCAATCTTATCAAGTAAATAGATAGCAACTGACGATAAAGCTGCTTAATAGCTTACGTTGGCTGCGCATCTTGAATTTTGTACGAAAATTCATGGGCTGGTCATTCAGCTCATTTTTTATTATTAAGTAGTGAGGAGTCTGTTCAATAGCCGATTGGAATTTGAGATTCAGTGACTTTTCACAACTTCCATCAAGCTAGAAAACGAGAGGATAGAAATGAAGTAGGGCTTTTTTGTCAAATGGTCTTACTTGTAATCACAATTATGAATGAAAATATTATTGCTTATTTAAAAGAGCATGGAAAAGTAAATATTAATGAATTGGCTAGTGGATTGGATATGGCTGGTGCTGAAAAATTCCCACAGCTTATCAAAGAAATTTCACAGTTAGAAAGTAAGGGAGAGCTCCGTTTTGATGATAACGGGAATCTTGCCCTTCGTAAAAAAGAAGAGAAGAAAAAAGAAATCACTGTCACTGGTGTCTTTCGTGCTAACAAAGCTGGATTTGGTTTCTTAGCTGTCGATGAAGACGAAGATGATATGTTTGTTGGTCGTAATGATGTTGGTCATGCGGTCGATGGAGATACGGTTGAAGCGGTCATTAAAAAGCTAGCCAATCGTCTTAAAGGGACAGCTGCTGAAGTCCGTATCGTAGGAATTGTTGAACGTAGCTTAAAAACAGTTGTTGGTAAATTTATCCTAGACGATGAAAAGCCAAAATACGCTGGCTATATCAAGTCTAAAAATCAAAAAATTCAACAAAAAATCTACATTAAAAAAGAACCTGTTGTCTTAGATGGAACTGAAATTATTAAGGTTGATATTGATAAATACCCAACTCGTGGACATGATTATTTTGTCGGTCATGTGCGTGATATTGTTGGCCATCAAGGTGATGTTGGTATTGATGTTCTTGAAGTCCTTGAATCAATGGACATTAAATCAGAATTTCCAGAAGATGTTATGGCAGAAGCCAATGCTGTGCCAGATGCACCGTCTGAAAAAGATTTAATTGGCCGTGTTGATTTACGTAATGAAATTACTTTTACTATTGATGGAGCTGATGCCAAAGACTTGGATGATGCTGTTCATATCAAATTATTAGATAATGGTAATTTCGAGCTAGGGGTTCACATTGCTGATGTTTCGTACTACGTTACAGAAGGATCTGCTCTTAACCGTGAAGCAGTAGCGCGTGGGACATCTGTTTATGTAACAGACCGTGTAGTGCCAATGCTACCAGAACGTTTGTCAAATGGTATCTGTTCATTGAATCCAAATGTGGATCGTTTGACGCAATCATGTTTGATGGAAATTGACCGCAATGGTCATGTGGTTAATCACCAAATCTGTCAATCAGTCATCAATACAACGTTCCGCATGACTTATAGCGATGTCAATGACATTATCGCAGGTGATGAAGAGTTGATTGAAAAATACCAACCAATCGTTGAATCTATTCATCACATGGCTGCTCTGCATAATATTTTGGAAACAAGGCGTGTGCGTCGCGGTGCTTTGAACTTTGATACGAGTGAAGCTAAAATCATCGTCAACGACAAAGGTATGCCAGTTGATATTGTTCTTCGTGAACGTGGTATTGCAGAACGCATGATTGAATCATTCATGTTAGCAGCTAACGAAACAGTGGCAGAGCACTTTGCAAAACGCAAATTACCATTTATTTACCGTATCCACGAAGATCCAAAGGCTGAAAAATTACAGAAATTCCTTGATTATGCAAGTATTTTTGGAGTACAAATTCATGGTACAGCTAATAAAATTAGCCAGCAAGCTTTGCAAGATTTCATGGCTAAAGTGGAAGGTAAACCAGGTGCCGAAGTATTGAATATGATGTTGCTACGTTCAATGCAACAAGCGCGTTATTCTGAACATAATCATGGTCACTATGGTTTGGCTGCTGAATACTATACACACTTTACAAGTCCAATTCGTCGTTACCCTGATTTGCTTGTTCACCGTATGATTCGTGAGTACACACAAGTCACAGATGATAAAATCGAACATTTTAGAAATATTATTCCTGAATTGGCAACGTCATCATCAACCCTTGAACGTCGCGCTATTGATGCGGAACGTGTGGTTGAAGCTATGAAGAAAGCTGAATACATGGAAGAATATGTTGGCCAAGAATTTGATGGTGTTGTAGCTAGTGTTGTGAAATTCGGTATGTTTATCGAATTACCAAATACCATTGAAGGTTTGGTTCACATCACAACTCTTCCAGAATTCTACAACTACAATGAGCGTACATTGACACTTCAAGGTGAAAAATCAGGTAAAGTCTTCCGAGTTGGTCAACAAATTAAGATTAAATTGACACGTGCTGACAAAGAGACTGGTGACATTGATTTTGAATATATTCCAAGTGATTATGATGTGATTGAAAAAGTGAAAAAATCACGCAAAGATCGTTCAGGAAAAGATAAACGCCGTCCGAAATCTGATAATCACAAAGATCGTAAAAAAGACCACAAATCAAACAAACAACGTAATTATAAATCTTCAAAATCATCTTCTAAAAAATCAGGTAAGAAACCTTTTTACAAAGAAGTCGCTAAGAAAAAATCACGTAAAGCTAAAAAGTAAAAGGTTGAAACTGCTAACCCAAAATTTGACATAAGAGAGGTAGCTTAATATGCCAAAAGGTGAAGGAAATGTCGTTGCTCAAAATAAAAAAGCACGTCATGACTATAATATTGTTGATACCATTGAAGCTGGAATCGTCTTGACGGGAACTGAAATCAAGAGTGTTCGTGCTGCACGTATTCAGCTAAAAGACGGTTACGCTCAAATTAAAAATGGCGAAGCTTGGTTGATTAATGTCCACATTTCTCCTTTTGAACAAGGAAATATCTGGAACCAAGAACCAGAGCGTACACGTAAATTGTTACTTAAAAAACGTGAAATTGAAAAACTATCAAATGACTTAAAAGGAACAGGGATGACTCTTATTCCTCTTAAAGTTTATTTGAAAAATGGCTTTGCTAAGGTCTTACTTGGTGTGGCTAAAGGAAAACACGATTATGATAAACGTGAGACCATCAAACGTCGTGAACAAGACCGCGATATCAAACGCCAAATGAAAAATTTTAATGCAAGATAAAAGAGTTTGGATAAATCCAAACTCTTTTTTATTATAATAATTTTTTTAATTCTTCAATCAAGATGTGATTGTCTTCAATCATTTCTTCAATTTTTCCTTGTAAAGCAGGTGTAAATTCTCCTACACAGGTGTGTAATTCTTGTTCAACATCAGCTTGAAGGGCTTTGCCAGCTTCTGTAAGGGCAATAATCAGCTGACGTTGATCTTCTTCGGGACGAATCCGTGTTAGATAACCTTTTTCTTCTAAACGTTTAAGAAGCGGTGTCAGTGTATTACTAGCAAGGTCTAATTGTTTTCCCAACTCACGCAAAGGAAGATTATCAGTTTCCCACAATGCAAGTAAAACAATATATTGTGTATAGGTTAAATCAAATTTAGCTAGTTTTTGTTTATAAAATTGATTGAAAACCCTATTAGCATTATAAATCGCAAAACATAATTGATTAGTTAAGGTAGGATGTTGTTCTGTCATAACTTCTCTTTCTTTGTATTTACTTGCTCTTATCATAACATAGAAAAAAATAAATGTAAAAGTTGACAACTTGCTTTTTGAGTAGTAAACTTTAATCAATCGCGCACGATTATTTTTTGAAAAAGAGGATAATGAATAATGAATACTATTGATATTTTACAAAAAATTGGAAATGGTGTTTTAAGCCAGTCAAATAAACATCAGATGCTTGCTTTGCAATTTGAAGCACAAGGGTTTAAAAAATTAGCTGAAAAATATCAAAGTCATGCTGAAGAAGAACGTGACTTTGCCCAGCAACTTTTTAACCGTATTTTAGATTTAGGTGGCATTCTCTCTTACCAGAGTCAAGAAGCTTTCGAAGTTCCCACAACAGCTCTCGAATGGCTTAGGCAGGATCTAGAGATCTCAAAAAATGGTTTGCAGGATTTACTGCCAATGGTAAAAGCGGTATCTGAAGATTTGGTGACGTATGATTTACTTAAAGATTATTACAAAGATGAAGAGGCTGATTTACAGTGGACGCAACAGCAATTAGATTTAATTAATTTTATTGGTTATCAAAATTGGTTGTTACAACAACTTTAAGGAGACAAAAATGACTTTTGATTATGATATTGTCTTTATTGGTTCAGGGCATGCAAACTGGCATGCCGCAGTGACTTTGGCTAAAGTTGGAAAAAAAGTTGCTATTGTTGAAAAGGATGTTACAGCTGGAACATGTACGAATTATGGCTGTAATGCTAAGTTCTTATTAGATAGTCCATTTGAATTCGTAGATGCCTTATCACGCTATGAAAAAGCTGGCATTACAGGAAATACAGAGGTTAATTGGCAAGAACTTATGGCATTTAAAAAAGCTGAGATTCCAACTTATGCACCTCTTATGGAAGGAATGTTTAAGCAATTAAATATTGATTTACTTAAAGGGTATGGAAAATTGCTTGATGCTCATACGGTTGATGTGGATGATACACAAGTCACTGCCGATTATATCGTCTTAGGAACTGGGCAACGTTCAGCTCGTCTAGCTATTCAAGGACAAGAATTCTTACATGATAGTCGAGAATTTCTTGATTTGGATGTTATGCCAAAACGTATCACATTCATCGGTGCAGGAATTATTTCCATGGAATTTGCGACTATGGCAGCAAAACTGGGTTCAGAAGTACATGTGATTGAATATGCCGATAGAGCCTTGGCTGCTTATCCAGAAAATTACGTTGATACTGTCGTCACTAAAATGGCAGCAGAAGGTGTCCACTTCCATTTCAATCAAGCGGTTCAAAAAGTTGAGAGCATTGATGATGGATTACGTGTGACAACAGCTCAAGAGTTAATCCTTGAAACAGATTATGTCCTTGATGCTACTGGTCGAATCCCAAATGTTGAAAATCTTGGACTCGAAGAGTTAGGGATTGAATACAATCGTTCAGGAATTGTTGTTAATCAGCATTTACAAACTGCAGTACCAAATATTTTTGCAAGTGGCGATGTCGTTGATAAAACCATTCCACGTTTAACTCCGACAGCAAGCTTTGAATCTGATTATATTGCAGCTTTTATTTTAGGCATGAATACTGAGGCGATTACTTATCCAGCAATTCCAAATCTAGTTTATACCTTCCCACGTATTGCACAAGTCGGGGTGACTATTGATGAGGCTCGTGGTAATGACGATTATCGTGTTGTCGAAGTCCCATTTGGACAACAATTAAAATTCCAGACAAAATTAGAAGATGATGCGCATGTGACTTTGATTATTAACCAAAAGAAAGAATTGGTTGGAGCTAGCTTTTTAGGAAATGAAGCTGGCGAGATGATTAATCTTTTGACACTAATGATTAATCAAAAAGTAACAGCAAGTGATTTAAGCCAAATGATTTTTGCCTTCCCAGGAACAAGTAGTGGTTTAATTAGCGCAGTGAAAATGGCTTTATTGTAATAAAAAACCTTGAACTATTGTTCAAGGTTTTTGTTATTTTAGTCAAGCCAAGTAATGACTTCTTTTCTAGGTTTACGTGAGCGAGGGTGCTTTGGATCTTTAAGACGATAACCAAATGATACCATGCTAGCAATACCTTCTTTTTCTGGATTAATAACACCAGCTTTAGTAAGAATGGCATTAACTTTTTCATAGTTAAAACCTTCGATTGGACAAGAGTCAATACCAATCATACTTGCTGATGTCATCATATTACCAAGGGCAATATAAGTTTGCTTAGCTGTCCAATCAAAGAGAGCGCGTGGGTTATCAGCTAAAACCATATCGTTTTTCTGGAATGATTCATAAGTGGCTAAGCGACTATTAAGAGCATCACCATCACCAAGACCACGGCGAACCAGACTATCTTTAACAGATTCAGAGTCGTAACGAGCATTCTGTTCAGCAAGAAGAAGAACGAAATGACTAGCTGTATCAAGTTGACTTTGTGCTCCCCAGGCAACGGCCTTTAGCTCATCACGGAGCTTAGCAATTTGTTTACGATCAAGAACAACAAAGCGCCAAGCTTCAAGACCGATTGAAGAAGGGCTTAACCAGGCAGTGTCAAGGATATATTCCATATCATCACGTGAGATTTCTTGGTCATTATAGACACGGACGGCAACTCGATGATCAAAGGCATCGAGGACTTTTTTTTTGATAGCTTCTTTACTCATGCTAGCCTCCTAGTTTTCTTTCTATCATAGCATTTTCATTTATATTTCGCTAGCTTTTAAAAAAAGAATTAAGTAAAGAAAGAGAGGATTTCTTTACTTAATTCTTTTTGTTAAACAATTGATTTGATCAATAATGGTAGCAAGATTATAAGTTTGAGTCATTTTCATGAATTCTTGTCGTGTGTCATGAAAAACTTCCCAGATGATAGGGGCAAGTTCTCTTCCTCTATCGGTGATGTAAACACGTTTTGTGCGTCCATCACGAGCAATAGTGACAAACTCTCTACTAGCTAGTTTATCAATGATTTTTGTTAGAGAAGGCGGGGCAATACAAAGAATGTTAGCAAGTTCTTTATAACATTTACCATTTTCTTGATTCAGAATAAAAAGGACTAAAGCATAGGAATGTGACATTCCAATTTTTCTAAAAGCTTCTTCTGTGTATTTATCAAGAGCTCGATCAAGTCTCTTGATAGAAAAAAATAGGCACCCCTCCAACGTTTCTTGAATGTTATCGGGCACAATAATCTCCTTAGTAATAAATCTACAAAGAATATCTTAGCACACTTGGATTAAGATGACAAATCCACTTGATAGTATATTCCAAGCCTTTAAAAAAGGCCATGGTGAGTGACCACGACCATATAAACCTATAAGGATAAATTGAGCCAAATGACTCAATCACATACCCAAGATTAGTATCTCTAAAACTTTTATTATTTCAATTGCTCAGTGATTTGGTTTAGTTCAGAAACGAGAGTGTCAGAAAAGCCGTTTTTGACTAAACGATTAAATTCTTTTTGAGTGTCAATATGAGCTTGATGAATATCAGGAATTAATTTTCTACCTTTTTCAGTGATATAAACACGCTTTGTTCGACCTTCACTGATAACTTGAATAAAGCCTTTATTACCAAGTTTTTCAACAATTCTTGTTAAGGTAGGTGCTGTAATACAAAGCATTTTAGCCAAATCTTTTTGAAGCTTACCATTATCATGGTCTAAAATCAGAAGAAGGGTAGAATAAGATGGACTTAAGCCAAGTTTTTGGAAACCCTCTTCCGTGATTTTATCAAGAGCTCGATCTAGTTTTTTAATAGCGAAAAAGAGACAAGAGTCTAAAGATTCTTGAGCAGTTTTGGGCATAGAGTTCTCCTCAAAGTTTTATTTATAGCAAGTATGATAACAAACTTAAAAAAAGATTGCAAATTATTTTCTTAGTGAACTAATAAAAGAATCTTTGATATAAAAAGCGTTTTTACAAGATAAACAAAAGTCAGTTGTCTAAAATATCAACTGACTTTTTCTAATTTTTCTAAAAATATTAGATTTTATAATAATGGCATGATAACTTTGACCCAAAACCAAGATAAAGGCATGACAATGACCATAGCTGGAATCATATCTCCGGTTGGGAACATTTTGACTTTAATCATACGAAAACCAGTTGCCACCATTAAGAAACCACCGCAGGCTTTAAAATCAGCAATCATATCAGGTGTAGTTAAAGGGACAATGATACCTGCTAGCAAGAAAAGTGCGGTAAAAATAATAAATTGTGGAATGGCAATCAAAGAAACTACAAAGCCAAGATTACAAGCAAAGATAGCAGCAGTAAAGAAATCAAGAATAGATTTTGAGATTAAGATGGTTGAATCGCCAGTCATTCCTGAATCAAGGCTCCCATAAATCCCCGTACCACTAGCACAAAAAAGTACGATAACGGTTAGTAGGGTTGCTAGAAATTCATCATTTGAGAGTTTACTGTGCTTTTGAGGTAAGATTTTTGAGACGGCTTTTTGCATCAATGAGCCACCTTTATTAATCCATTCTCCTAGATTAATAGCAAGTCCGATAGCTGTCCCAACAACGATGGCAAAGATGACAGCAGGCATGTATTTCATAAGACCAATAGATGAGATTCCCATTCCCATTGAACAAACCCCAAAAATAAGGTTTAATTGATTTTTAAAATCCTCTGATAAGATATGACCAAAAATTCCACCTAGAATGCCGCCAAAAATGATGGCAAAAGAATTGATAATAACACCAGTTGGCATAAAATTCCTCCTTTTATGATTAAAAATAAGACAAAAAAAGCTCACTTCTATAAAGTGACTTAAATGAAAACCTAAGTTCATTAACTAGTGTAACATGATTTAGCTAAAAATCAATTTGCTTTTGGCGATAAGATATTCTAAAATGGAATAAATAGGAGCAAAGCAATGAATCTTCAAAAATTACAAGTATTTTTAACCTTATGTGAAACCCTGAGTTACACTGAAACAGCAGAGCATCTTTATATTAGCCAAGGAAATGTTTCAAAGCAAATTAAGGCACTTGAAAAGGAACTTGGAGTACTGCTTTTTGACCGAAATCGTCGCCATATCAGAATCACTAAAGAAGGAGAAGTGGTTGAAAAATATGCCAAAAAGATTTTGGAAAATTACCAGCAAATAATTGCTGAAGTGGGGCAATTACAAGAAAAAGAAGACCGTAGATTATTGCTGCATGGTATTCCAAGCATGCCTTTTTATGCCATTATTTCAGAAATGGCTAATTTTAAAAAGCACCATCCAACCTTTGAGGTAAACGTCGAAGAAGAAGAGGCGGATGTCTTGCTCGATAATTTATTAAAGCACAAGTGCGATATCATTTTTGCAAGACAGTTCAATGAAACACTTCCAGAGAATGTTGAAAAAATAACCATTGATCAAGATTGTTGGGTAGTGGTTTTGCCAAGCAATCATCAACTGGCTGATAAGGAAAGTATAAGCATAGAAGAGCTAAAATCAGAGACATTCCTACAACTTAGTGAACAGACACAGCTGCTACAACCTTTTTTAGAGTTATGTCATTTGAATCATTTTGAACCACAGATTACCTATAAGGGAAATCGTATTAATATGATTATTGATTTGATTGAAAATGATTTGGGAATCTCTTTAATGATGGAAAAGATGGTTCGACCTTTTGAAAGAAAAAACATTATTTGGCGGCCACTTGATATTAAGAAAGATTCGATGATGGTCTTGATGAAATTAAAGGAAAATCAATCAGAAGCTGTTCGGCAATTTTGGCAAGAAATGCAAGACAAGTATGAGAAAAAGTGAGTGAGACAGAAATCGGTAATTTCAAAGAAATTCGATTTCGTCGTCTCACCCTCACAAGGTTGAGCAGGATTGTAAAAGCTGGTTTATCAGCGTATTAGAACCCACTCAGCTACTGCGTCTTGTAAAAAATAACATATTAACATATAAACAAAGAAGCTGGGTATTTTTATCCCAGTCTCTTTTGCTCTTTATCTAAGAATTCTAGTAAAAAACTTTCTGCTAGTGAACCATTTTTAATGGCTTTTTTGGCTTCTGAAATGCTAAACCAATCCCAATCGTCAATTTCATGGTTGGGTGTGACTTCCCCAGTTACTGTCACAGCAAAATTAATCATAAGAGAATTGCTACGTTCGTAGTATTGACTAGCATTAAATGTTAACGATTTGACTTGCAATCCCAACTCCTCGTCTATTTCTCGAGCTAGAGTTGTTTCAGCGTTTTCCCCTTGTGATACATAACCAGCCAATAAGATGTGTTCTGTCATTTGATACTGCTTAATCAGGAGAATTTTATCGTGAGTTTCGTTGAATAAAATGGCACTAATTGCAGTGTTAAAGACTGGAAAACGAAAACTATCACATTGGGAACAGTAAGGAATATCCCCCTCATGTTCTAGGAATTTCTTTTCTAAAGGATGTCCACATTCAGGACAATATGTCATTGTTTTATAAAACATAAGAACCTCTTTTGGGATTTCTTAGGCTCATTTTAACAGCAATTGCTTTTTCCTGCAATAAAAAAATTCCCAGAAAGACTGGGAATTTTTGTGTGATTAATTGTTTTATCCTTCGAAGTAAAGCAATTCTTTTGGTGTGTGTGTGAAGACTTCAAAGCCAGATTTTGTGACGTGACCACAATCTTCGATACGAACACCAACTTTGCCAGGAATGTAGATACCAGGTTCAACTGAGAAACACATACCTTCTTGGATTTCCATATCATTACCTTCCATGATTGAAGGGAATTCGTGACATGTCATACCAATACCGTGTCCAAGACGGTGGTTGAAGTATTCACCGTAACCTGCTTTTTCAATGACTTTACGAGCAGCAGCATCCACTTCACTAGCAAGAACACCAGGTTTGATGAACTCTAGAGCTGCCATGTGAGCTTCTAAACATAAGTTGTAAATGTCTTTTTTGAATTGGTCAGGTTTACCAACGGCAACAGTACGAGTCATATCACTAGCGTAACCATGCATATCTGTTCCAAGGTCAAACAAAAGCAAAGCATTGTTTTCGATTTTGTTTGTGCCTGGGATACCGTGTGGGTTAGCGGCATTATTACCAGTCAAGACCATAGTGTCGAAACTCATTTTTTCAACACCTTGTTTTTTCATTTCAAATTCAATCATGGCAATAATGTCAGTTTCAGTGTTGTTAAGTGAGATGTTATCGAAACCAACTTTAACAGCTTTATCAGCGAACTGACCAGCAACCATCATTTTATCGATTTCGTCTTGCGATTTGATGAGGCGCATTTTTTGAACAAATGGTGTTAAGTCTACAAAGCGTCCAGAAAAAACAGTTTGCAAGCCTTGGAATTTTGTGACGTTAAGGTTGTCGAATTCGGCAAAGACTTTGGCACTTTCAGTTGATGGAAGACCATTTTTAATTTTTTCCCAAGGGTTTTCAGAGTCAACGTAACCAAAAACAGGGAAGTTTACGATTTGGCTAGCGCGTGCAACTTCAAGTGCTGGGACAAAAAGGAATGGTTCACGATCGCTATATACAAAAAGGAACATTTGACGTTCGTGTGGTTCGCAGTAGAAGCCTGTTAGATAGTTAACAGTAACTGGATCAGAGAAAACAGCAATATTTGCTTTTTCTTGAGTAAGGTATGAACGGATTTGATCTAATTTTGACATGAGAAACCTTCTTTCTAATTATCCCCATTTTTTCAAAAAAAGACGAAAAAATCAAGAGCTTGATACAAAAAAATTAAAGATACTTAATTTTCATAGAAATAGGCTAAAAGTCTCTGAAAACCCCCTTTTTTTGTTGGACTTATGACAGAAAAATAGCACAAATTGATAGGAAAGCTATCGATTTTATCATTTTTATTTAAAGTTAGGAAAAAAATATGAATTAAACGTTTTCAAAATATGAAAAGTTTTCAAAAATTCTAAGTTTGCACTTGAAAGTGTTTCCAAAAGGTGCTAAAATATTTGTGAAAGCGAAATTTTCAAATAGAAAGGAAGTCCAATAATGAACACTGATGATACGATTACAATTTATGATGTTGCACGAGAAGCAGGCGTCTCAATGGCAACAGTTAGTCGTGTTGTAAATGGCAATAAAAATGTAAAGGAAAACACTCGTAAAAAAGTCCTTGAAGTTATTGACCGTTTAGACTATCGTCCAAATGCAGTTGCTCGTGGTTTGGCAAGTAAAAAAACTACGACAGTTGGTGTTGTTATTCCAAATATCGCTAATAGCTATTTTTCAATCTTAGCGAAAGGTATCGACGATATTGCAGCAATGTACAAATACAATATCGTTCTTGCGTCAAGTGATGAAGATGACGATAAAGAAGTTAATGTTGTTAACACTTTATTTGCAAAACAAGTGGATGGTATTATCTTCATGGGACACCATTTAACTGAAAAAATTCGTGCAGAGTTCTCTCGCTCACGCACACCAGTGGTTCTAGCAGGAACAGTTGATTTAGAACACCAACTTCCAAGTGTTAATATTGATTACAAAGCTGCCGTGGCTGATGTTGTTGATATTTTGGCTAAAAATAACAAAGATATTGCCTTTGTTTCAGGACCACTTATTGATGACATTAACGGAAAAGTTCGTCTTGCAGGTTACAAAGAAGGACTTGGAAAGAACAATCTTTCATTCAAAGAAGGACTTGTTTTTGAAGCCAACTACAACTACAAAGATGGTTACGAATTGGCTCAACGTGTCATGAATTCTGGTGCTACAGCTGCTTATGTAGCTGAAGATGAATTGGCTGCAGGTCTTTTGAACGGTTTGTTTGCAGCAGGAAAAAAAGTTCCTGAAGACTTTGAAATCATTACAAGTAATGATTCACCAATTACATCATACACACGACCAAATCTTAGCTCAATCAGTCAACCAGTTTATGACCTTGGAGCTGTCAGCATGCGTATGTTGACAAAAATCATGAACAAAGAAGAGCTTGAAGAAAAAGAAATCATTCTTAATCATGGTCTTAAATTGCGTGGAACAACACGTCAATAATCCAAAACAGGATAGTATCAGAAAATCAGCCTTGGGGCTGATTTTTTTTAGTCTTAGTGAAAAAAATTACAAAATAAGCTATAATAGAAATTATGAAAGTTTTACTGTATTTGGAAGCCGAAAATTATTTAAGAAAATCAGGAATTGGCCGCGCCATCAAGCACCAAGAGCGTGCTCTTTCAATGGTGGGGCAAGACTATACAACTAATCCAAATGACGATTATGATTTGGTTCACATCAATACTTACGGTATTAAAAGCTGGAAATTATTGAAAAAATCTAAAAAAGCTGGTAAAAAAGTGTTGATGCATGGTCATTCAACTGAAGAAGATTTTCGCGACTCTTTTATCGGCTCTAATCTAGTATCACCAATTTTTAGATGGTATCTTTGTCATTTTTATAATAATGCGGATGCTATTATTACACCGACTGAATACTCGAAATCATTGATTAGTGGCTATGGGGTTGAAAAACCAATTTATGCCGTTTCAAATGGAATTGATTTGTCACGATATGTTCCAAAACCGGAAAAAGAAGAAGCCTTTAGACGTCATTTTGGAATTAAACCAGATGAAAAAGTTGTAATTTGTGCGGGGCTTTACTTCATGCGTAAGGGTATTGATGATTTTGTTAAAGTTGCAGAGCAAATGCCTGATGTGCGTTTTATTTGGTTCGGTGAGACTAATAAATGGGTTATTCCTCATAAAGTACGAAGTATTGTGACACGTAAGCATCCCGATAATGTGATTTTTGCTGGTTACATTAAAGGGGATGTTTTTGAAGGTGCTATGAGTGGGGCAGATGCATTCTTCTTCCCGAGTCGTGAGGAAACAGAAGGAATTGTCGTTCTTGAAGCACTTGCTAGTCACCAACATGTGGTTTTGCGAGATATTCCTGTTTATCACGGCTGGGTTGACAGTAGCTGTGCGGAGTTAGCACAAGATGTTCCTGGTTTTGTTAAAGCCCTTCGCAAGGTTTTATCAGGAAATAGCGAAAAACAAGAGGCAGGTTATCATATTGCTCAAAGTCGTAGCATTGATAAAGTTGCTCATGAATTAATTGATGTTTATCACAAAGTAATGGAGTTGTAAAATGAGAATTGGTCTTTTTACGGACACATATTTTCCTCAAGTTTCTGGGGTAGCAACGAGTATTTGTACCCTCAAGGAAGAGTTGGAAAAAGAAGGACACGAGGTCTATATTTTTACAACCACAGATAAAGCGGTGAAACGCTATGAAGATCCAACGATTATCCGACTTCCTAGTGTGCCTTTTATTTCATTTACAGATCGCCGCATTGTTTATCGTGGATTGATTTCGTCTTATAAAATTGCCAAACAATATAAACTAGATATTATTCATACCCAAACGGAATTTAGTGTTGGAATGCTTGGAAAAATGATTGCTGCAGCTCTTCGTATCCCAGTAGTCCACACTTATCACACACAATATGAAGACTATGTAGGGTATATTGCTAAAGGAAAAATCATTAAACCAGGTATGGTCAAATACGTCATGCGTGGCTATATGAATGATTTGGATGGTGTTATTTGCCCGTCTCGTATTGTTCTAAATCTTCTTGATGGATATGATATTAAAATTCCAAAACGCGTGATCCCAACAGGAATTCGTGTTGAAGAATATGAACGTAAGGATATCACCAAGGAAGATGCCAATAATCTTCGTAAGCAACTTGGCATTGCAGAAGATGAGACAATGCTGCTTAGCTTGTCACGTATTTCTTACGAAAAAAATATTCAAGCAATTGTTCAACAATTTCCAGATGTTTTAGCTCAAAATGACCGTGTAAAACTAGTGATTGTTGGTGACGGACCATTTTTGTCAGACTTGAAAGAAATGGTTCAAGAACTTGATATTGAAGACAATGTGATTTTTACTGGTATGGTGCCACATGATGAAACAGCTATTTATTACAAAGCAGCTGATTTCTTCATCTCAGCTTCAACCAGTGAAACACAAGGTTTGACTTATACGGAAAGTCTTGCTAGTGGAACGCCAGTTATTGCGCACGGAAATCCTTACTTGGATGATATCATTGATCAAAAGATGTTTGGAACTCTCTTTTACCAGGAAGAAGATTTGGCAAATGCTATCTTAGATGCCATTAAAAATACACCAGCTTTGGATGATAAAGCTTATCAAGCTAAAATGTATGCCATCTCTGCTGAACATTTTGGTAAATCAGTTTATGCGTTTTATTTGGATGTTTTGATTTCTGCTAAGAACAAGAAAAAAGAAAAATTTTCATTGACAGTTCGTGGCCAAAAAGAGAAAACTTCTGTTAAATTAGCGCATTCTGCCATTAAATTACCAGCAGAAGCAGCTAAAGCAACGGTTAAGACATCTGCGAAAGTTTTTAAGGCTCCAAAACGCTTGATTAATTCGATTCGAGATTTCCTTGATTAAATTCTTGAAAAATAAAAAATTCGTGTTATAATAACTATCGAAGACAAGTTGAACAGGGTTCAATCTTTAGAGCGAGTGCCGGTTGGTGAGAAGGGCGCAAGATTGGCTGATTCAATACTACTTCCTTTGCTTTTTATGCAAACATAAAACGGTAGCTACGATATAGCTGATTTGAGGTTTACGACTCTTTTTTGTCGTAGATAAATGAAGGTGGAACCACGTTACGACGTCCTTTTGGGATGTCGTTTTTCTTTTATCTCGGGAAAAAATTCTTGTAAACTCATCACATTCCTTTTACCTGGTTCCCAAAAAGGAATGTTCAACAATGTTAATCTTTTAAAGGAGAATAGTATGGTTAAAATTACTTTTCCAGATGGCGCTGTGCGCGAATTTGAATCTGGAGTAACAACTTTTGAAATTGCTCAAAGTATTAGTAATTCACTAGCTAAAAAAGCTTTGGCTGGTAAATTTAACGGAGAATTGATTGATACCACTCGTGCAATCACTGAAGATGGTAGCATTGAAGTCGTAACACCTGATCACGAAGATGCTCTAGATATCTTACGTCACTCAGCAGCTCACCTATTTGCTCAAGCCGCAAAACGTCTTTTCCCAGATCTTTGCCTTGGTGTAGGTCCTGCTATCGAGAATGGTTTCTACTACGATACTGATAACACATCAGGTCAAATCACTGATGAAGACATTCCTCGTATCGAAGAAGAAATGAAAAAAATCGTTAAGGAAAACCTTCCATGCGTTCGTAAAGAAATTTCTATCGATGAAGCGCGTGAATTGTTCAAAAATGATCCTTACAAACTTGAATTGATCGAAGAACATGGTGAAGATGAAGGCGGACTTACTGTTTATACTCAAGGTGAATTTACTGACCTTTGCCGTGGCCCACACGTACCTTCAACTGGTCGTATCCAAGTCTTCCACCTATTGAACGTAGCTGGTGCTTACTGGCGCGGAAATAGCGATAACGCTATGATGCAACGTGTTTACGGTACTGCTTGGTTCGATAAAAAAGACCTTAAAGCTTACCTTAAACAACGTCAAGAAGCTAAAGAACGTGACCACCGTAAACTTGGTAAAGAACTTGATTTGTTCATGATTTCTCAAGAAGTTGGTCAAGGTCTTCCATTCTGGTTGCCAGATGGTGCTACAATCCGTCGTACTTTGGAACGTTACATCGTTGATAAAGAAGTTGAATCAGGATACCTTCACGTTTACACTCCACCATTGGCTTCAGTTGATCTTTACAAAACTTCAGGTCACTGGGATCACTACCGTGAAGACATGTTCCCAACAATGGACATGGGTGATGGTGAAGAATTCGTTCTTCGTCCAATGAACTGTCCACACCACATTCAAGTTTACAAACACCACGTACACTCATACCGTGAATTGCCAATCCGTATCGCTGAAATCGGTATGATGCACCGTTACGAAAAATCTGGTGCTTTGTCAGGGCTTCAACGTGTTCGTGAAATGTCACTTAACGATGGTCACTTGTTCGTAACTCCTGAACAAATCCAAGAAGAATTCCAAAAAGCTCTTCAATTGATTATCGATGTTTACGAAGACTTCAATTTGACTGACTACCGTTTCCGTCTATCATTGCGTGACCCTAAAGATACTCACAAATACTATGATGACGATGAAATGTGGGAAAATGCACAATCAATGTTGAAAGCTGCCTTGGATGAAATGGGTGTTGAATACTTTGAAGCAGAAGGTGAAGCAGCCTTCTACGGTCCTAAACTTGATATCCAAGTGAAAACAGCTCTTGGTAATGAAGAAACATTGTCAACAATCCAACTTGACTTCCTTCTTCCAGAACGTTTTGGTTTGACATACATTGGTGCTGATGGTGAAGAACACCGTCCAGTTATGATTCACCGTGGTGTTATCTCAACAATGGAACGCTTTACAGCTATCTTGATTGAAAACTACAAAGGTGCATTCCCAACATGGCTTGCTCCTCACCAAGTAACTGTAATTCCAGTTTCTAACGAAGCTCACGTTGACTACGCTTGGGAAGTAGCTAAAGTTCTTCGTGATAAAGGTGTTCGTGTTGACGTTGATGAACGTAACGAAAAAATGCAACTTAAGATTCGTCAAAGCCAAACTAAGAAAATTCCTTACCAATTGATCGTTGGTGATAAAGAAATGGCTGATAAGACTGTTAACGTTCGTCGCTACGGTAGCAAACAAACTCACACTGAATCAATTGATGAGTTTGTTGAAAATATCCTAGCTGATATCGCTCGTAAATCACGTCCAGATGCTGAATAATTCTTTTGCTTCTAATAAATTCGGTAAAGAAGTCCCGTTTAGGGGCTTCTTTTGTATCTAAAAATAAAAGCGTTTCCATATTTGCAAAAAAAGGGGAAGTCAAGGATAAGGTGATAAAATATAGAAAGCGTTCGCAAAAAGGGGGAGTTAAAGAATGCGAAACTTAAAACAACACCCGTTAATTCTGGTGTTTAGTTTATTGCTGGCTTTATCAGCTATATTGTCCAATTTAGGACCTGTAATTGTTAAAGCCGATTCTGTCTTATCGTGGAATTTTAGTGACCAAAAATTTAAAGATTTGGGCCAAATGACTTCTGAAAAAACAATTGCTGGTTTGACTATCTTAGCAGCTAACGAGTCTTCTATGGCTGTTAAATCAGAAACGGCAAATCTTTCAGGGACAGATTATTCATCAGCTTTGCAATTAAATGCTGAGGGTAATCAGGAAAATGGTTCACTTAAATTCTCAGTATCTGATAAGGATGTTATCACAGTCATTTTGAAAAGTGACTCAGAGACTGAAGTGAGTCATCTTGTTTTAGCTAATGCTCAAGGTCAAGAACTAACCACTATGACTGCGGGCACAGCAGTAAGCGAGGAAAGCTATGTTTACTCTGGTGAAGCTTGTGAGCTCTATTTATATGCTAAAGGTAATAGCCTTGATTTATTTAGTATCCAGGTTGAATCTGCAAGCAATGATGAAGTTACTGAGAGTCAAGAAACTGAGAAAATCAGTAGTTCAAGTGATACTACTGAAGTTGATCTGTCAAATACAGAAAGCTCTGATGAAAGCTTAATCTCCTCTTCATTAGCAGCTTCTAACGCAGTGACAGTATCAACTTATAATGACCTTCGCTCTGCTATTTCAAAGGCAGAAAAAGCTGGTGGAGGTAAGATTTATGTGAAAGGGACAAAAATTGCTTGTGATGGTCAAATTGCCCTTTCAAAAACAAATGCTAATGTCCAAATAATTGGTGTGCAAAATGCGGATGGGTCTTATCCGGAGCTTGATTTTTCAGACTTTATGGCTAAATATGTAGGAAAAGCATCGTCAGATGCTGCTGTAGGTGTTCGTATTTCGGGTTCTAATTACACAGTTCAAAATGTGATTATCGAACACGCACCTGACAACGGCATTCAAATTAAAGGTAAAACTGCAGGCAATAACAGGATTTCTAACTGTATTGTTAGATACAATAATGATGCAGGCTTGCAAGTGACTGCAGGTGCTTATCAAAACACAATTGAGGCAGTTTATAGCTATCGTAATTGTGATGTTTATACTCGTGGTGGTAATGCTGATGGTTTTGCTCCAAAATTAGGTGCAGGTAGTGGTAATACTTTTACTTACTGTTATGCTTGGGATAATTCTGATGATGGATGGGATTCTTTTGATAAAGCAGGGGATGTTACACCTGATATTACTTACACAAATTGTGCCGTTTGGAACAATGGTAATCCCGATGTCTTTACTGGGAAATATGATTTTGATCATAAAAATGCTCTGGATGAAAATCTTCATTTAGTGCAATTAATTAAAGCTCAAGATGCCTCATTTACTTCCAATTTTGCTAATGGTAAATTTGCTTTACCTTCGGGTAATTTCATAAAAACAGATGCTGGTACGATTAGTCTTTCAGCATGGACAGGAAATTCTTTTGATGGTAATCCGAATGGCTTCAAGCTTGGTTCGGTAAATTCAAAATCAAGTGTCACACGTAAGTTATCATATTGTCTTGCTTTTGATGAGGCTAAAAAAGGATTTGATAACAATAATAGTTCTGTCACAGGTTATTTTGATCACTGTGTGGCATTTGATAATGGTTATAACTATTACATTCAACCATTGTCAATCAAAGGTTGGACAGCTGTTCAAGGATTTTCTGGTAAGAGTGGTGATAAATTACCTGCTGGTCGTTCAGTAAGTACACCATCATCATCTAGTCAATCATCTATCTGCAATGCTGTTAACAATACTAGAAATAACATTATTTCTAATTGTAAAGCTAATAAAATTCCTGGAAAAGTCACTTTCAATATTTATTAAGCTAGGAAAAGTAAATGTGAAAATCTAAAAAAATAGCTCCTCAATCGAGGGGCTATTTTAGTGATAAAAACTTTGCTATAAAACTTTACAATAAATGATATTCTTTGAGGAGTTCTTCGATGTATGTTCCGTGAATTTTCTTGAGGCTTTCTTTGAGAACAGCTTTTTCAGTCCAAGGAATATCAATTTCTGCTAATGATTTTTGGTCATTTAGATAGTAGAGGGCATTGAGTAACATGCGAACATCAAAGGCTGAAGCAAAGACTTCAGGTACCCCACGGTCAACGTCAAGTAAGGTATAAACGGCTTCCATAGCAGTTCTTACAGAATATTCGGTTGTAAAGACGGTATCTCTTGGAGTTTCAGCGTAATTACCAATAAAGGCAAGGTTTTTACTGTGTTCTGGAACAACTAGTGGACGGTCATTTAAACCACGTGGCATGAAATAAGTGGTGATGTAAGGCATATGACATGGAATAGTCGAAGCAGATTCAGCTATATCTTTGATATCAGCTTCAGGGACACCTATATGGTAGAGCCATTCTTGGCAGAGTTCTTTACCACTACATTGGTCAGGACGTTTGTCAACAAAATTACCCTTGCGGTCTGTGTAAAGAGGGTAAAGCCAAACAACTAGTTCATTGTCTTTTTGAGTTTTAAAGTGTGGTTGACGGCTGATAGAATAGCCTAAGAGCCAATTAGAATCTTTAATGCTTGTTGGACCACTGGTTACAATGGAACCACTATAAGGGTCCTTGTGGTTGACAGCTTCGATGTATGGAGCAATGCGTTTATCTTTAAAAGTGATAGTAGCTGAAATGGTCCAGTTAGCATCTGGGATATTTTGGCAGAAGACCTCAGGATGACCAAAACTATCATCTTGCGCAGCCAATTTTTTCCAAAGTTCCCAGCTAGCTCCTAGATCGTGTTCAACAGGAGCAGGGTGTTCGTTGTCACCGTATGTAGTACTTTCAGTGATTGAACCATTAGTGACAAAGACAAGGTCATCTGGTGTTAAGAAGAGTTCTTTTGCTTGAGCATCTTTGGTTAATTCGATTTTTGTAGCAACTTTATCTTGTCCTTTACGATTGACTAGAATGTTAGTTACTGTGGTGTTATAGCTAAAGTCAACACCATGTTCTGTCAAGTAATGAACAATCGGTAAAATTAATGATTCGTATTGATTGTATTTTGTGAAACGAAGAGAAGAAAGATTTTTTAGGCAACCAACGTGTTGAATGAAGCGCATGAGGTAACGGCGCATTTCCATGGCACTTGACCATGGTTCAAAGGCAAACATAGTACACCAATAAAGCCAAAAATTAGATTTAAAAAATTCATCTGTAAAGACTTGGTCGATTTGTACATTTGCCAGTTTACTTTCTGGCGTTAAGATTAATGAGATAATTTCCTTGATGGCTTTTTCTGATAGCGTTAGTTGACCATCATCTGGAATAGCTTTCCCTCTGTCGTGGATAACACGTGTTTTAGCATAACAAGGGTCTTCTTTATTTAACCAATAAAATTCATCTAAGATGGAGTTTTCAGGATTTTCAAGTGAAGGAATCGAACGAAATAAATCCCAAAGGACTTCAAAATGAGGTTCCATTTCACGACCACCACGGATAATATAACCTAAGCGGTCATTTTTAATCCCGTCCATACTACCACCAGGTAGTTTCAATTCTTCTAAAATATGAATGTGATTAGCCGGCATTTGCGCATCGCGAACAAGAAAAACAGCTGTTGAAAGAGCTGCTAAACCACTACCGACAATATAAGCTGATTTTTGATCGACATTTTCAGGTTTTTTAGGACGAGCAAAAGCTTCGTAATTTCCATTAGAATAATACATACGTGTCAACTCCTTTTCTATGATTATTTTCATTAAAGCGCTTTTATGATGAAAATGAAATAGACAGGGTGAACACCCTGTCTAAAATTTTGACATATTTGCCAAATTGTCTAGTTAAAGTTTTTCAAGCAAGTGGTAAATTCGATGTGCTAGTTGCTTGGGATTTTCTTGTAAGCCTGAATCAATCCAATCTAAAATAAAACCAACTAAGCCATATTTATAAAAGTGTACTCGAAACTCGACCTCTTCTTGGGTTAAGTCAAGTCCTTTTTCTTCTAAGACTGGTTTGATTAATTCATAAGCACGATCATACAAAAAATGCTCTAAATAATTACGATTAACTGAGTAGTAGGTATTGCAGACAAAAGCTTTATTGTCTTGAATATAATGAAAAATAGCTAGCATCCCTTTTTCCCATGAATCATCAGTTCGATTGTCTCCAATCATTTGTTCACCATCAGAAATGTAGATTTGTTCCAAAAGGTCATATAAGTCATTAAAGTGATAGTAAAAGGTTTGACGGTTGACCTTTAAGCGTTGGACGAGTTCAGTGACAGTGACCTTATCAAAAGATTTTTCAGTCATAATCTCTTTTAAAGCTTGAGCAAAAGCTTGTTCTGTTAACGTCTTCATAAATTCCCCTCTATCTATAGTAATTTTATCATAAGCCACCTTAAAAGAGGTGTTAGCACTGTAATGTGCTATAATTGACCTATGAAAATCGGAGATAAAGACTTTTTCCTATTTTGGAATCAGAGCAAAGCTGTAACTACTAGTAATCAAGCAAAACAAGTATTAAGAGAACTGATGACAATAGCTGATATGCCTTTAGAATTATCAGGAGAAGTTGCTCAGACGCGTCAGTTGATAAATCATTTTTCAGATGACCTAGCTCCTGATCATTCTTTTTGGAGTGAATTAGCAGAGGTGGTACAATTAGCCTTTCCAAGAGAAGATATGGCAGAGGATACCTTATTAGCTCACCAGGTTCATCAATTTCGCTATGTTATTTCTGCCTATCAAGCTCAGTGGGTTCGAGTACATTTCCCTGAGAAAACGGATTGGTTGTCTTTGTTGGCCTATTTAAAAGGTAAAAGAGAGCGTCGTTTTTGGCGAAGACAATTTGATTTTGATTTGACGGAATCAGCTCGTCTTCATAATAAAGCCCCTAAACGAGCGATCTTAGGGTTTGAATTGCCAGTTAATTTTAAAATCTTGATGGCTTTTCACACGGAATTTATCCTTGATAGCAAGGGACGATTTGCTAATGAAATTGACCCTCAAGGTCAGACCCACAATGGTATTATTAATGGTGCTAGTTTTAATTATGCTAATCACAATGATAAAAGGCATTATGAGCTTGACGTAGCAGCTATAAAACGTCATGATCCTCTTTTTCGTAAACACATTTTAGCTAATCAAGGAAATGCTTTTCGTGCTCCACTCTGGATTAAACGTCGTCGTCACGTAGACTGGGAGCGCAGCTATTTTAATAAAAAAGGCCACTACGCTAATCAAGGACGTAGCAGCTATAAAATGGTGAAGGGTTTGATTCAAAGATTTCGAAAAGAGTTACGCAAACATTCGTAAGATGCCGCTTTAATCAGCGAGCATCTTTTTAATAGTTGATCGCCACTTAGAAAGAATGCTTGGGATTTTTTCAAATAAGAAGGTTAAACTTCTCATCACAGTCACCTCTGCAAGAGCAAAAATAAGGCAAAGCACCATGCTTTCGTTGCTGAATTCATTTAGCATGAATAATGAGCGTAGCGATGGATTGAGGTAGCAAATGATGAAGCCTAAAAAGCAAGCGGTAAAAATAGAAAATTTATACTTGTTAAGTGGTTTTGAAATATTTTTTAAAATCAAGAATCCAACAACAGCCAGAAGATAAGTGCTCGCAATCCCAATATCTCCTTGAGGAATATCGAACAATTGACCAAAGACAACCAGACAAGCAATCGCTGAAAATGAAGTCAGCGAAGCAGGCAAAGAAGTCAAAATAGTTTCTTTTAAAAAGTTTTGATTCTTTTTAGCAGTATTTGTTTCCAACGACAATAGGAAAGCTGGAATTCCAATATTAAACATTGAAATGAGTGATACTTGAGTAGGAGCAAGCGGGTAAGTGAAAATGGTGATGATTGAAAAGATAGCAAGTAACATTGAAAAGATGTTCTTGTATAAGAATAAGGTTGCTGAACGAGTGATGTTGTTAATAATTTGGCGACCTTGAGAGACAGTATCTTTCATTTTTGAAAAATCTGAATCAAGCAAGACCACTTGGGCTGCTTGACGAGCTGCTTCGCTACCACTTCCCATTGCAATAGAGCAATCAGCTTCTTTCATGGCCAGAATGTCATTAACACCGTCACCTGTCATTGCTACTTTAAAGTTATTCTTTTTAAAGGCAAGAACTAAGTCCTTTTTTTGTTCAGGAGTGATGCGTCCAAAAATGGTGTAGGTGAGGGCGGCTTTTTCAATGTCTTCTTGAGTTTTTAATGTACTAGCATCGATGTAGTTTTCTGAATCTAAAATTCCTGCTTGGTTAGCAATTCTTGAAACAGTTAGCGGATTATCACCAGAGATAACTTTAATAGCAACGTCGTTGTCGTTAAAGAAAGAGAAGATTTCTTTAGCGTTAGCTCGGATATCGTTTTTGATAGCGACAAATAGGAGTGGGATAACATCGTTTTTGCTAACTTTGACTAAAGCTAAGATACGATTACCATCTGAGGCCTACTGAGTCAGTTGATTTTGGTTGGCTTCAAGCGCTGCTTGGTCAAGCAAGATATCAGGGGCACCTAAACGATAAGTTGAATTTTCTGTTTTGATTTGAGAGTATTTTACTTTGGATGAGAATGGGGTTGTTTCTGTGTTTTGGAATTTTTCCTTTGACTTGAAGTATTCTCGCAGCGCTAACATTGTAATATTAGAATCTGAAATTGTATTGATGTATTTGGAGAAGATTGCCTGATTTGCTATTAAATCCTTTTGGCTAGCTTGTTGAGGCAAAATAAGATCCGTTACGGTCATTTTATTTGCCGTGATTGTTCCTGTTTTATCAACACACAAAATATTAACACGAGCCAAAGATTCAATACTTTTCATGTCATGCAACAAGACTTTTTTTCTAGCTAATTTGGTTGCACTGATGGCAAGAGCGACGGTTACTAAGAGATATAGCCCTTCAGGAATCATTCCAATCAAAGCGCCGACTGTTGACACGATACTGTCACTAAATGTTTTGTGATTTAAAAACAGTGATTGGCTAAATAAGGTGATACCAATGGGAATAATGATAATCCCAGTAAATTTGATGATGCCTTCGATAGCACGAATCATATCTGTTTTTTTGTGTTTAACTTCTTTAGCTTTTTGCGTTAGTTTGTCGGCATATGAATCGTTTCCGACTGCGGTTAGTTTTGCGAGGCATTTTCCTGAGATAATAGAACTACCTGATTTTAAATCACTGCCGATTACCTTTTCAATTTCATCTTCTTCACCTGTTAGAAGCAATTCATATCGATGACACTTGCATCAGCTGGAATTTGTCGCCCTTCATCCAGTAAAATAATGTCATCAAGCACCAATTCATCAATAGGGACAGATTGGTATTTTCCATCTCTGATAACTTGGTAGGATGATTTTGAAATGACATTCAGCTGGTCTAATACTTTTTTAGAGCGCAGTTGTTGAGCGATTCCGATGATAATGTTAATGATAATAACAGGTAAAAAAGTTAAACTTTTATAAGACCCAGCAATAATCAATAACAAAGTGATAATAGCAAAGATTAAATTGAAGTAGGTGAAAATATTTTGACGAATGATAGAGCTTGGTGTTGCTGCGTTTTCATCAACCATTTTATTGTTTTGACCATTTTCAAGACGTTCATCAGCCTCTTTGCTTGATAAACCTAAAATGTTTTTTCTATCATTGTTTCGTCCATCTTTGATATCTCCTAAAATTTTAGCACTAAAATATCTAATAATTCTTACTATATTAGGCTAATTCTACTTTACTTTTTTAGGGAAAGCAAGGAAAAACAAGGCTATAAATTGTAAGATTTTTGTGGCAAGTCTAGCTAGGCTTGCCGTTTTTTATAGGAATTATGGTATGATGAAGGTAAGAAATTAAGCTAGTAGAGGTGTGAAATGGCTAAGGTTTTTGTGGCAGATGATGAGAAAAATATTCGTGATTTGATTGCCTCATTTTTACGTGACCAGGGCTTAGAAGTTGAAGCTTTTGAAACAGGTGACCAATTGTTCTTACGTTTTATGAAGGAAGAAGCTGACGTGGTTATTCTTGATGTCATGATGCCAGGGACAAATGGTATTGATATAGCAGCCATGCTTCGTAAGCGTTCAGAGGTACCAATTATCCTGCTAACAGCTCGAGATAGTGATGATGATTTTGTTAAAGGATTTTCAGCTGGGGTAGATGATTACTTTACTAAACCATTCTCACCTTTAAAATTGAGCCTGCGCGTTAAAGCAATTTTAGCTCGCCAACCAGCAACAAAAGATGGGGTTAATGAAGAAGCAGAACAATTAACCTATGAAGGTTTGATTCTTTCGGACAAAGACCGCTCTGCTAGTTATCAAGGAAAAAACATCAAGCTAACCAATACAGAATTTGAGCTCTTGAAAGTGTTGATGTCGCATAGTGAGGAAGCCATTTCACGTGATGACCTTTTGCGCCAAGTATGGGGCTATGAGAGTGATGTCGAAACACGTGTAACAGATGACACCATTAAACGCTTGCGTAAAAAATTGAGAGGGGTTGAGAGTCATGTCCTTATTGAAACGGTTTGGGGCTATGGGTTCAAACTCATCAAAAAAGATTAAACAGTCAGGTCAGCTTTTGAAGAGGAAAAAGTGGCAGTCACGTTTTCGGACAACCTTGTTTTTACAGCCACTAACAATTTTAATTACTTCTTTTGCAATTATTTTATTAGTATTTAATGGTTTACTAAAGCTGTTTTTGGCTGAAGAGGCGTTCTCCGCTGTTCAAAATCAATATGATATCCTTGATGCTCTTTATGTTGGAGAGGATTTGCCAAAGATTTCTGATGGTAATATTTTTGAGACAACTTATGCCATTGTGGATGATAAATTTGACATCAAATATATTTCAGCATCGACCTATGATTTATCTGAAAAGCAAATTTCTGAGAAGGTGATTGATTATTTTTCAGATAATAAAGATATTGACTGGTTTAATGATGAATTCGATAATAGTACACAGCATTTTAGAAAAGTAAAAGTCTATGATTCAACTTACATGGTTAAGATGCAAGAATATCCAGGTACTTTTTCCGAAAGCTATATTAAACAAGATAGTGATGATAGCCAAGCACAGAATTACTATGTTTTTGTTTTTGCTAATGTTACTCCGATTGCTGATTTTGAAACCTATATCAACTACCTTTTGCTTTCTCTTATGGTGATTGTTGGTTTGATTGCTATCATAACCATTTTCTTGACATCACGTAAGTTAGATAAACATTTTGGTGCATTGAAGTCTTATATTTTAAGAGTTGGTAATCGTGAAAGCAATTTGCAGCCAGAAAATTTTGCCTATCGTGAATTTAACGAAGTTGGGCAGACGGTTGATAAAATGAATGACATGATTGATGCGAACCAACGTAGTCAGCAACTCTTTTTCCAAAATTCTTCTCACGAATTGCGTACACCGCTCATGTCTATTCAAGGCTATGCAGAAGCTATCAAGGAAGGAGTGGCTGCTGATGATCGGGAAGCTGCCAGTGTCATTTTGGATGAAAGTCGAAAAATGGCAGAGCTGGTAGATGATATTTTAACCTTGTCAAAAATGGAATCTGCTCAGCAGCCTTTGAAATTGGAAAAGTTCAATATGGTTGATTTGCTCTATGATGTTAGCTGGCATTTGAAAGCTAAGGCAGATGCACGTGGATTAGTTTTTAAACACCAATTTGCCTCAGATTGCTTGGACATTGAAGCAGATGAAAAATTAATTGAGCGTGCCGTAACCAACATCCTATCAAATGCAGTTCGTTATGCTAAAACAACGATTTGGGTTTCAAGTAAACGATTAAGTGATCAAGCTCTTGAAATTAGTTTGTCAAACGATGGGGAGTCAATTTCTGATAAGGATCAAGCGCATATCTTCGAACGTTTTTATAAAGGTGAGGGTGGTCATTTTGGAATTGGTCTTGCCATTACAAAGGAAATCATCGATCGCCACCACGGCACGATTCGAGTAACTTCTACTGAAGAGAAAACAACCTTTAGCATAATGATTCCATTATGTCAGAATTAAAAAACACTTGTCAGAGAAAATCTGACAAGTGTTTTTACTTTCTTACGATTCTGTAAGAGGAAAAAATTGAAAATACGATAAACTAAATTTAGGGGAAATTTGCCACACTTTTGCCACAGCTTTTCGAGACTTTCTCCATGCTTTCTCAAGTAATCTTCGTTATAATATGATTACAATATTGAAGCGGGGAAAAGATGAAGAGATTTAAGAAGTATCGATTAGCTCTTATCTTGCTTGGTTTATCAGCTTTGCTATGTTTAGGAGCATATGCCTATAATCAAGTTGGTTATCATCTGACTATTAATGATGTCAGTCAGATTGCTTACCGAAATGCTGGGGTTACAAGTAAGAACGTTCAGTTACAAAAATTTTCAAAAAAGCGTCTTGGTTTAGTGGCTACCTATGAGGTTAAGTTGGAGACAAAGACAAGAAAGTATAGCTATGTCATCAATGCTTCTTCAGGTTCTATCATCGAACGACACTACAAGAAAAAATAAGCCTTGGCTTGGTATTGGTAAAGAATGAAATGAAAGAGGAATTCAATCTTATTGCTGAATTGAATGTAATATCAGAATGAAAAAGAAGATTATGTATATATTGCTATTAATCGTTTTGCCACTTGCTTTGATTAGTTACCTTTTAGAAGTATTTGGGTTAAAACTCATCAGTTGGCGACGATAAGACTACGACAATTAAGGGAGGGGATGCGATGACAGAAACAGGATCACAGAGAAAATACATTCAGATTTTAACTGGAATTGGATTTATTATCTCCATTGCTTTGTTTATTTTCTTCAAACAGCACCCAGCTTACTTCCAAGTTGGCGGGCTTTTCCAAAGTTATTTAGGACATCTTGGCCTCTTTGCACCGCTGATTTTTATGGCTTTGCAAGTGGTTCAGGTGATTTATCCAATTGTTCCTGGTGGGATGACCAGTGTGATTGGTTATATTGCTTTTGGTCCGATTTGGGGATTCGTTTATAACTTCACCGGTATCTTTATTGGTTCTCTTATCGCCTTTGCTTTAGCGAGACGTTACGGAGAAACATTTGTGAAGGCTTTTGTTTCCCAAGAGACTTACGATAAGTATATTGGTTATTTGGATAAGAATAACGGGAAATCTTATGCGATGATTCTTGGAGCTGCTTTTGCTCTACCTGGTTTCCCAGATGACTTTCTTTGCATGGTTTCTGGGCTATCGAAAATGTCGTTTAAGAAATTCGTTACGATTTTCCTGATTACAAAACCTGTCACACTCTATCTCTATACGATTATTGGTTACAAAGGACTTAGCTATTTGCTTACTTTATTCCAATAAAAAAGCTCCAGCTTTAAAGCTGGAGCTTTTTGTTGTTTTATTCGGCTGCTTTTTCCCATTTTTTAGCTAAGCGACGAGAAATCGTTGAAATGCTAAAGTTAATCACAAAGTAAATGGCAGCAATAAGAGCATAAAGGGTAAAGACTTGACTGGCTTCGAAATAGCGTCCCATCAAGATTTGACTTTTACCGAATAATTCTTGAATAGCGATAACAGAGTAAAGAAGTGAAGTATCTTTAATAACTGTTACAAATTGTGAAATGATAGCTGGCAACATTTTACGAAAAGCTTGTGGGAAGACAATGTAGATAAAAATCTGGAAGTTTGTCATTCCTTGAGCTAGACCAGCTTCTGTTTGTCCATGGTCAACACCATTTAAACCACCACGAATGATTTCTGCAAGAGCAGCAGAGGTAAAGACAGTGAAGGCTGTGATACCAGCAGGTGTTGACTTCATTTGGAAAACAAGAAAAATAATGAATATCCAAAGCAAGTTTGGTACATTGCGGACAAATTCAATATAGATACTTGAAATCAAATGAAGTACAGGATTTTTTCCATTTCGCATGACGGCAAGCACTGTTCCGATAAGCGTTGAGAGTACAATGGAAATAAATGAAATATAAATGGTTAGCCAGAATCCTTGGAGGATGAAGCTAAGGTTGGTCGGTGTTAATACTGACATTTAATTCTCCTCCTAAAGTGAATATGATTTTTTGTTTTCTTCTTCTTTGTGGCGCGCCCAAGTTGCTAGTGGGAAGCACATGATGAAGTAAAGGAGTGCTGCACCAGCAAATGCAGGAACATAGTTGGTTGTTTCGTAAGCCCAAGCTTTGGCTGTGAACATGATATCTGCTCCTGAAATGATAGCAACAGTAGAAGTATTTTTAATCAAGTTAACCACTTGGTTAGTTAGTGGTGGCAAGATAGTACGCACAGCTTGTGGCAGGATAATCAAACTCATGGTCTGACTATAAGTGAATCCTTGTGATAGTGCGGCTTCTGTTTGTCCTTTTGGAACTGCTTCGATACCTGAGCGAATGACTTCGGCGATGTATGCCCCGTGATAAAGTCCAACACAAAGGACTGCTGTAAAGAATGTTGAAATCATGATAAGACCATTAGTCATAATGGCAAGACCATAATAGACGAAAACAAATTGCACCAAAAGTGGTGTGTTTTGAAAGACTTCTACATAAACACGAGCAATAGCTTTCAAGACTTTGCTTTTTGATGATGACATAGCTCCGAAAATAACTCCGAGTACAAAGGCTAAAAGCAAAGCACAGAAAGACATCCCTAAAGTGTATAGGAAGCCCTTAACAAATTCACCAAAGTTGGCAAAGAAATCTGCCCAACGTGAGAGGGCAAATGGACTCGCTGCTGCGGTTGTTAATAAAAACATGTCAATTCTCCTCTCTTAATTATTCTCTGCTTTTGCAGGTTTTAAATCATATTTATCATAAAGCTTTTGCAGGCTACCGTCAGCTTTCCACTTGGTTAGCAAGTCATTGACATAATCAATGGTTGCTTGGTTAGATTTTTTAGCTGCGATACCGTATTCTTGAGTATTGAAACCTTCATCTATAATGGCAGTTTTTTTGCTGACATAACCAGTCAAGATTGACTTATCAACTGAGAAAGCATCGATACGTTTCGCGTGAAGTGAAATAGCGAGTTCTGGGAAAGAACCAAGTTGAACAAATTTGAATTTTAAGTTATGTGCTTTTCCGTATTCTTCAATTGTCAGTTTAGTTGTTGAACCTTGAGCTACTCCGATAGTTTTACCATCGAGGTCAGAGATTGTTTTTAAACCTTTACCTGTATTAACTAAAAAGCCAATCTCGTCATAATAGTAAGGATTTGAAATAGCATAGGAAGCTTTACGCTCATCAGTAATTGTATAAGTGGCAATCAAAAGATCGATTTGTCCATTATCAAGAAGGGCTTCACGAGTTTGAGTTGTAACAGCTGTGTAAGCAACTTTAACACCAAGTGTCTTAGCGATTTTTTTCGCTAAATCAATTTCCATTCCTTCATATTTGCCGCTCTCAGCTGAATAATAGCCGAAGTTTGGGACGTCTTGTTTGACACCGACTTTAAGAACGCCAGCATCTTGGATTTTTTTAATCTGCTCAGATGTTGTATCTGCAAAAGTTTTTGAAGCAGTGAAAAAGCTCATAAAGAGCAATGAGAGACTAGCTAGAACGGCTAAACAAATTTTTTTCTTCATAAGAGCCTCCTTATTGTTGAGAGACATTATCACTGGTGTGATTAATGACTTTGCTCAAGAATTGTTTAGCACGTGGCTCTGTAGGATTATCAAAGAAACCTTGAACATCGGTTGTATCAACGAGAATTTGTCCTTCAGCCATGAAAATAATACGATCAGCAACTTCACGAGCAAAGCCCATTTCGTGGGTAACAACAACCATATTCATGCCTTCTTTAGCAAGATTTTGCATGACAGCAAGAACATCACCAATAGTTTCAGGGTCAAGAGCTGAGGTTGGTTCGTCAAAGAGTAGAAGTTCTGGCTGCATTGCCAAACCACGGGCGATAGCGACACGTTGCTTTTGACCACCTGATAGCATGCCAGGATATGAATCCTTGCGATCCCACATATTAACGTAAGTTAAGAATTTTTCGGCAATTTGTTCAGCCTCTTCTTTTGATTTTCCTAGGACTTTAATAGGTGCTAAGGTTACATTTTCTAACACGGTTTTATGAGGATAAAGGTTGAAGTGTTGGAAAACCATACCAACTTCTTTACGAAGTTGAACCAAATCTTTAGCAGAAGCGTTAGCTAATTCATGACCATTAACCTTTAAGCTACCTGTTTCGATTGATTCGAGTGCGTTCATTGTTCGGATAAGAGTTGATTTACCAGAACCTGATGGGCCAAGAAGAACTACGACCTGTCCTTTCTCGATTTCTAAGTTAATATTTCTAAGGGCATGATAGTCCCCGTAGTATTTTTCAACGTTTTTAAATTCAATAAGTGCCACACTTGTCTCCTTTTCAAAGATAAGATTTCCTTGTTAGTTTTTCTAACATCTAACAATATAGGTTAGTTTATATTACCACATTGAAATGTTAACTGTCAAATATTTCAGAAAATTTAAATAACTGATTAACTCAAAGAATATTGAATTCTTGCGTCAAATGTTACTTTATGGTTTCAAAAGTGTCCAATGTTTCCAATTAGTATTGAAATTTGATATAATTAGGGGTAGTGGTCATTTTTGTAAATGAAATGACATAGAAATTGTTGTTTGAGAATTTTTATTCTACTGACATAGAATTGAAGAGGTGACATATGAAAAAAATTCTTATTGTTGATGATGAAAAACCAATTTCAGATATTATTAAATTTAATTTAACTAAAGAAGGTTATGAAACTGTAACGGCTTTTGATGGTCGTGAAGCGATTGAAAAATTTGAAGAAGAAAATCCAGACTTGATTATCTTGGATTTGATGTTGCCAGAATTGGATGGACTTGAAGTTGCAAAAGAAGTTCGTAAAACAAGTCATATTCCTATTATCATGTTGTCTGCGAAAGATAGTGAGTTTGATAAAGTTATTGGACTTGAAATCGGTGCTGATGACTATGTAACAAAACCTTTCTCAAATCGTGAATTGCTAGCGCGTGTAAAAGCACACCTTCGTCGTACAGAAAATATTGAATCAGCTGTTGCTGAAGAAAATGCTTCTGCATCAAATTCTGAAATCACCATCGGCGATTTGAAAATTTTACCTGATGCTTTTGTGGCCCAAAAACGAGGTGAAGATATCGAATTAACACACCGTGAATTTGAATTGCTTCATCACTTGGCTACACACATGGGACAAGTAATGACTCGTGAATACTTGTTGGAAACTGTTTGGGGATATGATTACTTTGGTGATGTGCGTACTGTCGATGTAACTATTCGTCGTTTGCGTGAAAAAATTGAAGATACTCCAAGTCGTCCTGAATACATTTTGACACGTCGTGGTGTAGGGTATTACATGAAGTCCTATGAATGATACTTTGATACACAGTCCATATTTTTTTGAACAAGCCATTCTTTTTTTGTTGGCTTTTGTAGCCATTTATTTTATCCATTTGGCCATTAGAGACTATAGAACGTCAGTTAATATTCGTCGTTTAAGCGGTAAGGTTCGAGAGCTGATTACGGGGAAATACACAGAAGATATTATCATTGAGAAAGATAGAGATTTAGCAGAACTTGCTGGTCAACTGAATGATTTGTCGACTGTCTTTCGTTTGGCACAGGAAAATCTTGCCCAAGAAAAAAATCGTTTGGCAAGTATCCTATCGTACATGACTGATGGGGTTCTAGCAACTGACCGTTCTGGAAATATTACCATGATTAATCAAACAGCCCAGAAACAACTTAATCTTGAGCGTGAAGAGGCACTTGGGATGAATATTGTTGATATTCTGGGGGATGATAGTGATTATACTTATCATGATTTGGTATCTAAGACACCAGAAATTGTTCTTAATCGTCGTGACGAGACGGGAGAATTTATTACCTTACGTATTCGTTTTGCTTTAAACCGTCGCGATAGTGGCTTTATTTCTGGGTTGATTGCTGTTTTACATGATACGACTGAACAAGAAAAAGAAGACCGCGAACGTCGTTTGTTTGTATCTAACGTTAGTCATGAGTTACGTACGCCATTGACATCGGTTAAGTCTTATCTTGAAGCTTTGGATGAAGGGGCTTTGAAAGAAGATATCGCACCAAGTTTTATCAAAGTTTCTTTGGATGAAACCAACCGTATGATTCGCATGATTTCTGATTTGCTTAACTTATCTCGTATTGATAATCAGACAGTGCAATTGGAAGTTGAAATGACTAACTTCACGGCTTTTATGACATCTATTTTAAATCGTTTTGATCAAATTAAGAGTCAACATACGGTTGCTGGTAAGCAGTATGAAATTGTCAGAGATTATCCAATCAAATCAATCTGGGTGGAAATTGATCCTGATAAGATGACGCAAGTTTTGGATAATATCCTTAACAATGCGATTAAGTACTCACCAGATGGTGGAAAAATCACTGTCAGCATGAAAACAACCGAAACACAGTTGATTATTTCGATTTCTGATGAAGGTCTTGGTATTCCTAAGAAAGATTTGCCATTAATCTTCGATCGTTTCTATCGTGTGGACAAGGCGCGAAGTCGTGCTCAAGGTGGTTCTGGACTTGGTCTTGCAATTGCTAAAGAAATTGTCAAACAACATAAAGGTTTTATTTGGGCTCAAAGTACTTATGGAAAGGGCTCAACATTTACAATTGTTCTTCCGTATGAGAAGGATTCTGATATATATGATGAATGGGAGGATGACGAGGACTAGATGTCTGAGAATGCTTTTAAATATAGTGTCTTAGCCTCCGGTTCAACTGGAAATTCATTTTATGTGGAAACTCCACAAAAACGTCTTTTGATAGATGCAGGTTTGACTGGTAAGAAAATTACCAGTCTTCTTGCTGAAATTGACCGAAAACCAGAAGATTTGGATGCTATTTTGATTACACACGAACACTCTGATCATATTAAGGGTGTAGGTGTGCTTGCTCGTAGATACAATCTGGATGTTTATGCTAATGCCAAAACTTGGCAAATGATTGACGATCGAAATATGATTGGAAAACTTGATGTGGCTCAAAAACATGTCTTTGAACGTGGTAAAGTATTGACGTTTGGCGACATTGATATTGAAAGTTTTGGTGTTAGTCACGATGCTGTTGATCCGCAATTCTATCGTTTAATGAAAGATAACAAGTCATTTGTCGTTCTAACGGATACTGGCTATGTTAGTGATCGAATGGCAGGTGTTATTGAGAATGCGGATGGTTATTTGATTGAGTCAAACCATGATGTTGAAATTTTGCGTGCTGGTTCTTATCCATGGAGTTTGAAACAACGTATCTTATCTGACCGTGGACATTTGTCAAATGAAGATGGTGCTGATACCATGATTCGTACCATTGGTAATCGCACAAAGAAAATCTATCTTGGTCACTTAAGTAAAGAAAATAATATCAAAGAATTGGCACATATGACCATGGAAAATAACTTAATGCAAGCTGATTTTGCTGTTGGTCATGACATGACTGTCTTTGATACTTCGCCTGAAGAGGCAACACCGCTGACTGGGATTTAAATGCTAATAAATCAAAAAAGCTATTAGCTGCTGAAAAAAGCAGTTGGTGGCTTTTTTAGTGCTTTAATTGATCATTTACTTGACACTTTGTCATGTAAATATAATTGTAGGGATTTTTGAGAGAATACCCTTTTTTTGAAACTTTTTGGTATAATAAAATAGTCTATACTAGAAAAAATATTTTAGAATCGCTAAGTGGCTGATTCTAAAGGAAACGTTTTATTGATATAAAATCATAGACTAATTTTTGAAGGGAGATTTATCATGCAAGATTTAGATACAAAACTTCAGCGAGAATTTGGAATCGTTTTTGAAGATAAAACCTTGCTAGAAACAGCTTTTACTCACACATCTTATGCCAATGAACATCGCCTCCTAAACATTTCACACAACGAACGCTTGGAATTTTTAGGAGACGCGGTTCTTCAACTTTTGATTTCTCAGTACTTGTTTAAAAAGTATCCTAAGAAACCTGAAGGTGACTTGTCTAAGATGCGCTCAGTTATTGTTCGTGAAGAATCATTAGCAGGTTTTTCACGTTACTGTGGTTTTGATGAATTCATCAAACTTGGTAACGGTGAAGAAAAATCTGGTGGCCGTAATCGTGATACGATTTTAGGAGATTTATTTGAAGCCTTTCTTGGTGCTCTTTTGATGGACCAAGGTGTTGAGGCCGTTAACAAATTCTTAAATCAAGTGATGATTCCTCAAGTTGAAAAAGGAAACTTTGAACGTGTTAAAGACTATAAAACAACGCTTCAAGAATTATTACAAGGTCAAGGGGATGTTACTATTGATTACCGTGTTTCAAATGAATCTGGACCTGCGCATGCTAAAGTCTTTGAAGTGACTGTGTATGTTAATGACGAAGCTAAAAGTCAAGGAATCGGAAAATCTAAAAAATTGGCTGAGCAAGATGCAGCTAAAAATGCTCTAGCTTTACTTCAATAAGACGTTTGAAAGGAATTCGTAAAGGCAAATGTCCAACCTGTCCTAGGTCATATGATGCGTGTTCGACGTAGCCTAGAGGGCAATAAGAAGGTCTATTATGATTTTCTTAATTGTTAGTTCAGGAAGGTATTTTGCCTTTTCATCTCTTATTTTATGTATTTAAAAGAAATTGAAATGCAGGGCTTTAAGTCCTTTGCAGACAAGACTACAATTGAATTTGATAAAGGTGTCACAGCTGTTGTAGGTCCCAATGGTTCTGGTAAATCTAACATTACCGAAAGTTTGCGTTGGGCACTCGGTGAATCATCTGCCAAGAATCTACGTGGTGGTAAAATGCCAGATGTTATTTTTGCTGGAGCTGAAAACCGTAAACCTCTAAACTATGCTCAAGTTGTTGTTAGTTTGGATAATTCAGATGGTTTTATCAAAGATGCTAAAGAGACGATTCGAGTAGAGCGTCATATCTATCGTAACGGTGATAGTGAATATCTGATTGATGGACGTAAGGTTCGTTTACGTGATATTCATGATTTATTCATGGATACTGGGCTTGGACGCGATTCGTTCTCAGTGATTTCACAAGGTCGTGTTGAAGAAATTTTCAATAGTAAACCTGAAGAACGACGTGCTATTTTTGAAGAAGCTGCTGGTGTTTTAAAATATAAGACACGAAAAAAAGAAACACAAACTAAGCTCAATCAAACCCAAGATAATTTGGACCGTTTGGACGATATTATTTACGAATTAGAAGCTCAAGTGAAGCCTTTAGAACGTCAAGCACAAGTTGCTAAGGAATTTATGAGCTTGGAAGAAGAACGTAAACAGCTTCATTTGAATATCTTAGTGGAAGATATCCAAGCTGATAAACTGCGCTTAACTAGCTTGAGAGAAGATTTAGCTGGTATTCAATCAGACTTGTCAGCTTACTATGAACAGCGCCAGCGATTTGAAAAGCAAAATCAATCTTTAAAAGAAAAACGCCATCAATTATCTGAAGAAATGGCAGATAAACAAGCAGGTTTGGTTGATATAACTAAAGTAATTTCTGACCTTGAACGCCAAATGGATTTGATTGCGTTAGAATCAAGCCAAAAAGAAGAGAAAAAACAAGCAGCAAGTACTCAATTAGCTGACTTAAAAGCTAGTCAGGAAAGCTTACGAGAAGAACTAGCTCAAAAAGAAAATCAGTTAGCTCAATTAGATGAGCAGTTGACGCAAACAACAGCAGCTATCCAAAAATTACAAGCTGAATTAGATCGCTTCTCAACTGATCCTGATCAAGTCATTGAAAAATTGCGTGAAGAATTTGTTAGCTTGATGCAAAAAGAAGCTGACCTTTCTAACCAATTGACCATGACGATTGCTGATATTGACAATCAAAAACAATTGTCAGAATCAAAATCTGAAGAATTGGCTCAAACACAAGCTAATTTGGCTGAACTAAAAGCAAGTGCTAAAGAAGCTCTTGAAAACTTTGAAGCGTCACGTGAACAAGTCAAAGAATTGCTTGATACCTATCAGAAGCTATTTGCTAAAACAAGTCAGCTTGAAAAAGATTATCAAGCAGAACAATCTAAGATGTTTGATCAGTTAGATATCATTAAATCTAAGCAAGCTCGTCAGTCAAGTCTTGAATCTATTCTTAGAAATCATAGTAATTTTTATGCTGGTGTCAAATCAGTCTTACAAGCTTCAGGTCAGCTTGGCGGTATTATTGGTGCGGTTAGTGAACATTTAAGTTTTGATCGTAAGTATCAAACAGCTCTTGAAATTGCGCTAGGTGGTTCAAGTCAACATGTGATTGTTGAAGATGAATCAGCAGCTAAACGCTCAATTGCTTTCTTGAAGAAAAATCGTCAAGGACGTGCAACTTTCTTACCACTGACGACCATCAAACCACGCCATTTGTCACAACAAAATCATGGCATTTTGTCTTCAAGTCAAGGTTTCCTTGGTATGGCTAGTGACTTGGTTTCATTTGATAACCGTTTAGAAAGTATTTTTCAAAATCTTCTTGGTGTAACGGCAGTTTTTGATACGGTTGATAACGCCAATAAAGCTGCGCGAGCACTGCATTACCAAGTCCGCTTAGTAACTTTGGATGGTACTGAAATTCGACCAGGTGGATCATTCTCTGGTGGTGCTAATCGTCAAAATAACACCACATTTATCAAACCAGAATTAGATAACCTTGTTGCTGAATTAAAAGACCTTCAAGTAAAACAAGTCGAGCAAGAAAAACATGTTCAAGGCCTTCACGAGGCTCTTCTAGCTAACAAAGAAAAATTGGCAAGCTTAAAAGCTCAGGGAGAAGAAGCTCGTTTTGCTGAACAAAAAGCTGAGTTGGAATACCAACAACTTGCTGAACGCTTGAATGATGTTAATCAACTTTGTCAACAACTTCAAGAAAGTGAAACGGACAGCAGTTCAACTGATTTGGAATCTCAAAAAGCTCACTTTGAAGCAGAATTGACAAAAGTGGCTGAACGTAAACAAGAGTTGACAAGTGAGATTGAACAAATCAAAGAAAATAAAAATACTATTACACAAAAAGTTGAAAATCTTCGTCAACAATTATCACAAGCGAAATTGCAAGAACGTGAATTGTTAAGTGAACGTAAGTTTGAATCAGCTAATAAGACACGACTTGACATTAGCTTAGTTGAAAATAAAGCTGAGATAGCAAAATGCGAAGATTTACTCGCCTTTCATGCTAGTGATCAAGAAGTTGAAAACTTGCCGCTTTTGAAAAAACAACATGATGAAGCAGTGGAACGAAAAGCTAGCGAAGAAGAACGTTTAGTGAGCCTTCGATTTGAGTTGGAAGATTGTGAAGCAAACCTAGAAGAGCTTGAAGAGCAAGTTACTAAAGAAAATCAAAAAAATGAAGACTTGATTCGTAAACAGGCACAGGTTGAAGCACAAATGGCTCAAGTTTCTGAACGTTTACGTGGTTATAACCATGATTTGACTGAAGACTATCATTTGACTCTTGATGAGGCAAGAGAAGCTAGCCAAGTTGTTGAAGATATGGCAGCTGCTCGAGAACGTCTTCAAGACTTACGTCGTCGTATTAAGGCGTTAGGTCCAATTAACTTAGATGCTATTGCCCAGTATGATGAAGTTAATAATCGTTTGACTTTCTTAAACAGTCAAAAAGAGGATTTGGTTCATTCGAAAAATCTTTTGCTTGATACCATTAATGACATGGATGACGAAGTGAAGTCTCGCTTCCAAGTGACTTTCAATGCTATTCGTGATTCATTTAAGCAAACCTTTACTCAAATGTTTGGTGGTGGATCTGCTGATTTATCATTAACAGAAGGTGATTTGTTAACAGCAGGAGTTGAAATTTCGGTTCAGCCTCCAGGTAAGAAAATTCAATCATTGAACTTGATGTCTGGTGGGGAAAAAGCTCTTTCGGCTTTAGCTCTGCTATTTGCCATTATCCGCGTCAAAACTATCCCATTTGTTATTCTGGATGAGGTGGAAGCTGCGCTTGATGAAGCAAATGTGAAACGTTTCGGGGATTACCTCAATCGTTTTGATAAATCAAGTCAGTTCATCGTTGTTACTCACCGTAAGGGAACAATGGCTGCCGCTGACAGTATTTATGGGGTAACTATGCAAGAATCAGGAATTTCACGTATCGTATCCGTTAAGTTAAAAGATGCAGAAAATCTTGTGGAATGACATTAAAGGGGAAAAATGGTAAATAAACTAATTGCACATAGTTTAATAAAGTATCACGAAAAATACTTAGTGATAAAGCGTGTTGCCACAAGCTATGGTAGAAATAATGTTTATCCGTTTTATTGGGATATTCCTGGTGGAAGTGTAGAGAGTGAGGAATTGCCGAAAGCTGCTGCTGTCAGAGAGTGTCTTGAAGAAGTAGGACTTCAGATCAAAATAGATGATATTATTCATGAAGATAGTAATTTAGATAATGGTATTGTATACACTAGATTAGTTTATGATGCTCATCTTCCTAAGAATAAGGAAATAATTGTTACATTGAATCCCGAAGAACATACTGACTATCGTTGGATAAGTGATTTGAATGATTTGGATGGAGAAAAAATTGTTCCTTATTTGGCAGAAATATTGGAAAGTAAATAGTTTTTGTGATATTAGACAACCTCCCAACTAATTCTAGTTGGGAGGTTAGTTATATTCAAATGGTTTAGTTGGTTGCCGCAGTTTCTGTTTGTGATTCTATTGTTACGTCATTTTGAGCATTTTCTTGACTCTCACTTGCTTGTTCAGCTCTTGTTTCTGTCTCTTGTTCTGGCGTATTTTCAGTGTCTTCTTCCTGTTCAGCTTCTTTTTTGTCATCTTGTGTGACTTTGCTATAGTTATCAGAAATTTTGTAAAAGACACTGTTTACGAATTGTTGTGTTGAATCATAGTCGAAGCGACTAAGTTGTGCAGCAAAGAGACGATCGCGACCATAATCTGATGGATCGGTATCTGTAATATTGAAATGCCAATTAGGAATTTGATTGCCAGCAGCGTAGTAGTACAAGATAAATCCGCCAGTTAACGAAGTAACTTGCGAAATAGCTTCTCCTTTATCATCATAAGTCAAAGCTGATAAGGTTAATCTTCCATCTTTTGAAACCAATCCTTGTGGAGAAAATTCAAACGTATAACCATTGGCATCTTGCCATGTTCCTGCAAGACTTGAAAAGTCACCTTGAGCTAACGCTGCAAAATCAAATTGGCTAGCTTGTTTGCTAACTTGGCGTGAATTAACGATATTTTTGCCGTCCTTGACTAAATCATCAGTAATCTTTTTTTCATTTGGCAATTGGAATAAATCAAGTCTTTTATCGACCTGTTTTTTCTTAGCAGATTTAGATGCTTTTTTATTAGCACTTGTTTTATGGGTGAGATGGTGATTAGTTTGTGCTTTAGCTTGCTTGTGGTGAGAGTGATTGTTAACAGCTAAAGCAATTCCGCAAGCTGTTAAGACTAATAAGCCTGAAATCCAAAAATAGTGGTTGTTTTTTTTCATTATAGTTTACCCCTTTTATTATTCTTCTTAATAATATATTCGAAAAAATTTTAAAAAAAATGGCTTTTTTTCAAAAAAATTTTAAAAAATATTTTTGCTAGTGATAAGTCGAAAAGAATGGATTATTAGCAGGAAAAAGTTGGCGTTTTTTGCTAGAATAGAATTATGTAATTCATGAGGGAGATAGAAATGATAAAACTTGTTGCGACAGATATGGATGGAACCTTTTTAACTAGTAAAGGTTACTTTGATGGTCATCGTCTCCATAATGTCCTCGAAAAATTTGAAGAAAATAATATGCTTTTTGTAGCAGCTAGTGGGCGTTCTCTATTGGCTTTGGAAAAAATGTTTCAGCATCATGCTGATAAAATGGCTTTTATTGCTGAAAATGGTACTTTGGTTAAAGTTGGAAAAGACATTGTTTTTGAATCTGGTTTAACCAAACCACAATTTTTGGAAATTGTTGATACTTTGATTGAAAGTCCTTATATGCTTGGACACGATTTTCTATTGTCAGGTGAAAACGGCGCTTATTTGCACCCAGATGCTAGTGATGAATACCTTGATTTTATCAGTCATTACTATGAAAATGTCCAACGTGTTGATGATTTGGCAAATGTGACAGATAATATTTTGAAGGTTACGGCTAATTTCTCTGAAGACGCGGTCCGTAAAGGAGAAGCTTGGTTTAATCAACGCATTGATTATGCACAAGCCGTGACTACTGGTTTCAAATCAGTTGATATTGTTCTTCGTGGTGTTAATAAAAAAACAGGCCTTCAAGCGCTTTGTGAGGCTTATGGCATGAAAGCGTCAGAAATTGTAGCTTTCGGAGATAATCTCAATGACTTTGAAATGCTTGAATTTGCGGGAACTGCAGTAGCAACCCAAAATTCTCGTAAAGAAATTAAAGAAATTTCAAGTGAAATCATCGGACACTGTGATGAAGAATCTGTTATGACTTACATGGAAGGATTAGTTGATTAATGGCAGATATCAAGTTATTAGCCTTGGACCTAGATGGCACACTTTTTAATAGTCAAAAAGTTGTAACACGAGAAAATAAATTAGCCCTCAGAGCTGCGCGTGATAAGGGTGTTAAAGTGGTTATCACGACCGGTCGCCCTTTAAAAGCAATTAGTGGGCTCCTTGAAGAGTTGGATTTGATTTCTGATGATGATTACCTCATCACTTTTAATGGTGGTTTGGTACAGAAGACAAATGGAGAAATCCTAGCTAAAAGTGAGTTGACTCGCGATCATCTTCATTTGTTATACAGTCATTTGGAGCCACTTGCTCTCCCATTTGATGTGCTTAGTGATGGCATTGTTTATAGTTTAGCTTGTCGTGGTAATGAATCGCATTACCCGCTAGCTAACCCGACACTTGATTTTGTTAATGTCAATAGCTTTGCTGAGATTCCAGAAAATGTGATTTACAACAAAGTGGTCAGTGTGACAAATCCAGACTTTTTGGATCAACAACTCTTAAAATTGCCAAAAGAACTACATCAACATTTTGAAATTTTTAAATCACGTGATATTATAGTAGAAATGATGCCTAAAGGTGTTCATAAAGCTGCTGGTTTAAATCAATTAGTAGGGCACCTAGGATTAACATCAGAAAATGTTATGGCTATGGGAGATGAAGAAAATGACCTTTCCATGTTGAAGTGGGCTGTTTTAGGAGTGGCCATGGCAAATGGTGTTGACATCGCAAAAGAAACGGCAGATGCAGTAACAAGTCGTACTAACGACCAATCAGGTGTAGCAGAAGCTGTTAAAAAATACATTTTAGATGCGAAGTAGAAAGGAAAAGAAAACTGACTTGTTTTCTTGGTAATATAATATGGGATTATTTGATCGTTTATTTGGAAAGAAAAAGGATACAAAAGAGCTTGTTGAAGAGCAAGAAACAGCTCAAAACCTTGAAGAAACTGTAGCTGATGAGAAAAACGAAGTAGCAGAAGAAACTGAGGCTGAAACACAAGTTACAGATACAGTAGAAACTGTGGAAGACTCTGAACAAGTTTTTGCAGATGCTGCTAGTCAATCTGAAGAAGTCAAAGAGGAATCAAGCGCAGATTTTTCTAGCGTTATGGCTGATTACTATGCTAAAAAGGAAGCTGTAAAAGAAGCAATTGATCGTGGTGAAACAGTTGAGTTTGAAGCTGTCGATACTCGTCAAGATGAACCAAAAGAAGAAGCTACTTCACAAGCGGTTGAAACAGAGGAAGAAAAATACAATCGCAGCCTTAAGAAAACTCGTACTGGTTTTAGTGCTCGTTTGAATGCTTTCTTGGCTAATTTTCGTCGTGTGGATGAAGATTTCTTTGAAGAGCTTGAAGAAATGCTTATCCTTTCTGATGTCGGTGTTAACGTAGCGACACAATTAACAGAAGACCTTCGTTATGAAGCCAAATTAGAAAATGCTAAGAAAGCGGATGATTTAAAACGTGTCATCATTGAAAAATTGGTTGAAATTTATGAAAAAGATGGCGTTTTTAATGAAAAAATCAATTTTCAAGATGATTTGACAGTGATGCTCTTTGTCGGTGTTAATGGTGTTGGTAAGACAACCTCAATCGGTAAACTTGCTTACAAATACAAAAATGAAGGTAAAAAAGTCATGCTTGTTGCTGCTGATACCTTCCGTGCAGGTGCGGTGGCTCAGCTTGCCGAATGGGGACGCCGTGTGGGTGTTCCAGTCGTGACTGGTCCTGAAAAAGCTGATCCAGCTTCTGTTGTTTTTGATGGAATGGAAAAAGCCGTTGCTGAAAATGTTGATGTTTTGCTGATTGATACTGCTGGTCGTTTGCAAAACAAAGATAATTTGATGGCAGAACTAGAAAAGATTGGTCGTATCATTAAGCGCGTGGTACCAGATGCTCCGCATGAAACACTTCTTGCTTTAGATGCTTCAACAGGTCAAAATGCACTTAGCCAGGCTAAAGAATTCTCTAAAATTACACCATTGACAGGTCTTATCTTAACTAAAATTGATGGAACTGCTAAAGGTGGTGTCGTTCTAGCTATCCGTCAAGAACTTGATATCCCAGTTAAATTCATTGGTTTTGGTGAAAAAATCGATGATATTGGTGAATTTGATTCTGAAGACTTTATCCGTGGTCTCCTAGAAGGGATTATTTAAAGACATGCTTAATTTTGTTAAAGCACATTTATCGACAATCCTTTTAACTTCGTCGACATTGGTTTTAACTCTGATTTATCTAGCAGAAAGTAAGTGGACTATCATGTTAATTTGGGGAGCTTTTACCTTGATTAACATTGCTAGATTAGTTTTTGCTTATAAAAAGCATTCATAAAAAAACACCTTCCAAATTGGAAGGTGTTTTGAATTCTCTAAAAGACACGGTAAACGTATGGGTTATCAGGTGCATCAGTTTCTTTTAGTTTTGAAATGTATAAAACAGGTAAGGTTTGCTCCAAGGTTTTATCGTATTCAAGGCTAATAGTTCCTGTCGCGGTAATCCAAGTATTATTCGGATAATTTGAGGTATTACCTGTTGTTAAAAGTCCATAAACGCCAGAGTCAGCGATGCAGTGGATGATTCCGAAACGGAAGAGAAATTGATAACCCTCATGTCCTGGTTCATTGTAGACAAATCCAGTATAGGTGATATTTCGTCCAGCAAATTCATCTGGGAAGAGATA